>Ga0209490_10005910_pt1 | contig 11131 bp, 9 predicted proteins | sample MAT06_FD_187209 | JGI IMG/M metagenome (GOLD analysis project Ga0209490, IMG submission 187209) | Freshwater microbial communities from Lake Fryxell liftoff mats and glacier meltwater in Antarctica - MAT-06 (SPAdes) (version 2) | ecosystem: Environmental > Aquatic > Freshwater > Ice > Liftoff...
CTATGTAGCGATTCGGCAAGGAGATGCGGCGGGGTTAATGACGTTTGGCGCGATGGAGGATCAATACCTTGCGCCAGAGAAATCGCAGGCTACCGTTAGTCGTTTTTTGAATGCGCTGTATCCGCTTGAGCCCACCCTAAAAACGCCCGACTACTACCAAGCCGCACTTGACCTTGGCAAGCGCTTAAACAAACGCGCGTTGATTATTGTTATTTCAAACGTGCGCGACGAAGACGAAGACGGCCTACACACCGCAATGGCGCAATTGCAGCGTCGGCATTTAGTGTTATTCGCCAACTTGAAGGAAGCGGCGATTGAGGCGAGTGCAGATGCGACCGTTTTTAATCAACGATTTGCTCATCAGCGCGCCGCAACCGACGATGCGCTGATAGAATTCGCCGCCGCCACACAATATGCGCTAGCCCGCGAGGCAACCTTAGCCAGAATGCGTGCGCGTGGCGTTAAGCTGCTCGATGTTGTACCAGAGAAATTGCCGATGGCGCTGGTAAACCGGTATCTTGATATGAAACAAAGCGGTGCGTTGTAGTGGCGCATTGTCGTGATGCTGTTAAAACGATAACTGAGTAAAAAAATGACCAGAAAATACTTCGGCACAGATGGCATTCGTGGCCGCGTCGGTGACGCACCCATTACGCCTGATTTTGTATTGCGATTAGGCTATGCGGCAGGTAACGTGCTCGCCCAACAAACGGATAAACATAAGAATAAACATAAGCCCGCCGTGTTGATCGGTAAAGACACCCGTGTCTCCGGCTACATGCTCGAAAGCGCGCTTGAGGCGGGCTTTGCGGCGGCGGGATGTGATGTCTATATGGTGGGGCCGATGCCAACGCCTGGGGTTGCGTACTTAACACGTGCGCTGCGCCTGTCAGCTGGCGTCATGATTTCCGCATCGCATAATCCATATGAAGATAACGGCATTAAGTTTTTTTCAGCCAGCGGGATGAAGTTAGACGATGCCGTTGAGCACGCCATCGAGGCCGCCCTAGAAGCGCCGTTAAACTGCAAGGCCTCCAACGCACTCGGCAAGGCGCGCCGGGTTGAGGACGCCGCGGGGCGCTACATTGAGTTTTGCAAAAGCACGTTTCCGGACAACTTAAATTTACACGGCATGAAAATTGTCGTCGATTGTGCGCATGGTGCCGCCTACGATATGGCGCCGCGATTGTTTCGTGAGCTAGGTGCAGAAGTTATCGCCATCGGCGATAAACCCGATGGCTTTAATATCAATGACAAGGTCGGCGCGACGCACACCGACGCAATGTGTGCCAAGGTGCTTGCGGCGGGCGCTGATTTAGGTATCGCTCTTGACGGCGACGCAGACAGGCTCATGATGTGTGACGCAAACGCAAATTGCTATGACGGTGACCAGCTGCTTTACGTCGTCGTCAAACATCGCCACGCCATTGGTGCATTACACGGTGGTGTGGTTGGCACGCTGATGACAAATTTTGCCTTTGCCCAACGCATGGAGGCAATGCAAATTCCGTTTTTGCGCGCCAAAGTAGGCGATCGTTATGTGTTGGAAGTGTTAAACGAAAACGGTTGGCGGTATGGTGGCGAGAATTCAGGCCACATACTTTGTCTGGATCAACATACGACCGGCGACGGCATGATCTCGGCCTTGCAAGTATTAGCAGCACTGGCGGCAAATAGCACCACGCTAGAAGATTTCACCCGCGATTTAGTCATGTCGCCGCAAGTCTTAATTAATATCAGAACCCAATCTAAGTTTGATTTCGCAACGTCAGCGAAGGTCAACGCAAGCGTCAAAAGTGCCGAAACCACGTTAGCCGGAAAGGGCAGAGTGCTGCTACGCGCTTCCGGTACTGAGCCCGTCATTCGCGTGATGGTCGAGGGTGAAGACCGGGCAACAGTGACGGCGCTGGCGGAAAATATTGCCGATAGCGTGCGTACGGAGACGGAAGCGGGCTAGATCATAAACTAAAAGTAAAACTCGCCTATTGGCGGGATTTTTGGACGATTTTTACGCCAAAATGCCCGCCGATATTAAGGTTTACATATTTTAAAAATTTCGCCATTCACTAGACGCATGGCGTCAGTTACACGAAAAGTCCCCATCAATAAATCACTCAACAGCGCTGAAAGCGCTCGTTAGCTAATCAACAAACATTTTTTGTTTCAGCTGTTTTCGCTACTTAACCGAGATTTTCCATTAGGGCTTGAGATGATAACGAGGCTGTTTTTGCGCGAATTTTCTGTTGATTGACGAACGAATAGCGAGCTATTCAAGAGGAAGAAACAGGAAAGACGCCAAAAATAGTCCGTTAGCACTCAAACAGTTGCGAAGGGACGCCTAATGGAAAGTCTCAGTTTAAGGCGGAACTGCAAACGCTGATTGATCAACGCTTTCATTTGATCGCCATGAGGCTACCGAGAAACGGCAGGGCTTGGGCTAAGTCGCTGTTACTTTTCCTCCCAGCCAAACGCCTTGTCGTTTGTAGCGCTTGGGACACGCGTGGTCAACAGGAAACAACTCATGGCCGAGGCCAATGATGTAATGGCCCAAAGCATGAGAAAGCCAAGCGAATAAACAGCGGTGCGCGAAGCGCGAAGGCGCTCGCCAAGCACCACCAGTTCGAGTGGATCGATTAGCGTAAAGATGATGCCAATGCCGACGCCTGCGGTAATGAATGCTGGCCAGAGAATGGAGAGTGTGAGGCGCAGCATGGCGTTATGGCGTTTTGCTTGGTAATGGACCAACGGGTGTGGCGGCGGCTGGCGGGGTCAGCTCGATTGGCGGGAGTGCCTCCGATCCGACATTGATTTCACGCTGTAAACGCCATTGCTTTTGTTTGTCTTCCAGCAAGACATTCCACTTACCAACCCGTAACGCGGGCAGTTGGCCGGCATAGCGATCCCCATTGCGGGTGAGTGGGATAACGCTATCAAAGCCGGCACGGGTGGCGTGGACGAGCGATAGTGTGAGCGGCTCGGTGACAACTACAGCGGGTGTGACATCACCACCACGTTTTGCGACAACCTCGACCCGATCATTGGCTTGATCAAACGTAACGAATGCATTTAATCCTGCCTCGCGCGCAACATCGTCTCGATGCAGCGCCTGGTTGATTGTTTTACCTTGTTTGTAGTAATCATCCACGACCAATCCATCCGTGCCGGACGCCGCAAGGTAGAAGGTGAAGAATCCAGCGACGACAACAATGCCAGGGCCAGACATTAACAGCCACGGCCATGGTTCGCGATACCAAGGGTTGGGTGCTACGGGTGTTGTTTTCATGGCAGATTTGTTAGGAGATTACGGTTTATAGAAAGCTGACTTTTCGTGCAGGCTAAATACATCCGGTGCTAATTTGCCGTCAGCCGCGACGGCGGTGATCGCAAATTCGATGCGGGTAATGCCTTTTGGTATGGCCTCGGCGTTGGCGCGTAGCGAGATAGCGAACATTTGCGATGCGGCAGAACCAATCTCAAAGGGTTGCCTCGCGCCGTAAACTTCAAGCCCATTAATACCGCTTGCAGACACCGTGAAGCGCTGCGGCGTTTCTCGTATGTTCATGATTTGCAGTCGATAAACATTCTCGATTTGTTCGCCAGCGGCTTCGCGGGCGAGGATATTGCGATCACGAATGACATTGGCCTTGATGGGCGCACGATTCCATAGCGTGATAGCAGTCGCGATAATAATCACCCACAGCAAAGCGGTGTAAATCAGCACCCGTGGTCGAAACACGCCGCGTATTATTTCTGACCAGTCCGCTTGCTTTTCCAACGCATTGGCGGTGGAATAGCGAATTAAGCCGCGCGGGTAATTCATCTTATCCATCACTTGGTTACAGCCGTCGATGCACGCGCCGCAACCGATGCACTCATATTGCTGTCCATGTCGAATATCGATCCCTGTCGGGCACACCTGCACGCAGATGTCGCAATCGACGCAATCACCAAGTCCTTTCGCCTTGTAGTCAGCGCTCTTACTGCGGCTGCCCTTTGGCTCACCGCGCGTGTAGTCATAAGTAATCACGAGGGTATCGCGATCAAACATTGCGCCTTGAAATCGCGCGTAGGGGCACATATATTTGCACACCTGTTCGCGCAACCAGCCGGCGTTGCCGTAGGTTGCGGCACCATAGAAAAATATCCAAAATGTTTCCCACGGCGCTACGGCGAACGAGAGCGCTTGGCTGAATAATTCCCGCACAGGTACAAAGTAGGCCACCAGCGTGAAGCCCGTCCAAAGTGAAAGTGCAATCCAAACGGCGTGTTTCAAGGCTTTTCGGCTGACTTTGCCCGTCGATAGGGGACTTTTATCGAACTTCATTCGCTTGGCGCGATCACCTTCAATCTTGCGTTCAATCCACAAAAACATCTCGGTATAAACCGTTTGTGGACACGTATAGCCGCACCACAAACGACCCGCCACGGCGGTGAAAAGAAACAATGAAAATGCTGAAATCAGCAACAGCACCGTCAGATAAATAAAATCCTGCGGCCAGAAGACGATGCCGAAGATGTAGAACTTGCGCGCGGTCAAATCAAACAGCACCGCTTGACGATCATTCCACATGAGCCAAGGCGTGCCGTAGTACACCAGCTGGGTCGCGAATACGAAAAACCAGCGCCAGTTGGCAAACCAGCCGGTGACCGCGCGCGGATAGATTTTCTTGCGCACCTCATAGAGTTGCTCATCCTGATCGTATGACGGGCGCCCAAGTGGCGCTGGCGGCGCTAACGACGCGGTGCTGACGATAAGCGGGATGACTTTAGATGTCATTGGATGTTGCGCACAACATGCGCTATTTGCCTGCCGGCTTCGTTAGATTAGCTACAGCCGCCGTTTCCGCATTTGGCACCGGCATTGCCACCGCAATCGGTGGCTCGCCCCCGCCCAAGCTATAGACATAGGTGGCTAAAAGATGAATCTTTGCTGCACCCAGTTTTTCAGCTTGCGCGGGCATCGCACTCTGACCCTCAACCAGCTGATTCATTCCGCGACCGTTTTTGATCGTGTAGGCGATTTCCTCAGCCCCGCTGCCGTACAGCCAGACGTCATCTGCCAGATTAGGCGAGCCCATTTGACGATTGCCTTTGCCATCCGCGCCATGACAAGCCGCACATACCGCGAATTTCGGTGCGGCAGCCGCCGCCAGCGCAACGTCGTGTTTTAACCCTGAGAGTGAGCGAACATACTGCGCCATTTCTTTTGTGCCCTGCTCACCACCGATGGCCTCACCAAGTGCTGGCATCACGCCATTGCGGCCGTTGACGAGCGTGGCAACAATGGTGTCAGGGTCGCCACCATACAGCCAATCTTTGTCACGAAGATTCGGGAACCCCTTGCCGCCACCCGCATCCGAGCCGTGACACTGCGAACAATAATTAAGAAATAGCCGTTGTCCCGCCGCTACCGCCTGTGGATCCTTAGACAGCGTGGCAATATCGATCGCCGCGTACTTGGCAAAAATGGGACCAAACTCTCGGTCTGCTTGCTTCACTTCTTCTTTATATTCGCCTGTTGACGTCCAGCCCGCTGTTCCCGCAAAGCCGCCAAGCCCCGGATAGATGATGAGATACACCACGCTATATATGATGGTGATATAGAAAAGCCAGCGCCACCAGTTTGGTAATGGATTATTGTATTCGGCTAAATCTTCGTCCCACACATGGCCATGCAGCTCCGCTTTGGTATCTTTCGGCAGGCGATTTGTGGTTTGTGTCCACAGTAACAATGCGCAGGCAAGAATCGACACAATCGAGATCGACGCCACATACCAGTGCCAGAAGGTAGTCAGATGCTCAGTCATGGGCTTACTCTCCTTGCTTCTTTAGGGTTAGGGTCAGGTTCAGACGTAGGCGTGGGTGCTTCCAGCGGCAGCTCGTTGTCATCCGTGAAGGGCAAATTGGCGGCCTCATCGAAGCGCGCCTTATTCTTGCGAGCCAACGCCCAATACACAATGCCTGCAAAGACAATAAACGAGAGTAGGGTAACGGCGGCGCGTAGTGTGTTCAGATCAATATCCATTGTCGTCCTCTTATTTGGTCTTGAGTGCAGTACCCAGCACTTGCAAGTAAGCAATCAAGGCATCTTCCTCAGTCTTGCCGGTCACGGCTTCAGCGGCTTTGTTAATTTCGTCGTCTGTGTACGGCACGCCAAGGGTGCGAAGTGCGCGTAGCTTTGGCGCGATCTCTGCCGGATTGAGTGGTGCTTTTTCGAGCCATGTATAGGCCGGCATATTTGATTCCGGCACTAAGTCGCGTGGCTGGCGTAAATGTAGCCGATGCCACTCATCGCTGTATTTACCGCCGACACGATGTAAATCAGGCCCGGTACGTTTACTGCCCCATTGAAATGGACGGTCGTAGACGAATTCGCCCGCAACCGAGTAGTGGCCATAACGCTCGGTCTCCGCGCGGAAAGGACGAATCATCTGTGAGTGGCAGTTGTGGCAACCTTCACGGATGTAGATATCGCGCCCCGTCAATTGCAATGCTGTGTAGGGTTTTAAGCCGGCAACGGGTTCGGTCAGGTTGCGTTGAAAAAATAGCGGAACAATTTCAACTAAGCCACCCACCGAAACCACCAGAATGATCAAAATAATCATTAAGCCAACGTTGCGTTCGATTTTGTCATGAGTAAATTTCATGGCTTAGTCTCCCTGTGTGGCAACGTTACCCGATGCATTAGTGCGTAACGGGATGGAGTTGGTAGGGACACTCTCCGGTATCGGCGCATCGTAGGGTGTGCCTGCGGCTATCGTCCTAAATACGTTATAGGCCATGATCAACATGCCGCTGAAAAATAAGAACCCACCCAAGAGTCGTATCGTCCAGTAGGGATAGCTTGCTTTCACCGATTCAACGAAGGTGTAAGTTAGCGTGCCATCGCTGTTGACCGCGCGCCACATCAGGCCTTGCATCACGCCGGAGATCCATAGCGCGGCGATGTAGAGCACCACGCCAAGTGTGGCAATCCAAAAGTGTAGTGAGATGAGCTTAATCGAGTACATTTCCTTACGGCCGTATACCCGCGGCAGCATGTAATAAATGGCGCCGAAAGAAATGAATGCCACCCAGCCCAATGCACCGGAGTGGACGTGGCCGACAATCCAGTCTGTGTAGTGTGCAAGACCATTGACCGTTTTGATCGCTAACATCGGCCCTTCGAAGGTGGACATGCCATAAAACGAGAGCGAGACGATCAAAAACTTTAGTATTGGATCATCGCGCAGCTTATGCCAAGCACCCGATAGGGTCATGATGCCGTTGATCATGCCGCCCCATGATGGCGCCAGCAGAATAAGCGAGAACACCATGCCGAGGGACTGTACCCAATCTGGCAACGCGGTGTAGTGCAGGTGATGTGGTCCTGCCCACATGTAGGTAAAAATCAGCGCCCAGAAATGCACTACCGACAAACGATAAGAATAAATTGGCCGCTCCGCTTGCTTAGGCACAAAGTAATACATGATGCCGAGGAAGCCAGCGGTTAAGAAAAAACCAACTGCATTGTGTCCATACCACCACTGAATCATTGCATCTTGCACGCCGGCATAAGCGGAGTAGGATTTCCAGAAGCTGGAAGGCATGACAGCACTATTAAAGATATGCAAAATGGCTACGGTGAGAATAAAAGCGCCGTAAAACCAATTGGCAACATAGATATGCGGGGTGCGCCGCTTCATAATTGTGCCGAAAAAAGCAATGGCGTAGACCACCCACACAACGGTAATCAGAATATCAATGGGCCACTCCAGCTCAGCATATTCCTTGCCTTGGGTGTAACCGAGCGGCAGTGTGATTGCCGCCAGCACGATAACGAGCTGCCAACCCCAAAAGTGAATGGCAGCAAGCGTGTCCGATATGACTCGTACTTGGCAGGTGCGCTGCACCACGTAGTACGAGGTGCCAAATAAAGCACAGCCACCAAAGGCAAATATCACCGCATTCGTATGTAGTGGCCGCAAGCGCCCATAGGAGAGCCACTCAATGCCGAAGGTCATGTCAGGCCAGATCAGTTGCGCCGCAATGATGACGCCGACTAGCATGCCGACAACCCCCCAGACGACCGTCATGATGGCGAACTGTCGAACCACCTTGTAGTTATAAGTATTGGCGTTGGTATTAGCGTTAGCGTGCATCGCAGTAGCCTTTTTTGGAGTAGTGAATCATTGGATAAGTGTTATCTTCGCCGTTGGAAAAAATGGCGTTTTGATATGGATCAAACCACTGGCAATACGTTTTCAGACGGGCGCTGCACGCGTTGCTCGCCAGCGCTTGCTGGAGGTTGCATGTGTACTATCGACGGCCCGATTGGGGCGGTGGGTGCTATGGATGCCACGGGTGCTATCGGTGCATAGGCGCCGGGTGGATTGTCATCGTCGATGAGAATGCGCTCAGCTGGAGAATCAAGATCATCCATCTGCCCGTCATTGACGGCCCACCAAAACGCCCAACCAATCACGCCCGCGATGACGAGCGATAGTGGAATCAGAATCCACAGAGATTCCATAACGTTACCTCGCCTTTAACGTTACGCCGTGGCGCTGGCTGTCGGATTGAGTTTGGATTTCGGCGTTGCTGCGGTCTTGAGTATGGCTAAGCCGTGGTGCGCGCATCAAACGACTGGCATTAATCACCACGATGAGTGAGCTCAACGCCATCCCAAAGGCGGCAATCAGCGGCGTCACCAAGCCTGCCATTGCCAGCGGTACGGCGACGATGTTGTAAATGAGTGCCCAGATGAGGTTCTGGCGAATGATGCGATGGGTTTTTCGTGCCGTATCAAAGGCATCAGCCAGCGTGCCCAGTAGCTGCTCGCGATTCGCCGCAAGCACGGCATCGACTGAAATGCGTGTCAGCGTAGCGCCTTCTGCTAAGCCGATGCTGCCGTTGGCGGTTGCTAGCATCGGCGCATCATTCACCCCATCACCGATCGCAACCACACATGCGCCTCGGCCAATGAGGGCGGCGACATACGCTTGTTTTTGCTCTGGCGTTTGCGATGCGCGGACATTCTTAAGCGCAATGCCTATTCGGGTGGCGCACGAGGATACAACTTCTGGTGCATCACCCGATAGCAGGTGTACGGCAATGCCGCTGGATTTAAGACGTTTAATGCACGATAGTGCGTTAGCACGCAGTGGATCCGCCATGCTGAACAGTGCGAATATCGATGGCTCGATGCCGTCCACACTACATAGCGCAATCTGCGTTTCTTCGCGCGATGGCGATGCTGTTGCCAAACGCGCACGTTGCTCGAACGGTACGGCGAAATCCGGCTTGCCAAGTCGGTAGGCGCGTCCGTCAACGTTGGCTTCAATACCTTGCCCGGCGATGCTGGTTAGCGCACTGGCGACTGGTATATCAGCGGCGGGCTCCGACATCCCGACCTTGCTAAAGTAGTCGGCGGCATAGGCATTGATGGCGGCGGCGGCGGGGTGGATCGCGCCGCGCTCCATTGCGACCGCGATGTTGAGTGTACGTGCCAACTGATCGCTATTGCAGCTGACTGCGGTGACGCGCATTTTTCCAGTGGTGAGCGTACCGGTCTTGTCGAATACAACGTCGGTGCAAGTGGCCATTGTTTCAATGAGAGAGCCACGCGCCACTAATAAACCGATTTGGGTCAATCGACTCAGCGCACTTGCCAAGGCCGCAGGTGCCGCCAACGCAAACGCACAAGGGCAAGTGATGGCGAGAACGGCGATCGCAACTTCAACGGCACGGCTAGCGTCGTGTCGCCACCAAATGATTGCCGCCATCGCTGATAACAACAGCGTGATCGGCGCGATCCAGCGCGCGGTGCGTTCCGCTAGCCCGTGTAACACCGGTCGATTGATGAGGCTACTCTCAATCATCCGCCCTAAGCGCGAAAGCAGTGTCTTGTCGCCCGCAGCGGTCACGCGCGCTACCAGCGGTGAATGAACATTAAAGGTGCCGCCAATCAACCTGTCGCCAACGCCGCGCACGACCGGCTTCGATTCGCCCGTCATCAGTGCTTCGTCAATTTCAGTCGCACCACGCACTACCAACGCATCTGCTGGGACACGGCTGCCGGGGCGAATAGAAATGACATCGCCGATCTGAAGCTTGTCCGCACGTATCGTGACGGCCAATTCATTTGTTGGGTAATCAGGCAGCCGTTCGCACGTCAGCGGACGTGCGTTGGCGAGCCGATCAATACTTTCCGCGGTGCGCAGTCTGATGGACGACTCCAGCCAGCGTGCACCGAGTAGCAGAAATACGAACATGGTGATGGCATCGAAGTAATGCTGTCCCGACTGCGTCACCAGCGAGATGGTGCTCGTTACAAACGTCAGCACTAGGGCCAACGCCACTGGCACATCCATCCCAAAATAACCGTTACCCACAGTTTGAAACACGGTGCGAAATGCACTAAGAAAAATCGGTCGCGCTGAAAAAAGTAGCACGGGCAGTGTTAGTAGCCATGCTGCCCAGCTCATTAACTGCTTGGCTTCAAACGAGACATCACTAGGTTCAGCCAAATAGATTGGCACCACCAGCATCATCACTTGCATCATGCAAAGTGCGGCAACGCCAAACTCGAGTAGTTGCGTTCTGCGCTGCTGCTTTCGGGCAACCAATCGCGCCTCATGCTCTGCCGGTTCGGCATCAAAGCCCACACGTAGTAGTTCACCAATAATATGGGCCGTGGAGATGGCGTTGGCATCGTAGCGAATGAATGCGCTTTGCGTGGTCAGATTCACCGTGATCTGCTCGACCCCTTGCAGGCGACCAAGCGCACGTTCAGCTAGCCACACGCACGCCGCACAACGTAAGCCAGTCAGGTACAAGTGTAATTCGGTTGACTTCACGTCTCGCACACTGCGCGTTGCGGCGATCGCAGTTGTGTTCGATTCAGCTAAAGATGCGACACGTTCTGAATCCTCAAGCGGCAATGTGAGCGGGTCAAGTTTTTCTGAATAGCCAACTCGGTGGCGGTAAAAGTCTCTAAGCCCAGCGGACATGATGGTTTGAGCCACACTCTCACAGCCAACGCAGCACATCGGTTGTCGCACACCATCAATTTCTACCGCGAATTGCGTGTCACCCGCCACGTCCAGCCCGCAATGAAAGCAGGGTATTTGAGACGCTGACCCGGTCACGT
>Ga0209490_10005912_pt1 | contig 11131 bp, 8 predicted proteins | sample MAT06_FD_187209 | JGI IMG/M metagenome (GOLD analysis project Ga0209490, IMG submission 187209) | Freshwater microbial communities from Lake Fryxell liftoff mats and glacier meltwater in Antarctica - MAT-06 (SPAdes) (version 2) | ecosystem: Environmental > Aquatic > Freshwater > Ice > Liftoff...
GCGCGGCGGTCTCCACCATGCTCGGCAGGGGCGCAGGCGTGCGCTTACAACAGCGGCTCCGGGTGCAACGTTCGCGCGATGGAAAACTTTTTTGAAGCCCTTTGAAGTTCGCGACTTCGATCTGTCCGCAGCCCGGCGATACGGGCTAATCCGCACGATTCTGCAACGCAAACGTATGTCGATCGGCTCGCTGGACATGCAAATAGCGGCCCATGCCCAAGCCAGGGTGGATTTCCCCTTTCAGTAAATCATCGTCCGATCAAGCGATTGATAAGTAAAGGTGAACAAGTCGGGAACTCAACCCGCGTTCCTGCTCAATAACCGAGGGAGAACAAATTTACCGTGTGCACAAGCTTATTGCGCGCCGCTGGTGGCCGATTCACCGGTGGAAGGGTGGATATTGCGCACCAACCTCACGTTGCCCTTGCGTTTGCGGCCCTCCACGTAAGGGCGGAGGATGCGCAACACCTCGTGGTCGAAGGCGCCCGGGCTGCCATCAGCTTCCACCAGCCGCCACTCTTGCACCGTGAAGACCGCTTCGCGGCCGCTTGCAGGATCGCGCTCCACCAGATCGACTGGCCCGTCGAAAGGCCACGCCGGCAACGCCAGCGGAGCAAACGCCGAGCGCACGCGTTGCCAGTGGGCTGCCTCATCTTCCCTGCCGTGGCAGGCGCCGAGACAGCGGCGCACCTGGAAGGCGAAGCACGGTGCCCCGGCCGGCTCGGCGCGCCGTCGGCGTTGCAGGCCCAGGGCTTGCATGCACAGGTGGTTCTCGTGGGCGATCGTAGCCAGCGTCGCGCGGGCGCTTGCGCGGCTGGCGAAGGGGCCGTAAAGGTCCTGTTGTGCGCCCGCGGCCAAATCGGCGAGCACCGGGAATTCGAGCTTGCGGGTGGCGTCGTCAAGCCGCAGCGCCACCGCTTCGGTGCGCTTGCGCAGCTTGATGTTGTGCGCCGGCAGGCGTTCGCGCACCAGCCGTGCTTCCAGCAGCAACGCCGAGAGTTCGCCCGCGGTCTCGATCCACTCGATGCGCCGCAGTTCCTCGGAAAGCCGCACCCCGCGGTCACTACCCCAGTCGCCGGAAAAATGCCCACCCACCCGCTCGCGCAGCGACTTGGCCTTGCCGATGTAGAGCGGGTGTTCGTTGAGGCCGTAGAACAGGTAGACCCCGGGCGACTCGGGAATCCGGGTGAGGGTATCGACCGGCAGGTGCTTGGGCAACGAGGGGCGGCGCAACACCCGCTTTACCGCTGCGGCCATGGTGTCGGCATCGAAGCTCTTGGCGAGATGAAGGGCTAGCGCATGAGCCAGGCGCGCATCGCCCAGCGCCCGATGGCGGTCGGCTCCGGCAAGTCCGTAACGAGCGGAAAGCGCATCGAGCCCGGCGGATTCGAGATCAGGTTCAAGTTCCCGCGCCAGTCGCGCGGTACACAGGGTGGGCGCGAAAAACCCCATTTCCGCGCGCGCAAACGCCTGCTTGAGGAAGCCGTAGTCGAAGCGCGCGTTGTGTGCCACCAGCAATGCGCCATCGAGCAGGGCGGCTAGTTGCGGCGCGATTTCGCCGAAGGCCGGCGCATCGCGCACCATCTCGTTGGTGATGCCGGTCATGCGTGCGATTTCCGGCGGGATCGGTTTGGCCGGCCGTACCAGGGTGGACCATTCGCGTGCCGGCTTGCCCGCCTCCAGGATGACTGTGCCGATCTCGGTGATGCCGTCATCGCGCGGCGACAGGCCGGTGGTTTCGAGGTCGAGAAAGACGGTCAGGGGGGCGAACATTCGGTGGCTCTGCCGGGTTGGAGGAAAGTCAGATGATCAGGCGCGGGTGGCTCGCCACTTGCGCCAATCCGGATTTATAGAAAACATTAAAATGCGATAAAATGCATATTAACAGTTATTACATGTGGTTAAACGCATGAAAAAATCTATTGATCCTCAATTCCTGCCATTCGACGTCAGCGAATGCGCAAGCGAGATCGGCAAGTACCTGCGTGCCATGCGGATCGTACGACGATTCACCATGGCCGATGTTGCCGCCAAGTCGGGCGTATCGCTGCGCACGCTTTCCGACATCGAAAACGGCAAGCCCGGAGTACAGATGGTCCATGTTCTGAACGCATTGTGGGTGGTCGATGGCCTTAGAACCGTCCGCGATTCGCTGCGCATCGAACAGGATGCGTTTTTCCTCGACGATGCCAGGGCGACGCTTCCCCGGCGAGTGAGGACGCGATGAAAACCCTGGTATGGGCCTGGATCGGGTCCGAACGGGATTGGGTACCTGCCGGTGAGGTTTCGGTCGATGAGGGCGGGAAAAGGGGGACGTTTTCATACCGCAAGGACTATCTGGATCGCCGGCAGGCCTTTGCGCTGGATCCGATCGCCTTGCCCTTGACGCTTCGGAAGCAGAACTCGCTCAAGTTCAACGGCCTGCCCGGTGTCATCCGTGACGCCTGTCCGGATTTCTGGGGCACGCTTACGCTCGAGCGACATGCGGGGCGCACGCTCGATGTGCTCGAAGCCGGCATTCTTTCGCCCCCGGACACGGTGGGCGCCTTGATCCTCGGAGAACCCGACGACATTGATCGCAAGCGCGCCTGGAGGCCGCCGCATCTCGCGACTATCACAGCCATGGAGGCCGGCGACCTGAATGCCGTATCGACGTTTCTCATGCCGACCACCGGGCTAGGCGGAACCAAGCCGAAGATGACCGTTGTCGACGATGGGCGAATCTGGCTTTTCAAGCGTGGTGAGCGCGGCGACCCGGACGACGCCGTCGTAGTCGAGCATCTGATGCTCCAATTGGCGTCCCGATGCGGTATCGAAACCCCGGCGTCCAGGGTGGTCGAACTGGCCGACGGCAGCGGTTGCATCATGGTCGAGCGCTTCGATTTCCTTGCCGACGGACCGTCCGCCAGACGGCGCGCGTTCGCCAGTGCCGCCAGCGTGATGAATTTCGACCAGCATGACCGCAACCTTTCGCAACCGAGCTACCGTCGTTTCATGCAGGAAATCCGCCGCTGGTGCGCCGCGAAAGACGCACCGGAATCAGCGTCGAAACACCAAAAGGAGCTTTGGCGGCGCGTAGTCTTCAACGGCTTGGTGGCCAATATCGACGATCACTCGCGCAATCACGGGCTGTTGCGCCGGGACAGCGGATGGACGCTGGCGCCCGCCTTCGATCTGAACGCCGGCTATGGTGCCGGTCGGCGCAATGTGGCGCTGACGATGAACCTGGTTGAAGAGAGATCGGGTGCGTCGATTGTCACGATGGAGCGCCTGATCGACCTGGCGAAGGCGGTTTCGATTGACGCCGATGAGGCCAGGGCCTACGTCAGGGAAAGTGCCGCGACGATTCTCGATCTGTGGTCCGGACTGGCCGCAGCCGCCGGCCTCGCGCCACAACGCCGGTCGTTCTACGAAAGCGCGTTCCTGTTCGCGCGCGAAATTCAATCCCGCCGCGAGTAGGCGCGCTCGTCGCCGGGCTCGGCGCTCAGGCGGTTCGTGCCGCCGTAGCGTGGCGGCGCGCGTGATTCAATCCACCTTCAGACCTGATCATCAAGTCCGGCCCGGGTCCTCGTAATCACCTCGACATCGGGGCACTTCATCGGGGCGGGCCTTGAGGGAGGTGATGGAGGAAATCATGATCGGCGGCCTTCGGGAGTTCGCATTGCCGCACCGCGAAGCTTACCGCGTCCAGCCTGCGCGATCTGGCAAAATCGCCGATTCAACAACAGGGAGAAAAGCAATGCGCGCCAAAGCCGTCATCAGCCGTGAACTCAACAAGCCGGTCGTGGTTGAAGAGATCGAGGTAGCAGCGCCACGCACCGGCGAGGTGATGGTCAAGCTGGCGGCCTGCGGCGTGTGCCACAGCGATTTGTCTGCCACCAACGGCACCATCCCGTTCCCGCCGCCGATCATCCTGGGTCATGAAGGCGCCGGCGTGATCATCGAGGTCGGGCCCGGGGTGACCGATTTCGCCGTGGGCGACCATGTGCTGTCCTCCTTTGTCACCATGTGCGGCGTTTGCCACTATTGCACCGTGGGCCGCCCTGCCCTGTGCGATGTCGGCGCCAAGACCCTCTACACCCTGCCCACCGGCGATCTGCGCACCAGCGATGCGTCAGGCGCGCCGCTCAACATCTTCTCCGGCGTGGGCGTGATGGCCGAGTACGCCACCCTGTCAACCCGCAGCATCATTCGCATCCCGCAGGACGCGCCCTTGAAGCAGGCCGCGCTGGTGGGCTGCGGTGTGATGACCGGTTTTTGCGCGGTCACCAACACCGCGCGCGTCGAACCCGGCAGCATCGTCGTGGTGTTTGGCTGCGGTGGTGTGGGCCTGTCGGCGATCCAGGGTGCGGCGGTGTCGGGTGCCGGCATGATCGTAGCGGTGGACATCGATGACTTCAAGCTCGACCTGGCCAGGCTGATGGGTGCCACCCATGTGGTCAATTCCAGGGGCGACGAGAACATCGTCAAGACGCTCAAGAAGCTCACCGGCGGCGGTGCCGACCATGCGCTCGAATGCGTCGGTTCCGGCGAACTGGTGGCCACCGCCTACAACGTGCTGCGCAAGGGCGGCAAGGCGGTGGTGGTGGGCGTGGCGCGGCCCAAGGACATGACCACCTTCCGCACCGCCAGCATGACCTTCGAGGAAAAGACCCTGACTGGCAGTTACTTCGGGTCGGCGCGGCCGCGTGAGGATGCGCCGCGCATTCTGGCCCTGTACAAGTCCGGCCGCGTCAAGCTCGATGAACTGGTGACGCGCACCTATACCATCGACGAGGCGCCGCAGGCCTTCGCCGATCTCGAAGCCGGCAAGAACGCTCGCGGTGTGATTCTGTTCGACGCCTGAGCGGCCCGGCAGGCCGGCTGGCGCAGGCGCTTGCCGCGCAGGCCGGCGGGCAGCCCATGCCGGTGCACACCCTTACCGCACCCTTACCGCACCCTTACAATTGCAAGCTTTGAATCCTGGCGTGACCAATGCCCGACAAGAATGTACTCGGTGGTGATCTGCTCGGCTGTTCCTACGCGCCGCTGACCGGATTTTTCCGCGACGGCTGCTGCCGCACCGGCGCCGATGATCTGGGCACGCACGTGGTGTGCGCGCGCGTGACTGCGGCATTCCTGCAGTTTTCGCTGGAGCGCGGCAACGACCTCATGACCGCGCGCCCCGAATACCGGTTCGCCGGCCTGAAACCGGGCGATCGCTGGTGCTTGTGTGCCCTGCGCTGGGTCGAGGCGCTTGAAGCCGGGGTGGCACCGCCGGTAGTGCTCGAGGCCACCCACGAGCGGGTGCTGGAGATGGTCGATCCCGACGTGCTGCGCAAGCATGCCTACGTGATCACGTAGCCTCAAATTGCCGCACCGAACCCTGATCGCCCTGGTGGTGCTGGCCCTCTTTGGCGCCGGCATATTTGTATGGGCGGCCGACTGGCTCACGCTCGAATGGCTGCGCACGCATCGTGATGATCTGAAGGCTTTTTGCCAGCAAAACATGCTGATGATGGTGCTGGCTTATTGCGCCACTTTCGTTCTGTTCGCAGCGTTGTGCGTGCCGGGAGTGGGCCTGATCACGCTTGCCGGCGGCATGCTGTTCGGACAGTGGCTTGGCGTCGCGTTGGCCACCTTTTCGGCGGTCGTCGGCGCCACGCTCGCGTTCCTGATCGCGCGCCATTTGCTGCATGACTGGGCGCATGCGCGCTTCGCACGCGCCTTTGCACTGATCGACCGCGGCATCGCGCGCGACGGGCCCTTTTATCTTTTCATGATGCGCCTGATTGTGTTCGTGCCGTTTTTCGTGGTCAACCCTGTGATGGGCCTGACCGACATGCGCTTGCGGGTTTTCATTGTCGCCAGCACCCTGGGCATGCTGGCCAACACCTTCGTATGGGTCAACGCCGGCACCATGCTGGGGCAGATCAATCATCTTCATGACGTGTTCAGCGGGCGGGCGATCTTTGCGCTGGCCTTGATCGGGATCCTGCCGCTTGCGCTTAAGTGGTTGTTTTTTAGGGGGAAATAGTCGTATAATCAAGGCCGGAGCAAAGCGCCGATTTGAGCAACAGCTTGCGGGCGCTGAATTTTACAAATACAGCTAAAGCGGTTAGTACGCCATTCGGATTGCGGTTCTCGGACGATCCTCTATCCGAATGTCGTATTAACTTGCCGGATTGAGGTGGTCGCCGCGGGCGACCCCTGATCCGGCAGGGATGGTTTCCTGCCCGCTTTCGGCTTACTTGCTGACGCGGGCTTTTGCTTTCTTGGGTGGCTTTTATGAGTGCTGTGCCTTCTTTGCTGGAAACTCTCACGCTGCTGCTGTCGCAGCGCATCCTGGTGCTCGATGGCGCCATGGGCACCATGATTCAGCAATACAAGCTCTCCGAGGAACAGTATCGCGGCTTCGGCGGTGCGCCCGGCATGTGGGAGCGCTTTCGCGACCATGGGCACGATGTCAAGGGCAACAACGAGCTCCTGACGCTGACGCAACCGCAGGTGATTCGCCAGATCCATGAACAGTATCTCGCCGCCGGCGCCGACATCATCGAGACCAACACTTTTGGCGCGCAGTCGATCGCGCAGGGCGATTACGGCCTGGAAACCCTGGGTTACGAGTTGAGCTTCGAGGCCGCGCGCCTGGCGCGTGAGGCTTGCGCCAGGTACAGCACGCCGGAGCGGCCGCGCTTTGTCGCCGGCGCCCTGGGGCCCACCCCCAAGACCGCCTCGATCTCGCCGGATGTCAACGACCCCGGCGCGCGCAATGTCACCTTCGATCAACTGGTGGCGGCCTACACCGACAACGTACGCGGCCTGCTCGACGGTGGGTCCGACCTGCTCCTGGTCGAAACCATTTTCGATACGCTCAACGCCAAGGCTGCGTTGTTCGCCATCGACCGGGTGCTCGAGGAACGCGGGCTCACCGGGCCCAAGCGGCCGCCCCTGATGATTTCGGGCACCGTGACCGATGCCTCGGGGCGCATTCTCTCGGGCCAGACCGTCGAGGCATTCTGGAACTCGGTGCGCCACGCGCGGCCGCTGACCGTTGGTCTCAACTGCGCGCTGGGTGCGGCGCTGATGCGCCAGTACATCGACGAGTTGTCGCGCGTCGCCGACACTTATATCTGCGTGTATCCGAATGCCGGGTTGCCCAATCCGATGAGCGAGACCGGCTTCGACGAGACGCCGGAGGTCACCAGCGGCTTTCTCGGTGAATTCGCCAAGGCCGGCTTCGCCAACATCGTCGGCGGCTGCTGCGGCACCACGCCCGAGCATATCCAGGCGATCGCCGAGGCGGTGCGGGTCGAGCCGCCGCGCCTGATCCCCGAGGTGCCAAGGGCGCTGCGCCTGTCCGGCCTGGAAGCAGTGACGATCGACGAGCAATCGCTCTTCGTCAACATTGGCGAGCGCACCAACGTGACCGGTTCCAAGGCGTTCGCGCGTTTGATTTTGAATGGCCAGTACAACGACGCGCTGACGGTGGCGCGCCAGCAGGTCGAGAACGGCGCGCAGGTGATCGACATCAACATGGACGAGGCGATGCTCGATTCGCAGGCCGCCATGGTGAAGTTTCTGAACCTGATCGCCGGCGAGCCCGACATCGCGCGTGTGCCGATCATGCTCGACTCCTCCAAGTGGAGCGTGATCGAGGCGGGCTTGAAGTGCGTGCAGGGCAAGTCGATCGTCAACTCGATATCGATGAAGGAGGGCGAAGACGCCTTCCGCCACCAGGCCAGGCTGTGCCGTGCCTACGGCGCCGCGGTGATCGTCATGGCCTTCGACGAAAAAGGCCAGGCCGACACCTATGCGCGCAAGACCGAGATCTGCAAGCGCGCCTACGACATCCTGGTGACCGAAATCGGCTTTCCCGCCGAGGACATCATCTTCGACCCCAACATCTTCGCCATCGCCACCGGCATCGAAGAGCACAATAACTACGCGGTCGATTTCATCGAGGCAACCGCGTGGATTCGTGCCAACCTGCCGCGCGCCAAGGTGAGTGGCGGGGTGTCGAACGTGAGCTTCTCGTTCCGCGGCAACGAGCCGGTGCGCGAGGCCATTCACACCGTGTTTCTGTATTACGCCATCCGTGCGGGCATGACCATGGGCATCGTCAATGCCGGGCAACTGGGTGTGTACGACGATATTCCGGCCGAGCTGCGCGAGAAGGTCGAAGACGTGGTGTTGAACCGCAACAACGCCAATGGCGAAGCCACCGAGGCGCTGGTCAAGTTCGCCGAGAACTACAAGGCCCGTGGCAAGGTCAAGGTGGAAGACCTGGCCTGGCGCGACGAACCGGTGGCCAAGCGCCTGGCCCATGCCTTGGTGCGCGGCGTGACCGACTACGTAGTGGCCGATACCGAGGAGGCGCGGCAGCAGTTCGCGCGCCCGATCCAGGTGATCGAGGGCCCGCTGATGGACGGCATGAATATCGTCGGCGACCTGTTCGGCGCCGGCAAGATGTTCCTGCCGCAGGTGGTGAAAAGCGCGCGGGTAATGAAGCAGGCGGTGGCGCACCTGATCCCCTTCATCGAGGCCGAGAAAGCCGCCGGCGGCGCGCAGACCAAGGGCCGCGTGGTGATGGCCACCGTCAAGGGCGACGTGCATGACATCGGCAAGAACATCGTCGGCGTGGTGCTGGGCTGCAACAACTTCGAGGTCATCGACCTGGGCGTGATGGTGTCGGCGCAGAAAATCCTCGACACCGCGCGTGAAGTCAACGCGGACATGATCGGCCTGTCCGGTCTGATCACCCCGTCGCTCGAGGAAATGGCGCATCTGGCGAAGGAAATGCAGCGCCAGGGCTTCACCGTGCCGCTCCTGATCGGCGGCGCCACCACCTCACGCGTGCACACCGCAGTAAAGATCGCGCCGCATTACAACTCGCCCACCGTCTATGTGCCGGACGCCTCGCGTGCTGTCGGCGTGGCCTCCAGCCTGATGAGCGAGACCCGGCGTGAAGGCTATGTCACCGAACTGGCCGCCGAGTACGAGCGCGTGCGCGCTCAGCATGCCGGCAAGAAGGGCCCCGACCTGATCAGCCTGGCCGATGCGCGCGCCAACAAGAGCCACGTGGACTGGAGCGTCTACACGCCGCCGCGCCCGAACTTCATCGGCCGCAAGGTGTTGAAGAATTTCGACCTCGCCGAACTGGCCAACTACATCGACTGGGGGCCGCTTTTCCAGGTGTGGGATCTGGCCGGCTCGTTCCCGCAGATCCTGCAGGACGAAGTGGTGGGCGAGGCCGCGCGCCACGTGCAGAGCGACGGCCAGGCGCTGTTGAAGAAGGTCATCGAAGGCCGCTGGCTGACCGCGCACGGCGTGGTGACCCTGCTGCCGGCCAACAGCATCAACGACGACGACATCGAGATCTACACCGACGAATCACGCTCGAAAGTCGCACTGACCTGGCACGGCCTGCGCCAGCAGACCAGGAAGCCCGCCAACACGCCCAACCGCGCGCTTTCCGACTTCATTGCGCCCAAGGCCAGCGGTGTGCCCGACTACATCGGCATGTTCGCGGTGACCGCGGGCCTCAACATCGAGAACCGTCTGAAGCAGTTCGAGGCCGCGCACGATGACTACCACTCGATCATGTTGAAAGCCCTGGCCGACCGCCTCGCCGAAGCCTTCGCCGAGTGCCTGCACGCGAAAGTGCGGCGCGAGCTATGGGGCCACGCCGCCGGCGAGACCCTGGAAAATCACGACCTCATCGCCGAGAAATACAAGGGCATCCGCCCCGCCCCCGGCTACCCCGCCTGCCCCGAGCACACTGTGAAGGGCCCGCTGTTCGAACTGCTCAACGCCGGCGAGATCGACATGTCGGTGACCGAAAGCCTGGCCATGCTGCCGGCCGCGTCGGTGAGCGGCTTCTACTTCGCGCACCCCGACTCGACCTACTTCAGCGTCGGCAAGATTGGTGGTGATCAGGTGGAGGACATGGTGCGGCGCAGGGGTGTGCCTAAGGAAGACGTGGAGCGGGCGCTGGCACCGAATCTTTGAGTCTTCCTTCCCTGCTAGCCCCAGGGATTGAAGATCGCGACGCCGAGTCGTTCGAAGTCCTGCGTGTTACGCGTGACGATCGTCAGACCGTGGACCAGTCCGGTCGCGGCGATCAATGCGTCACGGTCACTGCCCGGGTCGGGGACATGCAGCGCTGCACAGCGTTGCGCAATCGCAGTGTCGAAGGCGAGGATGCGATCCTTGAATTGCGCTATCACGCTCTGATCCAGCCAGCGGCGCAATAATCGCCATGCGATGTAATGGATGGGCTGCATGATCACAAATGCTCGCCAACTGGCGCAAAAGAGTCTGTGCCCATCACAAAGAGCCTGTAGCGCTCGGCTCACGCACCGGAAACCCTCGCCTGCACCCGCTCGCCGGCAACCGGCAGGCCCGCAGGGCGTGACCTCGCCCTGCCGATAACCTCCGGTTCGCGATAACGCTTTGCTGTGTGCGTCGCAGAACAGAACGGGTGTGCAAATGCGGCAAGAATGTCGAAAACCAATCGTGGAGTTCATCATGCGCATCAGCTTCTTGCCGGTACTGGTCATGGCCTCGTTTGGCTACTGCGCCGTATCCGCGCAGACCGTCCAACCCGAATCCGATCGCAATGCAGCGCCGACCGTAGCTGATCCTGACCGGGCCAGCCAACATTGCACCACGACCGGCCTGGCGGAGGGCGAACCCGTCCGCTGCCCTGACGATGTGATCAGCAACGGACCGCGACCACGGCCGCCGCAGGTACGAGTTCTCCCGCAAGCCAAACCCGTTGTTGGTCCGGCAATTGGCTCTGGCGGCGAAAGCACCGCACCCGGGAGTATCGGCAAGCCGCCGATGCCGGGCAGCGCACCGGCAAGTTCGCGGTGAGGAAGGCGACACGCATGCCTCTCGAAATTCGTTGAAGGCGCTTGGGCACCGAAAGCACCCACTTGCGCACCGACAGGCGCGGCATCACATGGTCTGCCAGATGCGCGGAGGTCTCCACCACGCGGCCGGTGGTGCAGGAGAGGCACACGCCGTTCGGAGGCAACAGCAGTAGCCCTTTGGCCGCCTCCCGATAGGTGATCTGCAAGCGCCAGGTGGCTAGCGCTTGCAGATACGCGCAAAGCCGGCGGGCGAGAGTTTAAGGCGGGTTGTCCTC
>Ga0209490_10005915_pt1 | contig 11129 bp, 13 predicted proteins | sample MAT06_FD_187209 | JGI IMG/M metagenome (GOLD analysis project Ga0209490, IMG submission 187209) | Freshwater microbial communities from Lake Fryxell liftoff mats and glacier meltwater in Antarctica - MAT-06 (SPAdes) (version 2) | ecosystem: Environmental > Aquatic > Freshwater > Ice > Liftoff...
TCGCCCTTCATAGGCGGCTACTACACTGGTTGCTGTCACCAACGGATCGGCTCCTAAAGTCAGCCCTGCAACCGCAACGGATTCCGGTGGCACCATCGCCAGCAATAATCTGCCAACCGCCACGCCACCTTGAGGATGCAGCGTCACTTGTTTGCCATTGATGTAGTAAGAACTGGGTTGCCCTGATGACAAAACAAAGTCACCTTCTTGATAAGCAACTTGACAAAAAAGATCTAAGAGTTGGGGGCGAAGCGCTGGCAATTCGAGAGTTGAACATGAAAGAGATGGTGGCATAAATACTTAAAAATAATGCGAGGAGAATCAGTATAAGTTGCAGATAGTCCACTGAAATTGAGAGAAAGCTTAAGTTTTTCTCTTTACGCTCATCTGACAGAAAAATGATTCAGACCTCCCATAAAAATGTACTCAAAAAATTGATCTAAGTGAATGTCATTAATTTAGAAGCTCATGAGTACAATTGAAAGGCTCATGAGTATACTAATCGGTTTGGTTAAAAAAACAGCCAAGAATTTTAACTGTTCTTAAAAAAACGCCAAGCTTGGATTTTGCACATCAGAGCGAGAAACCATCGAGAAACTTGAGGAGTTATCTGATGAATTTTGAGAGTCATTTTATAGCAATTAGCTGTCGATCTGCGATCGCGGGATTAGCAGCCGCTACCGTCGGAATTGGTTTTTCTACAGCAGCGATCGCTCAAGAGTTTCCACTGGTTTCGGGGGTTCCGTTTGGGCAAGTCTCCCAAGAATTTTATGATGCTTACTTTGGCAACAGCCGCAATTTTTATGGCAATCAGACTTTTGGAAGACAACTTAAATTTCTCTTTGGTCCTTTCTCCGAAAACAACATCGCTCGTGATGGGAAAGCAATCAACGAACTATATCGAGAAGTCTTATACAAACAAATAAATGCTGGTCCAATCATTCGCACAGTGGATTTGCCCACCCCTTTCCAATATTCTGTACGTGACCTACCCGCATCGGTGGTAATCCTGCCCAATGAGGCACCGCCACCAGTAATGCTCTTTCCTCAAGCACCACAATCTATACCCAGCCCAGCCCCCCAAAAACCAGTGCCAGGGCTTTGGTAAAAATAGGACAGCAGTTAATTTTAGCTATGCATCAACGGAGCTAAAATTAACTGCTGAAAGTCAGCAATATGAACAATAATTCAGAATCTAATCCAGGGTGCAGGAGTTGAACCCGCCTGGGGCGAATTATGAGTTCGCTGCCTAAACCGCTCGGCCAACCCTGGGTTTAGCATCCATTGTATATTGATTTTCAACTTTGGTTGCTTTACACCAACACTCTATTTACTCAGAGCAATCTACCAGCCTGGGACTAGGCTAAAACCCGGTTTTAGATAGTGAAAGGTTTAACTGCGTATTCTTTCCATTGGCGTTGATACCACTCGGAAACATAAGGACGAATAGTAAATTGGGGAGGAGATCCATCTTTTACGTCAATCCGAATAAAAGAGTAAGGGCGGCGTTTTTGAGAACCTTGTCCACTACGACCCACAAATAATTGCGAGTGGGCAACTGAATGTAATTGAGTTCCCAAGTTTTCTAACAATTCTGAGCCTTCAAGTCGCTGTCGCCGCAAGCTAAACCCACTTCCCCCGCAAACAATCCAGTTCGTGTCCGAATCCGCGTGTCTTGTGTTGGCTGTTCGGAGATATTCCAGGCAATGAGCGTGACCATTAATCACCAAATCAACGATTGGGCGATTCCCTTTGGGATCGTGAAACGAATCGCCCGCTTTTTTACCCACGGCTTTTGCAACCGCATCTAGCACTTGCCGCAACCGATGACGGATTGCCAAGGTTTGCGCTTGATGCCATTTAGTTGCTTCCGTGACATAAGGTGGATGATGAAAGTAGAGAATGCGTCCTCGCACTGAGTCAGTATTCCAGGAATTAATTAAGCGTTGCTCTAGCCATTCCAACTGTTCGCGATCGCTAAAGCTGGTTTCATCCACATTGAGTTGTTTGTCAATATCGCGAATAATTTCCGCTAGTTGCTCCACTTTTGCTTGAATATCATTCCATTGCTCTTCCTGTTCTGGCTGAGTGCAGTCTAATCGATCGGCTTCTTCCAGCAGCGATCGCTCTTCCTGTTCTAGTTCATCTCGTTTTCGATGCAATGCCTGCCGTGCGTCTTCTCCATCCGATCCACTCGGTAAAGGTAGAGGCGCATTAAACGTATTGGAATCCAGCGCAAAGAAATCAATTCCTCCAGCCTGAAAGGTGTAATAACGATTGGGCAAGCGAGTAAATTCTCCCGGTCGGTAGCGCAAGCAATGCCCTGCATCAGTTTTAGCCGTGTAGTGCTGGTCGAGGTGATGTTCTAGCTCGGCATCGGTGATAAATCGCTTTAAATAATCTAAAAATGCTTGGGCATAGGCATTTCCCTGCCCAGATCCATGCCAGCCTATATCCAAATTTAGGCGATTGCGAACCAGGTATCGAAAGGGCGACGCAGCTTGAACGATCGCCCCTGACCACCAAGGCATATCATAATAATCATGGTTTCCTGGAACTGGCAAAAACGGTTGATTGAAAGTCATTTGGTCGTAAGCAATGCGGCTAGGGCGATCGCCGCCGACTAAAAACTCACGATAAGGGTGAATAAAATTCTTCGGATAGTATTCGTTAGACCCAACCAGATAGATCACATCGCCCGTGTGCAGCACAAAGCGACAGTCTTGGCGATGAGATAGCATTTGTTCGGCAATTTTTCGTTGGGGATTGTGCCCCCGATGGTAACCAGAGCCGGTGTCGCCAATCACCATAAAGGAAAAATCAGGATTATCAGCAACCCCGTCATCTAGCACCAGCGATGTTTGATCGATGTTTTTCTCAGCCATTAGGCGATCGCGCCAGCGCACCCGCTGCTGCATTTTGGCGATTTTCGTCGCGCTATCTGGATCAATGATAAAAGTCATTCCTACACCCGCTCTACTTACTGACCACTACCACTATCCACGATTCGCTGAAGCAATGGATTGACCAATGGTTTTATCTGTAAACAAAGTTGTTAGCTGGCTTGGCACAACCAGCTAATTTAAAAAACTCTCATATTCATCGTGATCACCGATCCAAATCCAATAGTAATTATTGTCCTTTTTCAAAGCTAATGCTCGATACCCACCACTCATACGGGCAGACCAAAGGTTCTTACCAACTTTTTTGAAATGCAAAGATGGATGCAGTGAGTTTTCCTGCCAGAGTTGATAAGCTCTCTGCGCTTGCTCTTTCATCTCAGGCGACAATTCTGCATACGCTCTCCAAAAATCAGCCGTCGCAAAGGACTTCATCGAGATCCCTCACGTTGTTTGTGGCAATATCTGCTTCTGCTTGAGCAATCAGGCGATCTAATTTTCCTAAGGCTAAGTCTGCTTCAATTTGCCCATCCCACATTTCATCGAGGTATTCTTGAAGCCACTTTGCCAAATTGCGAACTTCACCCTCTGGTAACTGCTTGATAGCCGATTCAACTTCTAGCCGAGTAGTCATACGACATTTCACATCTCAAGAACATTTATACAGTATCGCCAATTATGGCTTAGAGGTCAGTGCTGTTGAAGCGCCATTAGATAGCAGCAGTTTGACAGCTTGCTTTAAAGTTTCTGGTGATGGTGCCGTATGCCCTAACCAATCTCTCAACTTGTAAGCTAACGTTTCTGCTCAGCGGCTACCAAGGGCTTTCCCCGCTCATCAGCGACTTTCAACAGTCCATTGCATTGGAATTGTGATGCAGTGCAACTAATTCTATGTAGAAACTTTGTATATCTACCGATACCTGAGTGAAAAGCGTCGTACTTCATTCGCAGCTTCTTTACGTAAATTCATTGGCTCCAGCCCATCAAGCTCTTGCCACACTACATTAATCGGCATCAGCACACCCTGATTCACGCCAATAATGGGATATTCACAACCGGGATAATCTTCTCTAATAACCCAATCGCCTTCTACTCTACGCCGGATAACCTCCCCTACATAGGCAACTAGATTGTCGTATAGTTCCGCTTGAACTTTTTCAAGTCCATAATCTTCAGATTTTTTAGATAACGTGTCTAAACTTTTGTAGGAAAAATCTAGCTGATCAGGTGAAATGTTTAGACATTCAATTAGCTGATCAATCAATTCAGCGATCTGGTTAACAAGCCGTACTTTATGGGTTGAATAATATATCCAATGATTTACAGAATTGCCGCGACCATGGGATATATCCTCTCTAACCTTCTGATGCCAGCGAATCTCTCGCAAAAAATACTCTCTAGAGTAGATGTCACCTTTGCCAGGAAGTGAGATTCCTTTGGGGTCAAAAACAAACAGGAATCGATCGCCAGATAGTTCATAAACTTGAGGTTGATTCTTATACCCAGTGCTATACGCTTCCTCGAAAAAATCTGTAAATTCTTCATGCAGCCTGCCCTCGGATTCTATTAGTTCTTGAACCTGCTTCTTTGTGAGCCGTTTTGCATTAAGCGATTGTTTCTTTCCCATTTTCAGAGCAAATACAAAGTCAAGTGATAGTCTAAGCTAAGCTCGGAGAAGTGCAGCGCCCGACAAGCGCGATCGCCCTGCTGCTGACTACACTTAATTTTGGAATGTCAATCTTGATTACAAGCGCGATCGCGGCTGTCCCCTTTCCCTAATACCATGAGGGTGACGATCATTCGGTTTTTCGGTATATGCCTACTCCCCCGTTAACGCTTAATTTAGTTGAAGGGTCGGTTTCTTTTCAGTTCACTCCTGAAGCCGCCCACACTCTCCAAAGCCAAATTGCTGCGCTCATGACTAGCCTCAAAGTCGTTGCGACAAAAGGTGCGGCTGCTACCAAACCAAAGCCTCAACAATCCATGGAGTATCGCTACACGGGGGACGTTTTTCTAGAAATCTTTTGCAACCCCAATATTTGGTCTTCGCCCTTTGCTGCAAAAGTGCTGATTACACTCAGGGACGATCGCATTCGCCTAACGACTGAAGCTGAGTTGAGCCGATTGGTAGAAGATGTGAACCAGTATTTAGAGCAAGCTGCTTAGAATCGTTATCTCTCAGACAAAAATCGGCAAGATTACAGTAGGATGGTTGCAGTTTTTCTTTCAGAACCTTGATGTGTGCGATCTCTCGCAGCATCCTACGCTAAACATTTAGAAACCAGTCCTTTGATTTTTAAGGAACTACACCTGATGAATTCTGAGACGTTCTGAGACGTTGATTCAGCTACTGCAAAATGGTTTTCGTGTCACGTTAGGTGCAACAGCATCCCTGATTGAGATTGTCCAAGATCCACAAAAGCGGAGTGAAAACCTATCAAAACTTCGTCAAGAGTGGAGTCAACTTGCCGAAGAATGGGCAGTCAAGGGTGAATCGACTGAGCAAGATGCTCGTAACTTTGTAGATACTGTTTTGACTCAACGCCGCGCCCAAAACCCTTATCCATCAACTTCGCCACCCATGCCTACCTCAACTCCTCCCAGTGTTCAAACTGAGCTACAGGATCTAACTGTTCAAATCGCCACTATTCGGGCAGAACTTGAAAAGCTAAGGAACCAAGAGTAGGAAAAAAGGTTTTGTCAGCGCATTCAATACGCTGAAAGTCATGCACCGAACTGGCGCAGAATGTTTGCTTAGGAATGAGAATTGAATAACATCGGCAACTCCAATCGTAAGGGCTTAGCATACCCTGCGGGAAGCAAGCTACGGGCGAAAACCTTTGCTATGACCGAAAGCATACCTGCCGAATGCTAAGCCCCTACGGGTTATCGGTTTTATTTTGTTCTCGTTCCTTAGTCATTTTCCCACTTTTCGTTACCCATCAGATCACCGATGCGATCTCTTAGCAAAAAATTGCAGCGTTCTAGTTCACATTCAATCCATGCCCATTCACGAGCAGGAATGTATTGACACAGAATATAGATAGGTTGATGGCGGCTCACCAGCCCTTCTTGAACGAGTTGACGAGCCTCATCTTGGATCAAAGGTAAGGAATACTGAATTGATTGAAGCATAATCACCCTTCTAAGCTTCGTAGCACATCACAACAACAAGTAACGCTATGAATGAATCAAGCGAGCAGATAAAAAATTAAGTTTTTAACAGGGTAGAAAAATTATTCGGGAACAGGGAAAAATCTCTATCTGTAGCCTGATATACCGTATAACTTGTATTTTTACGCCAATACTCTTCTGAGTATATTAAGAAAACTTGCAAAAGTCACTAAACCTTGACCAATATCTGGCAGATTCCACTTAAATTTGGGTGAATAGCTGAATTGAGTTGAGCCTTAGAAATAATCAGTGAATATTTTGTGTGGTATTCGTCAATCAGGCTTGAATTTCACGCAGGTAAGGCTTTTAAGTAAGTAACTGTTGGCGACGATCGCTCAATTCTATGGCGAGTTCTATTGCGGCTTTCATGCTGTTGGCATCTGCAATTCCCTGTCCGGCGATATCAAATGCGGTTCCATGATCAGGGGAAGTGCGGACGAACGGTAACCCAATCGTGGTATTGACAGCCCGATCAAATGCCATCAGTTTAACTGGAATGAGTCCTTGGTCATGATACAAGGCGAGATAGGCATCAGAATAGTTTTGTTCGCGTAGCGTTGACCTAGGAGATATTTTAAGTTTTGAGTTTTGAATGTTCTTCCCAATGCTTTGTCTGCTTGATATCTCTGTGCCAAACCAAGCTTTTCCAGGTTTTACCCAGAGAGTGTCCGGGGGAACGGGTCCTTCTAGATGAATCGCAGGAAAGCGATCGCGCATTTGATTGAGCCACGGAATCAGCCAATCTTGTTCTTCCCGTCCCAGTTGCCCCTGTTCACCGCTGTGCGGATTGAGTCCTGCGATCGCGATTCGAGGAGTTTCTAAGCCAAAATCTTGTTGTAAGCAGTTGAGCAACAACTCTAGTTTCTGAGTCATTAAATCTGCTGTCAGAGTTTCAGAAACTTGCTTTAAGGGAATATGGGTGGTTGCCAACAGCGTTCGTAATGTCCAGCCAGTGTAAGGCGATCGCGCCACAAACAACATGCCAAAGCGTTTAACTCCAGCGTGTTCAGCTAAGAGTTCGGTTTGTCCTGGATAGTGGTGTCCAGCCGCCTTCCAAGCAGATTTTGCGATTGGTGCCGTGACAATAGCATGAAAATCACCTAAAAGCGTCTGGGCGATCGCCTGCTCTAAGAATTGAAAACTTGCGGCTCCACTGGCAGCGTTTTCCTTCCCTAAGTGAATCTGCTGCTCAAGTTTTGGATCGAGTTCCACATCCAATAAAGCCAGATCATCTGGATCTGCCAATGGGTTTTCTGTGCCAACCGCTAGCAATTGAGAATAGGTTTTTTCTAGTAGCGATCGACTGCCAACCACGGTGATCTCACTGCTTTGACGAATTTGCGGATCGGCTAGCGCTTTTAACACCACTTCACTACCAATTCCAGCAGGGTCACCCACAGGAATTGCTAATCGAGGACGAAAGAGAGAATCGTGGGGTTTATCCATTGTTCCTGGAAGTGTGAGCAATCTGGTTTAGAATTCTTGATAAGAGTGATACTTATATTTCACGAGTTACACGATTAATTGACGCGATCGCATAAGGAGCAGCCAGTTCATGGGAGAAATTTTCACCACTGCTATTTTGGCATCTAGCCTAATTTTGGTGGGTTTGGGGCTAGGTTTTGTCATGTTAAAAGTACAAGGCGGCGAAGAATAAGAAGCTTTATAGAAGGATGGAAACCGATCGCTTGTTATCGTTAAACCTTCATCCTTCTATAAGCCGGATATTTAAGAGTCTTCAGGTTCATCCAGGTGCTCAGCAACTTCACGATATAAGTTTAAAACGTGGCTATCTTTAAGGTAGTAGAATACATTCCGTCCTTGCCGACGATACCCGACTAGACGCATGGTGCGGAGTGTTCGCAGTTGATGAGAAACAGCAGATTCTGTCATTTTTACGGCGGCCGCCAAGTCGCACACACACAGCTCTTGAAGCGCCAAAGCCGACAGAATTCTCAACCGATTCCCATCGCCCAATAAGCTAAAGAACTCTGCCATTCGTTGGGATTTTTCTAAACTTAGAATATCTTGGTGAATTTGGCGAACCTGATTGAGATCAACGGGATGCTGGACAGCGCAATTAGGAGAATTGATTAAACTTTTTTCCGGCTCTTTTGGAGAAATATTTATAGCTACTTGCTTGAGCTTTGGCATGTTTGGTGAAGGATCAATATACAAAGACAAATTCGCTTATCTTTACACTAGCGCAAGACTGTAATGTTATCGATTCACTGCTACAGAGCCTCGCAGGTTGCCATTGACTTCTACCCTATTAACCCCACTTGCGATTCTTGAAACAATCCATCTAGGAATCGCAGAGGTTTCCATAAACTTCCATGAACTGCTTAAAAGAAAATCTAGATTTAGAGCTATTCAGCAAATTCTCTTAAGGTGATGACCCATTCTGATAGTATCTTAGTAAAAGTTAAAATTTCTTTACTTAATCCCTCATGAAACTCTTAATTGTTGGTGCCACAGGTACTTTAGGAAGACAGATTGCCCGACGAGCATTAGACGAGGGCTATGAAGTCCGTTGCTTGGTGCGAAGTCAGAAGAAGGCAGCATTTCTAAGAGAATGGGGTGCTGAACTTGTACGGGGGGATCTGTGTCAGCCTGAGACCTTGCCGCCAGCATTGGAAGGAATTTCAGTGGTAATCGATGCTGCAACGGCAAGAGCAACTGACTCTTTAAGCATTCGACAGGTAGATTGGCAGGGTAACGTTAATCTCATTCAAGCGGCGAAGGCGGCGAACGTAGAACGATTTATTTACCTATCGATTTTGGACGCAGAAAAATATCCCAAAGTGCCACTGCTAGAAATTAAGCGATGCGTTGAGTTATATCTTGCTGAATCGGGTCTAAACTACACCATCCTTCGCCCTTGTGGCTTTTTGCAGGGATTGATTGGGCAGTATGCGATTCCTATTTTGGAAAATCAATCTATTTGGGTGATGGGCACCGCTTCCCCAACGGCATATATGGATACTCAAGACATTGCAAAGTTTGCGATTCAAGCGTTGAAAGTGCCTGAAACTGAGAATAAATCTTTCCCGGTTGTCGGACCGCGCGCTTGGAGTGCGGATGAACTCATTCAGCTTTGCGAAAAGCTATCAGGACGCGATGCCAAAATTACGCGCTTACCGATTGGCGTAGTCCGATTTACCCGTCAAGTGACCCAATTTTTCCAATGGACTTGGAATATTGCTGATCGACTGGCTTTTGCCGAAGTGATTGCAACTGGCAAACCTTTGGTGGCACCCATGGAGGAAACCTACTCTGTTTTTGGGCTTAATGCTAGCGATACCACTACTGTAGAAAGCTACTTGCAAGAATATTTTGAGCGAATTATGAAGAAGCTCCGCGAATTGGACTATGACAAACAGAAAAAACAAAAGAGAAAATCAGACACAGTGGATAAGAAGCGAAATTACCCTCGTTTCTAGCGATCGCATCTGTGACTTACTGATGATTTAGCTGAAACGCGATCGAGTCGATTACTGAGAATGGTATAGTCACTTATACCTATTGATTAGCCCTTATCCAAACGTTGACGTGCCTAAAGCTGGCATTATTTATAACGATATTAAACCGAATGCTTGTCGCATTGCCGAAGAAATTAAAGACAAGCTACTTTCGCGCGGCTGGGACGTTCACCTAGCCACGGGTGTCGGTGGAATTTTGGGTTACTCCAACCCAAGCGGTCCCGTTTGCAATACTCCCATTGACAGCCTGAATCCACCCGGATTCGATCGCGATATGACCTTCTCCGTTGTGTTAGGAGGCGATGGCACTGTGCTGTCTGCCTGCCGACAGTTGGCTCCCTATGGCATTCCTTTGCTAACTGTGAATACTGGGCACATGGGTTTTTTGACTGAAACCTACGTTAAGCAATTGCCAGAAGCTTTGGAAGCCGTCTTAGCGGATTTGTACCATGTTGAAGAACGTTCGACATTGCGAGTGCAGCTTTTTCGCGACAAACATCTTTTGTGGGAAGCGCTCTCGCTAAATGAGATGGTGATCCATCGAGAACCTCTGACTAGCATGTGCCATTTTGAGGTGGAAATTGGTCGTCATGCTCCCGTAGATATTGCGGCGGATGGGCTAATTATTTCCACTCCAACTGGATCAACCGCTTATTCGCTCTCCGCCGGTGGACCTGTGATTACACCGGGTGTTCCGGTTCTCCAACTGGTGCCGATTTGCCCCCATTCGCTGGCGTCGCGCGCCTTGGTGTTTGCGAATAGTGAACCTGTAACTATTTTTCCAGCGAACACCAATCGATTGGTCATGGTGGTGGATGGGAGTGGCGGATGCTATGTGCTGCCAGACGATCGCGTGCGGATCGAGCGATCGCCGTTTAATGCCCGCTTTATTCGCCTGCAACCCCCGGAGTTTTTTCACATTTTGCGCGAAAAGCTAGGGTGGGGATTGCCCCACATTGCCAAGCCCACCTCAGTGGAAATGCCTTAGATAGGAAACAAAAATCAAAATAATCAAGTCAAATCGAACGACGACCCCTCTTCTGACCTCTATAAAGAAAAATAAATCAAGAAGACCAGTCTAACCGCAAGATTATGCTAAAACAGAGGGGCAATACCTGATGTGCAACTAAGATCAGCCCTCATCCCCCAGCCCCTTCTCCTACCTTGGGAGAAGGGGGGCAAGAATCAGTCAAAGTCCCTCTCCCGCTCTGGGAGAGGGATTTAGGGTGAGGGGAATCAGGAAAGTCGCACATCGCGTGGCAATAGGAATTAATACTTAGTCAGCTAACGAATTATTTTGACTGCCGTTTGTGACCCTTTCTCTCCTGCTTATGAATACTGCAACTGCCGATAGTCCTCAAATTCTATTAATCGAAACCGACGAAACGCTTGCTCAGAATGTCCAGACAGACTTGCAAGAATCTGGTTATGAAACCGCGATCGCCCAAGATGCCGTCAGTGGACTGCGAAAAATTTCAGAGGTACAGCCCTTGCTGGTCGTCGTCGATCGCATGTTAGCTGGAGAATCAGGGCTATGGTTTTGCAACCGTCTGCGGGCAACGGGAGCGCGAGT
>Ga0209490_10005920_pt1 | contig 11125 bp, 6 predicted proteins | sample MAT06_FD_187209 | JGI IMG/M metagenome (GOLD analysis project Ga0209490, IMG submission 187209) | Freshwater microbial communities from Lake Fryxell liftoff mats and glacier meltwater in Antarctica - MAT-06 (SPAdes) (version 2) | ecosystem: Environmental > Aquatic > Freshwater > Ice > Liftoff...
CTTCATAATAATTATTATATGAACGCATGAATGCTCCATTATAATATTAGTAAGGCATGCCACCATAATTCATGGACGAATATCCCCTAGGTAAGTTATTCAAATGAAATCCAAAATTAAAATTTGGAGAAATAAAATGACTAGGATACCGATTAAAATAACTTGGCTGGCGATAATAGCCATTGTTTCTTCCAATTGTTACTTGAAACGAAGGTCTTGAATTATAGTTATTGTTGAAGCGAGGTTCATAACGCTCTATCCTTTCACGGCGCTCGTTTCTTTCTCCGCCTCTTCCTCTTTATGCATTTGCGTTTGATAAGATCAAAATGTTCAAACTAAAAATTATAGCTGTTTGTGTAATAATCTTTTTCATAAATAAACATTTAGGTTATTGAATGTTTATCTATCATAAAACAATTCTCATGCTTAATTATGTTAATGACGTCTTAAATGAAAAAGCCGCAATATAACTGCGGCTTTTAAGGGAATAATTTTAAGTAATTCTTTTATTTTCTCGCCATTACTTTTTCAACAGCCGCTATAATAAACGGTGTGTCTAATCCGTATTTAGTAAGTAATTCTGTTGGCTTTCCGCTTTCTCCAAAAGTATCATTGGTTCCAATATATTCGATAGGTATTGGACAATTTTTTGCAGCAACTTGTGCAATTGCATCTCCTAATCCACCAATAATATTATGCTCTTCTACAGTTACAGCACATTTAGTTTTACCGATTGAAGCAATGATTGCTGCAGTATCTAATGGCTTAATTGTATGAATATTTATTAGCTCTACACTAATGCCTTTTTCTTCTAAAATTCTTCCAGCTTCTATTGCTTTCCAAACCATATGTCCGCACGCAAAAATAGAAACATCGGTTCCTTCACTTAATTGTTGCGCTTTTCCAATTACAAAATCAGATCCGTCTTCTTTGGTAAAATTGGGCCATTTAGGGCGGCCGAAACGCAGGTAAACAGGTCCTTCATAAGCAGCAATAGCTTTGGTAGCCGCTTTAGTTTGATTAAAATCGCAAGGCACAATCACCGTCATACCCGGCAACATTTTCATCAAACCAATATCTTCTAAAATCTGATGTGTTGCACCATCTTCACCCAAAGTTAATCCTGCGTGTGAAGCACAAATTTTTACATTTTTTCCGCTGTAAGCAACACTTTGGCGAATTTGATCATAAACCCTACCTGTGCTAAAATTTGCAAAAGTAGTGGTGTAAGGAATTTTCCCACCAATAGTCATACCAGCCGCAATACCAATCATATTGGCTTCAGCAATACCTACTTGTACAAAACGGTTAGGGAAATCTTTAATAAATGGTCCAAGTTTTAACGATCCAGCTAAATCTGCTGTAAGCACCACCACATTGGGGTTTTCTTTTCCTATTTCGTGAATACCTTCACCAAATCCACCCCTAGTTTCCTTTTCGTTAAGTACTTGTATATCTTTTAGTTTCATGGTAATAATTTATGCTAAACTGCTGCAAAGTAAAGCGTTTTTTATATGCTATCAACTACATTTCCTGTTCTTTTAAGAACGCCCCAATGTTGCAATTCACCTTTAACGGCTTTTCGCATGGTTCTAAATAATACTACCAATAATAACCATCTATAAATTACCCTTTGAGGAATTAGCCAGATCAATTTCCATAAAGGCTCTTTCTCAAAAACAAATGCAATGGTAGCTACCAAAATATCTACCGCCAAAAATAATGCGTAATAGACACCAATTTCACTTGCGCTTCCAGTAAGTAATCCTATGATCATTAATATATCGGCAAATGGAGAAAATAATGGGATGATGTATTTGAACAATAAGATATCAGGCAATACAATAAAACCAAGTATTTTGTAATTTACATTAAATAAAGCATCTCTGTTTTTCCAAAATGTTTGCATTACTCCGAAGGTCCACCTAAAACGCTGCTTCATAAATTGTTGTAATGATTCGGGAGCTTCTGTCATTGCAACAGCGCTATTCTCATTTTTAATTTTATAACCGCAACGAAGAATACGAATTGTTAAGTCCGCATCTTCGGCTAAAGTATCTGAAGTAAATCCGCCCGCTTCATCAATTGCTTTTTTACTGAATGCACCAATTGCACCGGGCACAACAGCAATACCATTAAAATAACCAAAAGCTTTTCTATCTATATTTTGACTAGTAGTATATTCAATGCTTTGCCAACGAGTGATCCAATTATTTTCATTACCCACTTTTACATTACCAGCAACAGCACCAACTTCGGAATTATTAAAATGCTGCATTAGTTTGCTAACAGCATCTGATTTTAGTTTTGTATCGGCATCAATACAAACTACATAGTCTGCCTCGGTATAATTAATACCATAATTTAAAGCAGATGCTTTTCCGCCATTGGGTTTATCGAGAATAGTAATAACAGTATTAGATTGATAGGCCTCAGTTACATTAGCCAATGTATTGTCTTTACTTCCATCATTTACAAAAACAATATTAAAATTGGGATAATCGCATTTTAATAAATTTTGTAATGAGCTTACTGCATTTACTTCCTCATTGTATGCTGGTACAATAATAGAAACAAGTGGATATTCGTTTTTTTGAATGAAAGTATTTTGTTTTTCTTTTTTACGTTGAAGTAAAGAAAAAATAAGTGTAAACAATAATCGAATGGTTCCTAATATAAGGAACAACACAAACAGACTATAAAAAATTCTACTGATATAATAACCAGCTTCAGCTAAAAAATAATTGAATCGTAAAATATAATTCCCTTTATAGTTTGGAACAGGAGGCATTACTTCATCTCTTGTTTTACCCATTAAATCGGCAACAGTTGTAAACTGATAACCTTCTTTTTGAAAATATTCTATAATTCTCGGTAATGCTTCTACAGTGGCACTTCTATCTCCACCAGCATCGTGCAATAAAATAATATTTCCTAGATCTTTCATTCTAACTATCCTGTTAAAAATAGTATCTGCATTAAAGTTGGGCACTTCACCAGCTTGCCAATCTTCGGGGTCAATATTTTCTCCAATGGTTAAATAATTTTTTGTTCTTGCTAAAGCAACCGGAACCAATTCCTCCATTTTTTCGGGATGACTATCTGCATTAAAAGGCGCACGAAACATAATAGTACTCCTACCTGTAATAGCTTCAATGAGCAAACGAGTTGCATCCATTTCTAATATTGCACGCTGTTTACTTACAGTAGCCATATTAGGATGTGTAAATGTGTGGTTACCTATTTCATGCCCCTCGTTAAAAATTCTTTTTACTAAAGGAATATTTTTTTCAGCTTCAAGTCCAACTATAAAAAAATTAGCCACTACTTTATATTTCGAAAGTATGTCTAAAATTTGTCGGGTATATAAAGGATCAGGTCCATCATCAAAAGTGAGTACTAATTTTTTTTCGGTGGTACTTCCAATTTGTCTTACCACAAACATAGAAGGTAGTGTATCATAATACTGTTCGCTAATTAACATCCACGAAGTATCTAACTCAGTTCTAATTTTTCCTGGTGTAGGAGATGATAATACATCAAGTATTTCACCATCGCCCATAAAATCAACATCATTATTGGTTTCAACTTTACTAAACTCGTTGAAATCAAATTTTTGTAATGCGGCTTTATTCATTGGTAAATGATAAAAATCCCATAGTCTACTATCTTCACTTCCCATGCGCCATAAAGCTGTTCCTCCTAAACCATATTCGGTAGTAAATCGCAAGGTATTGAAGTTGGTTGCGGCATCTGTAAAATGTACTTCACGAGGTTGATCATTATCGTCCCAATAATTATAATGCAAATTATAGGAGTTATTGTCGTACACAATTTTTCCATCACTTTCTTTAGCAATTGTTAATGCTTGTTGATAAGTAACATCGGTTCCAATACCGCCCTTTGGCCAATCATATCCAAAAGCTGCAATACACAATACAATTTTTTGAACAGGTACTTTTTTAGCTATTTGATCAACTGCTGCTTCAATCCATTTCTGGTCGCTTATTGGTCCAGGTTTTGTTTCTGCAGTATATTGATCATAGGCCATTAAAAATAAGTAATCGTTGTATTTTGCCAATGTTGCATAATCGTAATCCTCGTTAAACGGCATCACATCTTGAGTAACCATTAAACCATTGGCATGAAATTTTTGGTACAATTCTTTTTGAAAATTGGCTAATACTTGATTGTCGTCTTCAACCAATTCTTCGAGGTCAATATTTATTCCTACAAATTTTTCTTCTAAAATATGAGCCAATAAATCATTAATCAGTTTCTCTCTTTTTATTTTATCATTTAAAATTCTATGTAAGAGTTCGCCCTGCCATTTACCATTTAAATTATTGGTAAGCATTGGCATTACTTTAATTCCGGATGCTTTAATTACATCATACCCTCTTTTATCTCTTCTAATAATTAATGAATCGCCTGTTGGATCTAAAAAAAGCCACTCAGGCAAAATCAGATTTAGTTTGCTAATATTTCTTTTGAGTGAGAAAAATGCTTGTGGATCCCAATCCACATAAAAAGCCGCTCTAATTCCAACACTATCATTAAAAAAGCTGGATGTAGAAAGTTTAATAGAACTATCATTTTGACCACATCCGTTTCCTTTTTCCCATTTTGTATCAATGAATTTTCTAAAGCCTTGGTATTCTTTGGTGATAGAATCGTTAGTTGTGGGCGACTCTAATATTTTTTTGAATTCCTGACTTTGTGCAATAGGAATGATAGGCATAACAGCAGTTCTTATAGCAATTACAATTGCCACAATTGCAATAATGAATAAAAAAACAAGTAGCCTACTTCCCCATTTAAAACGTTGCCATCTGGATGGATTTGCGGTATGAAATATTTGTTGATCTGTTTTACTCATTAATATATTAGTGGTTGCAAAAAAGATGCTACAAAAGAAAAAAGCTGCATAAAAGCAGCTTTTTAACAATTTTTATCCCTCAAAAGTACTGTAGAAATAAGGCGTTTTAGCTTCGAACTCTGCAGCACAGGTATCAACCATTTTGTAAACACGGGTTATACCTAATGCTTTTCTTTTTTCGTAAACCTGTTCGTCGGTACAATCGCCCGATAATATTTTGGTAATTTGAATATCAGAGAATCCTAATTTTTTGGCTTCTTTTAAAGTAGCTGTTGGAAGGGTATCTAAATTGTATTGGGCTATTTCTTTCTCAAGCGTACAAATATTTTGAATTTGATAAATAAACCATCGGTCAATTCCTGTTGCTTGCGAAATAGATTTTACTGTAGAACCCTGCATTAACGCATCTTTGATTCTGAAAATGCGATCCCATTTTGGTGTTTTTATATATTCAACCAATTCTTCACTCTTCATTAAACTCTTGCCATAATAACCTAAGCCTACAGCTTCGTTTTCTAAACTCTGACAAGCTTTTTGTAATGCTTCAGAAAAATTTCTGCCAATAGCCATTACTTCACCAACACTTTTCATTTGCAAACCAAGGGTATCATTTGCACCTTTAAATTTATCGAAATTCCAGCGAGGCACTTTTACTATTACATAATCTAATGCTGGTTCAAAATAGGCTGAAGTAGTTTGTGTGATCTGATTCTTTAACTCATCTAAACTATAACCAATAGCTAGTTTAGCGGCAATTTTAGCAATTGGGTAACCTGTTGCTTTTGATGCTAATGCAGAAGAGCGACTAACCCTAGGGTTAATTTCAACGGCAATCAAATCTTCAGTTGCAGGGTTAAGTGCAAACTGCACATTACATCCACCAGTAAAATTCCCTAATGAGCGCATCATTAATATGGCTTTATTGCGCATATCCTGAAATGCAGTGTCGCTAAGGGTCATAGCGGGTGCTACTGTAATGGAATCTCCAGTATGAACGCCCATTGGATCCACGTTTTCTACAGTACAAATGATTACAACATTATCGTTACAATCTCTTAATAATTCTAATTCATATTCCTTCCAACCCAAAACCGCTTTTTCTACCAATACTTCATGAATAGGAGAGGCCTTTAATCCTCTATCCAACGCAGCATCCAAATCATCTTTGGTATGAACAAATCCACCACCTGTGCCACCTAAAGTAAAAGATGGACGAATAACGAGCGGGAAACCAATTTCCTGAGCAAATTCTTTTCCTTCTAAAAAGCTATTGGCAACATGGCTGGGAGCTACTGCTATGCCAATTTTAACCATCAATTGACGAAATTTTTCTCTGTCTTCTGCTGTATCTATCGCAGCAACGTCAACCCCAATAAGCCTACAGTTGTATTTTTCCCAAATACCCAATTCGTCAACTTCCTTACATAAATTAAGCGCTGTTTGTCCACCCATTGTAGGCAAAACGGCATCAATTTGGTTCTCAATTAGTATTTGTTCAATACTTTCTGCTGTTAATGGCAGAAGATAAACTTTATCAGCCATCATCGGGTCCGTCATAATTGTGGCGGGATTACTGTTGATAAGTATTACTTTTATCCCCTCCTCACGAATACTTCTTGCGGCTTGAGAGCCAGAATAGTCGAATTCGCAGGCCTGGCCTATAATGATTGGCCCAGATCCTATAATGAGAACAGATTTGATAGATTGATCTTTGGGCATGATATTTGATTAAATTGCACAAATGTAAGGCGGGAATAGCAAAACACAGGTAAAAACAAAAAAAACAAAATGGCAGTATTAAAAGAAGGAAGCAAAGCACCGGCAATAAAAGCCGTAGATCAAAACGGCAAACCTATTTCTTTAGCTGATTTTAAAGGAAAAAAAGTGATACTTTATTTTTATCCAAAGGATGACACTCCAGGATGTACAGCACAAGCTTGTAACTTAAAAGACAATTATAGCGCATTGATTAAAAAGGGCTTCCAAGTAGTAGGAGTTAGTGTTGACAGTGTAAAAAGTCATAAAAAGTTTGAGGAAAAATTTGAACTTCCTTTCCCATTAATTTCAGATGAGGACAAGAAAATTGTAGACAAATACAATTTATGGGGCGAGAAAAAGTTCATGGGTAGAACTTATATGGGCACTACAAGAACCACTTTTTTAATTGATGAAGCTGGCATTATCAAAAAAATTATTGATAAACCAGACACAAAAAATCATACAGAAGAGATCTTGGCGGCGTGGGCAAGCATCTAAATTGCCTGTCAAATCCAATAAACTGCTGTTTTTGGCGTTAATGGCTCGGTAAAACCTAGCTTTCAATGCCCAAAAAGAAGGAGCCGCTTAAGCAAATAAATCTTTTTATGGTACCTCCGCAAATACCATCCGACGACAAACGGCGTTTGAAAGAACTCTATCGTTATGAAGTGCTCGACACCTTATATGAAGATGAGTTTAACGACGTAGTAAAGTTGGCAGCCACTATTTGTAGAACACCAATTGCTCTAATTTCATTAATAGATGCCAAAAGGCAATGGTTTAAAGCCAAAGTAGGAATAGATGCTAATGAGTTTCCTAGAGATATTTCTTTTTGCGGACATACAATAACAATTGAAGCAGAAGTTTTTGAAATTACAGATGCCACTCAAGACGAACGCTTTTTAGACAATCCTTTAGTTATAGGAGAACCATACATTCGTTTTTATGCTGGTGTTCCGCTGATTAATAAAAACGGATTTAAAATGGGTACCATTTCGGTACTCGATATTAAGCCCAACGAAATTTCTGCTGAACAAATTTATACTTTACAAACTTTAGGCAGACAAGTTGTAAAATTACTCGACCAAAACTTATTAAATAAGCAATTAGAGCATCAACGAATTAAGTTGCAACAGCAAATGGAATTACAGAATAGAATTCTTTCCATAATAGCGCACGACGTTCGCAATCCTATTGGCGCTGTAAAATCAATCATAGAATTAAATGCACGAAAAATATTAAGTCAACAAGATTCTTCTGAACTGATGAGTATGGCGGGCAAACAAATTGATGGTACTGTTGAATTATTGAACAACCTGGTTGATTGGGGTTCTATGCAAATGAAAGGCAAAGGTTTTGAAACAGAAAAAGTACACGTAAGAACTTTAGTAAGTAATATGTTCAAGAGCTTTGAAGTAATGAGTTCTTTGAAGTCGAATATTATGGTGAATTTGGTGGATGAAGATTTGTTTATCAGATCTGATATCAACGCCATTAGATTTATTTTGCGTAACCTAATAAGTAACGCCAATAAGTTTACCATGGAAGGGGTAATAACTGTGTATGCGCATAAAGAAGAAATGAAAGTGATGGTATCTGTAAGTGATACTGGTGTGGGGATGACTCTAGAAATGCAAGACAAACTATTTGATGGAGAGCATTACCAAAGTACTTCTGGCACAAGTAATGAAAAGGGAAGTGGACTAGGTTTGATTTTGACCAAAGACTTTATTGAGATGTTGGGAGGATCTATTAAAGTAGAAAGTCAGCAAGATAAAGGCACATCTGTTATTATGCATTTTGTAGATTAACATTTGTAAAAAATAATTACCTTGAGGCATCAATTTCTTTTATGAAACGATGCCTCTTTTTTTTGGTTACACTTTTAATAAGTTTAACTACATTCTCTCAAAAAACTGATAAAAAGCTTACCCAAAAAGTAACAGAACTTTTACAAGGATTTAAGGGTGATGTTGGTGTGTATATTCACGATTTGCATCGCAATAAAATTGTAGCAATAAATGCGGATACTATTTATCCAACAGCTAGTATTGTTAAAGTGCCCATTCTTGTTGGCATGATGGATAAGTTATTAAAACAAGAATATCAATACCATCAAACTCTAACTTATACCAAGGATTTATTTTATGATGATGGAGATATTGTTGGTAATTTAAAAGATAGTGCAAAAATAGAACTGAGTAAAGTAATAATGTTAATGCTAACTACGAGCGATAATACCGCTAGTTTATGGTTGCAAAAATTATCAGGAACTGGAACGCGCATAAATCAATTAATGGATAGTATTGGGTTGAAATATACTCGCGTAAATAGCAGAACTACAGGAAGAGAAAATGATCGAACTAAATTTGGATGGGGACAAACCACGCCGCGAGAAATGGCATCCCTAATTGAAATGATTGCTAATAAAAAATTATTGAGTGATTCTGCTAGCTCTACAATGTTGCGATTATTGGGAAGAAATTATTGGGATGAACAAGCCATTTCACAAATACCTGCAGATGTATTTGTTGCCAGTAAAAATGGCGCTGTAAATGCAAGCAGAAGTGAAGTGTTGTATGTAAAAAGCGATGACGCTCGTTATGTTTTTTGTATTTGTACTAAGAATATTAAAGATACTAGTTGGGGTAATAATAATGAAGCTTGGGTATTGACTATGAAGCTGAGTAAGATGTTGTGGGAGTATTATCAGTAGAATCTAACTAAATAAATTAAATACCAACCAACTCATTCCATAAGCAAGAACCGTCATGTATACAAATTGAAACACAGGCCATTTCCATGTTTTGGTTTCGCGTTTTACTACTGCCAATGTACTCATGCATTGCATAGCCAAAACATAAAATACCATTAATGATAATGCCGCAGGTAATGTATAAACTTTAGTTCCATCTTCATGAGTAGCAGCTTGTAATTTTGAACGAAGTGATAAATCGTCATCTGCTTCTACGCTGTATAAAGTAGCCATCGTACCTACAAACACTTCTCTTGCAGCAAATGAAGTAATGAGTGCAATACCAATTTTCCAATCATATCCTAAAGGAGCAATAGCTGGCTCAATTGCTTTACCCAAAATACCCGCATAAGAGTGTTGCAATTTTTCTGTAGAAGCAAGTCGGTTTAAAGAATCTTTTTGTAGAGGCATAGCTTTAATCATTACTGCATATTTATCTTTTACTACGTCAATTTGTTTGCCCGGTCCGAACGAACTTAAAAACCAAAGCAATAAGCTAATAACCATTATTACTTTACCAGCATCGGTAACAAAAATTCTTGCTTTCTCTACCATGTTTATACCAACGTTTTTCCAACGTGGCGAGCGATACAATGGCAGTTCTAAAATGAAAAAACTTTTCTCTTTTATATTGATGAACCATTTTAAAATATAGCTAACAAATAAAGCCATAAAAGTTCCTAGGAAATACAATGCCATCATTACTAAACCTTGCAGACTAATAAATCCAAAATAATAATGATCATCAATTACCAATGCAATTAATATAGTGTACACTGGTAATCTTGCACTACAACTCATTAATGGAGTTACCAAAATGGTAAGTAACCGCTCTTTTTTATTTTCAATATTTCGTGCGCTCATAATGGCAGGAACAGCACAAGCAAAACTGCTGATCATTGGCATTACGCTTTTACCATTGAGCCCTACTTTGCGCATTAGTCTATCGCTCAGAAATCCTATACGAGCCATGTAACCACTGTCTTCTAGCATAGTAATGAGTCCAAATAATATCATAATTTGTGGAACAAAAACAAATATTCCGCTAAGGCCCGCAACCAACCCATTTACTATTAAATCGCTTAACCATCCTTTAGATAAATTATTAGAAAGCCAGCTACTGATTTGTGCAAACCCATATTCAATCCCATCCATTGGATATTTGGCAATTGCAAATACACTCTGGAATAGTAAAAATAAAACAGCTAAAAGAATTACGTAACCCCAAGTACGGTGCAATAAAATATCATCTATTTTATCGCTGTACATTTTTTTCTCCAACGGTCCGGGTTCAACCACATATTGCTTCATTATTTGCCGAATATGTGTGTAGCGTTGCATAATTTCTTCTGCCTGTGTTTTTGTAGGATTGAAATTATTTTTTGCAACTATTGCAGGAATGCCTGCGTGGTTATTATTGATATCAAGCTCTTCATAATTAATTAAGTGATGAATAGCTGCGTATTTGCTTAATACTGGAAAAAGTTCTTGTACTTCTTCAATTGCTGTAGTTGCCAACTGATCGATTTCAATGAAATCGTTATTAGCTTTACAATAGGCTTCGCTGGTTTTAGTTAATAGCGTAATGGCTTTTTTAAGTTCACCCAAACCTTTATTTTTTCTTGGATTAACTGCAACGATAGGTATTCCCAATTCTTTTTCTAAACCAGCAATATCAATTTTAATTCCTTTTTTAATAGCAAGGTCGTTCATGGTTAATGCCATCACAACCG
>Ga0209490_10005927_pt1 | contig 11117 bp, 11 predicted proteins | sample MAT06_FD_187209 | JGI IMG/M metagenome (GOLD analysis project Ga0209490, IMG submission 187209) | Freshwater microbial communities from Lake Fryxell liftoff mats and glacier meltwater in Antarctica - MAT-06 (SPAdes) (version 2) | ecosystem: Environmental > Aquatic > Freshwater > Ice > Liftoff...
ATAACAAACTCAGGATAACAAACTCAGGATAACAAACTCAGGATAACAAACTCAGGATAACAAACTCAGGATAACAAACTCAGGATAACAAACTCAGGATAACAAACTCAGGATAGCCAAATTTGAAAGGTTGTCCTGAGTTTGCAACTCAGGACTGATAAAAATATATCCTGAGTTACAAACTCAGGATAACAAACTCAGGATAACAAACTCAGGATAGCAAATCTACCATCCACTAGCTAATACATCTGCTAAGTGTACAACTTTTAAATTACTGTGGTTATTTTTTGAACATCCATCAATATGCATCAAGCAACTCATGTCGGTGCTGATAATGTATTCGGCTCCGGTATCGGCAGCGTTATTTATTTTTTGATCGCCCATTGCAATACTAATCGGTTCAAATTTTATAGCAAATGTTCCACCAAAACCACAACAGGTTTCTACATCATTCATCTCAACCAATTCTAATCCAGTAACATTGTTTAGCAATTGCCTTGGTTCTGTTTTTATTTTACATTCTCTAAGTGCTGCACAACTATCATGATATGTTGCTTTACCATTAAATGTTGCGCCAAAGTTATCGATATGTAAAATGTTCACTAAAAAATCGGAGAACTCAAAAATGCGAGCAGCAGTTTTTTCAGCTTGACCTTTGTGCGAAGAGTTTTCAAATAATTTTGAATAATAATTTCTTACAAATCCTACACAACTAGCACTAGGAGCTACAATATATTCTGCTCCTTCAAAATCTTGTAAAAATTTAATACAAACATCTTTTGCTTCGCCCCAAAAACCAGCATTAAAAGCAGGTTGGCCACAGCAGGTTTGGTTTTTATTGTATTTTATTGTACAGCCAGCTTTCTCTAAAACTTTTACCATATTAAAAGCTACATCAGGATAAAGTTGATCTATAAAGCACGGAACAAATAACTGTACAATCATTGTATTACCAATTATTTAAATGAACGATTTAAATTTATCATTTTAAGCGCAGTGATGGCAGCTTCTTCACCTTTGTGGCCATGTTTGCCACCAATTCTTTCATTGGCTTGAGCTTCGTTTAAAACAGTTAATACGCCAAAAATTACTGGCACATCAATGCTGAGATTTAATTGAAGAATTCCATCAGTAACTGCTTTACATACATAATCGAAATGAGGAGTATCGCCTTGTATAATAGTACCTAAAGTAATATAAGCATCAGGTACTTTTTTGCAGTATGCATAATGATTTTTAACTGCAAACGGAATTTCAAAAGCACCAGGAACTATAACCGTTTTAAATTTTACTCCACTTGCTTTTAAAACTTTTTTTGCTCCTTTTTCTAACTCATTAACAATTTTGCTATTCCATTCGGTTATAACAATTATTACAAAGGCATCCTCAATATCTGGGATGCCTTTGTTTAATTCAATATTTCCTTTTGTTGCCATTTTTACATTATTGAGCAGTTAGATCATTCTTCTCTACATTCAATCGGTAAATGTATTTATCTGCTTGAAAACCTTTATCGGTTTTAGGATACTTAGTTTTTAATTCTTTATACAATTCTAATGCTTCTTTTGTTTTACCTGTTGTTTCAGATAATAACGCAGCACGGAATAAATATTCTGATGAATTATTTTCGTCTTTATCAAATGCATTGGCAGCTTTTTTGTAAGTAGCAATTGCATCATCTTTTTTATTCACTTCAGAATATGCATCACCTAAACAACCATAAGCTAATAACTGAATTTGTTTTGCATCAGTTGAAAAATCTTTTAACTGAGCAATTGCTTTTTCAAATTCACCCAATTTTAAATAGCTAACGCCAGCATAATAGTGCGCTAAGTTGGCTGCTTTGGTTCCTCCAAAATTGCTTATAATATTCAATACACCTTTGCTTTGTCCATCACCATTTAATACCAAACGAGAAGAATCCATCGCAAAATATTGTTCTGCTTTGTAAATTGCTTCAGCAGCTTTTTCTTCTTTTGGTTTCATAATATATTCCTGATAACCAAACCAAGCTGCAACACCTATAAAAATACCTATAACAACTGCCGAAACTGGTTTTTGCATTTTTTTCCAAGTTGTTTCTGCATTTCTTAAAGTTTCATTTACTTCAATTGCACTTTCGTGTTTTTCACTCATTTTATTTGTTTATTCGTTGTTCGTTTAATTGTTTAAAAACCTATTTTTTAATCAACTATAAAAGGGTAGTCCTGATCCATATAAACATCCTTTAATAATTCATCATCATTAGGCCATGGACTTTCTTCAGCAAAACGCACAGACTCTTCTACAATTGCATTTATTTTTTTATCAATGGCTTCTAAATCTTCTTTGGTTGCAAAAGCATTTTCCAAAATTGTATTGCTCACTTTAATTATCGGATCTTGTTCTTTGTATTCTTCTACTTCTTCTTTAGATCGATATTTTTGAGGATCAGATACTGAGTGTCCTTTGTAGCGGTAGGTCTTCATTTCTATTAAAGTAGGACCATCACCTTCTTTTGCCCTCTTTACTGCTCTAGCAACACTGTCGTGCACAGCTTCAGCAGACATTCCATCAACCATATCAGATGGCATATCGTATGCATCAGCTAATTTATAAATATCAATTACATTACTTGTTCTAGAAATAGAAGTACCCATTGCGTAATTGTTGTTTTCGCAAATGAATATTACTGGTAATTTCCAAAGCATTGCAAGATTAAAAGTTTCATGCAACATACCCTGACGAGCAGCACCATCTCCAAAATAGCAAAGAACTACATTTTTTGTGCCTTTGTATTTTTCAGCAAATGCTAATCCAGCACCTGTTCCTATTTGTGCACCAACAATACCATGGCCTCCAAAAAATTTATGTTCAACACTAAAAAAGTGCATAGACCCACCTTTACCTTTTGCACAACCTGTTGCTTTTCCAAACAATTCAGCCATACAAGAATTGGCAGAAACACCTTTAGAAAGTGCTAATCCATGATCTCTGTATGCAGTAATAAATGGATCATCAGCTCCAGTAGCAGTCATGCAGCCAGCTGCAATTGCTTCTTGACCAATGTAAGCATGAAAGAATCCGCGGATCTTTCCAGCCATTTTATACATTTCTTCTGCTTTTAATTCGAATTGGCGAATAAGCTGCATTAGCTCGTACCAATACAGGTAAGTTTCTTTAGAAAATTTTGTCGGCACTGTTCAAAAATTTGAAGCGCAAATATAGGGGTTAAAGTCGATAGTTCATAGTGTTAAACCTACCATAAAATCCTTAAATTAAGTGTAATTCTCTTTCAAAAATGGCTTCTGGTGGATAAGGGATTTTGATAGTCTCTAATAGAGTTTCCTCTAGCATATTCGCAAATGTTTCAAAGTAAACAACAACATCTGCTTTTTCGTTGCGTTTTAGCCATCTAAAGCCACCTGGTAAATTGGTTAGAACGCTTCGGTCATCGAGGTACTCTAAGTGATGAATATCTGTAGGAGTGAGTCCTATTTCTTTTAATTTTTTTAATAGCAAATCAATTGGGGCATTGCTTACCGAACAAAAATCGACCGATAATTCGGTCCATTCTCCAATTCCTGTGTGGGCATAAGTTAGAATTTCTTCCTTGGTTAAGTTTGCAACTACTTGTACTAGATTTCCACAATTACAAGCTCCATGGTTGCCCCAAGCATAATGAGCTCCATTTTGTAACCTTTCCGCAGTAGTTCTTAAGGCAGATATTAATTCGTAGGTAGGGTTAGCCATAGAAAATTATTTTTAATATAACATTGCAATTTATCAAAATGTTGGACAAGTTAATGGATTTAAATTAATATATTTTGTTTAACATTAACACTTAAAATACTTAACATTATTAAACTGTTTACCACTTATCATTATTTTAATCCAGTATTAGAACAAAACTATTGTTTAATTGTAATATTAAATAAAATAAACAAAATGAAAATGAAATTATTCGCCGTAGTGGCAATTGCAGTTGCAAGTGTATTTAATACAGTATCTGCTCAAAAAACAGTTGTAGATGTAGCAGTAGGTTCTAAAGCTCATACTACTTTAGTAGCTGCAGTTACAGCTGCTGGTTTAGTAGAAACTTTACAAAGTGCTGGTCCTTTTACAGTGTTTGCTCCAACTAACGATGCTTTTGCTAAGTTGCCTGCTGGAACTGTAGAAACTTTATTAAAGCCAGAAAACAAAGCTAAATTGGCTCAAATTCTTACTTACCACGTTGTTGCTGGTAATTTAGATGCTGCTGCTGTTATTGCTGCAATTAAAGCTGGAAAAGGTAAAGCTGCTGTTAAAACTGTAAGTGGTGGAACTTTAACTGCTTCTTTAAAAGATGGTAAGGTTATTCTTACAGACGAGAATGGTGGTGTAGCTACAGTAGTTGCAGCTGATATTAAAGCTGGTAATGGTGTAGTACACGTTATTGATACAGTTGTTTTACCTAAGTAATTATTGTTAATAGAAAGGATGTAAGAAACTAAGACAGGAATTAATAGATAGAAAGGAATAAAATTAAAAATCCGGAATTTGATAGTATCATTTTCCGGATTTTTTTTAACACGTAACTTATAACACGTAACTCTTTAGGCTTCCAACAGAAAAGGATACCCATAATGCGTTGGAGCATTGTAGGTTTCTTTAATTGTTCTAGCACTTAACCATCTATAAAGGTTAATGGCACTTCCTGCTTTATCATTGGTTCCAGATGCTCTTGCTCCACCAAATGGTTGTTGACCAACTACTGCACCAGTTGGCTTATCATTGATATAGAAATTTCCTGCAGCATGTCTTAATTTATTAGTAGCTAATTCTACAGCTTCTCTATCATGTGCAATGATTGCTCCTGTTAATGCATAATTTGAAGTTGTATCAACTAATGTTAATGCCTTTTCGAATTGTTCTGCCGGATAAACATAAATGGTTAATACTGGTCCAAAAATTTCCTCACACATTGTTGTGTATTTAGGATCCTTTGCTTCAATTATAGTAGGCTCAATAAAATAACCTTTTGTTTTGCTAAAATTACCTCCAGCAATAATTTTTACTTTTTTATCCTTCTTTGCATTCGTAATATATTTGGTAATATTATTATAAGATTTTTCATCAATTACTGCGTTGATGAAATTGGTAAAATCTTCCACCGTTCCCATTTTCATAGATTGTAAAGCAGCTACTAATTTTTTCTTTACTTCCTCTGCAATATTACTTGGAATATATGCTCTTGAAGCGGCAGAACATTTTTGTCCCTGATACTCAAATGCACCTCTAGCTAATGCAGTAACCAATAAATCTACATCTGCGCTTTTATGTGCAATTACAAAATCTTTACCACCTGTTTCTCCAACTATTCTTGGATAAGATTTATAGAGTCCCATATTTTCTCCTATCACTTTCCACATACTATTAAATACACCAGTAGATCCTGTAAAATGCACGCCAGCAAAGTCTCTGTGAGCAAAGCACACTTTGCCAATAGTTGGACCATCAACATATATTAAATTGATAACTCCATCTGGTAATCCTGCTTCTTTTAAAATACGCATGAATAATTGTGCAGAATAAATTTGTGTATTAGCAGGTTTCCAAACTACCACATTGCCACACATTGCAGCAGATGTTGGTAAATTTCCTCCTATAGCTGTAAAGTTAAAAGGTGTTACTGCCAAAACAAATCCTTCTAATGAACGCCATTCCATTCTATTGTGCATACCCGGAGCGGAAATAGGTTGTTGCTTATATATTTCACTTAAAAAATGAACATTGAATCTTAAGAAATCTATTAACTCACAAGTGCTATCAATTTCTGCTTGGTAAGGATTTTTGCTTTGACATAGCATAGTAGAAGCAACCATCTGATAACGATACTTTGTTGCTAATAAATCTGCCGCTTTCAAAAATATATGAGCACGGTTTTCCCAACTCATTGATGCCCATTTTTCCTTGGCTTTTAATGCTTCTGCAATTGCTAAATGCACATGCTTTTCGTCGCCAGCACTAAAATGACCTAAAGTATGAGATAATTCATGTGGAGGATGAATGGCTACCTTTTTATCGGTTTTTACCATTTTACCACCTATATACATTGGAATATCTAACTGCTTTTTTTTCAATTCTGCTAGGGCTTTTTTTAAGCCTGCTTTTTCTGGACTGCCTGGTGCATATGAAAGAACGGGGTCGTTGACTGGTAATGGATAAGAAAAAGTTCCGATACTCATATTTGATTATTTATAAAGTTTGAGACCGCAAGGTAAGGAGAATTCATTATTACGAATTTGCAATACATTTGTAGATGCCTTTTATTTTATTTGATAATAAAAATCGTAACAATTTTTCGCCTCTTTCTTTAACAAAAGCAGTAGCCGATTTACATTTTGGAATTCTCTCAATTAAAGAAAGATGGGAGTTGGTATTGAATGATAATGCCTTTGTGCATACCGATGGATATTTGCAAGATTTATACCCAATTGCTCCTGAAGGAGTAAATATTTGGATTGATGCAGCAATATTGCCAACCGAAAAAATCATTCAACAAATCAGTAAATTAGTAGATGGACAAGTTTTGTTTGATGAAAAAGGTATTGTAGCAGGAAAATCTTCAAAACCATTTACTCATTTTAATACAATCCAAATTACCCCATTTTTTAATGAACTAATATCAATTGACACTGTTGTTAGAATTGAATTTCCTTGGGAACTAATGCAATTAAATGATGCAATGATTAGATCAGATTTTAGATTGGTAACTAAATCAAGAACATCTCAACCTATTCCTTCAACTGTACAAGTAATTAACGCCGAAAATATTTTTATTGAAGAAGGAGCCAAGCTTCAATTTTGTACTTTAAATGCATCAACTGGTCCAATTTATATTGGCAAAAAAGCCGAAGTAATGGAAGGTTCTGCAATTAGAGGTCCATTTTCTGTAGGATATAATTCAGTAATAAAAATGAATAGCAGAATATATGGTGCAACAACACTAGGTCCCTATTGCATGGGTGGAGGAGAAATAAAAAACTCTATAATTATGGGCTATTCTAATAAAGCACATGATGGTTATATGGGCGATTCTGTTATTGGTGAATGGTGTAATTTTGGCGCTGGTTCTACCAATAGCAATCTTAAAAACTCAGCAGGAGATATTCAAGTTTGGGCTATGGGGTTGAAGCAAATGGTTTTGGTGGGACAAAAATGCGGAGTGATCATGGGCGATTATTCGAGGTTGAGTATTAACTCTTCTGTTAATACAGGATCAGTAATTGGAGTAAGCTGTAATGTATTTGGGGCTGGACTATTACCAAAACGCCTCAATAATTTTTCTTGGGGAACCGAAGGCAAAAAATATAACGTTGAAACCGCAGTTACTGATATTAATAACTGGAAAAAAATGAAAGGAAAAGAGATGTCAGATGCCGAAATCAATGTACTAAAGCATATCTTACAAATTGAATAATAACAAACAATAACTAATAAATATACATGAGAAAAAAAATTGCAGCCGCTAACTGGAAAATGAATTTGACCTTACAACAGGGAGAACAACTATTAGATGATGTATTGAGTAAGCCACATGAAGTAAAAGAAAACCAATTAGCCATTTTTGCAGTACCTGCACCATATTTACCAATGGCGCAAAGCAAACTTCGCTATATAGAAAATGTATTTGTTGCTGCTCAAAATTGTTTTAGTAAAAAGAGTGGAGCTTACACAGGAGAAATTTCTGTTGAAATGCTTACCTCTTTAGGAGTGCAATTTGTAGTGATTGGACACTCAGAACGAAGAGAATATTTTAATGAAAGCAATTCATTTCTTGCCGATAAAATAAATATCTGTTTAGAAAATAATATACAACCGATTTTTTGTTGTGGTGAGCCTCTTTCTATTAGAGAAGCTGGAACTCAAAACGAATACGTTGCAAAGCAATTAAATGAATCGTTGTATCATCTTACAGATGCGCAAATTCATAAAATTATAATTGCTTATGAACCAATATGGGCAATAGGTACAGGCAAAACTGCTAGTAGCGATCAAGCCCAAGAAATGCATGCTTTTATACGAAATGAAATTATTAAAAAGTACAGTGCATCAACTGCTAATTCAATTTCCATTTTATATGGAGGTAGTGTAAAAGGAGCTAACGCAGTGGAACTTTTTACACAGCCAGATGTTGATGGTGGTTTAGTAGGAGGTGCCTCTTTAATTGCCGACGAATTTGTAGCAATAATCAATGCATTGCAGTAATTTACTTATTAAGAAATTGAGCCCTGTTTAATCTGTCGTTGATTGCAGCACCAATTCCTTCATTAGGAAAAATTTCTGTAATAATTACATCCAATTCTAGTTTATCTAGCTTTCGTAAAGTGGCAAATAATTTATTGGCAGCTTCAGCTATATTTCCTTCAGCAGATAATACAAAACTACTCACACCATTGTGATTTGAATAATCATTTTGAAAACTTATTACCCCTATTTTTTTACCATCATATTGCTTTAACGATTCTTCAATATTGCCCCTTATTAATGGTGTATTAGGTGCATAGTGACTTTTCATTTGTCCCGGTGTTTGCGGACTATCATTCTGATTCAACAAAACTACTTTTAAGCCGGTTAAATCGGTCAATTGTGCTTCACTAATTCCGCCAGTTCTATGTAAAATAATTTGATCACCAACTACTTCACATATAGTAGATTCTAATCCTATACTCGTTTCTCCTCCATCTAAAATATAGGGGATGATATTGTGCATTCCTTCGTAAACATGGGTAGCGCTAGTTGGACTAATATATCCCGAAGGATTAGCACTTGGTGCAGCTAATGGGAAATTTATTTTTTGTAATAAAGACAGCGTTAATGGATGATTAGGAACACGTATTGCCACTTTACTACTGCCCGCTGTTGTAATATCTGGAACGTTATTTTTTTTAGGTAATAAAAGTGTAAGCGGACCGGGCATTAAAATTTTTGCAAGTATCATGCTGTGCAAATCTACATCAGCGTATAGTTCTATCTGATCTACACTACTTACATGTAAAATGAGCGGATTAAAAGAAGGTCTTTTTTTAGAAGCATAAATTTTTGCAACAGCAGTATCGCTCAAAGCGTTGCCTGCTAAGCCATACACAGTTTCAGTAGGTATTGCAACTAGCTCATTATCTATCAATAATTTAGCTGCTTTATCTATATTAATTCCTATCTCAGTAATCATTTAAATCATTTTAATGGGCAACTCCGCTTCAATATAATCATCTAAACGATCTAAGTGTAAAATAGTGCTAGTATTATCTTTATTCGGATGAAACATTGGCGCAAATTTAGCACCATAAACAAACTGATCAAAATAATAAGAAGCTCTCGAAATTACTGTATTAGAAAAACTCTCATCAAATCCTTGCACAAAAACCAACATTTCGGATTGTGCATTTTCAATATCTTGTTTGGTTAAATTACACAAAGGGCTTTCTTCATTAATCATATGAACGAGCGTCCAGTTTGCCGTAAGCGTATTTGCTTTTGAAATTTCTAAAGGGAGATTAAAGAATTTATTTTTTAGTTGACCATCTTCTTCAACCCTCATTACAAGCGTAACTTTGGCCTCTACATTTACTAAGTAATTTTTGGTATAAGGTACCGTTCTAAACATCAATGCAACACCTTCTTTAAATGGCACGAACAATGCGTTTTTGCTGTACTTTATATAGGCACGTGGGCGTGCAAACCTTCCATACAATAAACCAGTTGCTAATGCAAAAGACATCAATCCAATCAATGCTTCTAAAGAGGCAGTTAAACTTGTAGCAAACCCAATTGGGTTAATTCTTCCGTAGCCAACAGTAGTAAAAGTTTGGGCACTAAAGAAAAAAGCTTCTCCTAATTTTTCTCCATCGGTTGTGGCCACCATTCCACCCAAATGTTCAAGCCCAATTAACAAGTACAAACTGGCAAAAATTAGGTTGATGGTAAAGAAAAACAAAAGAATTGAGCCTAAAAATTTCCAAACGGGCATGGAAAGGAGGGTATGATAAAAGTTCAATCTTCTCCAAAAAGGAAGTCCATCCGTTTCAATATTCGGTACCCCATCTGCACTAAAAAATCTACCACCACTAAGTGCTGTATTGCTGGCAAGACCAGTTTCATTGTTTTGTAGAGCCTTTTTGTTGAATTTATTGAATAGCATGTTGTTCAGTATTCTTAGTTGAAGATAACCCATACAAGCTTATCTTTGCGGCCTTATGAAGAACATTAGGAATTTTTGTATTATAGCGCATATAGATCACGGTAAAAGTACATTAGCAGATAGATTGTTGGAACATACTAAAACCATTGGTGAAAGAGATATGATGAACCAAGTTTTGGATGATATGGACTTGGAGAGAGAAAAGGGCATTACCATTAAAAGTCATGCCATTCAAATCAAATACACTTATAAGGGTGAAGAATATACATTTAATTTGATTGATACGCCTGGTCACGTAGATTTTAGTTATGAAGTTAGTAGGGCTTTAGCAGCTTGTGAAGGGGCTTTATTGTTGGTAGATGCTTCACAAGGAATTCAAGCACAAACCATCAGCAATCTTTATTTAGCTATTGGCAATAACCTCGAAATTATTCCAGTAATCAATAAGATCGATATGGATGGAGCTAAAATTCCGGAAGTTACCGATCAGATTATCGATTTAATAGGTTGTAAACAAGAAGATATTTTATTAGCAAGCGGAAAATCAGGCATTGGAATTGAAGAAATTTTGCAAGCAGTATGTGAGCGAATTCCAGCACCAAAAGGTAGTGTTGATGCTCCTTTGCAAGCATTAATATTTGATAGTGTTTACAATAGTTTCCGCGGTATTATTGTTTACTACCGTATAATGAACGGAACATTAAAGAAGGGCGATAAAATTAGGTTTGTAGCTTCTGGCATGGATTATATTGCTGATGAAGTTGGGGTATTAAAATTAACCATGACTCCTAAAGATCAGGTGAGTGCAGGCGATGTGGGATATATTATTACTGGAATTAAAAATGCAAAAGAAGTTAAAGTAGGAGATACTATTACATTGGCCAATAATCCTGGTGAAATGATCCATGGATTTGAGGAAGTGAAGCCGATGGTATTTGCAGGTATTTTTCCGGTT
>Ga0209490_10005928_pt1 | contig 11114 bp, 9 predicted proteins | sample MAT06_FD_187209 | JGI IMG/M metagenome (GOLD analysis project Ga0209490, IMG submission 187209) | Freshwater microbial communities from Lake Fryxell liftoff mats and glacier meltwater in Antarctica - MAT-06 (SPAdes) (version 2) | ecosystem: Environmental > Aquatic > Freshwater > Ice > Liftoff...
GACCAGCGCGTGGAGCCCGAGAACACGAACTGCCCGACGCCAGAGTGCGGCAAGCCGATGGTGCGCGTGGGCGAAGATATCAGCGAGCGGCTGGACATCATCCCGGCGCAGTTCTTCGTGCAGCGCCAGATCCGGGGCAAGTGGGCCTGCCGGTGCTGCCAGCTGATGGTGCAGGAGCCGGCCGCGCCACAGGTCTTCGATAACGCGCTGCCAACGCCTGGCCTGCAGGCCCACACGATGGTCAGCCGCTTCGTCGATCACATCCCCTACTACCGGCAAGAGCAGATCAACGCACGCTCTGGCGTGCACACGCCGCGCTCGACGCTGTCGGGCTGGAACGGGCAGACCGGCGCACAGTTGATGCCGCTGTTTGTTGCGCAGCGGGTCTTCGTGCTCGGCAGCCGGGTGGTTCATGCCGACGAGACACCCATCGGCATGCTGGACCCGGGCGGAGGCAAGACGAAGAAGGCCTACATGTGGGCCTACGCAAGAGGTGCCTACGAGGCTGAGCCTGGCGTGGTCTATGACTTCTGCGCTGGGCGTGGGGGCAAGTATCCGCATGCGTTCCTCAAGGACTGGTCGGGCACGCTGGTGGTGGACGCCTACAGCGGCTACGACGCCACGCTGTTGCTGCCGGGGCGCAGCACCGCGAATTGCCTTGCTCATGCGAGGAGGAAGTTCGACGAACTGGTCAAGGCCAACGCGAGCGAGGTGGCCAAGCAGGCGATTCAGCGCATCGCCTGGCTGTACCGCGTCGAGGCTGACGCCAGGGGGTTGACCTCCGAACAGCGGCTGCAGATGCGGGCGGAGCGGTCCAAGCCGCTGTGGGAGGAGCTGCACATGTGGCTGCAGCTCGAGCGCACAAGAGTGCCCGACGGCAGCGCCATTGCCAAGGCCATCGACTACAGCCTGAACCACTGGGCGGGGCTGTCGCGGTTCCTGCACGACGGCGCTGTGCCGATCGACAACAACCACATCGAGAACCAGATGCGGCCTTGGGCGCTCGGACGAAAAAACTGGTTGTTCATCGGCAGCCAGCTGGCCGGCGAGCGCGCCGCGGTGGTGATGAGCCTGCTGCAGTCGGCCAAGCTCAATGGGCACGAGCCTTGGGCCTATTTGAAGGATGTGCTCACGCGACTGCCCACACAGTTGAACAGCCGGATCGAGGAGTTGCTGCCGCACCGGTGGCAGCGCGCCGACTGAGGTCCACCAGGCCGCGCCAACACGCCGTGTGAACAACGCGGCCAGGCGCAGGCCGATGCAGGCGACCAGGGCCCCGGCACGCAGCCACCGCGCGAGTCGCGTCATCGCAGCCCTGCCGGTCATCGCCACCACGTTCTTCATGCACGCAATGGTCTGGCGCTACTTCCGTCAGCTCAAGATGCCGCGCCCAGACGCTTACCTTGATCTAGCGCAAGCCAGCTGTAGAGGTGGCCTTGGCCTGTCCTCGGCCTCGGTTGAAGCGCCGCAGTTCGTGCAGATCGCTCTTGATGTGATCCAGGGCATTGACGCGCACGTCGAGTCCGGCTGCGATGCCGGCGGCGAGTGCGATGCCGAGATCCCCCTCGATGTCAACGTCCTGGTCGAGCAACGCCTCTACCAAGCCGATGTCGCCGCGTATCACGATCGACTGCAGCGCGGCGTCCGGTCAAGCTTTCGCAGAGTGGCTTCTTCATCGATGGGGAATGATGCCGGGCAAGGTGGCCGAAGCTGACGTACGCTTCACAGCGACTCGTCCGGCATTGACACAACTTATTGTCCACGGTGATCTGCTTGCACACTTGACGGTTGGCAGCGCACTTTGCATGCAGGGCTCACCGCCATCGTTATCACGTCTGGATCACCAAGCCTTCTTCGATCACCACCCGAGCCAGCGCCTGCTCGAACATCGTTCTTGCCGTGCCGGAGACCTGCTGGAGATGGCGATGTAAAGCAGCATCTTTCTGGCTTCGCGCAGCACACTCCGTGCTGTATTGCTCGAAAGCCACCAGCAGAGTGACTATCTCGGCGAGGTGACGGGGGCACTCGCAGGCGACCAACGATGGCACCTCGGTGAGCGTAACCAGCTCTGCATCGTTGTAACGCCTGGGCTGCACTTGAGCATCGGTCGCGACTGCTGCTGTGACAGGGCGCGACGAAAGGACAAGCCGCGCCAATTCCTTGCCTGATGTTGGCTCACGGCACAGCGTAACGCCAGCTGCTCGCAGTGCTTCGGCAACTGGCTCCGCCCCAAAAGAGTAGGTCACGATGACTCCTTGCGCCGGCAGGTGATTCCGTAGGGCCAACACCCTCTCTGCCATGGACGCGTGCAACGAACGCACGTGAATAACCAGCATATCGGCAGCACCGGCATGGACGACTTCGCGTTCCGCATGCTCCAGGTCGTCGAAAATTAGCGCTGGTTCCGGACGGAGCCGATCCTTGAGCTTCAGCGCCGCGTCGTGGCCCACGACGAGTACCCGCTGCGTACCGCGCGATGCCACTTGGTTGCCCGCTGAGAGTGCAACAAGCGCATCGGTATCGAGCTGGGCTACCGTGCCGATCGCATGCCCCGCCAGCGTGAGCCGCTTGATAAGCCGCAGTCGCTCGATGTCCTTCATCGAATAGGTGCGTTGACCTGAGGCTGACTTGGGTGGCGCCACGACTCCGTAGCGATGCTCCCAAATTCTCAGCGTCGAAGGTGAGAGGCCTGCCAGGCGCGCGGCAATGCCGCTGCGCATCAGCGTCTGGGCGCTGGGTTCATCGTTGGCTGTGGTCATTGTCTGAGCTCCCGCTTTCTCGAGCAGAAGATGCTCTCAGCGGATTGTGACCTCATCTGCGACATGAAACGGTACTGAAACGCAACTCTTGGAGGTTAGACCACTTTGGCCTATGCGACTCCGTTTCATTCGTACATTGCGGCCTGTGAATCCAGTCCCAGCAACCGACCGCAGCGCCCAAGCCGCTTCTTGCCGCGGCCACATCCCGCACAACCGTGACCGCCTGTCAGGACGGGGCCGAGCCGGTTCATTGGTGCGAGAGCGCGGCGCGCGGCTGATTGGCGAGTGCCGGGCTTGCGAATCTGCCGACAGTGCCACTTGGGCATGCACAGGATGTCGCGAGCGCGGGTCAGTCAAGGTTGACTCGTCCCCCGTTGTCAACCTCACCACGCCAGCGTTGAAGACCCAGCTGCTGGCAGGCAGCACAAAACATTTGTCCGGTACAGCGCCTGACCCGTACTTCGCCGCCGATAGCGGTTACTGCGTGGTTAAGCACGGCTCATTCACAGCGCTGGCTGACTGCAGCACGGCTTCGGCTGAACACATGTCAACTGAGCTGTGCCTAGTGCAGCCAAGGTGCTTTCTGTGGTTGTCAGCTCTAACCAACGCACTCGCGGCCCAGCAAAGCACGGCTCCTCGACGCCAGATCTACAGCGTGTTTCGTCGGTTGGGATCCCCCGTTTACGGTTTCTCCAGCCCGCTCGCCAATGCAAGACCGAAAGTCTCGCGCCTGCCCTGCTTCAGTAACCACTGAAGTCTTCCACCTCGTCCTCAACAGAAAGCAAACCATGCACGACATCATCGACACTGCCGTCGCCGCCGGAAGTTTCAAAACCCTGGCCGCCGCTTTGACCGCAGCAAACCTCATTGAGACGCTCAAGGGCGCGGGCCCGTTCACCGTCTTCGCGCCAACCGACGAAGCTTTTGCTAAGCTGCCGGTCGGCACTGTGGAAAGCCTGCTGAACGATATCCCGAAGCTCACGGCGATCCTCACCTACCACGTGGTCGCTGGCAAAGTGATGGCCGCGGACGTCATGAGCATGGACGGCCAAGCAGCACCAACGGTCAACGGTGCCACGTTGGCAATCAGTACCAAAGACGGCGTCAAGCTCAATGGCGTTTCAACCGTCGTAACGACCGACATCGCCTGTACGAACGGCGTTATCCACGTGATCGATTCAGTGCTCTTACCGGCCTGAAACTTCCGACGCTGAAGAGCATCCGAAGTTGTGTCGCCAGGCCGATGGTCACTCGCCGCCGGGCATCTTCGACAGCGGACACCATGACCAGGGTCAGTATCGCCAGCGCCTTCGCGCGACGGGGAATTTCATTCCCGGCCAAGGACCGTGCGGATACCGCTGTCGCCGTGGGCACTCTTGACGCAGCCAAGGTCATCTCGAATCCCTTGGCCATCAGAAGCAGCTCGACCCCGTCATTGAAACGATGCTGACCTCCCAATAAGCCACACCACCGTTTGAACCTGCTGGGCGACGCTAGGGGAAGAACCTCGATCGACAGGCAGCGCTGGGCACGTCGGTTCAAGACTGACGTGAATCGACCAGTCAAAGGCCTCGGCTACGCAGTTTCTGCGTACCGAATTGAACGAGCACTTTCGCTCATTTACTGACAGAGCAGCATGAACAACGTAATAAAAGCGCCAGAGCCTTTCTGGACCAAGACACGGCTTGCCGCCATGTCCGTCCCACTGATCGGAGCCGTTCTTGCAATGACATCGGGCTTCGCAGATGCAGCCACGAACTTAACCGGGGGCGGAAATCTGAAACAAGACGACTTCGTCGGCATTTCGTTTTGGATCATCTCGATGGCGCTGGTGGCCTCGACAGTTTTCTTCTTCCTCGAACGCGACCGCGTTTCTGCCAAGTGGAAAACCTCGCTGACCGTATCCGGCCTAGTGACCTTGATCGCCGCCGTCCACTACTACTACATGCGCGACGTCTGGGTCGCAACAGGTTCCACACCCACCGTCTTTCGCTACATCGACTGGCTCATCACAGTGCCTTTGCTGATGATTGAGTTCTATCTGATCCTGTCGGCCATCACCAAAGTACCGGTTGGCGTATTTTGGCGTTTGATGGTCGGAACGCTGATCATGCTGGTGGGTGGCTATCTGGGTGAAGCAGGCTACCTTGCCGTCTGGCCAGCGTTCATCATCGGCATGGCAGGCTGGGCTTACATCCTGTACGAGATATTTCTGGGTGAAGCCGGAAAAATCAACGCCGCCAGCGCGCCGCCCGCAGTGCAGTCGGCCTTCAAGGCCATGCGCCTGATCGTTGTATTCGGCTGGGCCATTTACCCCGTCGGCTACTTCTTCGGCTATCTCACTGGTGCTGGCCCTGCAGAAAGTGCCAATGCGTTGAACATCATCTACAACCTTGCAGACTTCTTGAACAAGATTGCTTTCGGCCTGATCATTTGGGCAGTTGCGGTCAGTCAGTCAGAGTCGGAGAAGTTGGTGAAGGCCTAATCGCCTAGACGGGGGCGGGCTGAAAGGCCCGTCCCCGTCGCTTTAGACAGAGACCATGAAAGCAATTGTGATCGGCGCCGGTTTCGGCGGTATTGCGGCTGCGCTGAGACTGCGCGCCAAAGGCTACAACGTTTCACTCATCGACCGCTGTGCCGGACTCGGCGGGCGGGCCCAAGTTTTCGAACGCGACGGATTCAGACACGATGCTGGACCTACGGTGATCACCGCGCCCTTCCTGTTCGAAGAACTCTTCACCCTGTTCGGAGAAAAGTTTGAAGATCACGTGAAGCTGGTGCCGTTGACTCCTTGGTATCGATTCCACTTTTCAGACAATACCCAATTCGACTACGGTGGCACGCTCGACGAAACGCTGGCAGAGATCGCGCGCATCGAGCCTGGCGACTGTGCCGGCTACCGCAGTTTGCTGGTGCAGTCAGAGAAGATCTTCAATGTCGGTTTTACACAGTTGTCGGCTGTGCCGTTCCATCGCTTCGGCGTCATGTTCAGGCAAATTCCGGCGCTGCTTCGCCTCCGCGGCCATGACACCGTTTGGCAGCTCGTCTGTCGCCATCTGAAGAATCCCAAACTTCGGCAGGCGTTTTCCATTCAACCGCTGTTGGTGGGCGGCAACCCGTTCGACACCACCAGTATCTACGGCCTGATCCACTACCTCGAACGTGCACACGGTGTGCATTTCGCGATGGGCGGAACAGCTGCCATCACTGCGGCGCTGGGCGCGTTGATGACCCGACACGGGATCGACGTGAACCTGAACACGACCGTGCGCCGTATCAATGTCGATGCCGGCATCGCATCGGGCGTCACGCTGGAGGACGGCTCATCGATCGCGGCTGACGTGATCGTGTCCAACGCCGACCCGGCGCACCTGTACACCCACATGCTCAAGACCGACGACCAGGCACCGTCTGCCCGGTTGAAGCTTGCCGCGGCCGAGTTTTCGATGGGTCTGTTCGTCCTGTACTTCGGCACCACCCGTCAGTACCCGGACGTTGCGCACCACACCATCTGGCTGGGTGAGCGCTACCGCGAACTACTGGCGGACATCTTCCACCACAAAGAGCTGTCAGAAGACTTCTCGCTCTACCTTCACCGCCCCACCGCTACCGACGCCAGCTTTGCGCCAGCGGGCTGCGACAGCTTCTACGTGCTGTGCCCCGTGCCCAACCTGAAGGGCGCTATCGACTGGGCGGTGCAAGGGCCGCTTTTGCAGGCGCGAATCGTCGCTGCGCTCGAGGCGACGATCCTGCCCGGCCTGAGCGAGTGCATCACCGGCGACTTCACCATGACGCCGGAAAACTTCCGCAGCGACTACCTCAGCGCGCACGGCGCTGGGTTCTCGGTGGCACCACTGTTTCGTCAATCAGCGTGGTTCCGCTTCCACAACCGTGCCGAAGGTATTCGCAATCTTTACCTGGTCGGCGCCGGAACGCATCCGGGTGCCGGTCTGCCTGGCGTGCTGTGCTCGGCCAAGGTGCTGGACGCCCTCGTGCCTTCGGCGCACGCTGCCGCGCAGCACGCTTCGGGTCGAAAGCCCGCTTCCGCACTTCAAGACGCCAATCTCGTGCTGTCGCGCAAGGGCAAGAGTTTCCATTGGGCTCGAAGCTGGATGTCGCGAGCCCATGCCGCGCGTGCGACGCGGCTGTATGGGTTCTGCCGTTACGTTGATGACCTGGCAGATGAAAACGTTAGCGGCCAAAACCCGCGTTTGGCCCTCGAACAAGTTGCGCAGGACATCGCCAACGGCTCCTCGCAAAACCCGATCGTGGCTGATGCGATCTTGTTGGCGCGGGAGTGCCGTATTCAGCCAGCGCTGATCCGGACCTTCATCGACGGCATCACTTCGGATCTGGACACCGTTCGTATAGCGGACGTGGATGCACTGTTGCGCTATTGCTATCAGGCTGCTGGGACCGTCGGCGCGATGATGTGCAGGGTGCTGGGTTGCGATGACCCGGCTGCGTTGCGCCACGCGGTTGACCTGGGCATCGCCATGCAGCTGACCAATATTTGCCGCGACGTCGCAGAAGACGCGGCCGCTGGCCGACGCTACCTGCCGGCATCGATGGTCGGCAATCTGGCGCCGCAGGCTTTGGTGGTCCCAGTGGCGGACTTGCAGCCGCAAATACAAGCGTGCATGAACGAGCTCCTTGATACCGCTGATCGGTATTACCGCAGCGGCGAAGCGGGTCTGGCCCACCTGCCGGTGGGCGCACGCTGCAGTGTCCTCGTCGCAGCGCGCGTCTACCGCGCCATCGGAACACGGCTTCGAGCAAACGACACTGCCTATTGGCGGGGTCGCACCGCTGTGCCCAGACTGACCAAAAGTGCGCTGACGATGCAGGCGCTGTTGTCGACCCCGTGGCTCTCTGGGTTTTGGGTGCCGGCGCGGCATCACGATGCTGCGCTGCACGGCGCCTTGTCGGCATTCGTCGGCACCGACCCGTCACGCAAGAGCCGGCATGTCTGAGGGTTTCGATCTGGTGGTACTCGGCGGCGGATGCGCGGGACTCAGTTTATCGATGGCTCTCGCTGCGCAAGGCGGCCGCTGCCCGCACACGTTGGTGATCGAGTCCCGCGCCGAATACACGAACGACCGCACATGGTGTTACTGGAAGGACCGGTCCGCACCTGACAAATACCGGGCCCAGCACTGCTGGCAAAAAATGCGCGTGGCAAATGCTGGCCAGGACGTATTGCTCGATTGTGGCGGTACACCGTATCAAATGCTGGCAGCGCAAGATTTCTACGCAGCGGCCCAAGCCTTGGTCGCCCAGCAGCCCAACATGGCGTTGAGGCTGGGCACCTCTGTCATTGGTGAGCCCAACCACAGTAACGGTTTGTGGAATATCCGCACAAGTTCCGGCAACGTGAGTGCCCGTTCAGTCGTCGACACGCGCCCGTCACAACTGCCGCGGCGAGACGGAGCGACGTTGTGGCAATCCTTCTACGGCCATGAAATCGAATGCAGTGCGGCTGTATTCGACCCGTCGTCACTGGATTTGATGGACTTCCTCGCGCCCGATGCGCGTGACGTGGCGTTCGTCTATGTCTTGCCAGTGACCCCGACCCGGGCGCTCATCGAGCTCACGGTTTTCGGCGCGACGCCGCTTGCACCGCGAGAGTTGAGTGCGCGGCTCGACAGCGCAATTACGCAACGTGTCGGTAACGAGCCCTTCGCAATAGTGCGCAGCGAGCACGGAATTCTGCCAATGGGCCTGAACGAGGCCGCAATCTCGGGGGATATGAGCTTTGTGAAGGTTGGCGTGATGGCCGGTGGTGCCCGGCCGAGCACGGGGTACGCTTTTCAACGCATTCAACGCTGGGCCGACGAATGTGCTCTGGCGTTGCTGCGCACTGGCCAGCCTGTCGGGCATCAATCCGACCCGCTGCCACTGCGAGTCATGGACCAGATTTTTCTGGACGTCTTGCGTGCCGAGCCAAAGCGCGGCGGAGCCATTTTCTACTCGCTCTTCAGTGGCGCCGATCCAGCCCGGGTCATTCGCTTCCTGAGTGGCACGGCAAGCGTCGGCGACAGCCTTGCAGTGGTGGCTGCGATGCCGGTTCTGCCGTTTCTCAAAGCAGCGTTGGCCATGACGCGTCGCCTTGGTCGCCTCCGCGAGGCCGAAAGGCTGGCATGAGGCCGCCGCGCCGCTTCGAGGGCGGGTTCCGTGACGGGCTCAGCCAGCAAGTTGATCGATGAGCTTGAAGCTTCAAGGCCTCAGTTTCAGTGCAATAGCCTGGATGGTGCTGGTTGCGAGCCTCTGGCTCCCGCCCATTGAAGCTCATGTCCAGCTCGCGGTGTTGTCTCCGGTCATCCTGTTGCTGGGCGTTCCGCACGGCGCGCTTGACACTGTCTTTGTGCGGCAACTCATGCGCACGCCGTCGGCCGCGCAGTGGATTCTGTTTGCCATCGCCTACCTTGCTGCAGCAGCCTCGGTCGTGGTGTTGTGGGTCCTGGCGCCTGGCTTATTTCTCGCGACGTTTCTGCTTGTCTCGGCGTTCCACTTCTCGGGTGATCCCGAAGGCGAGACCCCACCCTGGTTCCGAATGCTTTATGGCGGGGCCATCATCTTTTGCCCCCTCACTTTGCACGCGGCGGAGGTATTTACGATCTTTGCTCTGTTGGCCGGGGAGCAGTCTGCGGGCGCGATCGTGTCGGCACTGCAATGGATCGCCTGGCCCTGGTTGGCAGCCATGGGCATTGCAGCTATCGCCACTGCGAAGCTCAACCTGGTCCGCAGTATCGAGCTGGTGTCGATCGCTGCCTTGTTGAGCTTCCTGCCGCCACTCATCGGGTTCACGCTGTTCTTCTGCGCCATGCACGGCGTGCGGCACGTGCTGAGAACCCGCGACTATTCCCATGCCGGAACGCTTCGCCACCTGTTCTACATCGCCGCGGGGCCGATGCTCGCCACCGTGGCCGGCGTCGCCATCGCTTGGTGGTTGTCCGACGGGAAGCCACTAGACATGCGCCTGGCACAACTTCTGTTCGTCGGCCTGGCCGCGCTGACCGTACCGCACATGATCGTGATCGAACGGGTCCGACTGACGGGTTGGGTGCTGGGTCGCCGCATCGCGAAGTGAACGGGTCTGCAAGTCGCCAAGCGAGTACCGTTCGCTGAATCGAGAATCACCCATGAATTCGGTCTCTTCTAGTCCGCCCAAAGCCTGGGTTGCTCTTGTCACCGGCGCACGTGGCGGCATCGGCTGGGAGAGGCTGGCGAGCCTGCGCGCCGGCGGTCGCCGCGCGGCCGCCGCCGGGCGCGACGCAGACACACTGGCTGGGGTCGAAGCCGATGCATACATCGCGGCCGACACCACCACACCCGAACGCGCAGCCAGTGCCGTCACGGCGTGCCGTGCGCAACTCGGCGGCGCACCGTCGCTGCTGGCGCATTGCGTCGGCAGCACGCTGATTGCACCGCTGCACCGCTGCACTGCTGCACTGCTGCACTGCTGCACCGTAGCACCGCGCCGCAGATTCGCGAGGTGCTACGCGTCAATCTCGACAGACCCTTGTTCGTGCTGCCAGCGTGGATTGAAGGCCTGAGCTCTTCAGGGCGTCCAGACGCAGCCGTGCTGGTCTCAAGCGTGGTGGCGCGCGTTGGCGTCGTCGGGACAGTTGACCTTAAAGCTGCCCGTGGCGAACGACAGGAACTGACCAAGACTTCCTGTTCGCGGTCAACGCCGACAGCAGCCACTCAGCCCGGCGCGGACTGAACGGCCGGTCCTCGAGGCGGCGAGCTGAACGTCTCGACCCTTCAGCGACAGTCGTTGCGGGCAACGGCTCGCCGCCAAGCGGTCGGTCTTTCTGAGGCCATACGAGGCCTTGCAGGTTGCCCAAAACGGCGCCGCGTTGTTCGAAAAAGGACCCGGGGCAAGTCGCCCTGAGCGACAAGTCGAACGGGCGCAAGACGGCCCTGGTGGGTTGCTGCTGCGAGGGCAGGAGTCGCTGGTGTGCACTCTGATCGCACGCCAGACCCCCGACCAGCCCAGCCTGGCCGGGCCCTTGTATAAAAGCGTGCGATGGCGCAAATGGCGCCGGCCCTGCACCGTCTGGAATGTGACCTCCCCGCCATTCAGGTGCTGGCCCGGCTGGAAGACCCGGAACTCTACTGAACTCATGAAGGCAGCCTGATGGGAGCGGCCCGCACCGACTTTCTGCTGTGCTTGCCCCATGGCCGCGACCGCAAGGTCTCTCTGATGCTCGAAGGATAGGAAATTCGCTTCGTCAGAAGAATCTGTGGGCGAGTTTTGGCTCTGGGAGTCTGCCGAGCACGTGATACAGAGAGAGTTCGGCGATCCTGAACGTCCGATAGCCGTATGCTTTTCTCAGTGTGACTTTGGCT
>Ga0209490_10005936_pt1 | contig 11106 bp, 8 predicted proteins | sample MAT06_FD_187209 | JGI IMG/M metagenome (GOLD analysis project Ga0209490, IMG submission 187209) | Freshwater microbial communities from Lake Fryxell liftoff mats and glacier meltwater in Antarctica - MAT-06 (SPAdes) (version 2) | ecosystem: Environmental > Aquatic > Freshwater > Ice > Liftoff...
ATCCCGATCTTACTGGCAGATCAGGTTCCAAAAGTCTATCTGTTTTTCACTTCAGGCACTCAGGGCCGGCTTCAGTGCTTTTCAGATGAAATGGCTCTGGTTTTTTCCCCCGCGTTGATTCGCCGCCGCGATTCACGCTCGCTTATTCTTGTCTAAAACCTGACTTTTAAGTTACGTCTCTCACGTTGCCGACATCCGGTTAGCATCTCCATGAATCTTCCGAACAAGCTCACTGTCTCCCGTCTCGCGCTCGTCGTGCTTTTTGTAGTGTGTTTCTTGTCCGATTTTCACTTCCGGTTCTCCTTCGCGCTGGCGATTTTTACGGTTGCCGCGGTCACCGATTATCTCGATGGTGCCATTGCTCGCGGGCGAGGCCTTGTGACGGACTTCGGAAAGTTGATGGATCCTCTTGCAGATAAAGTCCTTACCGCTTCAGCCTTCATTTGCCTCACCGGCGTCGCCGCAGTCCCGGCCTGGGCGGTTATCGTGATTGTCAGTCGCGAGTTTTTGATTACAGGTCTGCGTTCGCTCGCCTCTTCGAAAGCCCTCGTCATACCCGCCGATCAGCTTGGTAAACACAAGACCGCCTGGCAAATGATCACGATCATCTACTTCCTTCTCCTTCTCGCCATTGCTGAATGGCAGGACGACGCTTGGCTTAAATCGGCTTGGGCGGTTGGGGTTCACGCACTCGTCAACCTCACGGTTTTCCTGACCGTGTATTCCGGCGCGGCTTACCTATGGAAAAACCGGCGACTTATCGCCAGTGCTTAGACATCGGCCAAACGCTCACCAAAAACTCTGCGGCACCTCGATTTTATCGCCTGGCTTAAGCTTGACGTCCTTAGTCGGATCTTTGCGAACGTCCTTGATGTTAATGACCGTCACTTTGCCGTCACGCAGAAGTTTGACTTCGGTTTGCTTAGCATATTCAGTAAACCCGCCTGAAGCCGTGATCGCACCCAACACCGTGAGATCAGGAGTGAACGCCACACGTTGCGGTGCGCGGACATCGCCGCCGACGTCGACAAACCGGGCAGAATTGGACATGGATACCGTAACGGTCGGGTTCGTGTAAATTTGCTGAGATTTGTAAGAGGACTCGATCGAGCTCTGGAGTTGGGCTTGGGTCAAGCCGCTGGCGCGAACCTTTCCAATGTGCGGAAGATTCACAAAGCCCTCGCCATCAACGGTGTAAGGACCCGTCACTTGAGAAACCTCATCAGCAGGGACGCCACCAAGCCGAATTTCCACTTGGTCGCCATCTCGCAGGGTCGCGTCCTGCCCGGCTACCGGAAGCACTGAGACCACAGAGAGGAGAGCAACGGCAAAAAAAATTCTAGTATGCATCGTCTTTATCTCCTTCTGCGGACGAAGAGGCGGCCACGGCCTGCGCCTTCTTCTTTTTCCGGGCCTTGTTGCGCTTTTCGTTAGTACTGCCGGCTTGGTAGTAGTTGTAATAACTCGTGTAATACTCGTAGTGCTGATCGTGGCGCACATCAACGTTGTTCAAGACAACGCCGAGAATGTTCCCGCCGACGTTGGTGATCGCCTGCTTCACCCGATGGAGCATGGCGCGCGGGAAACGGCGGTGCTGAACGACGATAATCGTGAGATCCATTGCGCTTGAAAGCACGGAGGCATCACTCACACCGAGAATTGGCGGTGAATCAAAGAAGATAATATCAAAGCGCCCCTTGACCTCCTCAATCAACTCCACCATACGCTGCGAATTCAAAACACCCACGGCATCTGTCGGCATTTGCCCGCTCGACATTAGGTAGAGGTTATCGACCTTTGTCAGGTGGACGACCTCTTCCAAGTCGATTTCCGTCGTGAGGTAGTCGCTCAATCCCGATTCGTTTTCGATCCCAAACATCCGATGCATCGACGGCCGGCGCAAGTCGGCATCGACAACGAGCGTCGTGTAACCACCCTTGGCAAATGTGTAGGCCAAGTTGATAAGGGTTGTCGATTTGCCCTCGCCCGCTCCGCCGCTCACAATTGTGATCGTATTGGCATCGGGGGATTTGCGATTGAACTCGATGTTCGTCCGCATGATGCGGTAGGCCTCGGCATCGGGATTGTCCTCGCCGTCGTTAATCAATAGCGTGATCCCGCGCGGGATCACCGCGAGAACCGGCACTTGGAGGAACGTCTCCACGTCTTCCATCGTCTTCACGCTCGTATCGAGATACTCAATAAAAAACGCAAGACCGACACCGAAGACCAGACCGACAACAACACCGAGCAAGATGTTGAGCATCACGTTCGGACGTGACGGACCACTGGCAACCTCCGCCCGCTCCCAGATGATCGCCGGATTTTGCGGCATCGTGCGCTCAAAGGTTTGGGTGGACAGGCGCATTTCAGCGGCTTCCAATAATTTTTTTGCCTGAATAAAGGTGTTTTTCGCCTCGTAATACCCGGCCGCGCGGGTCTTAGAGTCCTGTTGATTTTGCTGAGATTCGTCCAGGCGTTTCTCGAGTTCCGCCATCGACGACTCCGCAATGCGGAGATTGGCCTCGAGGCTTGAGCGGAGAGATTTGATCTGGCTCTCGAGTTGCCCGCGCATGACTTCTTTTTGAGCGCGGAGGGATTTGACCGTCGGGTGATTCACTCCGAGGCCGCTCTGGAGCAATCGAGCCTCCTCAGAGGCCGCCGTTTGGAACTGCGGCATCACCTGAGAAATGGTCGGATCTTCGATCTCAAGCGTTGTGATGCTCCGCATGACCTGGTCATCGGAAAGCTGCGAAATGGCTTGGTATTTCGCCCTGAGGCTCGACACCCGGAGCCGTTCCGTGCTCACCTGATTCTCGACAGACATCAAGATCTGGTTCTCGGTGAGCGTGGCCTGATCGAGATTGTCCGGATTGAGATCCTGAACGTTGTTATCGATCCGGATCTTTTGCGCTGCTAGACGGAGTTGATCGACCTTTGTGCGCTGCTTGCTGACTTCATCCTGCAACTGGGTCAACGAGCGGTTCACCCACTCCTGCTGGTCGTCGATGCGTTTGCGTTGATACTCCTCCGCAATGCGATTGGCGATCTCGGCCGCCTCCTGTCGATCCGTGCTCGACACGACGATCTGGATCAGCTCAGTGTTGCGCACCTCGCGAATGTCGATCATTCCACGAAGTCGGAAATACGCTTGTTCCCTGCTCGTAAACCCGTAAGCACCGCGCCACTTTTGCTCCAGACCCAGCGAATCGATCACGGGATAGAGCATTTCTTTGCGCTGAATGATTTCGAACTGTGTGGTGAGGAATCGTGGATCGAAACCCATCCCGGAACGGTTGTCGAATACCGCTAACGCCGTATCATTCGGCTTGATCTGCATCGAGACCGAAGAAGAATACTGCTTCGGCATGAAGTGCGTCACTACCGCCGCAGTAATGACCACGAGTAGGAAGACGAGAATAATCAGCGGAAACCTAACGCGGATAACCCTCCAGTAATCGAGGAAGTGGAGTTTGAGCTCAGCGGTTTCGGGGTTGTTCATGCTGGCGGATTAAGTTTCTCTTGTTCTGAGGAGGCCTCGGACCATGTAACATGCTAGACCGGGCGAGCGGAGTGTGCAAGGGCGAACCGGCAAATCTCGCAGTGGCCGGAGGCGAAGGGGTCAGAACGTGAAGTTGGCTCCGACGTAAACGACGTTGCGATTGTATTCGACCTCCGGAGCGTCCTGAGCCAATACGCTTGTAAAGTTGTAGCCAGCGCTGAGGGAGACGAAGCGGTTCACGAGGAAGTTTACCCCGACGCCGACATCAAACGTGGTCTGTGTGTAGGTCTCAATGACATTGGCCTGGTCGAAATAGTCCACGTTGACGTTGGTCGTGAGGTTCGCAGAGATGCGAGGAGTAAATCCATGCGAAAGCGAGAGCCCCGTGCGGAACGTCTGGCGCTGGGTCACGTTCGTGAGACCGGAGGCTTCGGTGCCATACCGTGCGCTCCAACCGAGGGTGGATGATTTGCCGAACTGATAAGAGAGATTCGTCTCGCCGTAAGGGCCGACGTATGTCGAGGAGCCGTCGACCGGATTATCGAGAAATCTCTGCTCGACACCGGCACGAAGTGTCCATCGGAAGCGAGGATTGAACGTTTGGTCAAAGCCGAGTAGCACGAAATTGCCGAGGCTATTTTGATCGACTCCGGTGTAGAGAACGACTTGGGCGCGGTATTCGGCAACGAGCGTTGTCTTCGGAAGGAGAAGGTAGCGGAAAGACTGTTTGAGAGTCTGCGTTGTATACGAGAGCGTGTCGTTGAGAGAGTTCTCAAGGTAATAATTGGCTCCGAGGTTGTAGCCCGTCACCGTCGAGAATTTCTCGGTCCACTGGTAGGAGGCATCGAGCGACGTGTTGGTATAGATATAGTCACCATCTACGCGGTTCGTGTTGCCGATGATCGAGGTGTCAGGTTGCGCCAAATAGGCTGTCGTCGTGTTGAGAGAGATTGAAAGCTTCGGTGTCGCTTCGTAAACAGCGCTCAGCGAAAGGGCACCGTTGAAGTCGATTTTGTCGCCGGGACGCGTGTAATAGTATGTGACGCCGCCGCTTACGTCGGCGGAAAGTTTCAACCTCGGGCCGCCAAACTGGTAGTTCACGCCAGCCGCAAAGTTCGTGTAGAAGCTGCTATCCTTGTTAGACCGTTCTGTAAAAAGGTTATCATCGAAGCCCTCACGGACAGAAAAGGAGTATCCGAAAGGCGTTTGGGAAAGGAGATCGAGCGGATTGATTCCGCCCGAACCTTCCTCGAAATTCTGTTGTTGGAAATCTGTCGGATTCGGAGCGAGGTAAAGCTGGCGAGTGGTCGAGAAATCATCCAAGGCAAAGGCAGCGGAAATGGAAAAGATTCCGACAATTGCGGCGAAGAAGTGTGCAGCAGATTTGAGTTTTTTCATACGACTATCCCCGGTTTTAAACGCCCGACGTGGCTTGGCAACATAATTAGCGTGAAATTTTCTTCACAATTCAACGGGTTCCAATCCGAGCCCGCAATGCCGCGAGCCGCTCGCGTGCAAACTTCGTGCCGGGTACTTGCAGAGCCACTTCATAAGCCCGCATCGCCTCGGGGATGCGATCCAGTTGCTCGAGGGAGAGCGCGTAATATTCCCGTAAGACGGGGCTGCCCGGGTCAAGGCGGATCGCCTCAACGTGCGCCTCCCGCGATCCGGGCGCATCGTCCAATCCGACCAACGCCATCCCCAAAAGGAGATGGTTCCAACGTTCGTCAGGCTCCGCTTTGATCGCGAGGCGAAACTGGGAAACCGCCGCCAAATACAAAGCCGCGTTGTAGTCGGTTGACGCGCGGCCAGATCGAAGACAAGCGTCGCCAGCGACCCTGTGCAAACGAGAGTTTCCCGGATGCCGCGCGAGCGCCGATTCGGCGATCTCGCGGGCACTGGCCAAGTTGCCCATCAAGAGTTCATTTTCCGCGCGTAGCGATTCGTGCTCGACGAGGGCGTCACGATTCAACAAGGCGAGCAAAACTCCGCCGCAGGCCACCGCAGCGAGAGCCGTCGTGATGCGGGTAATAGTGCTCTTCCACGTTCGGGTCGCTCCTGGTAAACCGGAGTTCGCCAACACACCGAGGCAGACCGAGGCGAGAATCGCGTTCGCCGGGATTTGCATATTATAATCGAAAAACGAATGCGCCGCGGAGGCCATGGTCGCTGACGAGGCACCGACAAGAAACGCTGCCGAGTTGCTCTGCGGGCGACTCGATACGGCCATCCGCTCCCTGAGAGCCCGAAAAAATCCGCCGAGTCCGGCTCGAAGATTGAGAACGAATGCCACGGCCAACAACGCGAGTCCGACGAAGCCGTAATCGGCGGCGATTTGCGCCCAGTCATTGTGGGCGAACACGTCGTTCATTCCCTCCATGAAGTTGGAGAGCTGACGCGAGAGTTGAGTAAAGGAGCCTGCGCCTGTTCCCAGCACAGGCTCGATCTGAGCCTGCCGCACGGCAGCGCCCCAAAGGTTCACTCGATAGCTATCCTCCGCGATCCGATCCAGCCGCGCGCGCACTGTATCGCTGTTTTGAAAAAATACATACGCCCCCGCCATCGCCACCAAGGCGGTCGCGACGCTGGCCAGAAGAAAAACAAACCGACGGTCGCGCGCACCGAACGCCAGCCCGCCCAGCGAGAGCACAGCAAAGGTTACCATCCCGACGCCGAGACCCACCACCCCGCCACGGCTCAGCGTCAACAAAACTCCCACCAAACAGACACCGCCCAGATACGCGAACAGAATCCGAACTCCTAACTTGCAGCGTCCAAACGCGGCCACGCCAAGCGCAAAAAACGCCATCGTGTTCAGCAGCCACGGAAGTTGATTCGCACTCAGAAAAAATCCCTGCCCGCGTCTCACGCCTGAGACGACCGGCGAGGCGTTCCAAATCCTCAATTGCTCGCTGAACCACGGGAGCGGGAAAAAGGGTTTTTCGGACGTGAACTGCATCGCTGCCACGACCACTTGCACCATCGCGGCGGCAAGAAGGATCGACACAAATACGTAGCGCGACGCAGGTGTCGTCATCACGCACGCACTGACCAAATAAGCCACTAGGCAGCCCGCCACTAAAAACGTGTAAAAGACGGAGAGGTCCTGGCCGGGCGAGTGGAACGATCTCCACAACAAATATCCGCCCATCGCCACCACGGACAGCATCGCCAGCGCATTGGGAGAAACCGCGCGCCGCCACAACACAACCACCAGCGTGAGGCAACCTGCCACGGCCAGCAGCGCATAGCTCAGCAGGCCGAAAACCGTCCGGCCCGCCCCACCGTAAAAAAACTGCGCCGCGACGATGGACAATGCCAGCAGGGCCGCCAGAAAAATTCTCATGCGTGGCAGAGGATGCCCAACACTGCCGCTTCGCTCAATCCCGAAGATTTTTTCACGTCACGACTTTGTGAGAGAAAAAACAAAATCCGCCGTTGGCACCTGCCCCTGAAGTTTCTCGCACCGAGCCGCCATCGCAAGGCTGGGGTTGCTTTTGGAGTCCGGATGCTCGCGTTCCGCCGCACTCAAAAACGCTTCGCGTGCCCCTCCCCAGTCCCCGCGACGATAGATTTCCCGCGCACGGGCAAACGCGTCGATTTTTGCCGCCGAAGAAGCGGCGCATTCCTCTCCGCGTCCAAGTAATTCGTAAACGTCCACTGGTTGACTTCGCCCTGGCACGAGCACGCGGTCGAGTGCGCGGAAAACCAATGACGGATCATCGCGTAATGCCGCGTCGTGCGTCTCGCCGGAGACGAGAATCTCGACTCCATAAGGCGCGGCCGCCGCCTCCAACCGCTGGCCGAGGTTCACTGTGTCGCCCATCATCGTGTAGTTAAAGCGCAGCTTCGAGCCGATGTTACCGACAATGGCCGGGCCGGTGTGGAGCCCGATGCGGCTGGCCATCTGATGAACACGCAATGGCCAGCGTTGCCCTTCCCCTATCCAGCGTTCGCGAAGAAATGCCTGACCAGCCTGCAGACCGAGCGCCGCCCGGCAGGCTGCAGCCGCGTGATCGGCGCATGGCAAAGGAGCACCAAAAATCGAGACAATCGCATCGCCGACGTATTTGTCGAGGGTTCCCCCCGCATCGATGATGGCGGCCGTTCCCTGACCCAAATACTCGCTCATCAATTCCACAAGCCCCGTCGGAGGTAACTCCTCGGCAATCGGCGAAAAGGCCACGATGTCGCTGAAAAAAGCTGTAATCTCCACCTCGACGCCACCGGTTTGCGGCGGAATATTTTTTTCCACCATCTCGTTGACCACCGCCGACGAGACGTAACTTCCGAACAGCTCCTGAATGCGACGTTTTTGCTGTTGTTCGCGGGACAGTTGCAGCGCCGTCGCCAAGAAAGCGCAACTCAACGCCGCACCCACCGGCGCGACCATCGGGATAATGATATCCCATTTTGCGAAAACCAAAAATGCAGCGCCGATGTAGAGAAAAAGGGCAGCGATCGAGGCAATCTTCGCCGTGCCCGACCAACGATGAGGCACCAGGGCCGCCGAACCCGCCAAAAATCCCATCGCTGTGATCAGGAGCACATTGACCCAGATTGCTGGCCTTTGCAAAAACCGGCCGGACGCGATCGTCTGGAGAAGATTGCCGTGAATCGACACACGAGGCACTGGTTGCTGGCCGCTCAAGGGCATCACCGAGACGTCTTTCAGTAGGGGATCCGTCGGTCCAATCAGAACCACCGCATCGCGAAACTGCTCAAAAAACTGCGCCGCTTCCGCTTTCTCCTCGTCCGTCCCTTCGCGGGCCAGTCGATCAGCACCGAGCACGGTGACGACGCTTGTTTGTGGATTGTCATCCCACGCGGCAAACCAATTCGGCTCCACGAGCTGGCCGAGAATGAGCGGGATCGAGGCTAAAGGTTTGCCTGAGGCGTCCGGCACCGTCATTTCGTTTACGCCGACTTTTACCTGGGCGTCGTCGATGCCCCAACCGAGGAGCGCGAGTTGGAGCGAGATCGGAAAATAGGTGTGCTCGCCGCATCGCGCAAAAAAGGGAATAAACTGCGCACCCTCGCCAAGCGTGTTGATCAAGCCGATGTGTCCCCATGTGGGCCCGACGATCGGAAAACTCGGCATCTCCGGCAGGCGAACTTCCTCCCCCTTCCGCTGCGGCTCAAAGACAAAAGGAAACGCCCCCGAGGGGCCGCTTGTCCGGGACTCGGCGCTGAACCCGGCTGCCAGAACGACGTTGCCGTGCTCGCGCACCGTTTTCCCCAGCGCCAGCGTTCCAGCCTCCGCCTCCGCTCGACCGAGTTGCGGAATGCCAGCCGGCGAAAAAACAAAATCCAGTCCGGCGGAGCGAATCCCGCCGCGCTTGAACAACGCGTCGAGCACGACCGCGAACGTCTCCCGGCTCCAGGGAAAATTACCAAGCGTCTCAATCGCCTCCGCATCGACATTAACGTAAATAATGTTCTCCGCGAAGGGCAAAGGTCCACGCACAGAAAATCTGGCGTTTATTGTCTGGTGCTCCAGAAAACCGAGCGCACCATCCGGGCCGAGGAACAGGTTTCCGTTACGCAAAGGCAAGAGGGCGACCTGCGAGAAAAGAATCCAGACCAGACAGGTCACGGCAAAAATTAGGAGTGGCCAGCCAAGCTGGGAGATTTTTCCTCTCATTCAGAAAACGATTCGTTGCCCGAAAGAAAAAGGGCAGAGATGATAGTCTCTGCCCCGTTTCGAGTTGTTAAATAGAACCGAAAATCAAGGTGTGGTCGTCTGATAGATGTTCGGCTGATTTGGAGGATTTTGCGCTCCGCCTCCGCCTCCGCCACCACCTCCGCCACCACCACCCGAGGCTCCCGTGCCGACGCCACCACTTCCGCCCTCAAGCGTTCCGACGTCGAGCGCGCCTTGGTCGCCTGTGTCGAGAGCGAGACCTCCGGAAGATGTCGTCGTGCCCTCAGGGGATGCCCAATTTGCCGCACCTAGAAGCTGGTTGAACGCTTCGACAAGCGCCTGCGCCTCGGCGGGAGTAATGTTTATGGGGTCGGCGACGACTACGTTTTGGCCGAGATTACCACCGATAGTAATCGTCTGCCCCGCGCCAACATTGACCGTGTTGCCGTTGCCGTCCTGAAAAGCAATGTTGCCCTCGGGGACCGAAACAGTCGCCCGAAAACCACCGTCCGTTCCAAGGTTCGTAACGGTAATTTTGAACTTCGTGCCGCGGATCGCAGCCGTTCCGACCGGAGTTTTGATGGCCATTGACGAATCCCTGTTGAGCTTGCGGACATCACCGAGGAGAGCTCCTTTTTTTAAACTTACCTGCGTGATTGAAGTGGTGGGCTCGGTCTTCGCGTTGGTGAAATTGTTTTTATCAACATCAAACGGCTCTTGGAGGAACTTCGCTATTGAGAAGTAAGAATCCGGCTCGACACCGATAACCGTTCCGTTCGAGAAATGGAGAACCGCCCGAGAGTTCGGTCCCGTCTCAATCGCCTCACCTTGCCGAAGAATATAACCTTCTTTGGCCGCCTTCTTTCCGCCGACAGCGACATCAGGAAGCGAGCGCTCGAGCTTTTTATCGACCTCAGAAAGATCTTTTTTCTGAGCGACTGCCTCGCGAATGACAAAAACCGATCCGTCAATTTTTCCAATTCGAATGTCGCCGAGTTCGGTTGGGGCAGCAAAAGACGACGCCGACCACGCTAGAGAGGCAACGACTACAGCAATAAATGAGCCGATGGGAGTGTTCATGGTTGAATTATCGTAGCTCATGGGTGGTCCGTGGCAAGGAAAATCATCCAAAACAACTCGCCCGCCGCCCCGAAAAACGAAAGAGAAATCTTGGATTCGGTCGCCAAGCAATCATTTTGGGAATCTTGATCGAATTGACCGAAAAATTTCTCGTCTCGATGTGCGGCTGGCCTGCGTTCCAGCAAGCGCGCTCCATCCATGCCTCGGGGGGCGTCAGCGACGCGTCCTACCTGCCTCCGCTTCTGAAAGGGCGGGTCGCCTCGGGCGGTAAAACGTTTCTGGCCGGATTGACGATCAAGAGCGGAATCGACATCGAAAATCTCTGCCCGTGCCGGGATTCGCGAGCGCGGAGCATGATTTGCGCGCATTCAGTTGCTATCGGTTTGGAGGTCCTCAAACCGCACGCGGCAACCGCGCCGGCCCAAAAGCGCATCGAGCCAATACCCATGAGGCCGAAAACGGAAGAATTGCCCGTCATCGAGATCTCACTCGAGGGTTCATTGCGGCACCTCGAGGCCGACGTCGTCTTTCGTTACTCTCAACCGAACGCCTCAAACCCAGCCGCCGAGGCCCCCGTGCTGCAGGAGCTACTCGGGTGCGGCTTCGAAAGCGCAGGGCAAAAAGCCGTGTTGCGTGGCGAGGAGAGCGTTTTGCGTTTTTTCGCGGCAGCCCTCCCTAGCTGGCGGAAAAAATGGACGATCCGTGAGGGGGAACGGTTCCAACACGTCACGCGGGACATCGTGCCCATTGAGCCCCACTTCGCGCTGCGCGAGCAGGGCGATGGTTGGCTGGATTTTCACGTGCATTTCACGGCGGGCCGCGAAGCGGTGATGACGAGCCAGGATTTGCAACGCCTGCTTCGTGGCGGCACGGCAAGCGT
>Ga0209490_10005940_pt1 | contig 11100 bp, 8 predicted proteins | sample MAT06_FD_187209 | JGI IMG/M metagenome (GOLD analysis project Ga0209490, IMG submission 187209) | Freshwater microbial communities from Lake Fryxell liftoff mats and glacier meltwater in Antarctica - MAT-06 (SPAdes) (version 2) | ecosystem: Environmental > Aquatic > Freshwater > Ice > Liftoff...
CCAGCTCCTGCTGAGATTGAAACGCCTCCAGCACCACCCGGATTTTGGAGGGGTTGCTGGGAGGTAATGCGATCGCTGACCGGGCGACCCAACACGGTTTCCGCTACGCCATCCGTTGCGGCTGGAATAGAAGTGTCTGTTCCGGCAGTGGGGATATAGATATCGCCCCGTGCCTGCTGAATGCTGCCGATACCCTGAACGAAATTGAGTTCTGCGCGTTGCCCCCGTAGCACCTGCCGTCCGCGAGTAAAGGCAACATTTCCTTCTGCTACGGCAATCCGATTGACCAGGTTGACTTGAACGCGATCGGCATCTACCAACCCATTACGGAAGCGCATGATCACATTGCCTTCCGCCGTAAACACCTGATTTCGCTCGTCATACTCTAATCGATCGGCCGTCACCTCGACTGGGTTGACGGTTGGGCTAACGGTTGGGCTACTGGTCGTTTCACTAACAATCCGTCGCAGAATCGAAACAGGTACTTGATCCGTTGGTAATGGATCGACGAGGGGAACTGAATTTAGAGTTGCAGAATCACCCGGCAAAATGGGAGCAGCAGGCACACTGGTTGGCGCGCTTGAAGGAATCAAAATCTCTGCGGGGTTTTGGAGCGGGTTTAAAGCCGGAACTTGGGCTGTTATTGGAGGAATTATTTGACGGGGCGATCGCTTGGCTAACCGTCTTAAATCTCTGGCGGTGAGTGCGCCGATCGCATCATACACTTCGATTAACTGATCAAAAACAAAGGCTTGATCGAGCTTTTTCATCACCAATGCTTCAGCCGTTTGAGGTAGCTTGCCGCTTACGCCTGAAATGCTGTAAGACAGAGAGTCTGGTTGAATCGTCGGTACTTTGCTTGGAGCGATCGCTGGCTTGATAGGCGTTGCAGCCTTTTTAGTAGACTTGGAGCGAGAAGTCGCTGTTGGAGCAATCTTTTGGGTTGCAGCAAATATTTTTTGAGTCGATGACATTTGCGTCAACACAGCCGACTTAAACGGTGAAATGGGTTTGCTTGAAGGCACTGCTTGCGCTGACTTGTCAAGTCGCGATTGAGCGATCAACCTTGGCAAAACCACTCCATTTTGTGTCAATTTGGGTGCCAATTTAGAGCCTGCATCTTGCTGCTCAAGCGTTACAGTTTCCTTCGCTGGAACAAGCGGCGACGAGGCGAGGGCACTTATTTTTGAGGGGCTATTGGCTGATCTGGTAATGCTCTTAACTGGTATGAATGGCAGTGAGCTAAAGGCAGGTTGGAAAGACGACTGACCTTGCAGAGGCAAGAGTGTGGATGAAGCGATTTCCAGGAGAGATTCGCTTTGCGGAGCCGCAGTTTTTAAGGAGGAGCGTTTTATCGCAGAAGGGGCGATTTCCGTAGGAATCGTTTTATGAATCGCAGGAAGCAAGACATCTGCGATTGCAATCGTCGATCCTAATGAAGGAAGCTTTGAAGCACGAATCGCTTCAGGAGTCGGGGTCGAATGCAAGGGTGGAAGTTCGGGGGGCACCGGATAGGGCATAGTTTAAGCAAACAGTTAGACGGATACAGCCCAGTGGCAAAATCTCACTGACAAAATTGGGGCAGCAGAAAGCCACTGCCCCAATGACGCTTACGAGACAAAGCCAAAGGTTGGCTATTCCATATCTCGGCGTTTTGGATTACGCGATGGGTCACTAGATAGGAAGCCAAAAATAAACAGCCCGACAAAGAAGGCAACCACAATATATACAACAATCTTGAGTGTGAGCATACGAATTCTCCGAAAATATCAAAAAATAGGATGTAATGATTGGCACGAGTCAATCGCTATTCAATCATAGTGCTTAGCGACTTTGATTAAAAAATCCTTTTTATTAAAATCGTGCAGGATTTCTGAATCACGCTTTTCCAGCAAGAAATTATTCTTTAGCATTCTAGTAAATTGAATAACTCAAGGGATTGTTTCAAAAAATCCTTCAGGCGATCGCTCACTTGCACGACCGGGCTACAGTTTCCCTCAAACAACCAATTTTCAACCGTCGAAAGCCGCCACTGTTTGCCCCGATGATCAAAACCTGCCATTTCTGCCCCAATCACTCGGCGCTCAGCGGTCAATCCATCGGTATGAAACCGAATTTGGAGCAAAATACTCCGGCTTTGAAACAACCGAGAAAATCCCGGTAGATGAAACGCAAGATCAATCGAATCTGGATCAACCGATTCTCGCGTATCAGGATCATTTGCCCAAGGCTTTAAGTCTGCCCGTGCATCGGGAAACTCAGCCTTGAATAAATTGACGATCGCAGCTATTTTACTGGCAGTTTCCAGGCTGGTTGCCTGCTCGGCTGCATTCACTCGCGGCTCCTTTCTAGTGTGGGAGATGGCAAAACAGATTAATGCAGGATTAATTACCGACAATCTACACCGCTTTGTAAAATTTGGCAGCAATTTTTAAGCATACTTTCGTTAGAGTTCATAGTATTCGCAGAGCGATCGCAGCTTTTGCTTGAAGCGATCGCGCACACTCTCCGGCGACACAATCACGCAGTCTTCTCCATAACGAAACACATCCCGTATCAGCCAAAACGGGTTGACGATCCGCCGCGTCACTCGGCGCACAGTACCGACAAGTTCGTCTGAGATATCGTCCAGCTTTGGCTCATAGGCTCGAACCAACCAACCTGAGAGATTTAGCTGCACATCGATTGTGTCAAATCTGCCGCGCCATTCACCGCTAATGGGAAAGATCGATTGGATGCGATCGAGCCGAAAACAACGGTTGTGCTGAAGTTCGGGCAAGTCCTGACTATCTTCGGTTTCGTCGCACCAAATCTGGAGGTAATAGCGTTTTTCATAAAACATGACTTCTGCATAGCGCACCGTGTATTCCAACACCTGACCCTGGGAGTTTTGGTAAAGCAGGTGAAAGGGCTGCTGCTGCTCGATCAGTTGATCGACTTGAATCCGCCATCCTTTCATAGGTTGGCTGACTTGCTGCATCAAGTCTTGGCGCATGGGAGCTTCGAGATTGCCTTTTTCAATCAAAAGTGTAATTACACTTTTAGCTTCTTCTAGATGATCAGCATCAACTAAATCCCGAATTGCCTGCCGTAAAACCTTCATCTGAGATGAACTCAGGGCAAAGGGTTGAGCGACTTCTAATTCACCTAGGGCGATCGCGCCCACTAAACCCGATGGACTGGGATTGTTGCCCCAAAAGATCTTCAGGCGACGAGCGATCGCGTCGAGGGCAGCTTTTGTCCCCACTGGCACGGAGAGCGTTAGGGTTTCTTTCTTTCTGGGCATTCTAAGAGAAGATCCGGAGATGTACTTGCACTAGCCGAAAATATGTGTAATAGTATTTTTCATAAGTACATTTTACCTCGAATCCAGAAAGTTTAAGCAGAATTACAAGTTGAGGCTGCGGTAACATTCGGGTTAAGTCACTGCCCCATACGGTTGGATCTGCCATGACTGATGCATACAAAATTACGCTAAGACCTGTTTACTCCCAAACTGCTGCTACACCAGAGGGCGTGAATCTACCCGAAGGATGGTCACTTTCGTGGCATCAAGCAGAAACATTTAGAGCTTTAAGTGATCCGAGTATCGATGTTGTATTCAATATTGCAATGACTGGAGATGGCAAAAGTCTGGCGGCTTACTTACAAGCAATGACGAGCGAATTTTCTACATTGGCGATGTATCCAACCAATGAGTTGGCACGGGATCAAGAACGACAGGTACAGAGCTACAAAGCAGCATTTAAGCCTAAACGTAATCCACAGATTTATCGACTGACTGGGGCAACTTTAGAAGATTTCGTGGAGACGAATCAACTGCCCTCTAAACAGCAGGGAATCATCAATCGAGTCGATAATTCAGAGATTTTGCTCACCAATCCCGATATTTTTCATTACATTCACGATTTTCGCTATCTGCGGCGCGATCTCAAGAAACCCAGTCGGGGCGATAATGCAGACAAACTGTTTAGAAAAATTGACGACAACTACAAGCTGTTTGTCTTTGATGAGTTTCACGTTTTCTCGTCACCACAGATTGCCAGTGTGCTTAATGCAATGCTGTTAATTAAGCACACCTCCACTCCGCGTAAGTTTCTTTTCTTGTCTGCAACACCCAATGATTTACTGCAAGACTTTTTATTTCGGGCAGGATTGAACTATCGCGTCATTAATCCTGTAGATCACGGTGCTTATAGGTTTGATGATAGCGAGAAACCCGGCTGGCGGCAGATTAGTCAACCAATCACGCTAACGTTTCCCGATGATTTAGAACCGAATGTGCGATCGAGCTATGACTGGATTGTTGAGAACACAGAAGATGTAATTCTGAGGTTTTTCCTGGAGCATCGCGGCAGCAAGGGTGCAATTATTCTCAATTCTATTGCAGCAGTCTACAAACTCTTAGCGATATTGAAACCGCTATTTGCTCAACAGGGTTTGGAGGTATTGCCGAATACGAGCCTGACTGGGGAAAGTGAACGGAAAAGATCGATCGCCGATGCAGATCTCCTGATTGGCACCTCAACGATCGATGTTGGTGTTGATTTCAAGATTAATTTTCTAATTTTTGAAGCGGCAGATGGCGGCAACTTTATTCAGCGATTTGGGCGGTTAGGACGGCATCAGGGATTCCCAATCTATCAAGCTTATGCACTGATTCCTAATTTCTTGGTGGCGCGACTGTTTACTGGTAAAGATGATAAACCTGCACCTTTACAAAGCGGAGAAGAGTACGATCGCGTCTCCTTTACTGAATCAATCCGAAAAGCTTGGACATTTGTAAATCAGTTTGAAGGTTATCCGAAACGTTGGGGCACAATTCAGTCTTGCGCTTCCTGGAATGAGCTACGGTCGTTTCATATGAAAGAGACCTATCCTGATGCGGCAGAGAGTTTCAAAACAGATGCCGAAGCAGCTTTTCAATTCTCAATGCGGCAGCGGCATGGTCAGGTGTATCACTGCATTCAGGAAAAGCAGCACGCTATTTTAGACGAGGCTCGGAGTTTTCGAGGCAGTAGCCAGTTAGATTGTGCCATTTACGATACGACGAATCCTGCTGAGCCAGAGCGAGACAAGTTCAAGACTTATAACCTACCAGGATTGTTGAGCAACTTCATGATTGAGGTAATGGATAAGGATGAATTTTTAGCGCAGGCTGGGAAAGCTGGGGTCTCTACTAAGCGATTTCACCCTGATAATGTGCTGTGCTACTTACAATTGCAGGATTACCGGGAAGTACGGGAAAACTGGCATTTTTATCATGCGGGAAATGTGGCTGATCTTGCACGGTTAGGAAAGGTACAAATTCTCAAAGGATTAGAGGTGACAGCAGGAGTCAATGAGATTAGCAGGGCACTCTATCGTCGCGGGATCGTTTGCTATATTTCAGATCGCCGCCGGGATGAACTACGGGCACTGGGCTTGCCGATGCAGTTTCAGGCGTATGGGCTGAGCGATCGCCCCGACGATCGCAGTCCTCCCTACACGATCTCCTTTGGTCAATCCGCCTTGATGCTAGAGACCCTAACATGGCGCTGGAAGCCCAAGGAGGATGAAGGATGGATTTGTTAAAAAGAGAGTGGAGAAAGGGCTTTGCCCGACATCAGAAGGCAATAGTGTTTCAATACCTGAAAGGCTTTCCTAGAAGCGCAGCACTAAACTGCATCCCTTTCTCCTATATAAGAGGTTACATGATATTGGGAATGCCCGCACTCAGATAGGCGATAGTAACAGTCCTATCATAAGGCTATAGTAACTACTTGACAAATCGAGAAGTGGTTGCCAAGATGGTGGAGAAGTTCACTAGAGAATTTTTATGCTGATTCAACTGACCGACAGCGACCTATCGAGAATGCCCAATGTTCTTCGCAAAGATCTGTTGGGATGGCTACAGTCAATGGATTTAGATTCTTCTCTACCAGTACAGCAAAGGGATTTGAATCTGATGGTGATGGACATTGCAAAGATAGAACATTCTAATGATTTGGATTTAGAGAGCCATTTGGCTTCTGAACCAGAAAATCAAGACAAAAGTGAACGCTCACAAATCCGGCTATCACAACTATTCGACAGCGGCTTAACTAGATCGGGGATGCCTGTGCGAGTCAGGCTCAAGCGAGAGCGATCAAAGGAAATTGGACGTGACTATATCAATAGCCTGACAATTTCTTCAAGAGGTACAGTCGTTTATGAAGGCGAAGAGTTCGATAAACCGAGTCCTTTGGCTGCAAAGCTGAATGGTAGCCCTGTTAATGGCTGGGAATATCTTGAAGTCAAACGGGAAGGTGAGTGGATGAGGCTTGAGATTTTGCGGCAACAGCTTAGACAAGTACTCTGATTCAGACGGATTACAGAATACAAGAAATTAACTAGCGCTAGTTTTAGCAAGGAGTAGAACCTATGACTACTGATGCGTTACTGTCTCGCATTTCGATCGACCCAAACATTTGCTTTGGAAAACCTTGCATTCGGGGACATCGGATTTGGGTGGCGTTGATTTTGGATTATTTGGCGGGGGGTGAAACGATCGAAGGCTTGCTGGAAGCCTATCCCAGTATTGAGCGAGAAGATATTCTTGCCTGCATTGCTTTCGCAAAAGATGGAGAGATGCGTGATGCCTGACGAACAACTGTCGTTACTGAGTGATGACGATCTAGCAATTTTAGATTTTGATGCTGGAAAAGAGGATGAAAAACCACCTAAAAAGCCTGAACTGCTGACGATTAAGCTATTTAGAGAAGCCATTAGTGAAGCAGAAGGAAATCAGGGCGACGAACTTTTGGCGCTGTTTAGTGAACACGTCTTACCCGATCTGATGCGGCAGCTTGTGGGTGCAACGGCAAAAGGGGGGCAATTCACCGAAGACCGACGAGCCGAGGGCAAAAATGTTGATCGCAGCAAGCATGATCAATCTTTTACGTCGCACCTACTCAATGGTTTATTTCCCACCTATCGTATTTTTCGAGTCTTGCAAGCTCTGGAAGCTACCAATCAAGTCAAGCGTCTATGCGAAGACTTGGAAGCTGCAATTTACATTGCTGCTTACATCCTGCATGACTACGATAAATTCCCTGATTATCCGGCGTGGCTAGAGCATACAGACGAGAAGTTTCGCGATCGCAATTGGCGCAAAGACCCACCCCATAAATCAGACGCACCGAATCTTGGACGTGAATATGTCATTCAAAAGATTTCAGATCTGGGGCTGCACACTTTAATTGGTAATGATTGGCGATCCTATGTCGATGACATCATTTGGATTAGCAACAATGCAGGTGAAAAGTATGACGCTGATTTGGGGCTGAAGAAACGTGGTTTACAATGTCAACTTGATGAGCGGATTCAAGGGATTCTGATTCGGTTGGTGAGGCTCTCTGATCTCTTTGCCTCTGTCATCAAACGTCCGTCTGACGTTGAGGCGAACAATCTCACCAATCTCCTCCAAGACTTGAGCAATGGACATCTAAAGTTTAGCTATCATGCCTTATCTGATAATCGAGGTGTTCTCACCAACATTTTGAATAACGCTTTGATGGATGTTCATCCTAAGGAGTTTTACACTCCACTGCTCTATTTGCCGGATGGGGTTGTCTATCTCGCTCATGCAGATGCACCTGTTATCGTGGTTGACCAAATTCCCGCGCAAGTGATTGAGAAAATTAAAACACTGTGTGGTGAGAAACTCCGGCATCGACAGACTGGGTTTGGGCGAGATGGCAAGGGCATGAAATTTGCTGACTATTACTGGCTATTTTTTGACATTGCTCCACTGATGGATGTGGCGAAGTCTGCTGCCTGTCGCATCATTCCATCCACCAAAATTTCGTCGGCGGCTAAACGAAGTGCAAGTTTAATCAGCTTTCAAACGGATGGAGAACTTCCAGATCACTTGACGGTTGAATTTGGTGAAGATTATCGAATTGATCGGCTTGCAGAGTTTGGCGATACACTTTGTCGAGGTATTTGGCGCGGCTGGTGCGATCGCTTCAACGAATGGCAAAAGCAGCAGCCTAAAACTGAACGTCAGTCATTGCCAGAATTAGACTTGACCCAAAAGCTTGCAGAACATTTAGGTCTGGCAAATGAAAGTTCAGCAGTGAGCGCGATTCAAGCGCTGAAGAAAACGGGCGGTGTCCCCCTCGATTGGTATTATCTCGCCGCTAGATTTGTTCACCAAAACTCTTATCTTGATGATCAACAGGTTCGAGATGTGATGACAGATATGGTGAATCAGGCTGCTCATATACTTGAGCCAATTGGGCAAGAGTTTTCCTTACCCGATGGCTGGAGCGATCTACGCACTTACGTTCAGCGCGTCGTTTCTTTGCCGACAGGTGCCGTGACTCCACCAGAAACCGATCCTTTCTTATTAGAACTGAGTCGCTACCAAGCTGCCAAGATCACGGGTCGTGGACGCGAAAATGTCTGCGCTATGTCTAGTTCTTCCTATACCGTGACAGAGCAAATGGAATCTGCCACACTTTTTGCACCGCAGGTTTACAGTAATCGTCAGATTCTTTTCAATGCTCAGGCAGCAAAACGTCAAATTTGCGCTATTTGGTCAGTTGAAATCATGCTGCGGCAAATTTTGATGAACCAGACTAACGCCACAGGTGGAGACTTTGAAGGGCGTAAATATCGCTATTTGTATCTCTACCCCGCTTATTTTTTTACGCCAGAAACGAACAAGTTCGTCCAAAAAGCCTACTCCTGGATTCGTCGCAGTCGATTTGATGCCGATATTCGCAAGCATTTAGTGACTGATAAACAGGTTGCCAACTTTGAGATCGAGAACTATCAACAAGTTGATGATCTGCTGCTCCAGGAAGAATCCGATCGCGATCAAACCTTCAAGCTCAACTATCCCAATGATCCATTGACATTCTTCTTCATGGCATTACCACCCGGAAGGGATGCCACTGACACTGAATCCTGGGTGATGCCTGCCTGGTTGGCATTTGCTTTGCCACTGGTGTTGGATGTCAAAGTAGTAGCTTCTGAGTCTCCCGTGCCACCGTTCAGTAGCGGTGCTGACTTTGAACAGACGACGGTGTTGGATGGAGAACATCAGGCGATCGCAACGCTCGTTAAAAAAAATCAATATCGTCTGGATGCCATCTTACCCCGCACTACCCAAACATTTTCTCCACTGAATGCTCTCAGCGCTGCCTACTGCATCCATTTAGAAGTGAATCGCAAAAAAGATGGTGATCCAGATTGGGGCAAACTAGCAGCACTGGCTCGGGATTTGGAAACCACCCCGCTCTATGTCTTCCACTATCTTTCCAAACTGATTCGCAAATTGGATTGGGATACTGCCCCAATTGAGAAAATCAAGCTCTATATCGATTTTTACCACTGTTTTGATCCTGAAGGAACTGCCATGAACCAACTCCGTGAACTGACTCGACTCTACCGCCGTTTTTATCGGGCAAAGAGTCAATATGCCAAACCTAATGCCGTTTTGAAGCCGATCGATGAAGCCGCCGATGTTCTCTTAAAAACCGACAAAGCGCTCGTCCCGGATGAACAAGCGATGACGGATGTGGTGGCAGCCCGAATTGCCAAATTAATGACGAACGTGCGTCGCCGCACGGCTGAAGGCAAAGCAACATGGGCGCTGGTGGATGGCAAATGGAAACCAGCTTTAACAGCGGAAGAAGAACGACAGGCAATTTATGACTTTGCCAAGTTCTTCGTCAAAGATTTATTTAAGGAAACATTCAAGGGCGATCGTGCTCGGCTTGCAGGCACTCAACTGAACTTAATTCGGGATACCTGCGACTACCTATATCGCTTGGAAGACGACGAAGCCAGAAAAGCAGTTCCAGAACCAGAGCCAGAAGACTTACCTGAAGTCGAAACCGAAATTATTTAACACTGTCAGCACACCATTTTCTCTACAAAGGAAACAACCATGCCATTTCTCAAAACTGTTGATGCCAAACATTTCCATACTGAAATTCCTGCCAAGCCAATGGGCAAGTATGCTCACTTCATCACCATTCGGATTACAGAATCCTACCCACTGTTTCAGACTGATGGTGAATTGAACAAAGCCAGAGTTCGCGCAGGCGTAAGCAAGAGCAATTCTGAACCTATCAGTCGTCTAGCAATGTTTAAGCGGAAGCAATCCACGCCAGAACGGCTTACCGGACGTGAACTGCTCCGTAACTATAAAATTGGTGATTGGGAAAAATGCGATTACAACGTTGATTTCAGCAAAACTACACCTGATTGTGTCCTCTATGGCTTTGCGATCGGCGATTCTGGCTCCGAGAAATCCAAAGTGGTAGTCGATACTGCCTATTCCATTACTCCCTTTGATGACTCTCACCTCAATTTCACGCTCAACGCACCCTTTGAAAACGGCACCATGAGCCGTAATGGAGAAGTGACTAGCCGGATTAACAGCCAGGATCACATTCTGCCTCAAACCTTCTTCCCCAGCATTGTTACCCTCAAAGATCCGACTGAAGCAGGATTTTTGTACGTGTTCAACAACATCCTGCGAACTCGCCATTATGGGGCGCAGACTACCCGTACTGGACGAGTTCGGAATGAGCTGGTAGGAGTTATTTTTGCAGATGGTGAGATTATCAGTAACTTGCGTTGGACTCAGCAAATATACGATTTGATGCTAGAACGCCAGCAAATTCAGTTGCCTGATCCACTTAATGAAGACAATGTTTTGAAAGCTGCTGAAGACGCGATCTCACAACTTATGACTAAAGAATGTATTCCTCACACAGATTTTGTTGGTGAAGTGCTTACACCACTGTTGACAGAAGTGAAAGCAATTACTAGCGATGAAGTACAGCTAAAAGCATTATTGGAACAAGCCAATATAGAATCAACTGCTTATGCTCAAAAGCATATCTTCAAATCTGCTGAGAAAGGCAAAAGAGGCGGCAAGAAGGCGGCAGCAGTAACGGAGTAAAGTATATGACACACCTCTATCGCTGCACATTAGAGCTTCACGACTCGATGTACTTTGCCACTCGTGAGATTGGGCGATTGTATGAAACCGAGCCTATCCTGCACAATTACGCTTTGTGCTACGCGTTAGGTTTGGTAGATAGCGATCGCCACTCCACC
>Ga0209490_10005943_pt1 | contig 11095 bp, 12 predicted proteins | sample MAT06_FD_187209 | JGI IMG/M metagenome (GOLD analysis project Ga0209490, IMG submission 187209) | Freshwater microbial communities from Lake Fryxell liftoff mats and glacier meltwater in Antarctica - MAT-06 (SPAdes) (version 2) | ecosystem: Environmental > Aquatic > Freshwater > Ice > Liftoff...
CGAGGGTTACGGCTCGCGGAACGTTGGTCACAAGTTCGTACGTCTGGGCCGCGGGATGGACAGGAGTGAACCAACTCAGCCAACTACCGCTGGGGGCCTTGGCGGCCGGTTCTGTTTTTTCATCGAGTCCCAAGCCAACGACACGATCTCGTCCGTTTTCCTTAGCGATCATAAGCCCCTGGTCGGCTCTTTCGAGCACTGTTTCGCCTGTGTCTCCAGGGAGGACACTGCTTACCCCAAAACTCGCTGTGATGCACGCGTTCCGGATGACCGCGATGGGAGTTCGTTGCAATCGACGACGAATGGTTTCGGCAAACTCCTTGGCCTCAGAGAAAGTGCATTCGCTACATAGCAAAACAAACTCTTCACCACCGAATCGGGCCACGAAATCGCTTTCTCTACAGGACTCTTTCAATACGTTTGCGAACACTTTGAGAGCTTCATCACCCACCTGATGCGAGAAGTTATCATTTATCTTTTTGAAGAAGTCGATGTCGCAAATGATGACGCTACCAGGTCGATCGGTCTTTTGATGGTAACTCACGAAGTCTGGCAATTGACGATTGAGTTCTCCGCGGTTGGAGACCTTGGTCAACTGATCTTGGCAAGCTCGCTCACGCAAGTCAATGATTCGCCGGGCTAGCATCGCTGCTTCGCTTACATCCTCGAGAATCATGGCACCCCCGCATAAGTAGCCACGGTCGTTGAATACGGGAATCACCTCTAAGGTGATGTACATCAAGGCATGTCCCTCTCGGCGGATAGAGAGTTTGCGACTTATCTTCATCCCAGATTGCAACAGATCGCGAATCGGGCAATCCTCTTCACTCAAGCTGAAACCTTCTTCGTCGCACAGGCAAGCAAAGTTTGGTACCCAACGATGGTGGAAGACCGACGCGGCCGTTCTGCCGGTCATGCGTTCCGCGGAACTGTTCCAGTCCAATACGCGGTACTCCGAATCGACAAAGATCACACCATCCTGAACATGATCCATCATGTGTCGATAAAACGTATCGTTCAGCGATTGGACCAGAGCACTGCCTGCTCGTTCGGTCGGCGCGATGGTCACACCATCATCGCACTTATCGAGATTAAAGAAACGGCGGTACTCGCTCGGTTCGATTTTGGTGAGCCAGCGTTGGGATACCTGATCTTGCAGGTCTTGTCGCGGTGCAAGAACCACCTCCGCAAACGAGCGCACCAATCGCGGATCGAACTGGCTACCACCCTGTCGAAACAATTCGGCTAGCGCGGACTCTCGCGAAATCGCTTTGCGATACACCTGATTCGTGGTCATGGAATCGTAAGCGTCAATCACGTTGATCAACCGACTAGCGATGGGCGCAATCTCGTTGGAAACGCAGTTGCTGGATGTCCCAAACTTGGTCCCGACGCCCGCTATGGCCAAAAGCAAATCGCTGGAGGCACCGGCAGACTTCAAAATCTCGACGCCGACTTGCCGATGCAAGTCCATCATTTGTTGTTCGTTGTCGTTAAGTCGGTCGGGCTTCTGAAGGACACGGTCGGGGATCCCTATTTTTCCAATTTCATGGAGCAGGCCGGCAATTTCCAAAAGCTGCAGCTGTTCTTCCTTGAGCTGAGCTTGTAACCCCCAGGCCGATGCCCACAGCCCCACACGCATCGAATGGGCAGCGGCTGGTCCATGTTTGGCACGCAAAGAAACGTAGAGACTCGCGAGGACTCCCAATCTCGCGTCGGCCATCTCGAACTCGACCCGCCCGCGATCGTCGCTACTTTTTGCATCCGCTCGGGATGCGCCGATGAACGACCATGGAGCCGGATTGTTCGGGCTGGCACGATGGGGCGGCGGTGAAAGGATCTGCTCAGGCATGGCGAATTGTCTTGAAGAGCGCAAAACCAGCATGTACGAGGCGCAAGTCTCCGCACTCGGAATCGACCCCGAAATCCTAGGTCAAGATCCGAGACATCGACCTACGAATCACCATTTTTGGTCCACATGTCTTCGGTAAATACTCAATTGGCAATGCTTCAAGAGGCTTGTGTCGACTGCGACAATAGCACCATGAAGGTGGATCGCTTTGCCGGTAGCGATTGCAGAGATTATGATGGCGACGATCGACCCTTCGATCTGCGAAACACATCCGCAACTCTCAGCAAGAAATTGTACGCATGAAAATCCCGAATCCACCAAGAGCGACCGCCTTGTGCATGCTCTTTTCCCTGCTCTCGAGCAGTTTTGGCTCGCTTGCGATCGCTCAACTTCCTACCGGCTGGAAGGCGCACGATTGGGAACGGCCAAGACCCGCAGTAGTTACTCCTGGTTCCTCCAACCTGCCACTTTCGACCCCTTCGGATGCGATTATTCTGTTCGATGGAAAAAATCTTGATCAATGGCGATCCTCCGACGGTGGTCCAGCCAAGTGGATCGTTAAAGACGACTTCATGGAATCCGTTCCCGGCAGCGGATACCTCTTCACCGCCCAAGCGTTTGGGGATATCCAGCTCCATGTCGAATGGGCTGCCCCTGTAAAAGTCGAAGGCAAAAGCCAAGGCCGCGGCAATAGCGGCGTATTCCTACAGGGCCAATTCGAAGTCCAAGTCCTAGACTCATTCGACAACCTAACCTACGCCGATGGTCAAGCCGGATCCGTCTACGGTCAATATCCGCCTCTGGTCAACGCGAGTCGAAAACCAGGTGAATGGCAATCGTACGACATCGCTTTTCGCAAGCCATCGTTTAGCAACGACGGAAAACTGGCTCAGCCTGCGCGCATCACTGTGTTTCACAATGGAATCCTGATTCAAGACAATGTAAAGCCATTGGGCCCAACCAGCTGGCTTCAGCACAAACAGTATGCTGCCGGTCCTGATAAACTTCCACTTTCCTTCCAAGATCACGGCAACCCGGTCAGATATCGCAACGTCTGGTTGCGAGAGCTTCCCCCCGAAACCATTGTTCAACCCGAGAAACCGTACGACCCAGTGATCGTCTCCCTAAGCCCTGAGGAACACGCCAAACTGGTTGGCAAATACCAGCGTGGAGACGGTGGTCTCTGGGATATCTCGCAACGTGATGGCAAACTATTCTTTTCAGTTTTTGGCGCACCTCTCGAGATGATCCCACACAGCAAAGAGGAGTTTGGGCTAAAATACACCGGCGGTAAACTTACTTTGCGGTATGATGACGCAGGAAATCCAACCCTCTTGGATTTCGCCATGGGTGGAGACATCACCAAGGCGACTCGCACCAAATCGGAGTGAGTTTTACGTTGGATGGCGCTTTCGCACGTTCAGGCAAATCAAGCCGTTACCCCTCGCTAGAAATCGATTCGAATGAATCCCATTATCTTTACGATTCTCCTTGTTTTTGGGCTCTTCGTATTCGTTTTTATGATCATTCTGCTCGCCGTTTTTTCTCGCTATTTCTGGCTTTGGGTCCAGTCGGTGATGACCGGTGCCAAGGTCTCTGTTATCGACTTGTTAGGCATGATGTTTCGCCGAGTCGACGCCAAAACCATCGTGCGTGGAAAAATCATGGCCGTGCAAGCAGGAATCAGCGACGAAGACTTGACTACCAAAGCCCTGGAGGCGCATTACTTGGCGAGGGGAAACGTTCCGCAAGTCATCCGTGCTCTCGTAGCCGCGCGAAAAAGCAAGCAGATCACTCTTTCGTTTCGCGAGGCTGCCGCGATTGATTTGGCGGGTCGGAATGTGCTCGATGCCGTTCAAACCAGCGTTTATCCTAAGGTGATCGATTGTCCACCCAAAGGGAGTGCTGTCGCGTTCCTCGACGCAATCGCTAAGGACGGGATCCAACTCAAAGTCAAAGCTCGAGTAACCGTGCGGGCCAATTTGCAACGCCTCATCGGTGGAGCAACAGAAGAAACTATTATCGCCAGAGTCGGACAAGGCATCGTCAGCGCAATCGGATCCTCCGAAAGCCACAAGATCGTTCTTGAAAATCCGGATGTGATTTCCAAGGCAGTACTCGCAAGCCGGCTAGATGACCAAACCGCTTTCGAAATTGTCTCCATTGATATTGCAGACATCGACGTCGGTGAGAACATCGGAGCTCGACTGCAAGCCGACCGAGCGGAAGCAGACACGCGGGTCGCTCGTGCGAAGGCGGAAAGCCGTAGGGCTGAAGCGGTGGCCACCGAACAGGAAATGATCGCTAAAATCGAGGAGAGTCGTGCCGAGGTTGTCTCAGCCGAATCCCAAGTTCCAAAAGCGATCGCAGATTCGCTGGAAAGTGGTCGGCTTAGTATCATGGACTACTACAAACTACGCAATATAACGGCCGATACCGAAATGCGGCAAAGCATTGCCGGAACGAGCACCACCGGTCCATCCAATCCGACGCGAGCGGCACAGTAATCATGGCCGACGATCTCGACGATTTTTTAAAGCAAGCAGCGAAAAGACGCCAACAACGGCAGCAGCAAAAAGCCAATCGTCCCACGATGCCACCCGCGGAACCGCGAAACGCGGCCCCACCGCGAATGAAGCCCGAGGTGGTTCCGACCGCGGAGATCAGCGAACAACCTAGAGCGTTCACCCCAACTCTAGCAGGTAACCTGTCCTCCGGATTGCCCTCGTCGACAGTCTCTAGCGGAGTAGATCAAGCGGACGAACGCATGACTTCCCACCTCAAGCAGGTCTTTCAACATGAAATCGGTAATCTCCGGCAAAGCGATTCTCAGACACCCTCAAAGAAAAAATCGAAGAAGAAGGAAGGGCGTTTCGAAGAACCCAGACTAACCGAAACACCAGCTGCTTCGATGGAGGCGCAACTCACGGCCAAGGTTTCCGCCAACTCCCTGGCCGCTCAGTTGCGCGATCCGCAATCTCTCCGTATGGCGATCATCGCTCACGAAATCATGAAGCGACCTTGGCAATGAACGAGCCGAGCTATTCGGAAAATGCCGATGCTTCCAACGGCCTTGATTTTTCGAAAGGCCCTGATTTTTCGAAAGGTACAGCAGGTCTCTTGCCAGCCATCGCTCAAGATGCGACAACCTATCAAGTCCTCATGTTCGCGTGGATGAACCAAGAAGCCTACGCCGAAACGCTTTCGACTGGTTTCGCTACCTACTTCAGCCGTTCACGCAATCGTTTGTGGCGGAAAGGCGAAGAGAGCGGCCACCGACAACGGATTGTCGAAATCCGAATCGATTGCGATGAGGATTGTATTTTGATGCGGGTGGAACAAATCGGCGCGGCTTGCCACGAAGGCTACGCAAGCTGCTTCTTTCGCAAGTATAGCGACGGTGTTTATAGGGTCGACCAGACGCGTATCGTTTCCCCAGAATCGATTTATCTAACGCCTCACCGATAGATCATGCCCGAGCTGCCCGAAGTGGAAACCATGCGCCGCGGTCTTTTACCTACCGTCGGAGGTACCATAGTTTCCATCTACGAACCGACGATTCCCTATCGCCCAATCAAGATAGAGCCCACCATTGATGTGTTCCGTGAACGGGCCATTGGGTCCACGATTTTGTCCATCAAACGTATCGCCAAACGTGTGTTGGTCGAGTTGAACACTGGTGATTCGATCGTGATGCAGCCCAAGATGGCAGGCATTGCTATGCTCTCCGATCCACCGACGGAGCAACATACGCGGATGGTATTTGAACTGGCTGGGGTCACGGTCGATCGATTTCTATATTGGGATCGACGCGGGCTTGGCACGGTATGTCTTTGGAGCCAAGAACTGGTGGATCGTTTTTTGGGCCCGTCACAGCTTGGTCCCGATGCGTCCATAGTCGACCAAAAGACCTTCATCGACCGTTTCTGCACTCTGAATCGAGAGGTGAAAGTCGCAATGTTGGATCAGAAGATCGTCTGTGGCATTGGAAACCTATATGCGGTAGAAATTTTGCATTCTGCGAGGGTTCATCCCCAGACCCGTTGCAACGCCATCACTCAGTACCAATGGCGGCGGATCCACGCAGAGACGATTCGGATCCTCAAAGAAGCTATTGCGAGTGAGGGCTCGACGCTCAGTGACGGAACGTATCGCAACGCTATCAACGGTGAGGGAAGCTACCAAAACCGACACTTGGTCTACGATCGCGAGGACGAGCCATGCTTGAGCTGCAAAAAAGGGAAGGTGCATCGATTGGTTCAAGGGCAACGGAGTACGTTCTATTGCCCACGCTGCCAAAGATACAATCCATGTGAACGGTAGATCGGTCAAGATGGATGGCATGATTGGGCTCTTACTAATGCCCGCTTGCGCGATGCTCTTGCCCCAGTGGCGGGTGCTGCCCAATTGGCTTTCGCTCGAAAGCCGATTTGAGCAGGAAACAGCGACCAACTGAAATTCGCTTTTCTGAAGGCGATCTGTGCCAATGAACTCGATCTCATTGCCGTCGATTGAACCGATTTCGGTGACCGGCTTGTCGACAGAACAGACCAGGGAGCTAATAAAAAAGGCCTACTTGGACGCTAAGATTTTTACGGATCCAGCCAAACTGTCGATCGCGGTGTCGAAAACATCAGGAAGCTCTTTCAGCGTCAAGGCGTCCATCACCAGAAGCGTCACGTTAGGGCTTTACTCAGTTGCCTTCTGCTTCGCTATTGCGATCGGCTCGGGCAAGAAGTCGATGCCAGTGACGTTGTGTCCCCGCTTGGCAAAGAAAAGTGCGTTCTCGCCCGTGCCGCAACCGGAGTCCAGAATGACCCCTGAGATTTGATCGGCAACCTCGAGCAGTGCCTTCTGAGGTCTGCCGATCTCCCAGCGTGGCTGGCCGGTGGAAAGGCCTTCGAAGCTGGTGCGGTAATGTACGGGCATTGTGGAGATTCATTTCGGGTAAACTCGTCGATTCGATATGATGTTCATGTAGCCGGTATTGTAGCCGCACTAAGTTGTAGTCCGCTGACCGAGAATATGCCCACAGGAAGATGTGACGCAAAATGCCCTGGATCGAATGGTACAATTCACTGGCCAAACCAACGTGGACGCCTGCACCTGGTACCATTGGGCTGATCTGGCAAATTCTCTACCCTGTCATCCTCATAAGCTTTGGCTTTGTTTTCGTGCAGGCGTTTCGTGGTAAGGTTAGTTGGGTGATCGCCTTGCCATTTGTCATCAATCTTGTAGCCAATTTGATCTTCACGCCAATCCAGTTTGGAATGCGAAACCTGCCCCTTGCCGCAGTGGACATTTTGATCATCTGGGCAACGATCATCTGGTGCGTTATCGCTGTTTGGCCGCACTTCAGGTGGGTCTCTCTAGCCCAAGTGCCTTACTTCATCTGGGTATCTCTAGCGACCGTGTTGCAACTGAGCATTACTGCAATGAATTGGGGGCGGCCATGAGCGAGTTTCCGCATGAACGCTTCATCCAACGAGCTATTGAACTGGCTGCGAATGTTCCCAACTTTCCATTTGGGGCCGTGATCGTTGATCGAGAATCGAGTGAAATTATCGCTGAGGGCTGGAACAAGTCGTCAGTCAATCCGACATGGCACGGGGAAATCGACGCGATCAATCGGCTGGCCGAATTAAGGCCTAAATTCGAGGGAAGCCGACTATCACTATACTCCACTGCCGAACCCTGTCCCATGTGTCAGGGTGCGATCTTGTGGAGCGGTATCGGGATGGTCGTTTATGGCACGTCGATCCGGTTCTTGCAGAATCACGGCTGGCGACAAATCGACATTCTTGCGGAAGAAGTCGTGCAGCGTAGCCCCAATTGGCCATGCAAGATCATCGGCGGCATTCTAGAGAAGGAATGCAACGCACTTTTCCTGGCTGCATCCCGAAAAGATGCTGGTTGAATGAGACGAGCTGGTTGAATGAGATGAATAGACGCTCCAATAACCGCTCGGTCGATTCCCCAATGCCAAGTATCAAGAAACGTATGGTCAACCTGATTGCAACTCTGGTCGTGATTTCGCCGTTGATACTCCTGGCTTGCGGACGGATTCATAGATTCCATCCCACAACATCCGCCGAGCGATCAGGCAGTTGACTGCAGCCTCTTCAGCAACTTGCCACAGAGACTCATCCGACCCGCAAAGCGACTGTACGAGCCTCCTCGCCATCGGTCCATGCTCGTCGCCATCCAAACCAATATGCCGTTCAAGGTAATACTTAAAATCTGCCAGTTGCCCGCCAGCCTCCAAATCCAGCTTGTCCACGATTCGTTGGAATACATCCGGCAGCAAATCCTCCCGTCCAAAGGTAAAGGCCGAGGCAATCGCACACAAATTACCACTGTCGATGACTGTGAACGTATGCTCCACGAAAAGCCGAGCCGCTTTGGGAACAGTAGGCGAGGTAAGTGCTGTCCGAACAGAAATACCGCGGCGAAGTTCGCAGATAAATGAGTCGATGCCAGAGGTATTTGAACCGCATTGCTTCATCGAACGGTGATAGATTTCAAAATGACTAGCGAATCCGACTTGGCTATTGCCATCGGATTCTTCGGCAAGCACGATCTCGTTAATGAAGCGGCACGCCTGTGCATCAACTGGGGGCAGCCACGGCACTTCAACACAGCAAATTCGTCGTTGCAACACCTTGAGCAGCGACATGAAGTCCCAAACAGCAAAGACATGCTGCTCCATAAATAGCTGCAATGCTTCAAGGCGATCAATTTCGCCGTAAATGCGATGGTTGACCAGCTCGTCTCTGAAGGGAGCCAAACGCTTTTCGATCTTCTCGATTGGAGTCAAGATTCTTTTTTCTTTCTAAATTAGTTCAATTGGCCAAGCGGAGGGTGGAATCATCTCTCCCTTGCTATGATCACCAATGGCCACTTCCATTGTCCTATTCCGGCAAGGACGCATAGCGTTTCCTTCCATTCTCAAGAACTAGCTTTCCTGCACCTCTCGCTGCAATACTTGACTTGTTCCCAGCCCCTCTCCCACTTCTTTCGCCATTTAAAGGGCTTCTTGCAGATGATGCAAATCTTTTCGGGGAGATGGGGCTTTTTGTGAGTCATCGAGTTGGACGGCGGTTGAAATAAAGCACCTAGTTTACGTTTTGAGTTACCCCAACTCAAACCCGTGGAGGTCCAACCCGATCCACGATCACTATCAAGAAGGTCGCCAATGGTCCAAAGAAGAGGGATGCAATCCACCAAAGTAAACCACTTCGGTTCTTGCTTTGAGCTAGTCCTGCATTAATCAGTGACAAAGTCCCCCAGCCAACAAAGAATTGTGCTTGATCGTTCATCGATTCGCTTCCACAAAGGAACATGAAAATGGCAAATCAATTCTACCTTCTACGTCCAAGATGGTGACGCAGCATACGCCTCCAGGGATAGGAAATGGTGATCTCAAGATGACTTTTTGAACACAAATCCGTAATGAAACGGAGGAAGGTCTATTGAGCTATTTCCAATCATTTGGAATCCAGAGGTTTCAACCCAAGACTTGCAATCGCTTGGTCTCGGGCGAATATCCATGCTTGGACCTCTTGGTGTATTTGCATCGTAGTTCCAATGCATCACAGCAAGAGTGCCATTCAGTGCCAAGATCCGCCATACTTCATTCAGCATTGCTTCCCGTTCAACTGCGTGAAGGATATTGAATAGCATGACATAGTCAATCGAGTCATCTGGCATGCCTGTTCCATCGGAAACGAAGTCCCGTAGCTGCAAATTGACATTTGGCAACTTTGAAGAGAGCACCTTCGCATTGGCTGCCTCAATCATTTGAGCATCGATATCCAATGCGTGTATAGAGCCATGGATGATCTGTGCGGCAGGAATCGTAAACGTACCATAACCACATCCAAATTCGAGAACATCTCGACAGTTGGCGGTAAGTCCAAGCTTCTTCAAAACGGTAAATGGATCGAAGAACCCGCTCCACATTTCCTCTGGTGGCATACCACTTTCACGAGTCTTCATCGACAAAATTGTTTCGTTGGTTGTGGCGGTTCAAATCCATCTCAGAACCGCAATCTTGGCACTTGGGTTTGTCATTTTACGTTTCCTCTTCTTGTCCGAGGCTGTCGTAGCATTGGAGCAGTCTTCGCCCAACCATGTGTATCTTTCGCCACTTCCCTACTCATTTGACCGGATAATGAAACGAAGGTAGCCTACATTCATCACCATTAGAATCAACGACAATGAAGAGAAATTAGGAAATGGCTACCAAACCCCGCCTCCGTTACTTTGTAGTGGACGCCTTCACTAATAAGCTTTTTGCTGGGAACCCAGCCGCCGTTGTTCCTCTCGATAAGTGGAACGACGACCAATGGCTTCAGAACGTGGCGATGGAAATGAACCTTGCGGAGACGGCCTATTTGGTCCCCAACCCAACGGGTTACGACCTGCGATGGTTTACGCCGAAGGTCGAGGTCGATCTCTGCGGACATGCAACGCTTGCCTCAGCTATCGTATTGAGTCACCTCGGCAGTCTCACCGATGAATCAGACGTGTCATTTTCCACTCGCAGCGGCGTCCTTAAAGCCGAACGTCATGGTTCTCGGTTTCAACTCGACTTCCCGATCAATTCAGAAGAATTATGCGAGCCACCGACCGACCTCCTGGAATCACTGAACGTCACTCCACGACATGTCGGCCTAAACAAGTTTGATTACCTTGTAGAAGTCGAATCGGAAGGCATTTTGCGGGCCATTGCCGCTGACTTCAACTTACTGTCGACCGTAAAATGTCGGGGAGTCATCGTCACGGCTCGAAGCGACGATTTGCAATACGATTTCGTCTCACGTTTCTTTGCCCCGGCTGTGGGCATTGACGAAGACCCCGTGACGGGATCGGCCCACTGTTGCCTTGCCGATTTTTGGGGAAAGCGGCTGAATAAAACCAAGATGGTCGGCTATCAGGCTTCCGCACGGGGCGGCATCGTGCATGTTGAAGTCCGAGGCCAACGTGTCATACTAGGCGGAGAAGGGGTCATTTTTGCTGAAGGAGAACTGGCGATTAGTTGAATGGAGAAAGTAATGGCATTGCCTTGGATCGAATGATCGAATGGTGCAACGCTTTAGAGAAACCAAGCTGGACGCCTTCACTATACTCCCACGTACCATACTTTGTTTGGCTGTCGCTGGCTACGTTTCAGCAACTGACCATCACTGCCATAAATTGGGGTAAACCATGATCCATAAAATATTGTTGTTTCTGTCGCTT
>Ga0209490_10005944_pt1 | contig 11091 bp, 9 predicted proteins | sample MAT06_FD_187209 | JGI IMG/M metagenome (GOLD analysis project Ga0209490, IMG submission 187209) | Freshwater microbial communities from Lake Fryxell liftoff mats and glacier meltwater in Antarctica - MAT-06 (SPAdes) (version 2) | ecosystem: Environmental > Aquatic > Freshwater > Ice > Liftoff...
GCGGTGGTCAACAGGGCCGTGGCTTCTGCGGCAGAAAGAATACCGAGACTGGTAACCGCACTAGCGCGCAAAGCATCATCGCTGTCCTCGCCACGTTGGAGGTAGAGCGGCGTCCCCATGGCCTCCAAACGGGTCAGTGTCTTCTGCGCCGCAGCGCGGACATCGGCGTCATCATGGGCGAGCAGTTTCTGCACCACGCTGGTGGCAGCGACGGCCTGCAATTCGGCCAAGGTTTCGCAGGCGGCGCGGAGCACGGCAGGGGAGTGATGGTAGCCCTCGGCGAACTTCATCACCATCGGCACGGCCTCGTGCACGTCGAGACGGCCCAGGGTGCGAATGGCGTGGATGACGTCGGCCTCATTTTCACTATCGAGATCGGCGTAGGTCAGTGCGAGGTGGCGTTGGAACTCCGCATCCGCGGTGCGTGCCGCGGCCATCAGCTCAGCGTCACTGGCCGCGATCTTTGGTTCGGCTGCGCTGGCAGCCTCGCTGGCAGCCCAAAGGGGGTGAGCCAGGGCAGAAAGCAGGATGAAGGGGAGCAGTAGGGCAAGTCGACTCGTCACAAGGATCTCCCGGGATTTTCCAGGCTAGGACCTGAGCCGGGGGCGGGGCGGCAAACCTGCCAGGCCGGTGCGGTCTCTGTGTGGCACTGCGGCAGCCAAAGCGGCGACCGGGTAACCCTGTTCCGGAACAAACGTAAGCAAGCCGCAGCGATTCGCTGCGGCTTGCTTGCCCGGCTCGCACAGATGCGCGTGCGCTTACAGTTCGACCGGATTCTGGCCCAGGTGGGGGTGGCTTTCGCCCTTGAACAGCTTCAAGCGCTTGAGCATACCGCGCGCGGCGCGGGTCTTGGGCAGCATGCGGCGGACCGCGAGCTGGAGCACGTCTTCGGGACGACGGGCCTGGAGTTCGCCGAAGCTGAGCTCCTGCAGACCGCCGATGAAGCCGGTGTGGAAACGGTAGATCTTGGTCTCGGCCTTGTTGCCGGTGACGACGAGCTTGTCGACATCGGTGACCACGACGAAGTCGCCCTGATCAACGGCCGGCGAGTACGACACCTTGCGCTTGCCCATGAGGACTTCAGCGATGCGGGTGGCGAGTTTACCGAGCACCTGGTTCTTGGCGCTGACGACGAACCAGGCACGGCTGGCGGTCTCGGTCTTGGGATGGGTGGTCTGATGCATGGGGGTATCTTTGCTAAAACGGCTGAAAACGCGGGCTTTCGCGATGCGGGGCTTGCGCTACGCGCGGCGCACTCACTGCTTGATGCGGAGGAGGCCGGCTTCGATCTCTTTGACGATGAGATCGATCTTGTCGTAGTGACGCTGGTTAGTGGGGGGTTGGACCATCGGGGCGGCGCCGTTGTTCAGCTCTTTGAGACGGCGATTGATGATGGTGACAAAGTTGTAGTAGCCTCCGACCTTGAAAATGGCCTCAGCGTATTGGGTGTTTTCGAGGGTCATGCAGGCGGGGTTCCGTCGGAGGGGCCGGAGATTATAGCCCAGCCAAACGGTTACAAGGGGACTTCTTGGTTACGTGTTGAGATTGTCTATTCGTGCGTAAGCTCAGCTCGTTCGAGTTTGAGGGTAGCACCTGACGGAAGAACGGTCAATTGTCCGAGGTCCGAGGTCCGAGGTCCGAGGTCCCGATAGTATGCGATGGATTACCTTAGCTTTGTTGAGCATTTTTATTTACAAACATGAGCTCAACGTCTCGACCCCGCAGCTTAGAACACCCCCACAAACCTAACAGATATAGCAAGGGATCGGGACCTAGGACTTCGGACCTAGGACCTAGGACAAATCTTACTCAGGACTCGAAACCCCCACCCAAGCCAACGCCCAGCGTGGAAAAGTGTGGTGAGACTAGCCACATCCCCACACCCCTCTACCGTACTCGCCTTCGAGGAATCCTGTGACTACGCCGACACCCGCCGAAAACCGTACCGTTGCTTATCATGATGGGGCGTGGAAGCCGCTGCCGGAATGCACGGTGCCCATCAATACCCATGCCCTGCAATACGGGACTGGGGTCTTTGAGGGCATCCGCGGCTATTGGAATGGCGAACGCATTAATTTACTCTTTTTGCGCGAACATTTCGAACGCTTAGCCTGTAATGCGCGGATGATGTTTATGCTCTCGCCCAGCGTCGACGAAATGATGGCGATCGCCGTTGACGTGGTGAAACGGAATAAGCCCACGCAGAACATTTATTTACGTCCGGTGGTCTATAAAAAGGGCACCCAACTGGGCCCCGTTCTGCTCAAAGTGGCGGATGGTTTTCTGTGCTACATGCAGCCGCTGGGCGATTATCTCGACACCAGCAAGGGTTTGGAAGTCTGCGTGTCGTCGTGGCGGCGCTTGGCCGACAATATGATTCCGACCCGTTCCAAGGCGACCGGCGGGTATTTGAATTCTGCTCTCGCCAAAAGCGAAGCGGTGCTCAATGGCTACGACGAAGCGATCTTTCTCAACGACCGCAATCAGGTCTCCGAAGGCTCGGCTGAGAATATTTTCCTGGTCCGCGACGGCCGCCTACACACGCCCGACCGCACCGCAGATATTCTTGAAGGCATCACCCGCAAGGCCCTGATCACCATCGCCCGCGATCTCGGTATCGCCGTCGAAGAACGCCCCATCGCCCGCACCGAACTGTACCACGCCGACGAAATTTTCCTTTGTGGCACCGGCTGCCAAGTGTCCTGGGTGCGCAGCGTCGACCGCCGTCCCGTCGGCACCGGCGCGCGTGGCGCGATTACCGCCCGCGTGCAGGAAGCCTACGAAAACGCGGTCTATGGCCGTGAGGCCGGGCGCAGCAGCTGGCTGTTGCCGGTTGGCTGAGGTAACCCGTTCAGGGTGTATCTTCAGGTCGATCATCGCCGAGCCGCATTCAAATCCGCATTCATCGCCGCCAGCGCCGCTCCCGCGGCGTGACGCCAATCGCCGCTGGCTTGCTGCCAGGCACCGATGATGCCGCGGCTGGAATTGACTACGATGCCGCTGCCATCCAGGCGTTTCCCAGCGATGGCAGCGGCGGCGCTGCCGCCTTGGGCGCCGTAGCCGGGGACCAAGAATGGTGTGTCAGGCATTAAAGTGCGCAGGTGGCGGGCCTGATCGGGATAGGTGGCGCCGACGACGGCGCCGATGTCAGATAAGCCGCAGCTGCCGCGCCGGGATGCGCCCCAAGCCGCGACGAGTTTGGCCATGCGTTCGGCGACGCTGGTGGAATCAGTAGCCTCGCTGGCACGGAGATCCTGCAGATCGCCACTCGACGGATTGCTGGTTTTCACCAACACGAAAATACCGCGCTCGGGGCAGGCAAAGGGGGTTACTCCGTCAGCGCCCAGGTAGCCGTTGACGGTCAGCCAATTGCCGCCCATGCCGGGTAGCTTGGCGCCGGCCAGACCCGGAGCAGCATCCAGAAACGCCTGGCGATAATGTTCGGCGGTCGAACCGATGTCGCCGCGTTTAGCGTCGATAATCACCGGAATACCGGCGGCAGAGGCGGCGGCAACGGTGGCCTCCAGGCATCGCCAGCCGGCGGCGCCGTAGGCTTCGTAACAGGCTGCCTGGGGTTTGACCGCAGCGCAGTGTCCGGCGCAGACCTCGATCAGGCCGCGATTGAAGGCGAGAAACGCCGCGGCCACCGCCGCGGCCGTGTCGCCATGCGCGGCTAGTGCGGCCTCCCGCAGGGCGGGCGGGATCAACGCGGGACGCGGATCCAAACCGACGCAGGCGATGGAGCCGGTGCGTTCAATGGTGGCGTGCAGAAAATCAGCGGCGTGCATGGGGTGCGCTTTCGGTCACGGGATCGATGGGTCGACCGGTACCGGAATGAGGAATCAAGAAAATGGCGGAGCTCTGCGCTGGAGACAGGGCGGAGACAGGGCGGAACCGCGGCGGATTGCAATTCGGAAGCGACAGAAGGCAAGGCCAGACTTCGACGCGGGCAAACTCAACGCGCGCGCAACGCTTCGCGGCATGCCGCTGCCACCGTCGCCAGCGGCGAGGCCGACACCGCCGGTTGCCCGTTCGCATCCACGGTGGCCAGCTGCCCGACAAAACTGATCTGCGCGGCCTGGGGACGCGTGACCCAACGGCACGCCGCGGTTTCCACCGCCTGTAAGCGATGCGCGGCACGACCCAGATCCGGCCACCGCACGCGGGGTCGGCGCACCGTCGCTGCCCACGAATGCCCGGGCGCGTCGAGCACATACACGGTGCCGGCTGGGCTGTGTTCGCCAGCGAGGCGAAAGCAGGTGTCCGGCCAGTGCCCAGCCAGGGCCAGGGTCGGCATATCGTCGTGGCTGGGCACGCCGAGAAAGGTATCCCAAGCATGCCCATATTCACCACGTTGCCACAGGACGCTGACCAGATCGCCGAGGTGTTCGACCGTGACCCCGCTGCGGGCCTGAACGCGGGCGCGGGCGGCACTGACGCACTGCCACGCTGCATCGCGTTGCCGATCTGCTTTTCCGGAAGCGTCAATAATCTCGGGCAGGGTACGCGTGATGCGCTCGAGGCAGCGGTTCTGCCAGGTACCAGCGGCGGCCTGTTCTTGACCGATAATCTGATGCAGGTGCCAGCACAGGCGGATCGCGCTTTCATCGACCCAAGCGGTGAAATCACCGCATTCTGCGGCGGCTTCGAGCACTGCCGCATACGGCAGAATATCCGTACCGCGGCAGGCGCAGGCGACCGCCAAAACCCCGTCGACATCGAGATGATCATTCGCTACCCAGGAAAACGCGGCGCATTGCTGCGGGTCCTGGGCTAAAATGCGCAATACCTGCCCGGTACTGGTATCGGCGCGCCACGCTGTCGGTAGCTCCGGCGCGTCAGGCCAATGGCTCCACGTCGCCGCGCCATCCGTGCGCGCACAGTCGACGATCAGGGTGTCGGCAGGCGGCGCTTCGGGTCCCAGGAACCGTGGCGCCGGCATTCAGCGGGCCAAATCGGCGCGGGCGCGATCCGCCCAGGGGCCGCTGCCGGTGGCGACATGGGCGAGCACTTTTTTCGCCTCAGGAGCGCGATTCTGTGCCTGCAAGGTCTGCGCGATGACATAAAAGGCTTCGCTGCTCTGCGGACTGTGCGCAGGAATGCCGGTGAGCACATTCATCGCGTCCATGGCCCGATTGAGATCAAGCAGGCAGCGCGCTTCTTCGATGGCAATGCTGTCACTGCGTTCGCCGGGTTTGAGGGCACCGATGACGGAGCGGGCCTGATTCGCCTGCTTGGCTTGGCGATAGGCGCGCACTTGTTCGAGGACTGCCAATTCGCCATGCGCACTATCGCGCAGGCGATTATAGCGCGCGCTGGCCAGGGTGAGATCGTTGGCGCTGACCGCTTCGCGGGCAGCCGCCAAAACCTGATCGGATTGCGCTGGCGACAACCGCCCGGCGGGCGGGACGCCGGCAGGTAAGATTGCCGGCTTCGGTGGCAGGGCGGGCGCAGCCTCAACGACGAGAGGCAGCGGAGCTGCTGGGACGCTTATTTTCGGTCCGGGTGTGACAGCAGCAGTGGGAGCGCTGGGGACCGCCTCGGGCTCGACCGCGGCCAGCGCCGCACCGGGCTGGCGACCACCACGTTGCCAATCCGTGCCCGGTGCAGCGGGGGTGGCACGGACCTGATGTTCGGCCCATTCGCGTTCGAGACCGGGATTGCTGACCGTGGCGACGTCTGCAACGGGCACCGCCGGGGCGGGCGTGGGCACCACGATATCGGGACGATTCGGGTCAATCGGCGGTGCCGGTTTCACCACCGGCAAGGCAGCGAGCGCAGCCGCCAGAGCGGCGGCATCGGCGGGGGCCGGGCTGGGTTCAACTGCGGGGGCCGGAGTTGGGTTTATCGTGGCCACCGGGGCTGGCGCTGGATCAGCGACAACAGCCACCTCGGCCACGACCGGGGCGGCAGCGACCGTCAGTACCTGAGTTGCTGACACCGCCAGATTGGCGGCGCGATCCTGGGCCGCCAAACGGACGTGAACCGCGGTGGTGCCCTGGGCCAGGGCCACCGGCAAAACGATGCTGCCGGTGGGACCGCCCTTGGTCAGGGGGGCAAAGCTGGCGCCACCATCCAGGCTGGCTTCGACGGTGATCGGCTGCGCATCGAGATTTTCATCAGCCACGGCCCAGGCGAGCTTCACATGCAGATGAGCACCGCTGCGCTGTTGCACGTCGGCACTGAAACTGGCGATGGCCGGGGCTTTGGTATCGACCGCAAGCACCAGTTTCGCGGTGGTCCCGGCAGTGGGCTCGCCTTCACGGGTGCCATCGCGATAGGTCACCGTGGAATATAAATGATACACGCCATCACCGGATGCGGTGAAGGTGAAACGCGGGGTGACCTGGGGATCGACCACCAATTCTTCGGTCTTGGTCCAGGTCGCGCCGGCGTCTTTACTGACGTACAACCGTGCGCTGGCGACCTGGGCCAATTGGTCATCGACCAAGGGCAGGGTGCGGGTGGTGACGTTGGAGAGAATCGGCTCTGGTGCGGTCTCGGCCGCAGCGGAAACGCTGACGGCAGAGAGCAGGACGAGAGCAGGAACCAAGCGGAGCGTGCGGTGCATGGGCCGGAGACTAAACCGGTTGTTCGGCTGGACCACGACCAAAAAGCCCTGATCCCCACAACTGGCCGGTCCGCCCTTTGGGCCGTCGAGCCATCAGTCCGGGCTGGGTCCGGCAGCAGGCAAGTGTGCCACGATGGCGGCCCACAGCACCTGCTCATCCGCGGGCGCAAAGCCCAGGGCGATTTCCAAGACCAGCGCCGAATCTAGGCCACGATGACGCAATTTTACTGCGTCTTTGGCGGTGACCACCAAGGTCGCCTGGTGCAGGCGGGCGGCTTCGGCCAGGTGTTTGATGTCGGCATCGGAGTACGCGTGATGGTCGGGATAGCGCAGGTGATCGCGGATCTCCCAGCCCAGATTCTGCGCGGTGAGAGTGAAGCCTTGGGGATTGCCGACCCCAGAGGCCAACAGGACCGCCCGGCCAGCGAGCGCGGAGGGGGCCTGCGCCGCACCGCCGTCGCTACCGTTGCCGCCTTCCAGGGTCACCAGCCGAGTCGGCTGATGCTGGGCGCAGATCACAGGCACCTGCCAGCGCTGCAAGGTGGCGACTAGATTGGCCAAGGTAGCAGGCGTGACCTGATCGCTGCGGGTCACCACCAGGCACCCGGCGCGGCGCAGAGACGAACGCCCTTCGCGCAATAATCCCAGCGGAATCACCGCGCCACCACCCCAGGGCCGCAAGGCATCTATAAGCACAATGTCGAGGTTCCGCGCCAAACGCCGGTGCTGAAAACCATCGTCCAACACCACGCAGGTCGCGCCCGCAGCCAGGGCAGTATCGGCGCCACGCACGCGGTCGGGATCGCAGACCACCGGCGCTGCCAATAATTGTGCCTCATCGTTGGGACCGCCGTCACCGCCGTAGCCGCGCATGAGCACGGCGGGCTTCCATCCTGCCTGGGACAGGCGCTGACAGAGCCACGCGCAAAAGGGAGTTTTACCCGTTCCGCCGGCACTCAGATTGCCGACCGCGATCACCGGCGCGTTGACGGTGCAGATCGGCAGCCAACCCCAGTCGTATGCGATATTACGCAGCGCAACCAAGGGGCGATAGACCAGCCAGCCTGGAGCGAAAGTAAAACGCCAGGGCGACGCGAGTAGATCTTCCGGACGGCGGGGAGCGCGGAGTCTGGCCACCCGAGTCACAACATTTTGCGTTCAAGTGGCGCGTTACGGCCCTTGCGGAGGAACACGCAACGCTGCGCCGGATCGAGGACCAAAGTGATGCAGCCGTCCGGATTGGCGACCAGCCCACGTTTGCGCCGGGTGGTGGTGTCGCTGGCAGTTGGCCGTTCATACGTGGTTGAATCCACGTCCAGGCCGAACCACGAAAACACCTGCGGCGGTTCGATGCGACGGGCGCGGATCGCCGCCATTGCCACATGCTCCAGGCGTAGGCGCGAAAAAGGATCGTCGGCAGTCAGCGGCTTGATGGCTTCGCTGAGCGCGTGATTGGTATGTACGCGCGGCACGGTTTGGTTCGGATCTGACAACACCGAGGTTTCCTTGCCGCTGAGTTCGACCGATTCCCGCGAACCATCGGCGGTAAGCATGTGAATGGCGCGTCCACCCCAGCGAGGTCCTCGCCGAGAGCGGCTGACGGCATCGGAAAAACCCGGCGCCGTGGTCATTGCCGCGACCAGATGGGTGGTGAAATAACCCTGTGCGGGATCAGTGACCACCAAGGCGTTGCTGGCTACCGCCAAGCCTGCTTCATTCAAAAATGCGACCGGATGCATACCGGCCAGCGTCAGACTCAGACTGGCCGGACCATGCGCGGGAATGCGGTGGACCAAGGTCACATATGGAATCAGCACCGGATCGCATTCCCACACCAAAACCTGGAGCGGCGTGCCCATCACGGTCTGGTTGGCGGGCACCGCGACAAATGTGCTTGGCGTTGCCGGTACGGTACTGCCGAGATACGCCTGCAAGTCACTGTAGCCATGGATGACCAGCAGATCTTCCAACGCCAGGCCAGATGTGCGCGAGCACGATTCGAGCTCCATCGCCAGGGAGGGTTCCAGCGCCGCTAGATTGGCCGCCGCGGGGGCGATCAGACCCCGGATCTGATCCGGGGTCTTCGCCCGATGGGTCAGGGCTGAATTCTGGGCGAGGTTTTCTAGAAGGTATTCAGCCAGAACATGCAGCCGGGCCTTGAGCCTTTGCCCCAGGGCCTCGCCGATGGCGCGCGGAGTACCGATCACCGAGACCTGCGGAATTCCGCCCACAAGTTCCGCATTGGTCACGGACGTTCTCATACGCTGAAAAACACCATGGCGCAACTGGCGTCGAGGCGAATTTCCATTACGTACCCAATAGCTAACCCTCTGAGCGCGTCGGAATGACGTCGCACGTTCCGTGCTGGGCGGTTCTAGCTTGATCCTTCGCTCGCCGCTCCCATGTTCCGGCCCGTTCTACGAAGGGTAAGAAGGTCCATGGCCAAGGCAGCGAAGCGACCGGCGACAGCCGGAAAATCTCCCGTCACCCGCGCGAAGGCAGCGCCCAAAGCGGCGGCAGTCAAGAAGCCAGCAGCGAAGGCTGCAGGCAAGGCTGCGGTCACCGCTAAGCCCGTTAAGCCAGTCGCCCAGCCGACCAAGGCCAAAGCCAAGGTGACAGCTAAGCCAGCGAGCAAGCCCGTGGTGAAAGCCAAGGCGGCCGCTCCGGCGAAGCCGGTAGCCAAAGCCAAACCGGCAGTTGCCAAGGCAGCTCCTGCCAAGGCGGCTCCTGCTCCTGCCAAGGCAGCTCCTGCTCCTGCCAAGCCAGCAACCGCCGTGCAGGCCAAGCCGAAAACCGGCAAGGTCGAAAAAGCGAATGCTGTCAAAGCAGGCGCCAAGCCTAGCATGAACGGAGCCCAGCCGAAACCGGCCCCGGCCGCCAAAGCCCGCCAATCCGCTTTGGAACCAAAACCGGGCGTCATTCCATCCTCGCAGCCCACCGCCTCGGCGGCACGGCGCAAAACCACCAGCCGGACCGCCTCTGTGGACGACCAGACCGAACGCTTCGAAGCCGCCAAACCCGGCACCGCCATGTATGAAAAGGCGAAGTCGACTCCCGTCATCCAGGCCGGTGCCGACGGCAGCAAATCACCGTTCTCGCCCAGCGAACTGCGGACCTGGCGCGCAATCCTGCTGCAAAAGCGCGCCGAATTGGCGGACGACATCGTCGATCTGCGCAAAGATGCGATGGAAGTCGAAGACGGCCACACCACCCCGAATCACATCGCCGAACGCGGCAGCGACGCCGATCTGCAGGACATGAGCCTGGGCATGGCCGACCAGGAAGAGGCCATCCTCTACCAACTCGACCGCGCCATCCGCAAAATCGCCACCGGCCGCCCCAACGCCTATGGCCTCTGCGAACACACCGGCGAGCCCGTCGCCCTCAGCCGCCTCGAACTCATGCCCTGGACCCCCTTGTCCATCCAAGGCGCCGAGTACATGGAATCCAACAACCTGACCATCGAAGACGTCCTCATCGAAGACTGACGCATCAAAAAGTACTGCGTACTTTTTGGTCCTAGGTCCTATGGCCTGCGGCCTGTCCTATGGCCTGCGGCCTGTCCTATGGCCTGCGGCCTGTCCGAGGTCCTCGAAACGCGAGTTTTGAAGCGCTCCGTTTCCGCTCCGGCGGTAACGAAGGGCGTTTGCACTCGTACCCGGAATAAATTGGGAGCTATGTTGGGGCGATCCAACAAGGGAGTTAATAATGTCTCGACCGGCGCTGATCAAAACGGGATTCGGAATAATGGCGGTTTCCATTATTTTGGCGATCGTACCCACAGTATTGGGTATGGTCCGGGTCTTTACTGAAGCCGCAAATAATGAACGGGGCATTGATGCAACCCAGCTCTCCGATTCCATTGCGTTTTCATTGATCTGGACGGTAGCGATGATGCCATTTGCCATTTTTGGCCTTACTCTATTGATTATCGGCATTTTCAGCAAATCGAAGATGGATATCGCTCCACAAGGTGATGCGTCGTAGTTGGCTTTTCCGGCCCGATCACGCTTGAAAAAGTGTTCCGCCACCCAGCTCCGCCAACCAATCGGCGAGTCAAATCCCACCGTTTTCGCGCCAGCGAAAACACAAACCGCGCCTGAAATCAGCAAGGCAGGGAGGCGGAAGCCGGGGCGGCAGCCCCACCGGCAGCCGAGCCACGCCCCATCAACGAAAACGCTGATGTGAATTGCGGGAGCCAATCCCCAATGTTTTCGCGCCAGCGAAAACGCAAACCGTGCCTGAATTCTGCAAGGCAGGGAGGCGGCAGCCGGGGCGGCAGCCCCAAACGGCAGCCGAGCCACGCCCCATCTACGAAAACGATGATGGGAATTGCGGGAGCCAATCCCCAATGTTTTCGCGCCAGCGAAAACGCAAACCGTGCCTGAATTCTGCAAGGCAGGGAGGCGGCAGCCGGGGCGGCAGCCCCACCGGCAGCCGAGCCATGCCCCATCAACGAAAAAGCGCTTTAAAATTGCGGGAGCCAATCCCCAATGTTTTCGCGCCAGCGAAAACGCAAA
>Ga0209490_10005946_pt1 | contig 11087 bp, 9 predicted proteins | sample MAT06_FD_187209 | JGI IMG/M metagenome (GOLD analysis project Ga0209490, IMG submission 187209) | Freshwater microbial communities from Lake Fryxell liftoff mats and glacier meltwater in Antarctica - MAT-06 (SPAdes) (version 2) | ecosystem: Environmental > Aquatic > Freshwater > Ice > Liftoff...
AAATGATCCAGTGCTACGCCGGTTTCTCCAATGCCGTCATCGCCACGTACGACTCCAGTGTCTTCCGTCCCGGACGGAACGTGACCCCCAGGTCCCGCTGAGCGAGGGCGCTGTCGTCCCGGCTTGTCTGGGTTGCGGGTTGGGTCCCTTCGCTGCCTCCTTCTCCTCCCATACCTCCTTCACCTCCCGAACGAACGAATACGTCGCCTCACTGATGTTCACCTGGCCCACCTCACCAGATGATCCCGTCCCGCTCGTCCGTCGTACGGCGGATCCACCGCATGCCCTTATCAGTCCTACTGTAACTTCTTTATGCCAATTATAGCTTCGATAAATAGTCAGGATCTAGCCAACGTACAGCTTGAACGCCGCGAATGGCCGCAGAATGATCACGGCACTGTCCTTAAACCCCGGCAAGATCTTCGGCCTAAGGCGGATAACCTGTGCCGCACCGGCGAGCCTAAAAGCTACGAAACAAAGGTCCCACAACATTACAAGCCCCCAGCCGTTCGTCAGGTTAGCCCCTAACTTTCGACGGTCGTTCGTATGCGTAAGCTGCTTTCCTCCTTCGCACTGGTGCTTTCGTTCGCGTTGATAGCGCAGACGGAACCCGTGCTCCATGGGCTACCCGCCCCCTACCAACTTGGTACGGGAACCCGCGTCGTGCCTTCGGTGGATCACCTTTCGGTCTTTTCAACAGCGTTGCCATTGGCAGACCTGGCACGCATGCATTCGCCTTGGAGCTACGAGCGGCTTGGTGTGTTCTGCAAGTTCGATGTGCAATTGGAAAGGCGCATTGGGCTGCCCATTTTCTTCCGCCTCGGCGATGTGCAACAGGTGGAGGCCTGGGAAGGGAATGGGCCACTGGCCCCGCTGAACGAGCGGTGAGCAGGTAGCTGAGGCAGCCGCTGTATCGGATCCCATTCTTACGAGCCATCGCGCAGCGCACCGGGACCGCGCAGACACACCGCTTCCCGAACGAATACATCCGGGTCACCTTTTCGCAGCATGTGCATTCAGGTAGAACGGACACAATAGTCCGCCCCAAAGAACAGTTCTAAACCTGTGTTCCAAAACCCACATAAAATGGCACGCACTCTCTTTCTTCTCCTGACCCTCGCGCTGGCAACCTACGCCAGCGCTGCCGCTACCCGCCGTGACCTGCTCATCCACTTCGAAAAGGACGAGAGCGTTCTTACGCCCACCGCTATGGTTGAACTAGATGCGTTCATAGGTACCCTGACGATCACCGGCGACTACTCCTTCTCTGTTCACGGGCATACGGATAGCGACGGCTCGCTGGACTACAACGTAGCGCTCTCCCAAGACCGCGCCGAAACGGTGCTGCGCTACTTGGTGGAACACGGCGTGGACCCCGTGTTGATCACCATCGATCGATCCGGCGAGGTGGATCCACTAGCGCCCAATGGCCGTGTTGACGGGATGGCCCGGAACCGTCGCGTGCAGGTGACATTCACGCGCAACGCCTTTGCCGACACCGAGGAATTGCGCAGAGCGTTGATGGAAGGCAGTGTGCAGCATTTCACCTTGGATCCCACGAAGGACCAAGTGATCCGTGGTACGGCTGGCACGCAGTTACAGTTCGCCGCTGGTTCGTTCATGGATGCGCAAGGCCGGCCGGTACAAGGCCCTGTGGAACTTGAACTAACGGAAGCCTTGGGTCTCCAAGCCATACTCGCGCACCAGCTAAGCACACGTAGCGGATCGCGCATGTTAGAGACCGGTGGCATGCTGAAGGTGCAGGTTACGGACGTCGCAGGCAACGAACTACGGTTGCAAGCGAGCAGTCCCATGCAAGTGGCACTACCTACAGCAGCGCAAGAAACCGGTATGGAACTCTTCCGCAGTAGCGATGGCGCGGATTGGACCACGACTGGCACCCCACTCACCAGCACCACCGTTACTACTTGGCAGGAGCCGCGCTACCCGCAGCCACCAAGCATGCGCTTTCGCTGGCCGCACTACCGGGAGGACCAAAGCGGAAAACCGGTGAAGCCAGTGGAGCCAGTGCTTGCGCGCGAACCCATGGCACCGCGAAAAGAAAGCTATGCCGCTACACAACCATGGTGGGCCTTCTTCTTCCCCACAAGGGCAGCGAACAAGGCCGATCACCGTTACAAGCAAGCGCTGATCCAGCACGATGTACAACTGGCCCGCTTCGAGAAGAAGCGCGCTGCTTTCGAACAGGAATGTGCGAGCTATCCCCAACGCCTGGAACGGTACGCGCAGCGCAGAACGGAGTGGGAAGCCTTGAAGGAGAATGAACGCCAGGCATGGAATACCAGTACCTACCTGCCTGCACGGCAACGCTACGATGCCGCGATTGCGCCACAGCAAGCACGGTATGATCTCCTGGTCACGAACTGGCAGCAGGTCCGTGAGGAGAGCATGCAACGCTATGTGCTACGATCGGATAGCATGGAGACGGCCGATATGGCCGGACTGAACGCATATGTATTCACCACGTCGCAATTAGGATGGATCAACTGCGATCGGTTCTACGATGTTCCGGCATCGCAGAAGTACACGGTAGTGGCCGAGGCCGGCAAACACCGCGATGCGCAGGTCTTCCTTGTCTTCACGAAGATCCGTAGCATGATGTACATGGCCCGCACCAAGAACGAACGGTTCGAATCGCCTAGCGTGGCACGCAATGAACCAGCCACCTTGTTCGCGTACACGGTGATCGATGGCCGGGCGCACGTGTGCATGCAGGTGGTGGATCCGAAGAAGCGCCAGGAACTCGTCTTTGAACCAAGTTCGTTCGCGCGCATCGGCGAATTGCTGAAGGAGCTTGGGCAAAAGCCGAGCTGAAGAGCGAAGGTTCACGAGGTGATATCATGGATAGGGAACGCAGGGGTGCATCCTTCGCTGCGTTCCCTATTCCCCTACCTCGAAAGATGCCGTCGTTGTCTGCTTCATGCCAGCCAGCTTACGGCGTGCTGCCACTTGTGGCTGGGAGCAAGCTTCGCAACGTTCCAACGATCACTGACCGGGACCTATCCGCTACTGCTTCGCTATTCTGGCGGAGCGGGAATGCCCGTTTCGTTGAAAATTGTCCTCCCCTTGACGGGCGAGACCGACGGGGTAACACCTCATTGCTTCACCACCTTATTCACCGATGCACCAGAGCCGCCGATGCGCAAGAGGTAGGCCCCTGCGGGCAGGTCAGTGGTTCCGATATCCAACGTGCTGGTAAACGCGATACGTTCGATCAGCAGCCTACCTGTCAGGTCAGTGAGCCTGACCTGATCACTGTGTGCCAGCCCGGATACATGCAGCACATCGCCGAAGGGGATCGGGAAAACCGTTGGTGGGCTGCTTAAGCTTTCCGCAGCCAACCCAAGTCCAATGCCGCAGCCGGTGCTTGCGAGGTTGGCCGGTGTCCAAAGCTGGTCGCGTTGGGCCACGCTGTTCAGCATGCAGGCATGCACCCGTTCTTTTTGGCCTGGGGTGAACATGACGTTGCAATAGGCATAGGTCATGTAGTTGTTCACGTTCGCGCTCAAGCCCAATTGGCAACTTGGAGGGACCGGCATACATTGGAAAAGAAGCTCGCACGGTGGTGTGTCCAGCACACCGTCGTCCCCGCAATCACCTAAACCGATAGGGTCCTCCCATAGGAATTTGAGGTTGAGGTAACGACCCACCAATGTTCCAATGCTGCGCCTGCGGAACCAAGAGCTGGTCCCGATGCCACCTACGAAGCTGTGTAGGACCATTACGCCATCCATCAACGGGTCCAAGTTGACCTCCTCTGGTAGGTATACACCCAAAGGAGAAACACCATCCGCGTAGCGTTTCACCGTCCAAATATTCAAGTAGCGATCCCTTGGCCATTGACCGAGGTACGACGCGGACACCCCGCCGGAGTCGGTGAATGCGGTCTGTATCCGTTCAATACCTGTGGTGGCTGAGCCGTCCGGGGCGATGGTCGCCAGGCAAAAGGCAATATCCATTTGCGCCGCGAGCGTATCGAATGGAGGTAGGATCGGGTCGTCAAAGCCCTGGCCAAAAGCCGTGTTCAGTGTCAGAAGGCAATCCATGATCTGGGCATCGGATATGTTCTCCGGACCACCGTTGTGAAGCACATGGAACACCACAGGGATGGTAAAGTCTTGTGCGCGAACATCGGGTAGCAGGGCCATAGAACACATGGCACCTAATAGATGTAAGGACTTGAGGTAAGCGTTAGAAATGATCATAGGGGTCGGGTGTTTTCGTGAAGGAAAGCTACGGACTGATCAGAACGGCACACGCATCCGGGAAACGGCGGTGGTGGAACGGATCGCGGCGTAGAAAGTGACGGCAATGGCGGCACCACGCATCCGGTGCCCTGCACCCGTGGCCATGAGCAAGCTGCGCAACGTTCCAACCATAACTTCCGGTTTCCATCCACTCCGGTGCCCATGCGGCGGCAGCTCCGCAATACCCAGTGCGTCAAGGTCGTCCATCTACTTCAGGACAAGACACCCAGTAAGTCCGTTGAATGCTCACGGCACCGCCTTGATCCATCGCCCACTTACCGTCGCGTTCTCGGAGCGCAACACCAAGGAATAGGCACCGGCGGGCAAGTCGCGCACATCCACGGCCAAGGTGGTCTGCCCTTCCGCAGGAAAGACCATGCGCTCGTGTACGATCCGTCCATCCACAGCGATGATCGAAAGCAACATGTTCCCTGTTCCATCAGGCAATGCAACGTTCAATTCAGCAGTCGCTGGATTTGGAAAGAGAAGCATTTCGCCAACGGTGGTTTCGCGGCGCAACGCGATCACGTTACTTACCGTACTTGTACCATCGAAGTCCACTTGCTTCAAACGATAGTAGGTTAGCTGAAATGGTTCGTGATCGAGGGCAGTGTAGTCCATGCGTTGCTGTGAAGTCCCTGCACCTGCAACGGTCGCGAAGGTTTCCCACTCCAAGCCTTCCGCGCTGCGTTGTACGTCGAAATGAGCGTTGTCTATTTCCGATGCGGTTGTCCATTCGAGGATGTTCCTTCCGGGCTCGCTTCTTCCTGTAAAGGCCAGGAGTTCAATGGGTAAAATAGTAACGGCCTGCACGACCACCTCGTCAATGAAATAATAAGCGCCTGATGCTCCTCCAAAGCCTTGTAGCGTATTGGCATCATCCCTGAAATTGCCGATGGTGATACGGGTGAAGGCGCTTGTGGCCGTATAGAAGAACGTGTAGGTCTGCCAGAAATTCGGGTGATAAACGACCGTTGCGATCTCTACCTGTGGAACTGCGGGAATGGGTTGGTTGACCAACTGGAACAACGGGCTCGGTGAAAAGCAGACGCCGATGTTGTTCGTGGACTTCGAATAGTCACCATTGTTCCCGTTGGTCAAGGCAAAAGAAACTTGGTATTGCGTTCCTGGCACCAACGGCGATACCAATGTTGTCGAGATATACTCTCTGAATCCAGGTATGAAAAATACGAATGTTGCAAATCCCATCTGGCCGTTGCCGGAAAAGGGAGCTATCTGCCCGAAAGCGTTTGGCACGCTTCCGCCGGTATGGTAAAAATCCGGTGAAGCAAAAGATGAAGGCGGAGCTACGTAGGTTCCATTCACATTATTCCATCCCGTCGCTCGGTTCGTTTGACCGAAATTATTCGGCAGCACAGAGAACATCTCGAAACCACCATTCGGAACCAAGTTTTGCGCGGGGGCACTCTGAACAACGAGCAGTGCGATCAAGAATGATCCGAACCTCCGCTTCCTCATCATTCCATTGTCTGAGGACCTCGTCCACCATGTGGCCAAAGCAGGTTCCTCGAAGTTATCGGTTCCTTGTATGCTCATGTTAGTAGCATCCAACCCACCATCCTGACAGGAACGGTAGACGTTAGTTGGCCCTGCACGCCGAATAAGGAGAGCAGCGCGGAACGAAAGGCGGGATATTCCATGGTGTTCAGGATGGGGATACCCCTGCAAGGCAGGTGCCGAACAAGGGACGTGTTGGATCCCGGCGATCCAAAGGAGAGGCGCCGTTCCATCGCTTCCATCGGTGGTTGAAACCGAACAGCGGATCGGCGGTGCAGAGAAACCTCCGGTAGGGCAGCGGTAGGGAGCGACCATCCGCTAAACCATCGCAGGGTTTTCCGTCTTAGGCGACCCTGCGCTCTTCCCAAAGCGACGCCCGCCCAGCGAACAGACCTATCCACGATCAACCATGCAGGATGAGACACCCATAAAAGACCACGATATCCGGGTAACTTGAGTACTTGGAAAGTCCGTTGAATGCTCATAGTAGTGCCTTTATCCATCGCGCAGTCATCGTTTCGTTCACAGAGCGCATCACAACGGAATAGGCGCCCACCGGCAGGTCGCGCACATCCACGAGTAACGTTGCCCGGCCTTCCGCAGGAACGACCGTGCGCTCGTAGACCTTCCGTCCATCCACTGCGATGATCGTCAGCAACGTGGTCCCTGATCCATCCGGCAATGAAATGTGCAACTCATCGGTAGCCGGGTTCGGATAGAGGAGTACTTCGCCAGCGGCACTTCCACGGCTCAGCGCGATCACATCGCTCAACGTGCTGGCACCATCGGTATCCACTTGCTTCAACCGGTAGTAGGTAAGCGCGAATGGTGCGCGATCCACAGCACCGTAGTCGATGCGTTGATGGGAAGTACCTGCACCGGTCACTGTGGCAAATGTTCCCCACTCCACACCATCCGCGCTGCGTTGTAGATCAAAGTGGTCGTTGTTCAATTCGCTGGCTGTGCTCCACCACAATTCGCTCCCGGCACCGCGCGCTTCACCGTTGAAAGCGAGCAGTTCTATAGGTAGCGTCAGATCCGCAGAGCATAGGGTCATGCTTACCGTAACCGACTGGATCATGGGGTTGATGGCGGACGCAGTTCCTGGTGTGGAAAGCGTGAAGCCCGTGTACGTGGTCAACGCTCCGGCGCTTGTTCCGTAGACCACGTTGGTGGTATCGCACGTGGGGCAGAAGCCACCGGGAAGGGTGCGCACCAACAAGGCTTCGAACTGGTTGGTAGGGCATTCGTACATATCGCCACCAATAAGGAAACCACCGTCCGGCGCCATGCGTAGTGCGTTGCCCCGCTCAGTGCGGGAGGGTTGCCCGTATTCCTTGGCGGAGAGCAATGCACCGGTGCTACTTGCATGGATCAAAAAGATATCCGGGTTGCCGAAGCCAGCGAAGCTCGATGTGCCCGTGACCCAGAAACTGCCATCGGGCATCAACACCATGTCACTCGCCACTTGGTAGCGGACATCACCGTAGGTCCTGAACCACGACACGGTCCCGGTTGACGTCAGCTTGCACAAGAAAACATCGCCGCTGTTAGCTGCATTGCGGAAGGTATAGCCCGATAGGATGTACCCACCGTCGGGAGTGGGCAATGCGCAGGTGCCATGATCCTCTTGCGGTGTGCCCAGCACTTGCCGCCAAGTGACCACACCGGCGGAGGTGAGCTTGGCCACAAATATGTGCGGTGCATTGGGGCCAAAAGCGTCAGACTCGCCGCAGACAATGAAGCCATCGTCCGGTGTGCGCTCGATGGAAAAGCCAAGGTCGTAGCCCGCAGCGGCAATGGCACGTGTCCAAACCAACGCTCCTGTGCCGCTCACCTTGGTAATGTAGATCTCGGTGTTGGCCGTGGTGATCCCATAATTGCCCGCGATCACGATGCCGCCATCATGCGTGAGTGCTGTGCCCAAGGGGAGGTCATCACGGGGTCCGCCCACGCGCTGGCTCCACACAATGCCGTTGTTCTTGTTGAGCCGGGTAACGGTGAAGTCCAGGAAGTTCGCGCCATAGTTGGATGTGTAGCCCACGGCGAAGAGGCCACTGTCCGGCAGGGCTTCCACGCTGGTATAGGCATCCACTTGGGCAGCTCCACTTGCCGCCGCATTCAGGATCACCCCGTTCAGGTCGGAGCGCAGTAGGAAGCCATCCGAACTTCCGAAAACGTAGGCCGCCGTTTGCGTTTCGCCCACCATGGCAATGGAACCATCGGCACGCAACACCAGATCATTGCATACCTCGGTAGCGGGGCCACCATAGCTCTTCATGAAATTCACTTGACCGTGCGCGTTCAATGCGCAACACATCAGGATGAACGAACTGGAGCGTACGGCGATCGGGAGCATGGGATCAGGTCATTCGCCGAAGCGGTAGGCTATTCCCAAGTTCGCCACCAGGGAGCGTGTAAGGCCATCGGGGCGTACCTCACGCACCACCAGCGGTGATCCATAGGCCAGTTCCACGGACCAGTGGCGGTTCAAGGCATAGCGCGCATCCACTGTGAGGTTGAGCGTAAGTCCGGAGGAACCATTGATGGTGACGCGCTGCGGTGGTTCGGCACTGTTGCCTTGCACGTCTTCACCCAAGTGAACGATCGCCAGCAGGCCGGGCTGCACCGAGAGCTTCTTGAATTTGAAGGCGTACTGGATCCGCCCCACCGCATCATTGGCGCGCTCAAGTTGGTACGCCTCGAAGTAGCCTTGGGCCTTTTCCGTATCGTCCCATACGCTGCGTAGAAAGCCGTTCGCATTGCCCTGGTCCAACACATGCTGGTAGGCGAGCGCGCCGCTCCATCGCTTCCATCGGTAATTGATGCCGAGCAGCAGATCGGTGGTACCCAAGCTGGTCTGATAGGGCATGGGCAGAGAACGACCATTCGCTTTGGCGTTCGCATCGCCGGAAGGGAACTTCGCGCCGATGATGCCATCAAGCCGTTGGTTATCGGTCTTGACGAAGGCATAGGACGTGGTGACCGTAGGATCGCCAACGCCGCTGTTGCTACCGAGGTTCCCACTGGCGCTGATGTAGGGCAACTTCACCTGCACAGCAAGGCGGTGAGTAATGCCGAAGCTGAACTCCGGAACCACTTGCGTGATGGTGGTCCTTTGCTCGCCCACTGCGTAGCTGTAAGTGAGCCGCGCGAAATGGCGTGGTGCATATGCTGTGCTGCTGTCACCCAACAGTGGAAGCTCGCCGATGGGGCCTGCCGTGCATACACCTGCATCGCTGCAGCCTTGGGCATGCGCGAGTTGGTTCGCGCAGATGACGAAAGTGCATAACAGAAGCAAGCGCACCAAGTCTTTCATACATGCAAAGGAACGGAGGGAGTTATCACAGAATGATCACGAACAGGGCAGCGGTCATTATCCGTTCAGGCCCGGATGAAAGCGCCGAACTTTGATCCATGCAACGATCGCTCCTTATTGTCATGCTGCTCGCCTTCCAAGGTGCCAGCGCCCAGTGGACCTGGACGGCAGTAGCTCCACTGCCCATGCCCACGTCCAACCACGCCTTATGCGCTGGGGAAGTGGGTGGATCATGGTACGTGTACACCTTCGGCGGCATCACATCCGGTCTGCAGGAGAGCGACATCCATCGCAACGCTTTCCGCTACGATGTGGCCGCGAACACATGGACCGCATTGCCGGATATGCCCGACACGTTAGGCAAGATCGCTTCCGCAGCCAGCGTAGTGGGCGATACGGCGTATGTGATCGGCGGCTACCACGTGTTCCAAGGACAGCCGTTCGAGCTGAGCAGCAACCGGGTGCATCGCCTCGATCTTTCCACGAACACCTGGATGCCGAACGGCACGAACATACCTGTGGCGATCGATGATCAGGTGCAGGCCGTATGGCGCGATAGTTTGATCTACGTGATCACTGGTTGGAGCAACACCACCAACGTGGCGAACGTGCAGGTGTACGATCCCGCGTACGATCAATGGGCCGCTGGCACGCCAGTACCGAACAACGCACAGTACAAGGCATTCGGTGCAAGTGGCGTCATTATAGGCGATACGATCTACTACCACGGCGGTGCCAGCACGGGCACGAACTTCCCGGCCCAGGACCGCTTGCGTATCGGCGTGATCGATCCGCTGGTGCCCACGTCGATCACCTGGCTTCCGGCGGTGAGCGGTATACTGGGTGCGCGTTATCGTTCAGGGGCCATCGTGGTCGACGGAACACCGGTGTGGGTGGGCGGTTCCGTAGTGAGTTACAATTACGATGCGGTGGCCTACAACGGCAGCGGTGTGGTGCCACCCGCTACGGAGATCCTGCGCTGGAGCCAAGGGGCGTTCAGTAGCTTCGGAACCACACCTGTTCAAGTAATGGACCTGCGCGGCATAGGCGACATCGGCGGTGGTGCATTCGTGCTGGCCGGTGGTATCGGCCCGCAGCAGGCGGTGCTTGATAGTGTGTGGTTGGTACAAGTCGAACCCACCGGGATCGGGGAATATCTCACGGTTGTGCTCAGTGCTTATCCGGTGCCTGCGACCGATCATGTCCTCATTCCGCTTCCGCTTGAACTGCGCAATGGCCGCTACGGGATCCATAATGCGCTAGGCCGTGTGGTCGCCACCGGATCTGCGACCGCTGACGTGTTGGAGATCGATGTGCGCGACCTGGCGCATGGCCCGTATGTGCTGCGCATTTCACACGGCATGTCTTCGGCCATGTGCCGGCTCCTCGTGGCTGCTGAGCAGTAATGTCAAGCCTTTAATGCACCACGCTGAAGCGCCGGAACGTGCCGCCCGATATGCCCACCATGTAGATGCCATCTGGCAAAGAGGAAACATCTACAGAACGAAGTGTGGGAGCAGCATTGGTGTAAGGAACGGTCAATGACCGGCCTGACGCATCGCGTAATTCAATGTGCGCATTCGCGTCGTCTTCCACGGGTACCAACAAACGATCATTGGCCGGGTTCGGATAAGGAACGCCAATGGTGTGGATGGCAGATCCGGCTTCAACCCCTGTGGAGAGATCCAAAGCGGGGACTTCCGTAACCTGATAGACCGTCGATTGAAATTCGCCAATGAAGGCGACGACGGCACAATTGCTGATGTTCCATCCCGTCGGTACGGTGAACGTGTACGTACGCTGGTCGAACTGCCCCATAGTGGAGTTCATGATCTCATCGCCCCAAAGCGGCGACAGGTAGGCGCGCAAGGCGTGCATGTGCGGGTACATGGATTGGGCACCCATCGAATTGCCCGCTTGGAAGCCGAGTATCTGGCTTTCGGTGAGCAGCACGCTCAATCGATCATTTCCGGCGGTGCCGT
>Ga0209490_10005950_pt1 | contig 11083 bp, 9 predicted proteins | sample MAT06_FD_187209 | JGI IMG/M metagenome (GOLD analysis project Ga0209490, IMG submission 187209) | Freshwater microbial communities from Lake Fryxell liftoff mats and glacier meltwater in Antarctica - MAT-06 (SPAdes) (version 2) | ecosystem: Environmental > Aquatic > Freshwater > Ice > Liftoff...
TCATGCGCACAGAGTAGGGGCTATCACCCGTAAGGTCAATTGATGACTGCGTGCGGCAGGAATTTGGAATTCGAAATTTGGAATGGGCGGAGACCGATTTTAGATTTTGGGAGGAGAAAGAGGGGGTCAATTTTGGATGCTGGGTTTTGGATGATGGATGGCTCCATGGGGAATCGCTTTATGGATTAAACTCTCCGCGGACGGCACGCCAGAGTGTTTTTAGGACGAAGAGGTTCCCGCTGAGGCCTTTGATCTTGGTGGGGACGGGACCGCCGGAGGGGTAGACGCGGGAGACGGGGGTCTCGATGCAGCGGAAGCCGAGGCGTGCGGCGCGGATGGCGAGGTAGTAGTGGAGTTCGTAGGCGGCGAAGCAGTCGCGGAAAGGTTGCACTTGGGAGTCGAGGAGGAATTTCCGACTGTAGGCACGGAATCCGTTGGTGGTATCCGTATAGCGGAAGCGGGCGGCGACACTGATGAGTGGAGCGTGGAGGAGTTGCACTCCCCAGAAGCGGGCGGGAGGCGTGTTTTCGTGGTGTCCGCCTTTGATAAAGCGCGAGCCTTGAATGTGGTCGTCGCCTTGATCGAGGAGCTTCGTGAATTGAGGAATGGCGGCGAGCCCGTCTTTGCCGTTGCCGTCGATTGTCACGAGGCCTTCATAGCCCTGTTCCAAACACCACCAAAGCCCCATTCGCATTTGAGCACTGAGCTTGCCCGGGCCGGTTTTGACCAGCAGAGCGGTGACGCCAGCTTCGTCGAGAATTCCGCCGTCGAAAGACCCGTCCGTGCTCCCGCCATCGGCGATCACGATATCGACGAGTTTGGTGAACTCTTTCATGCGCAAGAGTTGCTTGCGAACTTTCTCGCCCTCGTTGATTACGAACACGCAGATGGCGTAGCGGTTGCTCCGTGGCTTGGAGAAACGGACGTCGAACGAAGGGATTTGCGCAGTTAAAGGCATCGGTGCAGGGTGCTGGGTGAAGGGTTACGGGTTCCCTAGACGCGAGGCGGGGGCGCCGATGGAAGTTGTGTGCATTGCGTAGCGGGCGCGGAGGTCAGATGCGAGTTGAGGGGCTGCATAGTGTCGATCTTCTGCAAGATAGAGCATTGAGCGAACTTCGCCAGATGAGCCTTTGGCTTGGTCGAAGAAGTGCTCAAAGTCCTTCTCGGTTCGGCGCTCGAATCCCTCGTCGATATTGTTGATTACCGTAAGAGCAGCACTTTGGATTTGGTCTCGAAACTCAAAATCGCGATTTTTGGCAGAGACTGCCCAACGCCCGCGAGGACTTCCAAGCCTCGATATTTTCAAATCGCATCCCCATCTCCTCTCTCGATCTCCCATCTTCCATCTTCCATTCTCAACTCTTCGCGCTTTCGTTGAGAATATTCTTCTCAATGGAGTTCTCGAGTAGCACGGAGCTGTTTTTTTCGGAGGCGACGAAGTAGAGCGGGCGGGCTTGGGTTTCTTCAAGGATGCGACCGACGTATTCGCATAGCACGGCAAGGATGAGGAAGAGGAAGAAGAACATTCCGGTCATCTGGAGCGACATGGTGGTCCAACCTTCGGCAACGTTGCGTTTGAAGAGGTAGATGGCGACGACGTAGAGCGCGTAAAGGAGATTAATTGCACTCAAGAGTAGTCCAATGCGGCTGACTACGCGGAGGGGATGACGCGAGTTTGCAATCGTTATTTCGATGGCGTGGTTGAGACGCTCTCCGAAGCCGGGTCTTGCGGCCCGCTCTCCCGGCTCGTATTCGAAGAAATCGAGTTCGAATCCCATTGTTGCCGTAAAGACCTTGAGGTAGCGGTGGCGATCCTTAATCCGTGTAATGGCATTCACTGCCTGACGACTCAGGACGCGGAAGTCGGTCGCGGTGTCACGGTAGTCGAATCCGAGGGCGCGCTGGCAGTAGCTGTGGAAAACGGATGAGAGTTTGGAAACAAACCATCCATCATGCTTGGGTAGTGAGGATAACCCACAGAGGATTCCGCTGCCCGCGCGACAACGAGCAACGAGTTCGGGAACCCTTTCAACCGGATCAACGCCTGGAACAACCACAGCGACAAAGTCCCCGATCGCTGTCTCTAAGCCCGCAGAAATCGCGACCTCCCGCCCAAACCTCCGGCTTAGCCCGAGATAACGCACACGCTGGTATTTCTGTAAAATCCCGCCTATGGCTTTGGCTGTGCCGTCGGTCGATCCATCGTCCACAAGGATGATTTCATAAAAGGCGTAAGATTCCGAAAGTGTACGGGACGCCCGGTCAACAAAGGCTTCCAAGACATCGAGATCTTCCCGCAACGGGGCGACGAGCGAAACAACGAGGCTGCGGTCTGGCATGGACGAAATCTGTATGATTTGCGTGGGAGATGGAAGATCGAAGATGGGGGATGGAAGTATCCGGGTGGAGGGTGGTGAGGAACGGGTTGGGAGACTTTGGTGGATGGCGTTTCCTAACTTCTTACCGCCATCTTCTCTCTGCCTGGATTCCCCGTCACTCCGATGGCATCGAGTTCTTGCGGGATGTCGTAGATGTTATCGAGTTTCCCGCCCATGATGCTGACGAAGCCTTTCAGATGGAGGTCGGGTTGGAAGAGAATTGGGCGCCCGTCGTCGAGTTCGCTCTGAGGCAGCACGGTTTTAATTTCCCAGAGAGAATCCTCCTGCACGCACTTGGCAAGTTCGGGCATGTAGCGGGCCGCATCGCGGATCATCAGGGGACCATTCGTGATCCGCGGCGTCTGGGCGAGATGGGTATAGGGATCAGGACTCCCTGGCTCGTCCTGCCACGAGTGGTGGGGAGTGTATCGGACGTGGCTCAATGTCCATAGGTCGCGGTCCGGGAACGGCATGAGCGAGAAAAACGGCCCGCACATGACCGTGACCGAGATTCCACGAATCGATGCCGGGGGATGAACGAGGGCCATTTCCGTGAATTCGTGTTTGAGCGGAATCAGTGAAAGTCCGCTGCCCCTGCGAAGCCGATTGAGTCCGCTGTAAGTGCAGTTGAAGACAAACCGGCTTTGCCATGACGAGGTCTCGCCATTTTTTGAAGTCTCGAGAATCAAGTGCTGGCCAGGGGTCTCGATCACGTTGACCGCATCTGTCCCGAGTTCGACTGTAATTCCTGCAGCGCTCAAACGCTTCTTCATTATCTCGCGCAGTTTTCCAGCATCAAAAGCGATTTCTCGTGCCGCCCAAACCTGCTCGATGAGATCAGGGTTGAAGAGCCTTTTGATCCGGTCTGGCGCTTTTTTGAGAGGTGCTCCGACGCGCTCCATGAATAGCTCAAATTGAGATGCCGTCACTTTCCCGAGCACAGAACCGACAGCATAGTATTTTTCAAAATCCTCGAAGACACAGTCGGGAAAATCTTTGAGGAAACGCGGGAAATTCACACGGGATCGCACGGCCGTCATCAGGCTCCGGGGATAGTGATAGCCATTATGGACGCGGGCTTGGTTGTTGTAGGACGCCCGCTGCATAAGGTCGTCCTCGCGCTCGACGATGACCGAGTCGAGCCCTCGCTCCTTAAGAAGCAGCGCAAGATAGGAACCGAAGAACCCTCCGCCTACGATAACCGCATCAATCTCGCGACGAGTACCACTTTTCATTGGTAGGTCGAAAGAAGAAACTCCGCCGCCCGCCGGACGCCGGCGAGCCCGTCGGAGGGACGCTTCATCTCGAGCGAAAGGATTCCATTGTATCCGACGGAACGCAGCGCGGAGGCCGCTGCCAAGTGGCCCGGCCACGGGTTAGAAAAATCACCGAGATCGGGTTCACTTACGTGGACGGAACCGATCAGGTCGGCATGATCGAGAATCACGTCCGGCAGTTTTTCGGAATTCATCGCCATCTCGCCTGTGTCCAGGTGCCAGCGGATGACGGAAGAATCCACTTCGCGAACCAGCCGAGCAACATCGGCGACATGAGTGCAGAAGTTACACCCATATTCCGTCGGGTTCGCCTCAATGCCAAACGTGACGCCAAGTTTTCCTGTTCTGGCAGCCAGCACTTGAAAAAATGCACCGGCAACATCGAACGCCTGGGCAGTGGACATCCAGGGAGGAATCAGGCGATTTTTGGGAGCTCCAAACACTAGGTATTTACCGCCCGCCGTTGAACAGGTTTGCGCCAGCTTGATGAGATGCTCGGCGAGCTTGGGACGCATGACATCGTCAAAAAGAAGCAGCTCCGGCTTTCCAAAAAGAATAGCCTGAAATCCGCTGATCGCTAAAGAACGTCGGTCAACGGAGGCGGGCAAAACTCCCGCTTCGGGCGCGCCCGGATCCGGCCAAATTCGGCCCGGTGCCACCTCCAGATGCCCGACCCCGAGTTCGGAAAGGAGATTGTAAGCGGTCTCGTCCTCTTCGGGCAACCACGCGATATTGGAGATGGCGAACTGCACAGCTATTTGAGCTGGGGGTATTTGGCAATGAACTCGGAGAGCTGTGAGAAAACAGCCTCTTTCGAGTAGAGGTAACCGGGAGAGGAAGAGTCCCAAGACTCCCAATGCAGACTGTGCATGTCGTAGCTGGCCTTGAAGGTAGATTCGGGGCCCACGGATTTGTTGAAAAAAAAGCGGCTCATGATTTCCTGGGTTGAGACTGGTTCTGCGCTCACATTCAACACTTGAATACCGAGTTCCGCCGCACGGTCAATATCCGCCCGCAGGCGTTCGAGATAGTAATATTGGTAAACCCCCACAGGATTGATTTTATCCAGTTCATGGTTATTTAACAGGTCATGAATCACGTTTTTCTTGATCCCGGTGCCAAAAAGGCCAGGAAGCCTGATGATCAGGTGTTCGGCAAATTTCGCTCGAACAAACTCTTCAGCTAAAAATCTGTTGCGGCCGTAGGCATGGTTCGACTGCGGATTAATTTGTGTGCCTTCATCCACGCCGACCGGCGCAGGATAAACATCGACGGTCGAAATGAGCACAAACCGACGGGCCGAAACCGTTTCGAGCAAATCGAGCAGCCGTTGAATTCCCGCCAGATCTTCTTCTGGATTCTGATTGGCCCACCATTTCTTGGCCTGAATGCCAGCGCAGAGAACGAGGTCGAAACTTTTTCCTCGAATTTGATCAATGTCGGTCGAGCGGTATTTTTCATCGGCGGAAAATTGTGCAGCGAGATTGGCACCGACAAATCCAGTGTGGCCGATCAAGGCGGTGCGGGTGGGTTGCATGGCGAGGAATTCTTACGGTGCAATGGGAAATTTGGAATGCGAAATTAGAAAACCTTGTAGCGGGCGCTGGCAGCCCGGAGGGCGAAGTAGGATTGCGGAAGTGGGAAGTCGGAACGGGTTGCCTGCCGCAGGCAGCCCGCAAGGCGCTACTGCCCGGAGGGAAGAGTGGGGGCCGTGCAGTTTTTAGACGAGCGTTTCCTATTTCGAGCTCCAAATCCCTACTCTTTTTGGGTTTGGGAGTGCTTCGTGGTGGTTGATTAAATAATTTCGAGGTCCAAGGGAGTGGTTTGATGCGGAGAGATATCGAAGAGGATGGGGAGTTGAGTGGTTTCGAGGAGGATGTCGCGGTTGGTGGTGGTGGCGTCGTCGGGAGTGGCGGAGATGGTGTTGAGAATGAGACCGGAGCAGGTGAGGCCACGGGCGCGGATACTCTCGAGGGTGAGGAGGGTGTGGTTGATGCAGCCGAGGCGGTTGGCGACGACGAGGAGGATGGGAAGCTGGAGGCGGGCGGCAAGGTCTGCAATGGTGAGCCGGTCTGCCATGGGAACGAGCCAGCCGCCTGCGCCTTCGACGAGGAATGAGGACCGGGCGGCGGTGACGTGTTGGAACCAGAGGGCGAGGGCGTCGAGGGAGACGGGCGCGTTCTCGATGCGGGAGGCGACGAGGGGGGCGACGGGCGTTCGAAGCCACACGGGATTGACCTCGTCGAGGGTGAGCTCGTCATCGGCAGCGGCGCGGAGCGCGTGCGCATCGTCGCGATCCCCGCAGCAAACGGGCTTGAGCGCAATGGCATCGAGCCCGGCGCGGCGGAGCGATCTTGTGAGAAGCGCGGTGGCGAACGTTTTGCCGACTGCGGTATCGGTGCCGGTGATGAAGGCTTGCATTTTTTTACTTAGTTTTTATTTCGCATTCCAAATTTCGCATTCCTAATTCTCGAATACGAATGTCCGCAATCATCGTATTCGGAGCCTGTAAGACCAAACATACTCTTGCTCCCGGACTTTGTATTCGGGGAGAGTGTCCGGGCCGCAGCTTCCGGTGCCGACGCCGCGGTGGGCGGCGTCGAGGGTGAGGAGAACTTCGGGGCGCGGGGTAAGGTCCGTGAGGTGGCGGGCTTGGAAGAGATCAGCGGCGGTAAGGTGCGAGACGTTGAAGCCGATGGGGGTGAGAGGATCGAGACGGAGGGTCGAGTGGAGTGAGGAGAGTTCGAGCCAGCGGGTGTCGCCGTGGCGGCCATGTTCCTGAGGCATCACGTAGGGGACAAATTCGGCGGCTACGGTGTTTTGAAAGATGCCAATTCGGGCGGAGACTTGGCGGTCGGGGTAATTTTCGTGCGGGCCAAGGCCGAGGTAGCGAAGGTGGGTTAGCTCGGGTGCGAGAGTCCAAGTGCAGCCGACGCGCGGGAGGTCGATCATGTCCTTCGAGCCAAAGCTGACTCGGTGGCTGACGAGCAGGGTGTCTTTGTCGTCGAACTCGAAGCGGGACTCGAAGGAGGCGTCGTTCCACGTGTTGCGGCCAGAGGCTTTTTGGCGGAGGACGACTTGGTTGCGGCCTGAGATGGTTTCGACTGTGGCCGGGCCGTCGGGGCGTTCGCGGAGCTTGTCGAGGCCGAGCTTCCGCCAGCGACCAAGAGGTTTATTTGCCTGGCCGGTCCATAGTTTGAGGCCGTCGTTGTCGACGGCGGCGCGCCAGAGGGCGAGTGCCGGGCCGGCTGTGACAAGGGGGCGATCTCCGAGGGAAATCGAGGCGAGGCGAGCGTTTTTTTCGTCAAATGTGAGGATGACTTCGTCGAAAGAAAGCAGGAGCTTGCCTGCGCTCCTCGATACGGATGATAATACTTTGCTGAGCGTAGTTTTTTTGGAGGGGCGGGATTTTTGAGGAATGGAGATTTGGTTAAACGCGACTTCGTCGCCGGGCGCAAAGCACCCGCGTTTTTTCGAAGCGAAGAACGTCACATTGAAATGGAGCTCGCCTTCGTCGGGAAGGCTGCCGAGCGGGAGGGTGAGTGCGGCGGATTGGCCAGGAGCGACCTTTTGCAACGGAAGCATGCCGCGTCGCAGGCAGTGGCCGTCAAGCAAGAGGCTCCATTCGGCGCGGAGCCAGTCGAGCTTGATGAAGTCCTGACGGTTTTCGATGAGGAAGCGTCCGGCGCGGGCGTCGATGGGCGAGATCCAAACGGGCTGGGCGAGATGACGGTGCTCGAACATGGCCGGATGGAGACCGCGATTGGGGCCCACGAGACCGTCGCACACGAAGTTGGCATCGTTGGGCGTATCACCGAAGTCACCGCCGTAGACCCAATCGATCCGTCCGTCTTTGGTTGTTCTGCGGATGCCGTGGTCGGCCCACTCCCAAATGAATCCTCCCTGCACGTGGCGCGCGGAGCGGAAGAGGGCGAAGTAGTCGTGGAGCGAGCCGTTGCTGTTCCCCATGGCATGACTGTATTCGCAGAGAATGATGGGGCGGGCCGCGGGGTGCGGGAGTTCGCGCAGCGGGGGCATCGGACGGTCGCCGCTGGCAGGTGCAACGGCGCGGCACATGCCCTCGAGAAGGCCGGGCTCGAGTTGCGGGGGCGGGATCGTGAGCGACGACAGGAAGGCGTCCGTTTTTTGCAGATCCGAGATCGACGTATACATAGGACAAATGATGTCCGTGGCTGCCTGTCCGTGGAGGAATGAGAGGTGCGACTGGCCCATCGAAATGGCTCCCTCGTAGTGGAGCGGACGCGCGGGGTCGGTGTGGCGAATCCAGCCTGCGGCGGCATCGTGATTGGGCCCGTAGCCGCTCTCGTTGCCGAGCGACCAGAGGATGACAGAGGCGTGATTTTTATCGCGTTGAACCATGCGCATCGCGCGATCCAGCCAGGCTGACGCATAGCGCGGGTCGCGGCAAAGCGCGTTATGAAAATCGTGCGATTCGGCATCCGCTTCATCAATGACGTAAAGCCCGTGCTCATCGCAGAGCTCGAGCCAGTAAGGATCCGGCGGGTAGTGCGAGCATCTTACGGCATTGAAGTGAAAGCGCTTCATCAGACGGATGTCTTCAAGCATGCGCTCGCGAGGCACGGCCCGCCCATGCACATCGTCGTGGCTGTGGCGATTAACTCCGAAGATGAGAACGCGCCGGCCGTTAATGAGCAAGTCGCCGCCGCGAACTTCGATGCTGCGAAAGCCAGTGCGCACCGATATACAGGACTCCGATTTTCCGTCCTTTACCGATATGACGACCGTATAAAGCGACGGGGATTCCGCTGACCACAATCGGCATCGCGGGACCCTGACGCGGAAGGTTGCCACGCCGCGTTTCGACGAATGCACTTGGCGTTTCCAATTTACCGTTTCGCTCAACGGACGCGGTGAAACTTTGCGCCCGTCGGGATCGAGGAGTTGCATGGTGACAAGGGCTGAATCCGGGGCAGGAAATTCGCACCCGATTTGCGCTTCAACTTCGAGAAAGGCGTTTTTGCCGTCCAACACGGGGCGGACGGTGAGGTCGGCGAGGTGCGTCTTCGGCATGGCTAAAAGAGCCACACTGCGCGGAAGGCCCGACATCCACCACATATCCTGATCTTCAATGAAACACGAATCGCTCCACTTCGCGACCAGCGCGGTGATTTCGATTTCAGAGCCTGCGCGCAACAGTGACGTCACATCAAACTCCGCAGGCAGCCGCGATCCTTTGCTCATGCCCACCGCCACTCCATCGATCCAGACCGCCAGCAATGACTCAGCGCTCCCGAAATGCAAAATCGTCCGCAGGGATTTCCAAGAAGCCGGAATCTTCACGCGGCGGCGGAAGACGCCTGTCGGATTTTTTTCCGGAACACGTGGAGGCTCGTCGGGGAACGGCATTTGCACGTTTGTGTAATGCGGTTGGCCGAAACCTTGCAGTTCAGGATGTCCCGGCACAGAAATCGTCTTCCACTTGCTTTTGCTCGTTGGCGCAGTCGCCAATTTGAGCGCCGTCGGAATGTCGGCCGCTTGGACAAACTGCCACACGCCATCGAGATCGAGTTTCCACGGATTCGGCTTGCGGACGCGCGCCATCGCGGCCTCCGGAAAACTCTCAAACGAGGCGCGTCCGGGGAGCTTGTTAAGTTGCGTGACCTCGGGATTTTCCCAGAGACGAATGAGACCGTTCGAAAGCATGAGCCCCAAGTCCTACGCCCGCGCAGGGCCTGCGGGCAATCTCAATTCGGTTGCTCCGACGCTAACCGAAGGCAATAAACGCTTTATCGCGCCTCGTTTGGCCGCGCGACCATAATGCCCGCGTGTTTGCCGAACCGGTTGAGATAGCTGCTCAAGCGCGTATCGATGATGACCTCGCGTTTCTCGCGCGAGGCGTGCATAAAGCGCAATACGCCGTCCGCACCGCGCACGGCGAGCCCCACGTGCGACGTATAACTCCCCGGCCACGTCGTCACAATTGAGACGACGTCCCCATCGCGCAGAAGCTTCTCGGCGGCGGGCACCTTGGCTTTTGGCACATACCAAATCCCGCGCTGAGAGAGATTCGCCTCGGCACGGCGCATCGTCGGGATCATCGAGGGATCCGCCCGGAGTTGCCGGAAAAACCGTGACCCGCTCCCGCCCATGTAATTCATCTCGCGATATAATTTTTTCGCGCCCGGCAGCGTCGCCGTGATGTCCTTAACCAATCCTCGCCGCTCGTTGTCTTGCAGCCAATCCTCCAAATGATGCAGCCGCGAAACGAAGGTCCCGTCACATTTTCCACCGCGGTAGCGATCTAGTTCGATCATGCGCAACATCTCTGCGGTCGTGGCGTTGGGCGACGTTTTCATCAAGCGCGCCGCGGCCAGCGAGATCTCGAAAAACGTCCAGCAATCCATCCCCTTCATGTTCACGCAAGGCGTTTCGATTCGCGTATCGAGCTCCAATGTGAAATTCACATACGGCGTCCCGACCAGTGCCTTGCCGACCCGCGCCGTGCGCTCGCCAATGCGCAACGACGCCCAGTTGCCGGCACGCCCTTGCTCCATCAAACGATGGAACTTTTCCTTTCCCACAAAAACCACGCTCTCCGGCAATTTAGCCGCGTCCGCACTCCATGCTCCGAGCCATACGCAAAGGAATAAAAATCGCTTCATGCCACACGATCTAGTCCAACCATAAAAAAACGCAACGTCATGTTTGTCATATCCCGCATTCCCTGATAGTCCAAGCAGCGCTATGGATACACAACCGCCCGCAGTGCCCTTGCCGCCATCACCCGATGACAATCAGGTTCGCCAGTGGATCATCGCGCTCCATCTCAGCGCGTTCGCCGGTTTGCTGATCCCCGGTTTCGGTAATATTCTCGGGCCGCTCATCATCTGGCTGATCAAAAAAGCCGAGATTCCCGCGCTCGATCCCGTCGGGCGCTCGGTTCTCAATTTTCAGATTTCGTGGACGATTTACGCAATCGTTTCGGGCCTCTCGATGTTTTTGTGCATCGGGATGGTGCTCTTTCCAGCTGTTGCCATCGCGTGGCTTGTGTTCGTGATCCTTGGAGCCATCAAAGCCAGCAATGGCGAGGCCTACAAATTCCCGCTCACGATCAAGTTTCTTTAGTCTCCGCTTCCTCCTCGACCGGAGGCGCGACCATCATCGCGACGTCGTCGGCTTCATCGCTCCGCACCACATAGAACCCGTCGTCGTCTCCCCGGTGCAAGTCGATCCATCCTGCAAGTTGCAGCGCCGCCAGCAATTTTCTCAAGCGCGACAAATCCGAAAACAAAGCGCCCAAGTGGGAAGTTGTGCATTTTCCATTTTCATAAAGATGGCGTAGCAACTCGAACGCCTCGATCTCCTCTGCGTGGTCCACCCTAATCACCGCTGCCAAGTGATTCCAAACTCCAAGCGTCATGCGCGCGGGCGCAAGAACGATGTCGC
>Ga0209490_10005951_pt1 | contig 11082 bp, 7 predicted proteins | sample MAT06_FD_187209 | JGI IMG/M metagenome (GOLD analysis project Ga0209490, IMG submission 187209) | Freshwater microbial communities from Lake Fryxell liftoff mats and glacier meltwater in Antarctica - MAT-06 (SPAdes) (version 2) | ecosystem: Environmental > Aquatic > Freshwater > Ice > Liftoff...
GGCACAAACCGACATCCCTTGCTTCTGCAACGGAGAGGGGGGGATTCGAACCCCCGATGACCCGAAGGCCATACCGGATTTCAAGTCCGGCGCGTTCAACCGCTCTGCCACCTCTCCAAAAGGTGAGCCCAAGGGTACGCACGATGCTTCGAGACGCCATCCGGCGTCGCTCGAAAACCCGCGTTGAACGCTCACACGTGCTTGAGCTTGTTGAGCCCGTTGTACCCCGCCACCTTGTAGCACTCGGCCAGCGTCGGGTAGTTGAAAACAGTGTTCACGAAGTACTCAACCGTGCCTTTGAAGGCCATCACGGCCTGGCCGATGTGAATGAGCTCGGTCGCACCCGTGCCGATGATGTGCACGCCCATGATGTTGTGCGTGTCGGCGTGGATGAGCAGTTTCAGCATGCCGATCTGGTCGTTGAGGAGCTGCCCACGCGCGATCTCACGGTATTGGGCGATCCCTGACTCGTAGGGAATCGCATCCTTGGTGAGGCGGTCTTCTGTCCAGCCCACCATCGAGATCTCGGGGATCGAATAAATGCCGTAAGGAATGAGTTCGGGTGCGCTCTCGTGCGGCTGGCCGCTCATGTGCAGTGCCGCGGCACGCCCTTGTTCCATGGAGGTTGAGGCCAAGGCGGGGAACCCGATGACATCGCCGACCGCGTAGATGTGCGGCACGGCGGTCTGGTAGTGCTCGTTCACCTTGATGCGGCCACGATCGTCGGCCGTCAGACCCGCAGCGCCTAAGTTGAGCGTGCCGGTTGCACCCTGACGCCCGACAGCGTACATGAGACAATCGGCGATAATGGTTTTGCCTGATTCGAGCGTCGCCTCGGCGAGGAGTTTGCCGCCGCCGGAGCGGCTGTCCTTGGGGGGCTCAATCGACTTGATCGAGATTACTTTCTCGCCGCAACGGAGCGTAACGCCCGCCTGTCGCAGGTGATATTGGAGCGCTTCGCCGATTTCGGGGTCGATGAAATCGAGCAGCCGGCCTCTTCCTTCGATGAGTGTGATCCGCACGCCAAGCGCGGCCAGCATCGAGGCATACTCGGTTCCGATCACGCCGCCGCCGACGATAATCATCGTTCTCGGGAGCGTCTGCATCTTCAGCACTTCGTCGGAGGTGATGATCGTCGAGCCATCGAAGACGACGTTGGGCGGTTTGCTGGGCGTGGTGCCTGTCGCGATGACAAACTTTGCCGCATGGATTTTCTCCGTGCCGCGAGCGCCGTCGCAGAGGACTTCGTTCTCGCTCACAAACGAGCCGTGACCGTTGAGCACCTCGATGCCGTTGGATCGCAGTTGCAGGCGGGTGAGTTCGACCTCGGCACGAATGACGCGAGCACAGTACTCAATAAGCGGGGAGAGTTGCCCCTCGCGGGTGACCAATCGGTCGGCCGCACTGGGAAGGTGCTGCTGGGCCGCCGTGACGGCCAGTACGGCCTCGCGCAGGGCCTTGCTCGGAATGGTGCCGGTGTTGATGGCAACACCGCCGACCACATCCATCTTCTCAATGAGCACGACATCTTTGCCGAGCTTGGCGGCTTGAATGGCGGCCTTCGTGCCGCCGGGTCCGGAACCGATCACACAGAGATCACAATGGCGCATAAGGTCTTTCTATCGGACGATTCAGAGCCTCGTTCGGGTGAGATGCCGCGAAAAATCGGTCTGTTCCGCAATCTGTCAAACAGCCGGGCGGGACCGGGGCCAAAGGCGGTCCCGGGCGCTTAGTTTACCTATCCTCTCGACCCTTTGCAGGGAAGGATCCCCAATGCCCCTCTCATCCGACGAAATCCGCCGGCAGTTCATTGACTTCTACGCCAAGAAGCACGCGCACACCTTTGTGCCGTCGTCGCCCTCCGTCCCCCATGACGACCCGACGCTGCTCTTCGCGAACGCAGGCATGAATCAGTTCAAACCCTTGTTCCTCGGCAAGGCCGACCCATCGACCCCCATGGGCAAGCTCAAGCGGGCCGTGAACAGCCAAAAGTGCATCCGCGCCGGCGGCAAGCACAACGACCTCGATGACGTGGGCAAGGACACCTATCACCACACGTTCTTTGAGATGCTCGGCACGTGGTCATTTGGCGATTATTTCAAGAAGGAATCCATCGATTGGGCTTGGGAGCTCCTCACCAAGGTCTACGGCGTTCCCGCCGATCGGATCTATGCGACCTATTTCGGCGGCAACAAGTCAACCGGCATGGAGCCCGACAACGAGGCCCGCGACCTTTGGCGGCAATACTTGCCGGAGAACAAGGTCATTCCCGGCTCGATGAAGGACAACTTCTGGGAAATGGGCGACACCGGCCCGTGCGGCCCGTGCTCAGAGATCCACTTTGACCGCATCGGCGGCCGCGATGCCAGCAAACTGGTGAATACCGGCGATCCCGACGTGCTCGAAATCTGGAACCACGTCTTTATCCAGTTTAACCGTGAGGAAGACGGCTCGCTGCGCTCCCTCCCGGCCAAACATGTGGACACCGGCATGGGCTTTGAACGGCTTGTCAGCGTTTTACAAAATGTGCGGAGCAACTACGACTCTGACGTCTTTATGCCGCTTTTTGCCGCTATTGAGCGGGTGACGGCCTGCCCGCGTCCCTATCGCGGCAAGCTTGGCGCTCAGGACATTGGCAACATCGACACGGCCTATCGAGTCATCGCCGACCATATCCGCACGCTCACGATCGCCATCACCGACGGCGCGATCCCCAGCAACGAGGGGCGTGGGTACGTGCTGCGCCGCATCCTGCGGCGCGCCGTCCGCTACGGCCGCCAGACGCTGGGCGCCAAGACCGGCTTCTTTGCCCAGTTAGTGCCGGTGGTTGTCGATCGCTTCGGCGAGTTCTTCCCCGAGCTCCGCAAAGATGCCAAGCGCGTCGCTGACGTGATTCGCGACGAAGAGGAGTCCTTCGGCCGCACCCTCGAGCGCGGCTGTCTCCTCTTCGACGAAGCATGCGTTCGAGCCTTCGCCCAGGCGCGCCTGCAGCCCCATCTGCAGACGGCTGGTTCCAAAGTGAGTGTCAAGAAGCTTGACGGCGGCGGCCTCGCGCTCGAAATTGCCACCCCCAACGCCCCCCACCTCTCGGGCATCTTCCGCCCCAGCGAAATGACGGCCCAGTGGGCGGACACGTTTTATGGGCCCACCCGCGGCATTGGCGCCGAGGACGCCTTCAAGCTCTACGACACGTACGGCTTTCCTGTCGACCTCACGGTGCTGATGGCCGAAGAGCGCGGCCTGAAAGTTGACTCCACGGGTTTCGACAAACTCATGGAAGCGGCCCGCGAGAAGGCCCGCCAGGGTGGAAAGTTCGGCGTTGAGACCTTGGAACTGGCGCTGCCGACCGATGCCATCGCCAAACTCGGTACCCTCAACGTCGCGCCGACCAGCGATGTCGACAAGTTCCACGGGCGCGACATTCGTGCCGTCGTAAAAGCGATCTGGAACGGAAGCGGCTTTGAGACCGCGGCCGACACGAGCATCGCGGGCGTCAAGCCCGTCGCCATCGTGCTCGACCGCACCAACTTCTATGCCGAAATGGGCGGCCAGCTTGGTGATGCGGGCAAGATGACTGTCACCCGCGAGCAGCGTTCCGCCCGGGATGAAGATGATGCCATCGCCACCGGCGGCGAGTTCAAGATCGAGGACGCCAAGATGTACGGCGGCTATGTCGTGCATATCGGCCGCGTGACACGCAAGGAAATCCGCGTGGGCGACGAGGTGCAGCTCACGCTCGACCACTCGCGCCGAATATCGGTGGCGAGCAATCACACCGCGACCCACCTGCTCAACCTCGCCCTTGCCGACACGCTTGGCGGCGACGTGGCGCAGAAGGGCTCGCTCGTGGCGCCCGATCGCCTTCGGTTTGACTTCAGCCACAGCAAGCCCGTGACGCCCGAGGAACTCGCGGCGATCGAAACCACCGTGCGCACCAATGTCCGGGCCGACCACACCGTGCATACCGAGCCGACTTCGCTCCTGGTCGCCCAAAAGATCAACCGCGTTCGCGCGGTCTTTGGCGAGGCGTATCCCGACCCGGTCCGCGTCGTCTCGATCGGCAGACCAGTGGCCGCGGCTCTCGCGGGGGATGTCAACAAGGCCGGGTTTGAAACCAGCATCGAGTTCTGCGGCGGAACCCATGTTGAAACCACGGGCCAGATCGGCCAGTTCGCCATCGTGTCCGAGGAGGGCGTGGCCAAGGGCATTCGCCGCATCACCGGCGTAACCGGCGTTGCCGCCAAGGCCGCGGTTGAGGCTGGCGAATCGATGTCGGCCCGCGTCAAGGCCGCGGCCGGACTTTCCGGCGAACGCCTGATCGGGGACGTCGTCGAACTGACCCAGGAACTTGATTCCATCGGCATGCCGCTTCCGGTCAAACAGCGCCTGCGTGGCGAACTCGCTTCGCTTCAGGAAAAGGTCAAACAGCTCCAGAAACAGGCCGCCGCTGGCCGAACCGAGCAGGTCGCCGCGGCCGCGAAGTCGCTGGCCGAGTCGAGCGAGTTCGATCTCGGTTCGTTCATTGTCGCGACAATCGACGCCGGGGGTGACCGCGAGGCGCTCACGGCGGCATTGAACGCCGTGCGTGCGCGTCGCGCCCGCTCGGCGGTCATGCTCATCAGCGCCGAGCCGGAAGAGAACAAACTCACCATTCTCGCCGGAGTTCCCGACGCACTTGTGAAGCGCGGGCTCAACGCCGGCGAGTGGGTTCGTACCGCCGCCGCCGCGTGCGGCGGTCGCGGCGGCGGCAAGCCCGACATGGCCCAAGGCGGCGGGAGCGATGTGACCAAAGTGAAGGACGTGATCGCCGCGGCGAAAGCGTTCGCCTTTGGCAAATGCCCAAACTGATTGAGGCCAGCGTTTGCAATCATGAAAAAAGGCCTCGCCATGTTCAGCATGGCGAGGCCTTCGTCGTTACGGGGTCTGTCTTTACGGGGAATGAGCCGAGCCGGAGCGCTTACCGGCCCTTCTTGCTGTCGCTGCCAGGGCCCATCGGCCCCATTTGTCCGCTCGAGCCAGAGCTCATTGGCCTCTGCTGCGACATTGGAGCCGATGCACGCGGTGCCGACGGGGCCTGCCTTGGACCGGCAGCGGGTTTGGCGCTCGAGCCGCCGCGGCTGGAGCCGGGCTGAGCTGAAGGGCCCTGCGAGCGGAACGCGGATGGAGCCTTGGCCGAAGGGACTTGGGCGTTTCGCGACGCCGCCGGCGAAGGTTTGGAAGCGGCCGGCGCGGACGGGCCAAACACGGGCTTGCCGTTCGACGATGACGCGGCGGGCCGTGCCGTGTTGCGGGGCATCGCGATGGGCTTGCTTTCACCCTTGCCGCCCGACCCAACCGAAGGGGCGGCCGGGCCAACGGAGGGACTCGAGCCACCGGTGACGGGCTTGGCTTGGCCAATGGGGCGGAAGGCCGGTGCGGAAGGAGCTTGATCGCGCTGAACGGGCTTGCCCATCGCTGCAGGGGACGTGACCGGCACCCGCGAGGGGAGTGAGGGATTCGCCGTCGGCACTTTCGTCGAACCGGCGTTGGGATTGAACACCGGCTTGGCCTGCCCGGGTTTAAAGTTCGAGGGCGCCGCCGGCGCATCGGGCTTGGCCGATGGCACCGAGGATGGCTTTGCGTTCATCATGGGGAGCGGCTCGGGCCGCTTGCCATGATCGGCGCCCACGGGCTTGAAGGCCCCGGGCGCGAATGACGCGGGTTTCGAGGCGAACCCGGTGTTGCCGGGCTTCACGTCGCTGCCGGTGCCCATGATCGAAACCGGAGTCTTCGAGCCGCCGCGAGCATTGGCGGCAAACCCGGGCTTGGCGTTGGAGCGAGATTGATCAAACTGCGATGCGCCCATCACGCCCTCTGTGCCGCCATTTCCACGGCCCACCTCGCGACGATCGCGAGCATTCGAAGGTGCGAACTGTCCATCAGCAAACCCGTCACCGCTATCGACACGACCACCACCATTGGAGTCGTAAAGTTGGCCGCCGCGGGGGCGGAAGTACTGCTCAGGCTGGCAGGTGTAGGCGGGCGGGCAATAGATCGGACGGCAGGGGTCGTAGCAGTCGTAGTATGACCGGCCATAGCGACCGCCGCGATGACCGCCGTAGTAGTTCCCGAATGTAAACGAAAGACCAAACGAGAACGACGAGTATGAAGAGTACGAGCCCTGGTACGAGCTGAAGCCGTAGGACGGATAACAGGTGTCAAAGTACGTGTACGAGGTGCGATAGACCGGCCGGTAGTAGACCGGCGCGTAGTACGTCTCGACGTACACGGGTGGGGGGTAGTACACGACCGGGTCGTTGTAGTAGACTACGGGTTGATAAACCGGGGTGTAGCCGTAGGTGAAGCTGGTGTACGGCCGGTAGCCGCCGAAATACGAGTACGTGCTGCCGTAAGACACCGCCGTGGTCGTCACCGGGGCGTAAGACGTGAACGTTGTCGTCTGGAACGACGCGCCGCTGTCGTAGCGATCGCAGTTGTTGATATCAAAGAACGAGAACGAGAGGCCGACATCTGCCGAGGCCGCCGTGCCCACGCAGAGCGAAAGGGCCGCCGCAGAGAGGACCAATGACTTCTTGAGTGAGCGACCAAACATGACCGGCTCCAGTTTCTTCGCTTTGCGAGTTCGTTGCTGGCGGTCGGACGCGGGAGGTTTGTGCTACCCGCGAGCGAGTCACCACCAAGTGTGCGCGACATTCGCGCATCTGCCATTGTCTACGTCCCCGATTCACTGATAGATTCGCAAAAACAGACACGCAAGTGGGGACTCAATAGGTTTCGCAGACCAATGTGGCTTTGTCTGCGGTTGCGGTGACAAATGGACCGGCTTCAAAGGAAGACCCACCGGAATACCCAAAGTCGTAGATTATCGAGACCTACCGCACCACGGGGCGCACCGACTTGGGCGGAAGCCTCGTTCGGGCGTGACAGCAGGACGGATGAGTCAACCGCGCGAATCTCACTCCGCCAGCGGGTCGGGCCGGAAGAGCCGGGTATCGAGGGCCCACTGCTTTTCGGTGAAGTTGCCGCCCATGTCGGTCACTTTGTCGCGATCGGGGCGAGCGATGTTGAGCGAGATGTCCATTTTGGCATCGATGTTGTCAAGCATCGAGACGAGGATGGCCTCGGGCGTCATGGGCACCTTGGCCGCGCCGTATTCCGGCACGCCGTGATGGCTCAGAATGATGTGCTGGAGCACCATGACGGAGTAACGGGGAAGGCGCTGGCCGGTGGCCCGCATAACCTGCTGGGCACGGTCGTGGAGCATGATGGCGCCTTCGACAATGTGGCCGATGAGTTCGCCACGGTCGGAGTAGGCAAAGGTGCGGTCGTAGATGAGCTCGCGCGTCTTACCAAGGTCGTGAAGGAAGAGGCCCATGATCACGATGTCGCGGTTGATCTTCGGATACAGAGGCGTCACCCGGTCGGCCAGGTTCATCAAGTTGAGCGTGTGCTCGAGCAAACCGCCGAGATAGGCGTGATGCATGCTCTTGGCCGCGGGGCACTGCTTGAAGTTCTTCATCAGCGGTTCGTCTTCGAGATACACCTTGGCGAGGGCCCGCATGGCGGGGTGCTGCAGTGTGTCGAGAAGCTTGACGAGCTCGGCGAACATCTCATCTGGATGGCGAGCGCTCACCGGGATGAGGTCACGAAGCTCTTCGGGCGAAGGGTTCGCCGGCTCGATCTGATGAATGATGAGCTGAATCTCGCCTTGGTACTTTTGCGTCTCACCGGAGATGTTTACAAACCCCTCGGTGGGGAGCCGGCGGAACAACGACGGATCGATCGACCACATCCGCCCAGGGACCTCGCCCGTCTTGTCGCGGACCAGACACTTCAGGTACGGTTTTTCGGTCTTCGTGAGGCCCATCTGGGCGTTGGAGATGCAGAACAGCCCCTCCACCCGCTCGGGGGCATCAAGGTCACGAATGAAGCGGCGGTGGTCGAGCGAAGAGGAAGTTGGCATTAGAGAATGGTAGGGGGAGCAACAGCGTGGACCGGAGAGTTTGTTGGGCGCGTGGCACTCGCGATCCTCTTCAGGGCGAGCGTCAGCCCCGCATGGGACCGCTCGCTGCGGTCTCGTCTCCGCCAACCGTGGGGCCCTGCCCGCTATGATTCGCCCATGTCGGACGAGAACGAGATCCGCATCAACTTTGCCCGCCCCGTGCCGCTGTTTCCGCTCGGGGCCGTCACGCTCATGCCGCACGCCGTCCTGCCGCTGCACATCTTTGAGCCGCGCTACAGGCAGATGGTCAGCGATGCGCTCGACGGGTCCGGGCAAATCGCCATGGCGGTCTTCGCCGGCGAGGCCTGGCGCGAGGAATACCAAGGACGACCCGCCCTCCGGCCGGCGGTTTGCCTGGGCCAGATCATGGAGCACGAAAAGCTCCCCGACGGTCGCTTCAACCTTCGTATGCACGGCGTCTGTCGCGCCAAAATCGTGGCGGAACTCCCCGCCGACGATGGGCTGCTCTATCGCCAGGCCCTGCTCGAACCCGTGGGCATCGCAGGGCAGGATGAGTCATCGCTTACGCCCTTCAGAGAGCGTCTCCTCGATAACCTTGCCCGCGGCCCGCTGAAGGACCTCAGCGAAGCCAAGGGTGTGAGCAAGTACCTCAAAGATGACCGCCTGCCGACCACGGCGGTCATGGAGCTCATCTCCTGCGTGCTGCTGCGTGATTCCAACTTCGACACGTATGCGAATCTGCACTATGACCTGCTGGCCGAGGGCGACGCCTTGCGGCGGTCGGAAATGATTGAGCGTGCCCTCGGTGGCTTGGCGGTGCTCATCGCTCGTGCCCGCCCGCAGGTCAAGCCGCCGGACGCCGTAAAGGGCTGTTCCTGGAACTGACGGGCTCGGCCGGGTGGGGGGTGGGCCGGGTGGGGATGGGCGGGGGTGGTGGGCTTCCGCGGCCGACCACCAGCGAGCAGCGGTCCCAAGCCGTCTATACCCCGACCCTTTCCCCATAATCTTGGTCGAACGCCTCTCCAACCGACGTCGACGCGCTAAACTTCTCACTTCCCTGTCCGCGGAGCTTTCATGCAATTGTGCCCGTCCTTGATGCTTGGTTACGAGTGGAGCCAGTTCGGCACCGTAGCGATGGCCCTGATCTTTCTGGTCTCGTGCCTGTTGCTCATCCTCATTGTGCTCATCCAGAAGCCACAGGGCGGCGGATTGGCCGGTGCCTTCGGCTCTGGCGCTGGTTCAGGCCAAACTGCCTTCGGCACGCGTACCGGTGACGCACTCACGGTCGCCACCATCGCGTTCTTCGTGATCTATCTCGTTTCCGCCGTCGGAATGTCGTACGTCGCATCACCGGCGAAGGCGGTCACGACCCAGCCCGTCGCTACCAGTACCGATAAGCCCGGGACTCCCGCCGCACCGGGCGCGACCCCCCCGACCCCCCCGACCACTCCGCCTTCGACTCCGGTCCAGACTCCGCCATTGATCAACTCGATCCCCGTGCTTCCGGCAACCGACCCGGCCACCGTGCCCGGCTCGCCCCCCGCGACCCCCGGCGCGACGCCGCCGACCGGTCCGGCAGCTGTCCCCGGAACCGCTCCGGCCGTCCAGCCTGGCTCGACGCCATCAGCCCCGCCCGCCGCGGCACCCGGCAATGTGCCGCCCGAAGCCCCAAAGCCCGAAACACCCAAGAACTGACCGACCAAACTCGTCCCGCTCGGCGGGTCGCGCTGCTACCACGCTCGCGCCGCATCTCTGGCGCAGAGGGACTTTTGGCATGATTCGTTCAATGACTGGCTACGGGGAAGCGTCGTGCGAGAAAAGCGGTTCGCACTACTTCCTTGAACTCCGTTCGCTCAACGGTCGCTATTTCAAGGCCACGATCCGCCTGCCCGAAGAGTTTCAGGGGCTCGAAGCCGAGTTTGAATCGGAGCTCCGCAAACGCGTAAGCCGCGGCAGCGTGACGCTCTCGGCCAAGTGCACCGACTCAAGCGCGCAGGCCGCCCACACGATCAATCATCTTGCCCTCTCGAACTACATCGAGCAGATCAAACGCGTTCCGCAGGTGAGCGGAGGTGGCGTCGAACTCAACCTCGGGGCACTGCTCTCGCTGCCCGGAGTGCTCCAGCCGCCCGCCAACGAAGAGGACCGAATCCACAAGGCCCGCGAGGCCTTTATGGGCCTCTTTGAGAAGGCGTGCATTGGCCTGATTGGCATGCGCACCCGCGAGGGTGCCGCCCTGCGCGAGGACCTCATCGTTCATCGTGACTTGATTCTCGATCGCCTCGCGATTGTCAAAGAGCGCACTCCTCGCATGGTTGAGGATTATGAAAGCCGGTTGCGGATCCGCATCGACACCATGATCAAGGACCCCGCGCTTCGGGCCAATCCCGTCGATCTCGTCCGCGAAATCGCCGTCTACGCTGAGCGCTCCGACATCTCCGAGGAAGTCGCCCGTCTCACCGGTCATATGGAGCAGTACACAGCCCTGATCTCCGGCACGCAGGATGCTGACAAGCCTGTCGGAAGAACGCTCGATTTCCTCGCTCAGGAAATGCTCCGCGAGGCCAACACCATGGCCAGCAAATCGAGCGATGCCATGATCTCGCGCTGCATCGTCGAGATCAAGGGCTCAATTGATCGCATCAAAGAGCAAGTTCAGAACGTCGAGTAAGCGGTCAGCACGGCGGATCGGACCCGGCGCAGATACGTCACACGCGCGGCGTTCATTTACTTGGAATCGCGAATCTTCCGCCAATCGTCGGCCGGTTTGCCATCGGCATACTGCCAGATGGTCACGGGCAGCTTTTTCACACCCCACTGAATCGCGATCTCGTGGGTCGGGAAGAGCACGTCAAGCCGTGTGCCCTTGATCTTGCCGCCACGGTCAAGCACCGGAACGATCTGGTCGCTGCCGTAGCCCGGGATCTTGATCATCGAGCCCAGCGGCAGGAGTCGGGTATCGGCCGCCACGAGTCGAAATCCGTTCGTATACACGTCGTGAAGTGACGCCGTGATGCCATCGGCCGAGTCGCCGCACGAGCGAGCATCGGGCGAATAGGCCGTTACGGTCATCATGATTGTCCGCACGGGTCGGACCGGACGACCATTGAAGTAGCGGA
>Ga0209490_10005955_pt1 | contig 11073 bp, 14 predicted proteins | sample MAT06_FD_187209 | JGI IMG/M metagenome (GOLD analysis project Ga0209490, IMG submission 187209) | Freshwater microbial communities from Lake Fryxell liftoff mats and glacier meltwater in Antarctica - MAT-06 (SPAdes) (version 2) | ecosystem: Environmental > Aquatic > Freshwater > Ice > Liftoff...
CTACTCCATCCGCGACATCGAAGCCCGCATCGAACGTGCTAGCAAAGGCGAAGTCGACGGCGGCTTCAAGATGGATCAGCCCGAAGGCACCCCCGCCGATTACCGCGAGCACGTCCGTCTCATGTTCGACCTGATGACCGCCGCCTTCCGCACCAACTCCACCCGCGTCGCAACCTTCATGATGGCCCGCGAGGGCAGCGCCCGCCCCTACCGCGAAATCGACGTTCCAGACGGCCACCACCCGCTCACCCACCACCGCAACAATCCAGAAATGATGGAGAAGGTCGCCAAGATCAACTGCTTCCATTTCTCGCTTTTCAGCGAATGGATCGCGAAGCTAGCCACCATGCCCGACGGAGACGGCACCTTGCTAGACCACAGCGGCATCGTCTACGGCAGCGGCATCAGCGATGGCAACAAACACCTCCATCACGATCTCCCGGTTCTGGTAGCAGGTAAGATGAACGGCACCATCCAACCCGGCCGCCACATCGTCTACGAAAAAGACACGCCCATGACCAACTTTTACCTCTCGATGCTCACCAACTTCGGCGTAAAATCCGAAACCATTGGCGACTCAAACGGCGAGCTGAAGGGCCTGAGTGAATTGGCTTAGCCTAGTCCTGCTAGCTGTACAACCCGAGGTCATCGCCCACCGCGGCGGCGCCGCCCATTGGCCAGAGAACACCATGCAGGCTTTCGAGTCCGCCATCGCCGCAGGTGTCAAAGTGATCGAGACCGATGCTGTTCTAACCAGGGACGACCGTGTTGCCCTAAATCACGACCTCAACACTGCCAAAGGCCCAATCCGCCTCAACAAATTCAGTGACATCGGTCGCCCCGCACTCGAAGACCTCCTCGCCCTCATCAAAGGCAAGAAGCTATCGGTCATGCTCGAAACCAAGATGGCCAAGCCCGGCGATAAAGATTACGTCGAACCAGCTCACGTCGTCGCCAAAATCGACGCCCTGATCCGCAAGTACAAAGTCGCACCGCAGATCATCCTGCAAAGCTTCGACCATCAGACTCTGATCGAGATGCACAAGATCCACCCGGAAATCCGCCTCTGCCTGCTGAACCCGCGCACGCGTCTCGATAACTACGTCGCCCCGGCCAAGACAATCGGCGCGCAGATCCAGTTCATCAACTTCCGCATCATCGAAAAGCAGGATGTCGACGCTCTCCACGCCGCAGGCCTTAAGGTCTTTTCCGGTACCACCAGCGACCCTGCCGACTGGAAGAAGCTAATTGAAATTCGGGTCGACGGAATCCTCACCGACGACCCCCTCGGCCTTCAAAAACTCCTCGCCTCTAAAGCATAATAGTAATCATGAAGACCCTATTGCTGGCGCTCACGCTGCTTCTCTCGGCCTGCACGCAGACCCCCCGCGAGGCCGCGATGAGCAACGAGCCCATCAAGACTTACCAGGTTACAGGCGAGATCACCGCCATGGACGGCCCCACCCAGGTAGTCACCATCAAACACGAAGAGATCAAGGGCTGGATGGATGCCATGACCATGGGCTTCCCGGTCAAAGAAAAAGCCGAGTTTGAGAAACTCAAACCCGGCGCAAAAATTACTGCCGATGTAAACGTTCAGGGCAACGATTTCTGGTTGACCAAGGTCGTCCAGAAGCAGTAGCTCTTTCCTAAGTCACATCATCCACCTGCATGACAGGGTCATGTCCAACCTGCATTTCAAACAACCTTCCGTTAATTGTCCAACCGATGTGGGCGGCCACTTGAATCCGGTATTGGGCACCATTGCTTTCTCCCTTGGTCGGGTCGAGTTCTGCGGTTCCGAGCTCTTGAACCTTCCAACGATAATTGTCCCCCGCTTCTAAGTTCTCTTCAACATTCCAGAAAATGTTGTGCTCAATCGTCTCCCCACCATCCGTCATGTAGAAAAACGGGGTAGAGTTAGCATTGTCTCTGGTGGGGCTTCCTGTGTTTTCATCATGCGCAACCAGCACCCACATTTTGATGAAGTTCACTGTGTACTCATCGCTCAAGGGTATTCCAATCGCCACTCCAACATTGCTGTTCTTCTTAATCGAAACCACACTGTCAGATTTGGCTTTGAATGTCCAATCGCCAGTGGTTCTCTGGATCCAGCACCGGGAGCGAAGATTCGGGTCTCTGCCTTCGTTATCGGGCAAAAATCTGCCCTTTTTGCAAATATCCTCGGTTGGGTCGAAAAGCAGATTTAAATGATAGTTCACGCGATTTCCTCTCTTTATCTATGGTGGTTGATTCACCGCCAGCACTCAGTCACTGGCGGCTGGACTGCTGCGTTTCCATGCGAAGATAGCCTTCGTCAGTTCGCAGCGAAACCAGTTCCGGGTCGCTCTTTACTTCACGAATTGCATAACCGGCTTTGATGGATTTCAAAAGCAACTGCATTGCCAAACTGCGATTGCCGGTCAACTCGGCGCTGACTGCCAATTCGTAGAGAACTCCACCCGGCAACTTTTCAATCCCGGCAAGCCGTCTCAGTTCTTGCTCTGTGTTCTTCTTCTCTCCGCGCTTCACCCGGTACAGAAGCAACGCTGTCTGCCATTCAACATTTGCCGGTGTCTTCTGCAATCGCTCCTCTGCCAGCCGGATAGCAGTTGCGTACGCTTCATTCGCCTCGCCCTTCCTGGCTGGGATCCAGCGCAAGGTATCTCCCAGATTCCCCCAATTGCGAAACTCGTTTCCGCCCAATTCCACCGCCTTTCTCATTGGCCCCAGCGCCTCCGCATAACGCCCATCAAAGAACAGCAACGTCCCTAGATTGCTGTACAAAGTTGCACTCGGCTGCAGTTCAACTGCCCGCTGCAGCACGCTTGCTGCCTCTTCGTTCCGGTCCAACATGTGGAATACGCTAGAAAGCCCACTCAATACCCGCACGTGATCCGGCACCAGATTTCTTGCTTCCTCAAAAGCCTGCAGCGCCGCTCCCATTTCTCCACGCCGGTAATAAAATGCCCCAGCCCCAGCCCGCACCATCCACGACGCCGGATCTTTTTGGCCTCCCGCCTGAAATGCCTCCGACGCCCCACTCCAGTCCTGCTTCGCTGCTTTCCACAGCGCCAATCCCAGCCAGCAATAGCCGCTCTTCGGATCTAGCTGCACACCCATCTCCAAGTGCGCTTTTGCTTCGTCTAATTTTCCGCTTTGGGTCAATGCAACCCCCAACGTGCTTTGGGCCAGTCCTAACTCAGGCTGCAATTCTACAGATTTGCGTGCCCACCCCAATGCCTGCCTGACAATCAATGGATCTTTCACCAGTGTATGTTGAGCTAATCCAGCCTGTGCCAAGACCTGATACGCCACCGCAGGGTTCTCCTTCCCGGCCAACATCGCCTCCGCTTCCCGCTGCGCGACTTCGATATTCCCGGGCTTCTCATATCGGTTCAGTGCTGCCCTTGCCCTGTCCAATCGGCTGGCTAGGGTTTGAGGCTGATTCTCAGGCGCCCCAAGTGATTGCTTCCGCTCATGATCCCAGTACCCGAATCCAGCCACAACCAACAAAACCACAGCAACTTGTGTCGCCCGCAACCACTGATTCCCTGTCTTCTTGCTAGGCTGAGAATCAATTTCGCGTACTAATGTCCTTGCATTCTCATACCGTTCGTCCCTGTTATTGGCCAGGCACTTCATGACAATCGATCGTTCCCTCTCACCCACTCCAGGCCTCAAGCTGCGAAGATCCCGGGCACCCTCGCTCATCATTCGTCTCGATTGCTCTGTCCGTGTGGAACCCCGAAACGGAGACTGTCCACTTAACAACTCAAACCAAACCACCCCCAGGCTAAATATGTCCGTCCGCGCATCCGTTGAATCCCCCATCAGTTGCTCGGGCGACATGTATCCGTAAGTCCCCAGAACCGCCCCTACATCAGTCAATTGGGTTCGCGTTGCATCCATACCCGCTGCCTGCTCCAACGCAATCTCTACCCCCTGTGCCAGACCGAAATCCAGAACCTTCAGCAAGCCAGATTCAGACACCATGATGTTGGATGGCTTCAAATCCCGGTGCCAAATTCCCGCTTCATGTGCAACAGCAAGTCCGTCAGCCGCCTGTCGTATCAAGTCTCTCACTGCCTGCGGGGGCATGGGGCCGCGCTTGATGATTTCAACCAAACTCTCTCCACATACATATTCCATCGCCAGATAGTCAATTCCAGATTCGCTGCCCACCTCATAGATCGACACAATATTGGGATGGTTCAACCTTGAAGCCAGCTGTGCCTCACGCAAGAAGCGTTTTCTTCTTCTTTCATCCCCCGCACTGTTCTCAGCCAGTACTTTGATTGCCGCTTTTCTTCCCAGCCTCTCATCCACCCCCAGCCAGACCGTCCCCATCCCGCCTTTTCCGAGCTGCGTTTCGATGCGGTAACGACCTAACTTCTGGCCAATCATGATTTGGTCTTCTCAGTTTACATCTGACGGAAGCCTTCCTGTTAATCTCACTAACCCTTGAGTTAAAAAGGCCAACAAGGGAAGCACCGCCACCCCAGTTGACCTGGTCATTTTGCGGCTAACTCTTCCGCGTCGCCTCGATCTCCAGCGTGATCGCGATCTCATCGCCAACCACCACACCACCTGTTTCAATCGTCTTGTTCCAGACCAGGCCGAATTCCTTACGGCTGATCTTCGTCTTGGCCACGGCACCGCGCACAATCTTGCCAGGCGCGGGCATCACCTCAGGGCTCAATTCATCAATTGTCAGCGTGACAAGTTTCGAAACCCCATGCAGCGTCAATGTCCCATCCACCAGAATCTTCCCGCCCGCCTTGTAAAACTTGGATGACTTAAAGGTCATAGTGGGGAACTTGGCCACATCAAAGAAGTCCTGGCTTTTCAAATGCCCATCGCGCTTCGGCTCATTCGTATTGATCGTCGCAATGTCAACCGTCGCCTCGATACTCGACTTGGCCAGGTTCTTCTCGTCAAACGCTACCTTGCCCTGAACGTTCGAAAAGCGTCCGGAAACATTGGTCACCATCATGTGCTTCACACTGAAGCTCGCCCCTGAATGGGTCGAATCAATATCGTAGCTCTGGGCAAAAATACCCACTGCTCTGAAAGCGAGACTAAGAAAAAGTTTGGTCATTATATTACCCCTTGTTGTAGTAAAAACGCTCATGGACAATCTGGCCATTCTTCCAGCGTCGCATTGCCGTTTGGTTTAGCTTCGCACGATATCCATTCTTGAAGGTGAGGTCCATTTCCCACTCCGAAAACGAAATGTCATCACCCGACACACTAGACAAAACGGCCGCCGAATGAATCTCTCCAATCGAGCTAAAGAATTCGATCTCACGGTTACGGTTAAACGCTTTTCCCACGAAGGGCGCGTCGGAATTCTCCTGCATCACAGCGTCTTCGGCATAAAACTCATCGAAGGCCTCAAGCGCCTTGCCCGAAAGCACTGCGTCATCGAGCTTCTTGTTCAGTTCAGCAACATTTGACATCTTCATCTCCTTTAATCGTCAAACAGAAAATTGACTAGTCAGCTATTTAGATAAAAAATATCAGCTCGCGTCGCGGATTTTTTCCATCGTCGCAAGCAAACTTTGCATTTCAGTTTTCGAAAGGTTCTTCAGCAGCCGCTTGGCGCTCTTCTCCACTTCCGGGTCCAATTTCAAAAGCAGTTCAAGGCCAGCCTTGGTGATAAAGCAAAACACTTGACGGCGATCCTCATCGGGACGCTCCCGCCGCACCAATCCCTTGACATCCAGACGATCAATCAATCGCGTGATACCCGGCGTATGCTCAATCAACCGGTCTGCCACAGTCAGCGTAGGCAATCCATCTGGCCCCGCCCCGCGCAAGATCCTCAACACGTTAAACTGCTGCTCGGTCAAATCATGAGGCTGAAATACAGTTCCCTGCAATCGCCGCAAGTGATCCGCCGTCTTCATAAACGCCACAATCGTTTCCTGCTCAAGTGTAGAGAACGGTTTGTTCTGCTTGATCTCGGCGAGGATTCTCGAAGCGGCCATGTCTGTACTCTACATGACAATAGATGACGCGTCAACTATTTATACGAAAAATACCAGCCGCTCCGGCACAATGAAGGAGCGACGGGTTTTGAGGGTTGGCTTTGCCTGCTACAAAGATCGATTAATTGGGTAGAACGACAGTCTCGACAACATGAATCACTCCTTTGGATTCCATCGCGATCGACATCGTCGACATACCGCCCTTCTTGCCGGCAATGGGCAGCGCTCTGCCAGACATCTTCGCCGTCAGCATCCCGCCGGTAACAGTCTCAAGAGAAGCCTTACCACCGCCCGCCTGGATTGCCTTCTGAATCGAGGCGGCATCTATCGTCCCGGCGACAACGTGGTAAGTCAACACCTTCACCAACGTATCTTTGTTCTCAGGCTTCAGCAGCGTCTCAACCGTCATTACGATGCCATGTCGGTTTCAGCGTTTCAATAGGCAAATAAATCCGCTACGAGGTAATTCTCGTAATTCAGTCCATATGAGACTGACGCTATAATTTGCGGCTCTATCCGCCTATCTGATCTTTCTGCCGGGCTATCTTCTGGCAGTTTTATTCAAGAGCCAAAAGCACTCGTAATTCCTACACTTACTCAAGTTGAAGCGCCTTCACGGGATCAAAGCGGGCTGCACGCAGAGCCGGTATCAGACTCGCCATAAACCCTACCGCCAGCAACCCCAGCGACACAGCTGCAAATAGGGGCAGATGAAACGGTTCTGTCTCAAAAAGCAAGCCTTGAATCAATGCTGCCACGCCAAAACAACTCGGCAGCGCCAGCAAAACGCCCATCCCAATCAACTGCAATCCCTCTCGCGACACGAGCCAGAGCAGCGAACCGGGAGTGGCTCCAATCGCTGCCCGAATCCCAATCTCTCGCATTCTCACGCTTACATTAAAGCTGATCAGCCCATAGATGCCAAGCACAGCCAACAACAGCGCAGTGCCAGCAAACACAGCCAGCAAGACGCTCCACAACCGTGGTTGCCACAACGTATCGTCGACGAGCATGCCTAGTGTTTTGATCTCATTCACTGGTGTTTCCTGGTCCACTCCCGCCACAGCGGCTCTGATCTGATTTTCAAGCCCCACTGTCGAACCAGTTGCCCTTACCGCGATAGTCGCCGTGCCCCAGCCATACTGCTTGTACGGATAATAGAACTCCAGGCTTTGCACAACCTCTGCCGAGTGATATTTAACATTGCCCACTACCCCAACCACGGTTGCATAAGGGTCCCAATTTCCCGGTGATCCTGCCCTTACTTGCTGGCCTAGCGCAGATCGATTTCCAAACAAAGTCTTTGCGGCACGCTCGCTCAAGATGATTACCCACCCGCGAGTCAAATCATCCTGACTTGTAAAGTCGCGCCCTTCGCGCACTGGAATTCTCATCGCCTCAAAGTATCCCGGCGAGATATCGACAAACGTTGCTGGAGCCCGCACTGCTTTGGCTTCCTCAGAGTCGCCCTTGGCTTCGACATTCAAGGAATTGCGCTCAGGTTTTCGATTGCCGGTGAAAGGAAAATTATCGCTTCCGCCCACTCCGATCACCCCTGGAATCTCTTTGATCCGGTTCAGCACCTGCTCGTAATAAGCAGTGACGGTTTTGATCCGAACCGTATTTTCTCCAGGCCGATAAGGTGAAAGATTGAACGTCAGTACACTCTCTTTGCGGAAACCGGTCTCGGTCTGCATCAACTTATAAAAGCTTTGAATAATCAGGCCCGCCGACACCAGCAGCACGACTGAAAAAACAATTTCACCTACCACCAGCGCGGAGCGCAGACGCGACGTCCGTGCCGCCCCCCGCGACCCAATCCGCAGCGTATCTTGCAGATTCACATTGGTGGACATCTTTAGCGGCGCAAGCCCAAACACAACCCCACAAGCCAGCGTAATCAAAGCCGTAATTCCGAGCACCTGCCAGTTCAAATCCCACTGAATCCAGAAAGGCAACTCCACCGGAATCATCTGCGGCAGTAGCTTCAACAAAACCTGCGCAATCACAACCCCAAGCACTCCACCCGTCACCGACAATAGGAGACTCTCTGCCAGCAACTGCCGCAAAACATCCCCTGCCTGCGCCCCAAGCGCAGCCCTTACTGTAAACTCATGTTGCCGCCGGGTAGCTTGCGCCAGCAACAGGCTCGCCAGATTAAAACAGCACACCATCAACACCAATACCACCGCTGCCCCCAGCATCAACAAATAAGGCTTCATCGGCCCAACCTCCGCCTCCCGTAAATCCACAACCCTATGCCGAACTTCCTTGTTCTCGGTCGGAAACGTATTCGCGATCCAATCGCTCACCGGGCTCAATTCCGCCTGCGCCGCCGCCAGACTCGCTCCAGGCGCCAACCGCGCAATCGATCCAGTAGACCATCGATAAGACCGCTTCTCCTTGCTCCGGCTAGTCCCACGCAAAGCAAGTGCTGACTCTTCCGTCACCCACATCGAAGTTCTCTCCGGAAATGCGAAACCTGCCGGCATCACCCCCACCACCTCATAAGAATTCATTGCCGTACGAACCGTCTGCCCCAGCACACTCGGATTAGCCCCAAACCGCTCTCGCCAAATCTTCTCACTCAGAATCGCCTTCCGAATCGGTCCTCCAGGCTGATTCTCTGCAGCCGAAAATTCCCGGCCAATCATTGGCTTCACTCCCAGCAGCTCAAAGAGCCCACTCGAAATCTTGGCCACCTCAATGGTTTGCGCCCCACTGTTGGACACAAGATTGACTCGCTCCAGCGAATAGGTTCCCACCCCGGCAATCAGCCTGCAGCGCGTACGAATATCGTCGGCATCAAGAAACGACAACCCTAAACTATTCCCCGGGCTTTTTACCGGAAAGGTATCCAGCTTCACCAACTCATCCGGGTTCCCATATGGCAAAGGCCGTAGTAGAAATCCGTGAATCAACGAGTACACCGCCGTATTGGCCCCAATCCCAATTGCCAGGGTCAAAACAACAATTAAACTCAAATTCCATCGGGAAACGAGATAGCGCAGTGAACTTAAAAAAATACTCATGGCGGTGAATCTTAAAGTATGGATTCACTCAGCCGAAAACTGATGAAATTTCTCACAAACGGACTGATTCTCCCGGCAGACGGAATCAAAACGAGTACGGCACTTCAACAAACTCAAGCGACCCTGGAAAGTCCTTCGTATTGCGAGTCGCCAACTTCAGCCCATGCAGTTGCGCCACCGCCGCCTGCAAAGCAGCAGGCAACTTCCAACCATGCGCTCGCCGAAGCTCCGCCGCAAGATCCGCCTCAACTCGCGTGATTGCAATCGAAGGAAAAAGTTCAAGCAGCCCCAACGCCCGCTCCCTGGCCGCAGCATCCTCAAACCCAACCAGAACCTCAGCCCGCGTAATGACAGAAATCGCCGCTACCCCCTGATTCTTCTTCAAATACAAAGTCGCCTCAGCCCGTCCATTGAAGTGGTCAATCAGAATGACCGAGTCAAGCAAGACCCGCACTACCAGCCCTCTCGTTCCTTCTTCTGAAACTCCAACCCATCCCCACCGCTCCAGATCCCTGAAGTCTTCGCAAGCTCCGCCTCAAATCGCAACGCATCCTGATCCTTCAGCAACTGCAGCGCACGCCGAACTACCTCAGTCATCGGCACACCTTCCTGTGCCGCTTTGATATCAATCCATAATTTGATATCGTCATCAATAGAGATAACGGTTCTAACCATACCGCAACGATATCATAACTCCAAACTTAGACATCCTACAAAAATCGTAGTATAGTCTATAGAGAACTATAGATTATGTTAGCTGGACACCTCGACCATCTCGAAGCCGAGTCAATTCACATCCTCCGCGAAGTAGCCGCAAGCTTTGCCCGCCCTGTCATCCTTTACTCAGTCGGAAAAGACTCCTCCGTCTTGGTCCATCTCGCCCGTAAAGCCTTCTTTCCAGGCAAGTTACCCTTCCCACTCGTGCACATCGACACCACCTACGAATACCCCGAACTGATCGAATTCCGAGACTGGTTTGTCAAAGAAATCGAAGCCAATCTCATTGTCCACGTCAACGAAGAAGCCGTCGCCGCCGGAACCAACCCCTACTCCCTTGGCACCGCCAAGTGCTGCAGCCTCCTCCGCACTCGCGCCCTCGTCGAAGGTCTCCAGAAACTCGGTGCCGACGCCGCAATCGGCGGTGCTCGTCGCGACGAAGAAAAATCCCGTGCCAAAGAACGCGTCTTCTCCTTCCGCAACCAGTTCGGCCAATGGGACCCCAAAGACCAGCGCCCCGAACTCTGGAACCTCTACAACCCAAAAGTCGACCCCGGCGAGAGCATGCGCGTCTTCCCCCTCTCCAACTGGACCGAATTCGACATCTGGAAATACCTCGAGCGCGAGCACATCCCCATCGTCCCCCTCTACTACGCCGCCCCACGCGAAGTCTACGTCCGCGGCAACACCCTGATCCCGGTCAAGGCCAACGTCCGCGCCCTCCCCGGCGAAACCCCGCAAATCCGCACCTGCCGCATGCGCTCTCTGGGCTGCACTCCCTGCTCCGGTGCCATCGAATCCGACGCCGACACGATCCCCAAAATCATCGAAGAACTTTTCAGCTTCCGCCGCAGCGAACGAGAAAACCGGGTCATCGATCACGATCAGGAAGGCTCAATGGAAATCAAAAAGCGCGAGGGCTATTTCTAAATGCAAACCACCCTCCGCTTCTCCACCGCCGGCAGCGTTGACGACGGTAAGAGCACTCTCATCGGCCGCCTCCTCTTCGACACCAAAGGTGCCTACGAAGACCAGATCGAAGCTGTCAAAAAGAGCAAGGTCAACCGCAGCGGCCGCGAGATCGACCTCTCCCTTCTCACCGACGGTCTCAACGCCGAACGCGAGCAAGGCATCACCATAGACGTCGCCTATCGCTTCTTCGCCACTGCCACCCGCAAATTCCGCATCGCCGATACCCCCGGCCACGAACAATACACTCGCAACATGGCCACCGGTGCATCCACCTCAGACGCCGCCATCATTCTAGTCGACGCAATCAAAGGCGTCAGCCGCCAGACCCTCCGCCACGCCACCATCTCTCACCTCCTCGG
>Ga0209490_10005956_pt1 | contig 11070 bp, 7 predicted proteins | sample MAT06_FD_187209 | JGI IMG/M metagenome (GOLD analysis project Ga0209490, IMG submission 187209) | Freshwater microbial communities from Lake Fryxell liftoff mats and glacier meltwater in Antarctica - MAT-06 (SPAdes) (version 2) | ecosystem: Environmental > Aquatic > Freshwater > Ice > Liftoff...
GTCGCTCCGTGGTACATGACCAGCGTGCTGCACGTGTCGGCGGCGCTGCAGCGCGATGCCATCGTGAGTGCGATCCTCTTCGCGCTGACCGTGCCTGCAGTCACCGGTGCCAGTGTACCTCGCGCCGTGCTGGAGGCGAGGCAACGCTTCCGCGATGTGAATCTGGTGCGACTTCCGGTGAGTGTCGGGACCTTCGCAGTGCCGGTGCTCCTGCTGCCAGTCACGCCGTCGCTGACGGTGATCGCAGCGACGCTGGCCAGCGTGCGCCTCTGGGCGTGGTGGCGGTATACGACCCTGGCGCGCATCGCCATGCCATCGCAGCGATCGGACACACCAGCGCTGCGTCATCTGCAACCGCTGCTGCGCGCTGGTGCCTGGATCACCGTCACCAACGTGCTGAGCCCACTGATGACGGTTGCGGACCGGTTTCTGATCGGCTCACTGGTCTCGGTGACGGCGGTCGCGCTCTACTCCGTTCCGTGGGAAGCGGTGAACAAGCTGCTGATTGTTCCTGGCGCATTGACGATGGTCGTTTTCCCTGCGTTGGCGCGCGCCGCGACCGTCGCGCCGCGACAGCTGATCACGCTGCACACATCGAGCGCTCGGCTGATCGCGCTCATCGTGGTGCCTGTCTGCGCGATTGCATGCCTCCTTGCGCCGTGGCTGTTACAGATGGCTGGGGGCGCGCAGTACACCGGAGCGAGCGTCGCCGTGCTGCAGATCCTCGCCGTTGGCGTCGCCGCGAACTGCATCGCCGCGATTCCGTTCTCGGTGCTGCAGGCGAGCGGCAACGCGCGCACCGCCGCGATGATTCACCTGCTCGAAGTCGTTCCGTTCCTCCTGCTGGTCTGGGTTGCGATCGAGCAGTGGGGGATCATTGGCGCTGCGGTGGCATGCGCGGTGCGCGCGGTGGCAGACGCGGCGATGATGTCGTGGCGGGCGCAAAAGGTGGCGCCGCTCGACTCGCGCGCGTTGTCGCTGAGTATCGGCGGCGTCTGCACAGTGGCCGTCGCGGCAATGTTGGGCGCCTACCTTCCAGGTAGTATCCGTGTGGGGCTCGCTGTTGCGATCGCGCTCGCAGCCGCCGCGCCCATGCTCTATCTGGTTCGCCAACCAGCGCGTCGGGCCGCACTGGCGTCGCAGCTCACCGACGGTGGTTGAGCCGATGCGCGACGGCGGCACACTCGCGATCGTGATTCTGCAGTATGGGCGATGGCGCGATACGATCGCCTGCCTGCAGAGCCTCGTACCAGCGATCGAGTCGGGCACGGTACGAATCGTTGTCGTCGACAACGCATCGCCGGACGACAGCGTGCAGCAGCTTCGAGCCTGGATGGGCGGCGGGTACAGCGAGATGGCGCGGCCGATTCACGATTCGGTGGCGGCGCACTGGTGGCCGCTGATCGGCGCCGATGGCACGTGGGATGAACGGAGCGCGGGCAACCATCAATCGGAGCACACTCTCGCACCGTGGACGCTGCTGCGCGCACCGGTCAACGACGGCTTCGCCGCCGGCATGAACCACGGGATCCGGCTTGCATTGGCCGATCCGTCGGTGGACGCCGTCTGGCTGCTCAACAACGATACCGTGGTCGCGCCCGAGACGACGTCGACGATTCGCCACGCGCTGAACACCCTTCCGGCGTCAGTGGGACAGCTCGGCACCACCGTCTGCTACTATGACAGGCCGATGATCGTGCAGTCGGTCGGATGGTGCCGGTGGAACTCGTGGCTGGCCACGTCGCACCGCGTACACGATGGCGCGAGCCGTACGCAACCGCTTGGCCGGACACCGGTCGCTCCGGGATATGTGTATGGCGCATCGTGGATCTTGCGCGCGGCAGCGCTGCGCGACGTGGGGCTGCTCTCGGAAGAAGGGTTTCTGTACGGTGAGGAGCTCGATTGGTCGTGTCGTGCCGCCGGAGCGTGGCGCACGGCACTGATCGAGGACGCCGTCGTCTGGCATCGTGAGGGGGCGACGGTTGGGGGTGGGCTTGGAACCATCGCCACTCGCAGCGAATTGGCCGACCTCTGTGCAATCTCAGCGCGGCTTCGGCTGAGCCGCCGCTTTTTCCCGCAGCGGTTACCCCTCGTATATTCCAGCTTGCTGGGCGCGGCGCTGAACAGGCTCCGTCGAGGCGATGTGCGCCGCGCAGCCGCCGTTGCCAGATTGGTTCTGGCCGGCGGCCTCCCCGCGCCTCGCCCCTCAGTTGCACCTCACTCCACGCCGACGCTGTGACCGCTGAATCGCCCTACACCAGTCTGAGCCAGGCGCCGCTGCCGGTCGAGGAGTTTTCGATCGTCGAGCTCCGGCGGGGCGTGGCGCGGCGGTGGCGGTGGCTGGTGTCGATCCCTCTGATGGCCTGTGCAGTGGGGGCAGCTTCGGCGGCGCTCTGGCCCAAGACATGGACCGCGACGACGAGCTTCGTCCCCGAATCGACGTTGGGATCGAACAACACCAGCATCCTCGGTGCATTGGGTGGCATTGGTTCTCTTCTCGGAGAGGCGGGCGGCGCGAGCGCGCTCGCCAAGCTGAAGGACGGTCCGTCGACCGATTTCTTCGCCGATGTGCTCACCAGTACGGAGTTGCTGAGCGCCACGCTTCGGACGTCCTTTCCAGATCCGGAGAACACAGCGACGAAACGTCCGCTGCTCGACCTGATCGACGTCACCGGTGCGACGCCGGAACGGCGGTTCGGCAACGCACTTCGCAAGCTGGAGAAGCGGGTGCTGGTGGTCGTCACTCGCAAGAGCAACATCGTCAACCTGAACGTGACGCTGCGCGATCCGACACTCTCGGCGGCGGTGGCCAATCACATGTTCGCGCTCCTCAACCAGTTCAATCTCGAGCGGCGTCAGCGATCATCGACGGAGCAGCGGCGGTTTGCCGAGGAGCGCCTGGTCACAGCGCAGCGGGAACTGGACAGCACCGATCGTGTCAAGCAGGCATTTCTCGACTCAAATCGAAATTATTACGAGTCGCCGCGGTTGCTGGCAGTGTATGACCAGCTGGACCGCAGCGTGCGGGTCAAGGAAGGGATTCTGGTGGGCCTGACGAAGACGTTCGAAGAGAGCCGGGTGGCGGAGGTCCGCGATACGCCGCTTCTGACCGTCGTGGATATTGCGACGCCGCCGGATCGTCCGCTGCAGCGGCCGGTGTTGTGGGGCGGTCTCGCGATGGGTTTTGGAGTGGTGCTCGGATTGGTGGCGGTGGTGCTCAGCTCGCTGACCGATCGGCGCACGGTATCGACGACTCCCCGCCTCGCCGCCGGCGACGCGCCGATTCGCGTCGTATCCTGAGTGCGGATGCAGGCGATCGCGGTCACGCCTCGTCTCGTCACACGGGGGGGAACCTCCGTTCGACACCTCGCGACGCTTGTCATCGTGGCGACGCTTCCGCTGACGTATGCGATGACACTGCGCATCGTCTTCCCCGTCAAGATCTACGAAGTCGCGCTGGTGGTCTGCGCGGCGTTCATGGTGTGGGAGGGACGGCTGATCCTCGCCCCCGGGTTGGCACCGTTCGCCAAACCGATCATTCAGCTGCTCGGCTGGGCGGCGGCGGTACTCTGCTTTCGGCTTGCTCTGCCGCTGGATTCCTTCACCACCGAGGGATTCGAGGTGCGGATCGGGCCCGGCGGCGACGCCGTGGTCAAGATTGCATACTGGTTGCTGGCGCTCTTCGCATTTGCGCTGGTGGCGACTGCGGCGTATGAAGACGAGCGGCGCGTGGGACGCTGGTGGTGCATCGGAGCCAACATCGCCGCAGTGTACGGGTGGACGCTCACGCTGTCCTCGGTGTTCAACCTGCCGGCGCCGTTGCTCCCCGGAATGATCCGCCCACAGATTCTCAACATTGCGGGGCGCGAGATCTATCGTGGCGGCCCGTTCGAAGAGGGCAACTATTTCGCGATGTACCTGTTGACGTCGCTCGCGGTCGCACTCTGGCTGCGCTGGCGATGGACGGCGGCGTTTCTGGCGACCACGGTATTCATCACCTTCTCCACCGCCAACGTGTTTGCACTGGCGGTGTTCGGCGGAATTTATTCGTTGGGCGTCGGATCACAGGACAGAGATCCTCGCGGAAAGCTGTACGCAGTGGCAGGGTTCGCCGCGCTCCTGACTGTCGTCCTCACGATCCTCGTCTCGACGGGCTACGTCTCGGAGTTCTTCATCGCCAAGCTATCCACTGAGGAATTCGGATCGAAGCTCGACCGCGCCGATCAGGCAGTGGCGGGGTTGAGAATGGCGGCGGAGCATCCGATCTTGGGCGTTGGATTGTCGCATTACGGGTATAACTACCGACCATATCAGCTGACCAATTTCTTTGATCTGACCAGAACGGTGAAGCCGATTGCGAACAGCCCGTGGATTGAGCTGCTGGCGGAGACCGGCCTGGTAGGTGTTGCCCTGGCACTCACGTTTGTCCGCCGGGTGTGGGCGAAGGCATCGGGACACGACGGTCTCGCGTTTCGCGCCGGGCTGGTCGGTGTGGGACTGGGACTCTTCACCTTCCCAAGCATCACCGTCATGTTCATCTGGGCCTTCTGCGGTCTCGTTGTCGGGGTGCGATTGCGCGCCACGCAGGACGCGCGCCTCGCGACGGCATGAGTCGACCGCAGCTGATCGATCTGTTCGGACGCCAGTATCTCCTGCCCACGTGGTACCCCGCCCCGCTGGTCACCGGCCTCGCGATCCTCGATCAGGGGCGTCGGCTGGTGAGTGCAGCTGCGCCGCCGGTTCCGTTACCGGAGCTCTCGCGGGCGACGATCGTGATTGCGAAGCCGGATCATTTCGGTGACCTGATCCAGGCCACTGCGCTGCTGCGCGCGTTACGCGATCGCCTCCCGCACGCGCGCCTGGTGCTGGTGCATGGCTCGTGGGCACGCGACGTGGGCGAGTGGCTGGTAGCGCATGACTATGTGCACGATCTGGTGGGATATGACGCCGCGTGGCTGCAGCCGCCGGGTACGCCATGGCCCACTCGGCTCAAGGTGGAGCGTGCCACGCGCCGCGCCGCAGGCCACCGCCTGCGCGCGATGCGCCCTGATGTGTATCTCGACATCCGTTGCGGGACACCGAGCACGATCGACCTCGCGATCGAATCTGCGGCGACGGTGCGGATCGGGTTTGGCCTGCGCGGTCGCAGCTGGCAGTATCACGCTCGAATTCCGTACCATGTCGAGGCCTCGCTGGGCCAGAACTGGCTGCACGCGCTCGACGTGCTCGGCCTGCCGCCGGCGACGTACCGGGGGCCCTCGCTCCCAGCGGCATCGGCGCTCTCCGCAACGGCACCGATCATCGTGCAGCCAGGCAGTCGCACACCCGCCAAGGAGGCGCCGAACATGCTGTGGCAATCGTTGCTGCCGCGACTGGCTGCCATCGCGCCGATCATGCTCGTCGGCAACGCGGGTGATCGCAGCCGCTTTTCGTCGCTCGTGGATCTTGTTCCCAGTGACAGTCTCGAGAACAGGATGGGGCGCACGACGTTCGACGATCTCGTAAAGCTCGCCGGCCGTGCACGTGCCGCGGTCGGTGTGGAGTCCATGGTGGCCCATCTCGCGGTCGGCTATGGGCGGCCGACGGTGGTGCTGAACAATCCGGCCGCGTCCGGGCGCATCGCGTTTCCGGATCAGATCGCGTCGTTGCGATTCTGCGACATCACAGCGGACGTTGCGGTGACCACAAAGGCCATCATGGATCACTTCACCGCGTTCCCTGGCTGATGGCGAAGACCGCGCCCTACTTGCAGATGACAGCAGTGCCGCAGATATCGCTCAAGGGAAAGAACGAAACTGCATTCTCAGTGCAGAACCTACGGACTGCCTCTTGTGCACCCTTGTACTGATCATTGTTGTAATCATGAACGAAGATGTATCCTCCCTTCACGAGTTTCGGATGGAAGAAACACAGACCATCGTAAATCGGCTTGAACAGATCAGCATCCAGACTGACAAAGACGAATGGTTCATCTATCCCTGTTGCAGTTTCAGGAAAGTACCCCTTCCTGACCTCGCACCGTGACCTGTTCTGCATTCGATTCAAGACCGCGTCAACAGACGTGAAGGAAAAGTCCTGCTTCCCCTCGTTGTAGTTCTTCGCGAGCTCAACATCTATGTCGCGTTGGTCGAAGCCTTCAAATGTATCGAAAAGGTAGAATTTGTTATCAGGAAATACAACGTTCATCTGCGAGGCAAAGTCGCCCTGAAACACTCCAACTTCCGCTATGCTCCCTTTCAACCCCCTGGCATTGATTTCGAAGGCGCAAAGTTCCAGCGATGAATATCGTGCAAAATCCTGTGGTTTCACTTCAAAGTTCAGCGCTCTTTTCCTTTCCAGCAATCGCATGGTCTTGAGCAGAACCCAGCCTTTTCCCATCAGAACTTTTTGAATCGCCATGAAGAGTTGAAGCATCATATAATCCTGGATGTAACTCCGAAAAACGGGCTGAATCTCTGCGACTTTTCCAGTGATTGAAACCCTGAGAATGGGCCTGGTGGACGCCGAGGCGGCGGCCGTATACTGCGCCTCGAAGTCAGCCAGCGGAACAACATACCCCTGACGGCCCCCCGCTTCACCGGTGACGGGATCGCCTGGCGGCACGATGGTCCGGCCTCAGGCCTCGAATCTGTCCGCACGCGCGCCATGACGACCGCCGCCTGACCAACCAGACTACCCGCGTGGCCTGTCATCGCGCGGATGTCCCGCCCGCCGATCGGCCTCGCACTGCCTCAGGTGTCACCACATACTCCCCTGATCCCGGGTGAAACTGCGATCACGGATTAGTATCCCGAATGGCGTTGCCTGCCTGACCGAGCCAGACGCGGCGTTCGGCGCGCGCATGTCGCATCCTGCCGTGGTCGATGAATTGGAAACAGCGACTAATAACGTATCACCTGCCCAGAGAGGCCAGATCAAGTGTTCACTCGTGGCACCAGCCAAAAGCCGGGACAGGAGCGCGGCAGTCTGACGTTCCGCCGACTCGATCGCTATGCGGGAATCCCGTTGATCGCGACGCTCGGGCTGTTCAGGAGCGCTCGAGAGAAGCCGAGCACGATCAAGCGTGTTGGACTGCTGAAAACAGCTGGCATCGGAGACACCATCCTGCTTTCGGCGATCGTCAATGATCTTCGACGTGCGATTCCCGATGCACATCTTGTTCTGTTCACTGGTGCCGAGAACCATGCAGCAGGCCTGCTGCTGGATTCTCTCGATGCAGTGGTCAAGCTTCCGCTCAAGAATCCTGTGGCACTGCGGGAGCGCCTGCGTCAATACCGTTTCGACGCGTTCCTCGACTTTGGCCCCTGGCCCCGGATCAATGCACTCATCGCGGCGATGGCCCACGCGCAGTACACGATCGGCTTCAGGACAGCGGGTCAGTATCGGCACTACGCCTACGACCTCGCCGTCTCTCACTCCGATCAGCAGCACGAGCTTGAAAACTATCGTGGCATTGTCAGAGCGCTCGGTATCAAAACGTCGAGTCCTCCCGCGCTTCGTTCGCCGCTGATTCCTGTCGGGACTCTGCCGTTCAGTTCCTCCGACACGCGTTACAGTGTCTTCCACCTATGGCCCGGTGGATTCAGGAGCAACCTGAGAGAATGGCCTGCAGAGCGGTGGGTAACGTTGGCGCAGTCCTTCCGCCGCGAGGCAATCTCCATTGTTCTCACCGGAGCGCCGGCTGACCGTGAAAAGAACGAGGTTGTTCGCGATGAGATGCGTCGGCAAGGCGTGGAAGATGTCCACAACGTCGCAGGATGCAGCCTGGCCGAGACGGCAGCTATCGTTGCCGCAGCCAGCATTGTGGTGTCAGTGAACACCGGCGTAATGCATATCGCCGCTGCCCTGGGAATACCGGTGGTCGGCGTCCATGGTCCCACGAACTCGCGTCGGTGGGGGCCAGTCGGCCCGCGGGCGGCGAGCGTGAATGCGCCTCTCGAAGGGTGCGGATATCTGAATCTTGGTTTCGAGTATCAGGATGCGCTGGATTGCATGGGCTGCATTTCTGTCGATCAGGTTTGGCTGGCATGCGCGCCGCTTTTACAGGAATGCTCGACTGCATCCGATGCATCTTCAGCTTGGACTTGACTCCACAAACGAAGTGTTTCCGGTGAGCGTCGACTCAGCCCGTCCCAGCGAACGTCACGCCTACAGCGCTCCATCCATTCGGATCACGGCCGGCAAAGTCCTCACCAGGATCATCGCGTCGCGCGCGAATGACCAGTTGGCGATGTAAGCGGACTCGAGGCGGATCACATCCTCGAAGTGCATGATGCGGTTGCGGCCCGACACCTGCCAGGGGCCCGTCAATCCCGGGCGCACGTCGAGGCGGATGAAGTGATGCTCGCTGTAGCGGGCCACTTCATCCGGGAGAGGTGGTCGCGGACCAACAAGCGACATGTCACCGCGCAACACGTTCCAGAACTGCGGCAGTTCGTCCAGACTCGTCCGACGAAGAAAGGTGCCGAGCGCGGTGATACGTGGATCCTGTGCAATCTTGAACAGCGGTTCATCGCCGTACACGTTCTGCGACTGCAGCTCCGCCAGTTGCTCCTCGGCGGTCGCGATCATGCTGCGGAACTTCCACATGTGAAAGCGACGTCCGCCCTGACCGATGCGAACCTGACGGAAGAGCGCCGGCCCCCGCGAGGAGATGCGCACTGCGGCGGCGATGGTTGCGAACAAGGGCGCCAGCAACACCAGCAAGACCGATGAAATGACGATGTCCATCGCGCGCTTGACGACCAGCTGGCGGCCCCGCTCACCTGGACGCACCAGCCGCATCAGCGGATCGCCGTGGTGAAATACGAGCTGCGGCTCAAAGCCATGGAGCGCCACGGTGCGCGGCAGGCAGACCACGTTGCAGCCGGCAGCATCGGCGACACGTGCCAGCCGTTCCGCCAACGGTTCGCTCAGGTGACCGAACAGCACCACGGTGTCAGCGCGATGTTCATCGATCAGACGCATCATCGCACTCGTCGGACCGAGTGGTCCGTCTGCCAGCTCGATGCGCGTGGTATCCACTTCACCGACGAACCGGAACTCGGTGGGATCGGCAAACGCAGGGTTCGTGCGGCCCGCGCGCAGATCGCGCGTTGGTGCGACGAGAATCGTTCGCAGCGCCAGCGCCGCGCGCGGCCGCACACGCTCGACGACGATATCAAGGACGAATCGCACGACAACGAGAGTTGCGGCAATCGTCAGCCCGAGAAAAGCCACGCCACCAAGGCGAGCGAGATCTGGCGGCGAGAACAGCCGCGTCCAGCTCACGAACAGCACGCCGAGGACGGCACCCATCGCCACCGACCGGATGTGGCGCTTCTGGGCGCCGCCCACATATCCACCGCAGATCGTCAGGCCCAACAATACCGCTGCCTGCAGCGGCAATGCTTGCACCGCGCCCGCCGGGACGATGGTCCCCAGCTGCGAAGCGATGAGCGGGCCGAACCACGACTGATCGCGCGTGGCTGCCAGAACGATCCGCAACAGTTCGAGGGTGAGCAGATCCACCGCCACCAAAACCAGCACACGCAGCACGGTGCGCCAGACGTGTCGCCAGACCGCGTGCGGCGCCCGTGCGTGCAGGATTTCGGGTAGCGGAACGCCGACGTACTGGGAGTCGCCCGAAGGGCGGGTGACCGGAACGGCGTCAAAGTCTCGCCGACGCGATCGCGGCCGCGACGAAGGTGGCGGCGATGGTGGTGGCGTCACAGGGCGGCGTGAGCCGGTCGCTCAGTCGGACAAAGCACTCGTCGGGGCAGCGGCTCGAGGGGGGTTCTCCAGCGGCGGATGCCAACCAGAGACGCTGAATACGATACACCAATGTAGGTCCAGACATCTGTTCACGGCACTACCGACGTACACAGAGCTGGCCTGACTGAACCATTTGAAGTCGCTGACCAGTTACGGGCGGCCCGCAACTGCCCTGACCCGCGGGTGGAACCGGAACTCCAGGCTCAGGTTCCGCTTGTCGATCTGCAACTCCTCATTGTCGAAGCAGAAGCCCAGCGCTTGCCAATAGAGGTTGAGGCGATTCTGAGACGTGACCGTCGCCTCGAACCAGCCGGCGCGCGTCAGCGCCGCAGCGCGTGCCCCCAAAGCGAGGCTCACATCGTGCTTGCAGGATCCGTTTCCAAGAGGGCGCGGGATTGTGTAGTAGGAATCGTCGTCCCATTTGATCCGGTAAGCGAACAGGCCGACTGATCGCGTCGGGCTGGCGAAATCCATGCTCAGTCGTTGGGTGACGCTTCCCGGACCGATCATCGCGCCTAATACCTGCCCTTTCTGGGAGAAGCCGCCCTGCACTGCTCGACTGGTGTACCACGAGCCAACTGGCCGCTCGCGATAGGACGAACTCTGGTTGGTCTGCGAGTACTCGGCACCGACGCGCCAGGTCCAATGCTGCCAACGTAGCGGTCTGATATGCTGCAGTCCGAGCGTGAGCGCCTGGGTGTGATTCGGCGACTCGATGAAGTCGCGGAGACTCTCCGGGATTTCGGCGCGTGCCCACTCGAAGTAGACCTCGGCGCCGTCGTCGGGGAGGCGCCAGTTGGCGAAGACGCTGACGAGCTGATCCCGCCCAGGGAACTGTGTCGAATCCCCACGGCCGACGGCATTCGGCGTACCGACCAACAGGAGCGGATCGAGGAGGTGCTTCGCGAAGGCGTTTCCGCCTCGTGGAGCAATCACGACTCGTGCGAGTCCGAATGTCAGATTTTTCTCGAATGCCGGCCGCCATGCCAGCGCGATACCTGCGACAGTTCGGGAGGAGTCTTCGGGGTTCTTGAAGAAGTGGGGCGAATAGGTGAGCCCGCCGATGAAGTAGCGGATATCCAGTTCCCCGGCAGCGCGGATCGGGCGTGACGTCTTGATGTACGCGCGTGGTGCTCCTGCCGCCTGTGTGCTGAGAAGGAGCGCGTTGTACTGACCGGGGCCCCACCACTCCGGTTCCGTGGTGAATCCCACCTCGAAGCGTGGCGCGCGATACCAGAAGGCGAGCGTGCCGGCTTCCGTCTGCTTGATGACGTTTTTACCAAAACGGCGCGGCATGTCCAGCGACCGCGGCAGGTA
>Ga0209490_10005957_pt1 | contig 11069 bp, 14 predicted proteins | sample MAT06_FD_187209 | JGI IMG/M metagenome (GOLD analysis project Ga0209490, IMG submission 187209) | Freshwater microbial communities from Lake Fryxell liftoff mats and glacier meltwater in Antarctica - MAT-06 (SPAdes) (version 2) | ecosystem: Environmental > Aquatic > Freshwater > Ice > Liftoff...
TTTTTCCCTCAACTTGAGTACAAGTTTCAACCCTGACTCCAGGCAAATCTAATAGATAGTCTAGATGGAAGCTCATAACAGTAAATGTATGATTAGGTACATTTTACACCATAAACTCAGGAGAGCCAAAATAGCTAGGACGGGCTCTCCGGCCCATCCCACAAAAAGTTTTTTTCTTGTGGAATGGGCCGGAGAGCCCAGCCCTGTCTGGCGTGTCTGCTGAGTCTGGATAAAAGTCTCTCAAACACGTAAAATATCGTAGTTTGTAGGGTGCGCAATGCGCACCGGCTCATCTTGTAACGTGCGTCAAAAAGCATTAAAAAAGTTTGTAGGGTGCGCAATGCGCACCGGCTCATCTTGTAGGGTGCATCAAAAAGCATTAAAAAAGTCAACCAGTACGCATTTCGATGGTATCAAAGTCAACTGGTGCTTACGACCCACCCTACAAATTACCAAATTTCAAGCATTTTTGGCACTCAAAAGCAAGCTGAGCACACACGCCAGACAGGACTGGGTGCGCAATGCGCACCGGCTCATCTTGTAACGTGCGTCAAAAAGCATTAAAAAAGTCAACCAGTACGCATTTCGATGGGTATCAAAGTCAACCGGTGCTTACGGCCCACCCTACAAATTACCAAATTTCAATCATTTTCGGCACTCAAAAGCAAGCTGGGCAGACACGCCAGACAGGGTTGGCCGGAGAGCCCGTTCCAAAATTTGATTAAAAGGACTTTTGCAAGAGGTCTATTATACTTGCTGTGCTTATTCAGAATCCCCAAATTAGCAATATGTCTCTTTGACCATTTCAGCTTGAATTTTTTGGTTGATTTCGGAGCGATTGAGTTCCCAGTTGCGGATGGTATGCACGATATCGATACCAGCCCAAATTAACATTCCCAGGACGATCGCAGCAATAAAGTATCCCATAGCTTTCTTAAAAGTTGAGGTTTGCTGTGTCTAATCTAGCGTGGCAATTCAAGGCAGACAGGATAGAAAATATCAAAGTCGAGTTCCGATTTCCACCTCTTAGTCTGCGGAGGCAGACTTCGTTTGTGTAGTAGCGATTTCAATCGCCGAATTATCTTCACCCTTCCAAGGCGGCCAAAAGACACAGCAACAAAGCCTCCGTCCACTCAACTACAGCACCGTAAGTATCGCCCGTGTGGCCGCCCAAACTGTGGTTAAACCAGGCTCCGGCAAAAATTCCGATCGCACTTCCCCCCAAAGCCATCCCCACCGCCAACAGCCACCGATCGCCCGACAAGACAACTTGCAGCACGCTCAAACTCAGCAGCAACAGCGCTCCCGGGATAAAATCAAACGGAGAATAAATCGATTCTTTATGAAAAGCTCCCTTCCCCTCCGCCCGGAGATAGGGATAGCGGGCGATCGCCACCAGTTGGCCCCACCTCCCCCAACCTGCGACACCCATCAAAGCCAGCCACCGATAGTTACTCAAGTCCGAGAGAGCCGCAGTTTTCAGCAGGACGATCGCGATCGCAGCCATCGCCCCAAAAGCCCCTGTAACGCTGTCCCGCATCACTTCCAGCCTGCGTACCGGGTCGGGGACAGCCAGCCCGTCCGCCGCGTCCATTGCCCCGTCTAGGTGCAGCCCGCCAGTGATGGCGATGCCCAAAACTACCACTAAGGCCGATCGAGTCAGAGCCGGCATACCCAACAACTGCAACCCAAGATCCGCCAGTCCCAGCATCCCGCCAATCAAAAGCCCGATCGCCGGTGCCAAGCGAGCAATGCCCCGAAACTCCAAAGTCCAAGACATCGGCACCGGCAAACAAGTATAGAAAGCGACTGCGGCTGCGACGGCAGCGCCCTGATTCCTGAAAAAGTCGATCGTAGAGCGAACCAATTTATCATCCATCATAAGATAGAAAATTTTTCATCTTGTATGCGGTTGCTAATCCATTAGCGTGTGCCAGAATTGGAACTGTAAGAGCCTAGTCCTTTGGAACCGGTATTCCTCCTGGCCGAGATATTTCCCCGGAAAACCTTTGCCGGCAGCGATCCCCAAGCTCCCAATCTCAAATGGCTAAACTCAATACCCGCGTTTCCCGTATCCAGAATTCTAGCTAACTCCGTGATTTCCTAGACGGGAACATACTACAACAGAGGCTTTTGCTCCATGAGTCACGACCAATTGAATAACAGGGTAGTTGCTCCTTGCATCATCGATACTGGCATTGTCGTCAACAAGCGCGATATCAAAAGATTGCTGTTTGATTTAGGACGCGTCCGCTACCTTCACATCCAAGATGGCAAGGTTTACAGCGAAGGGGAAGGTTATGTGCTCGAAGTCTTCGCAAACCCCGATCGTTCTACCCTGATTGCCAACCACGCGCTTTATTTGAACGTATATAGTTTTGATTACCTGGAACTGAAACAGTCCCCGGTCGATGGTGCTTATTTTGACCTAATTCAAGAGGGACGGCAGTTGCGGTTAATTCCCCTCTCCAATCCTTTGCAAGAGCAAGTCTCCCGGAATTTAAATGCTGCGGCTTTAGATGCGGCTGTCGATCAGGTACTCTCAGGCAACTGGGATCTGCAATTAGATGAGGATGATTCCCTATTTTAATCGTCAGTCAGTCGATTTTAGATTTTAGAGGTTGCCACGCAGAGCTCGCAATGCTTCGCAATTTTAGATTTACTCTACAGATGAATCTGGAAGCTTGAACTAGGATCTAAAATTTTTTGCCATCCACGACAGGATTCGGAGGATTGTATCCGTTTTTGGGCCCGGTTGTGAGTTTTTTGTCGCGATGTCATCAACAATAGATTACATAACACGGACTGCCGAATAGCGGTTAACGATCGTCGGAGACTAATGACTGAAGACAACGCGAGATTTTCTTTTAAGTGTGAGGCTAATTGTAGCCATACCCAAGCGCGTGCAGGGGTTTTCAAAACTCCCCACGGTATTGTGGAAACGCCTAAATTTATGCCCGTGGGGACACTGGCTAATGTCAAAACTTTGACGCCGGCACATCTGGAGGCGGCGGGAGCTCAAATGGTTTTGGCGAATACTTATCACTTGCACTTGCAGCCGGGAGAACGAATTGTCGCGGGCGCGGGCGGATTGCACAAATTTATGGCTTGGCCGGGCCCGATTCTGACAGATTCGGGCGGTTTTCAGGTGTTTAGCTTGAGCCAAGCGCGGACTATTTCTGAGGATGGGGTGATTTTTCGTTCTCCTCGCGACGGCCGGATGATTAATTTGACGCCGGAAAAATCGATCGAGATTCAGAACGAGTTGGGCGCTGACGTGATTATGGCCTTTGACGAGTGTCCCCCTTACCCAGCTACGCGGGACGAGGTGGAGGCGGCGACAGATAGAACTTACCGCTGGCTAAAACGCTGTATGCAAGCTCACTCGCGCCCGGATCAGGTTTTGTTCGGCATCGTGCAGGGGGGCGTTTTCCCCGATTTGCGATCGCGCGCAGCAAACCAGTTAGTAGATTTAGATTTACCAGGTTATGCGATCGGCGGTGTTAGTGTCGGCGAATCGGGGGATTTGATCGCAGAAATTGTGAAAGTTACTGCGCCGCTGTTACCGGCAAATAAGCCCCGTTATTTGATGGGGATTGGGACTTATCGGGAAATGGCGCTGGCTGTGGCGAGTGGCGTAGATATGTTTGACTGCGTGATTCCGACTCGGCTGGGCCGCCACGGGACGGCTTTTGTGCGTGGGGAACGCTGGAATTTGAAAAATGCTCGGTTTCGGGAGGATTTTGCTCCGCTAGATGAGTCTTGTCCTTGCTATACCTGCCAAAAATTCAGTCGGGCTTATTTGGCACACTTGGCGCGGGCGAACGAAGCACTGGGGTATACTTTGCTGGCGCTGCACAATGTGACGGAGTTGATTCGCTTTACTGGGAGGATGCGGGAGGCGATTTTGGCCGATCGATTTACTGAAGAGTTTGCCCACTGGCTGACACCAACTGTCGATCGAACATGAGTTCCTTGGGTGAAGATATGCGACAATTATGAAAATTGTGTTGGATAGGTAGGTTGATTCATGGAAGCTGCATTACTCTTAGCAAAAATGCCCGAAGCTTATTCGGTCTTTGAACCACTGGTTAATATTTTGCCGGTGATTCCCGTGTTTTTCTTGCTGCTGGCTTTTGTTTGGCAAGCGGCTGTCGGATTCAGATAAGTTTGATTTTGATTAAAGCAGGGGCAATTTGTTAATTGCTCCTGCTTTTACCTGTTGAGTTTTTGGGCTGATCTCGTTTACGGTTGTTTCGGATTGATTTAACCGCTCTTGGCGCTCTTGGCGCAGAGGAAGAGAAGAGAGATGAATAATTCCGATATGCTATGTTTAATCGCCGATCGCAATTTTGAAAGCCGGTCTTTCCGATATCCGCTTCATGTAATCTAAAACAGCCGGATAAGCACTGAGGTCTACCTGTAGCATCATCGGAATGTAGATCAACATTGACCCGACTGCTACGTCGGCGACACCGAATTCATCGCCCATTAAAAACTGCTGTTTCTCAAAGATTTTATTAAGCGGTGTTAACATTTTTGGAGTTTCGCGATCGCGACTGGCTTCAACAAATATTCCAGGGCCGAGGGTGGCGTTAGCAAAGATGACCCACTGCACGATTTGGGCTTGCTGCTCCAAACTCTCCGGCATTTTACCATATTTTTGAGCTAAATACAGCAAAATTGCCCCGGATTCCCAAAGTTTAAAATCTCCATCCACAATTGCCGGTACTTTGCCGATCGGGTTAATTTCAAGAAACTCTGGCTGCAAGTGTTCCCCTGCTTGCATATCCAGCATGACAAATTCGTAGGGAACCGCTATTTCTTCAAGATACCACTTGACAATTGAGGCTCTGCTGCGAGCACCGCCGTAAAGTTTCAGCACTTAATTTTTATCCTTTAACACAATATTTCTGTTATACCATCTTTGGTCAGTTGTCAGTTGTCAGTTGTCAGTTGTTGGTTGTTGGTTGTTAGTTATTAGTTGTTAGTCAGCATCTAATGACTAATGACTACTGCCCACTGTCCACTGTCCACTGCCCACTGCCCACTGTCAACTGACTAATTACCCATAACTAATGGCACTTCTGTTAAATGCGAAAATAAGGTATTGGTTCCAATAATAATCAAAATTACTCCTCCGAGGAACTCTATTTTATTTCCAAATAAGTCTCCGCACTTGTGACCGATAAACACGCCAGCAAATACTACAAAGAAAGTAATAAACCCGATCGCACTAACGACTGGGCCGATCGAAGTTTTTAGCACTGCAAATCCGACTCCAACCGCGAGGGCATCTAAGCTAGTTGCTACCGACAGCATTATCAAAGTCCCCGTATCTAAGGGATTGAATTTTTTCTGGCATTCTTCACTTTGCAGCGATTCGTAAATCATTTTACCGCCAATGAAACTCAAAAGTCCAAAAGCTATCCAATGGTCGATCGGTGTTATCAAAGAACTAAAAGTCAGACCAATTAACCATCCAATTATGGGCATCACAGCTTGAAAGCCGCCGAAAAATAAGGCGATTTTTAAAGCTTTATTGACCTTTATATGTTTGATTGCTAAACCGCTAGAAACAGCAACAGCAAAAGCATCTGCTGCTAGTCCCAACGAAAGAAAAACGGTAGTCCCTGCGTCCATTTTTGTAAACTATTAGATGTTATAGGTAAAGTATTTCTCTTGACTGTTTTACTTTACACTAAACTTTGATCAAATCACGGTTTTCTCATAATTCATTCATTTTTTTATCACATTTGTTTCACAATTTTCGGGGATTGAAAAAATTCGCCTTTAGCTGTATTATATGAAAGACTATCGATCGCATAGCAAAATTGAGAATGCCGCCATCTAAACCGTATCAGCCATTGCTGCTCAGATTACTGCACGGGCTTAATGCTGCGATCGCCCTTTTAGCAATTTTGACCGCATTTCTGGTGTACAACACCTATGACGGGCGGTTCGGCAAAGTGCCCGTGCCTCGAATTGCAGATATTATCGGGATTCACGGCACTTTTGGCAAGCTGTTGCTGCTAGGAGTCATGCCGACTTTTGCATTGTACAGTTTCCTCGCAGGTCAAAAACGCTTGGTACAGTCGGATTCTTTTGGGAAACTAACTCAGTTGGGAAAACCGATTTGGTGGTACACTTTGCACCGGATTGTCAATACCTTGATGTTGTTATCGCTGACTTTTGCGATCGTCTCTGGGAGTATGGTTAAGGAAGAATGGCTACCGGCTGGGGATTTGACCCAGGTTTGGTATTATTTGCACGTTTCTGGTTGGGTGGTATTGGTGTTTTGTCTGCTAATGCACTTGTTAATGAGTGCGAAGGTGGGGGGTTTTCCACTAATTTTGTCGATGTTTGACACTGCGTACCGCCCGGATGATTCCCCGGCTGCTTGGTGGCAGAAAATTCGCTCTTTGGTCGATCGCTCTTAATTGAAAAATGAACAGAAATATCCTATTAATTATTGCGGAAATCCATCACTTTTGATCGTGCTAATTTGGGCGTTTAACAGTTGACAGATGACAGCGAAGTTTTTAGGCAGGGGATTTAAGCCCCAGCCTAAAAACAATCCACCTAAAGGTGGGGCATTAAATCCCCTGTGCTTTGGTAAGTCCTGGATTGTTGATTTTCGATCGCACTCACTGTATTTGTGCTCAAAAGGCATAGAATAGTGTAGAAGTCAACAACCAACTACTGCAAATGTCAGGGTCGAATCCGCCAACATCTCTCGCGCCCTCATCCCTCGAACAATCCCTCAAACATTTTTTTGGCTATGACTCTTTCCGCACCGGGCAGCGGGAAATTGTCGAAGCTGCTCTCGAAAAACGGGATATGATGATTGTCATGCCGACTGGCGGTGGCAAGTCTTTGTGCTTTCAATTACCGGCGCTGTTGAAACCGGGATTGACTGTGGTTGTTTCGCCTCTGATTGCCCTGATGCAAGACCAGGTGGAAGCTTTGCAGGATAATGGCATTGGGGCGACTTTTCTCAACAGCACTTTGAGCGCGATGGAAACCCGATCGCGCGAAACTGCAATTCTTGAAGGTAAGATTAAACTGCTGTACGTTGCGCCAGAACGGTTGCTGGGCGAGAGATTTTTACCGTTTTTAGATATAGTAGCCAATAAGTTAGGAATTTCGGCATTTGCGATCGACGAAGCCCACTGCGTTTCGGAATGGGGACACGACTTTCGACCAGAATACAGGCAAATGCAGCGAGTGCGCGATCGATATCCCGACATCCCCATTATGGGACTAACCGCCACCGCCACCGAGCGCGTCCGTCAAGACATCATCCAGCAGCTAACCCTGCGAAATCCCTACATCCACGTCGCCAGCTTCAACCGGCCAAATTTATACTACGAAGTCCGCCCCAAAACCAAGCACAGTTTTGCCGAAGTTTTGCAAATAATCCAAAAAAAAGGCGGTTCAGGAATTATTTACTGTCTCAGCCGCAAAAAAGTTGAAGAAGTTGCCTATAAATTGCAGCAAAGTGGCATCGAAGCCTTACCCTACCATGCGGGGATGAATAATGTCGATCGCACAACCAATCAAACCCGCTTCATTCGCGACGACGTGCAAGTAATGGTAGCAACAGTCGCCTTTGGCATGGGAATCAACAAACCAGACGTGCGGTTTGTAATTCACCACGACTTACCCAAGAATCTCGAAGGATACTATCAAGAATCCGGCCGCGCCGGCAGAGACAACGAACCATCCCATTGCACCTTATTTTTTGGATTCGGCGATGTCAAAACCATCGAATACATCATCGACCAAAAACCCGACGAACAAGAACAAAGAATAGCCCGCCAACAGTTAAGGCGAGTAATTAACTATGCAGAATCCAGCGAATGTCGTCGCACAGTTCAATTAAATTATTTTGGCGATTCATTTCCCGGCAACTGCGGCAACTGCGATAACTGTTGCAACAAAAAACCAGTAGAAGATTGGACGCTTGAGGCAATGAAATTTCTGTCCTGTATCGCCAGATGCCAAGAAAAATTCGGCATGAATCATATTATCGACGTATTGCGCGGCTCAAAAAGTCAAAAAATATTGCAATACCAGCACAACCAACTTTCTACCTACGGAATAGGCAAAGATAGAAGTCCAGACGACTGGAAAAGATTGAGTCGTTCGCTGATCAATCAAGGTTTGTTAGATGAAAGAACAGACGGATTTCCCATCTTAAAACTCAACGAAAAAAGTTGGGAAATTATGAAGCGCCAGCGCACAGTAGAAATCGCCATTGAAGCGCCGCGGGAAGTACAGGGAAGAGTTCGCTCTTTAGCAGTAGAAGTAGAAGGTTTGTTTGCAATTTTACGGACGCTACGAAAGCAAATTGCCGACGAACAATTTGTCCCACCTTATGTAATTTTTCCCGATAAAAGCTTGCGAGACATGGCAGAAAAACGCCCGCAAACTCTTACAGAATTTGAGGAAGTTTACGGCGTTGGCAGCAACAAGCGAGATAAGTACGGCAAGGTTTTCTTAGAGGCAATTCGCACTTTTTGCCAAGAACAAGGATTGCCAACTGGTTCTGCATCTTCTGATGTTGTTAATCCCCCGATTCTTGCTAACGTGGCGTCTTATTCGCAGATGCAAACCTGGGAATTATACCGACAAAATTTGACAGTCCAAGCAATAGCGAATGCGCGGGGTATGAGTCCTAATACTATTTCTGGGCATTTGGTAGAATTGATGGATATGGGGCGGGAAGTTGATATCAATGTGTTGGTGGAATCGGAGCGCCAGCAGGCAATTGTGAACGCAATTGAGATTATTGGGGATGAGAAATTGAGAGCTATTTATGAGTTTTTACAGGAAGCTTATACGTTTGAGGAGATTAAGTTGGTGCGCGCTTGGTGGCGGCAAAATTATGTGGGTTTTTAACCGCAGATACAGGCTGATTAATGCTGATAATTGAGAGGAGGGAGAAATGAGAATTAAAAAATTAGCTTTTTGTGATAATGTATTAGAGTGGCGTTTTGAACCAATCTATTTTTCTAATCTTGCCTTGCTGGTTGGGGTATCTGGTGTTGGCAAAACTCAAATACTTAAAGGAATTTTGCGTTTAAAAGAGATAGCAAATGGTGCTTCATTAAATGGCTTAGCATGGGACATTACATTTTCGACAATCAATGATGTGGAGTACCAATGGCAAGGAGAGTTTGAAACAAAAAAAGTTCCTGTCCTAATTCCCGATGAGGAAGACGAAGCCAGTAACTTTAGGATTCTTCGCGAGCATTTATCTAGAAATGGGGATACAATTATCGAAAGAAACTCTACGGAAATCAAGTTCAAAGGAAAGACAACGCCAAAATTATCACCGTTTCAAAGCGCAGTGCAAATCTTAAATCAAGAAGAAGATATTTCACCGGTTCAGCAGGATTTTAATAAAGTTATTTATAGTGATAACTATAGCTCTTTTAATGGAGGACTAGCTATGCCTCACAGGTTAATGTCAATATTTACATCAAGTAAAGTTTCATTAAAAATTAACATTTCATTGGATAGTATTAAAGGAAGTAATTTGCCAATACTTCTAAAAATGGCTTTAATAGCCACCGATTATCCAGATGTGTTTGATAACATTAAGCGCACATTTAGAGATGTATTTCCTCAAGTTGAAGATGTTAAAATAGAAGCAGTAAAAGAAAATGATAGTCTATCATTTTCAGGTTATCCCGTGGAAATCAGAGAAAAAGGTGTCAATAATTGGATTTCTCAAAATAACATTTCCTCTGGAATGCTGAAAACGCTAATTCTGATTAGCGAAATCTACTTGTCGCCAGAAGGAACTGTAATTCTAATCGATGAATTTGAAAATGCTTTAGGGATTAACTGTATCGATTTTGTTACCGATTTGCTCACGGAAAATAGAAATATTCAATTCATCCTCACCAGTCATCACCCGTACATTATCAACAATATCAGCATGGAATACTGGAAAATAGTAACCCGCACAGGAGGCGTCGTCACCGTCAAAAATGCCAAAGATTTGAACCTGGGAAAATCCAGACATCAGGCTTTTACGCAATTGATTAATCTTGAAGAATATAGCGAAGGAATCAAAGTTTAATGAATCTGTATTTTTTGGTTGAAGGAAAACAATCGGAGAGAAAAATTTATCCTGCTTGGCTGGATCATATTTTACCGGAATTGCAGCGAGTTGATAATTGCGATGATGTGAATGAAAAAAATTATTACTTGATTAGCGGGGAAGGATATCCTTCATTATACAATTTCATACCGCCTGCGATCGCCGAAATTAACTCCAACGGAAAATACAGCTATTTTGTAGTGTGTCTCGACGCTGAGGAAAATACTGTTGCCGAACTTACAACTGAAATTGATAATTTTTTAAATGAGCAAAAGTTGAAATTAAATAATGCAGAACTTGTGCTGATATTTCAGAATCGCTGCTTGGAAAGTTGGCTGCTGGGTAATCGCAAAATTTATTCCAGAAATCCTCAAAACAAGCCTTTGTTAGATTATACTAAATATTATGATATTTCAGTGAACTGTCCAGAAAATATGGGCAAATATCAAGATTTTAATACTCATGCTAAGTTTCACGGAGCTTATTTAAGATCGTTATTTGAAGCTAAAAATATTACTTATTCAAAAAAACGACCTGGAGATGTACTCAAGCCATTTTATTTGGAACAGCTATTGGCAAGGATTCAAGTTCAGCCAGAACAACTGACTACTTTTCGTCAGTTTATCGACTTTTGTAACAAAATTAAACCAAAATTGCAAAATTAGGACTTACGATCGGGCCCCAGAAACCGGGTTTTTCACTGAATCTGCGGGTCACAACCAAGAGTTTTCGTAAAAAACCCGGTTTCTTGGATATGTGTGCGTAACCTACGATCGCACTCAAAGCAAATACTATTAACTTTCGTAAATTCATGTATTTCTGTCCAACTAAGTAGTTAAGCAAAATTAATTACATAATTATCTCCAAATTCTTTAAGAATTCTTTCGACAGATGAAACAAGAGATTCCCAGCTAGAGTAGGCATCTATTTCGAGCCATTGATATTTGATAAACCG
>Ga0209490_10005958_pt1 | contig 11066 bp, 6 predicted proteins | sample MAT06_FD_187209 | JGI IMG/M metagenome (GOLD analysis project Ga0209490, IMG submission 187209) | Freshwater microbial communities from Lake Fryxell liftoff mats and glacier meltwater in Antarctica - MAT-06 (SPAdes) (version 2) | ecosystem: Environmental > Aquatic > Freshwater > Ice > Liftoff...
CCCCATTTCCAATTTCCATTTCGCTCCGAAATCACCTCCTAAGCTATCCTCGCTCGTTAGCATTACACTGGGTCACCCCATTCAATTAAAACCGCAGACACCGTTCGTCAGGAATCAAGGAGACGTTCACGCGGAGACGCGGGCCGTACTTCCGCGCGGGGGGGCCAGAGAAGTTGGCGCAGCGTGCACGGCCAGGATGAGGCGAAGGGTCTACCCGGCTCTCGTGGTGACACCGATGCACGACGTGGTCGTCGGCGTAGCCCTACTCTTCTTCGTGACAGCGATGGTCACCCTCTTCCACCGGCTCCACCTCCAACGGCGCGTCGGAAGGCTGACCGCCGGAATCGGGTGCCGCGCCCTGACACTCCGCAACGGGACCCGTAATTGTGGGAATGTGCTCTCCGGATTTCTGCCAACCGTCCAAAAGGTCTCCCTCGTCCTGCGGGTTTCCTACCTGCTCAGGCTCTTCATCACAGACTCACAAAAAATGAACCGTGCGGGCAGGCCTAAAAACTTGCTCCACACACACCGTCGCTGCGGTTTCGTTGCCGGCGCCAACTCTGGCGGCGGTCGGTGACCTCCGACGTTGAAAATCAAGCCATGGACCGCATCAAGCACCTCGAAACGCCCCGGGAGTGCCTCACCGCGGCTGCCGCAGCCGACCGCGAACGAGTTCGGGGAGGTATTTCGTCGGCACCGAGCCATGATCGATCACGGCCTCGTGAAATCGCCCAAGCTCAAAGCGATCGCCCAGTTCGCGCTGAATCTCCTGGCGCAATCGGTGATGGGCCATTCGCCCAACGAAGTAGGTGCTGAGCTGCGTCGAGCTCTGCTTGGCGCGGATGATTTTCAGACGCGCTTCGCCCTCGGATTGGAAGGCGCCCTCGGTGAGCAGCTTCATTGCCTCGTCATCCGTCAGCGCCAAGCAATGCATGCGGTAGTCGAGGATCGCGTTGGCCACGGCGCGCAGATAAAACTTGAGCTGCATGAGCCGGACGCGCAGATCGCCGTCGGCGTACCCTTGGTCGAGCATCATTTGCTCCGTGTAGACGGCCCAACCCTCAATGAAGACGCCCGATTGCAGCACGCGCCGGATGAGCGATGGCGAGCGGTTGGAGTATTCGATCTGCACGTAGTGGCCGGGATAAGCCTCGTGGATCGTGAGGATCTGCAGCATGTGCTGATTGTATTCCTCCAAGAAGCTGCGGACGCGGTCCGCGCTCCAATCCGCCAGGGGCGGGCTCACGGCGTAGAAGCTCACAGCGGCGGGTTCGAGGGGCGGTGCTGACTCCATGTAAGCGAGCGAATTGCCCCGTTTGAACTCCGGCATCTCGATCACTTGGCAACGATCCGGTTCCGGCAGACGAAGGATGTCCCGCTCGCGGATAAATGCTTTGATACGGTCCACGGTGGCGCGAGCATCCTGCACGAGTGTCTCCGGCTTGCCATGTTCCTGACTGACCGCAGCGATCACGTGCGCCACTGCCGTCCGCCGCCCTGCTTCGTCATCCGGGGGCAAGGTTTTGCCTGGGAAGTAACGACTCCAAAGCTGCCGCGCGACGACATACAACTCGCGGTTCACGCGGATGAACTCCGCCTCGGCATCGGCGAGCACCTGGTCGGCGGTGAAACCCGCGTCGAGAACCAGTTCCAGCTTCTTCGCGAAACGCTCCCGCCCGAGCCGCCAGTCACCCGTGGCTCTCCCCATCAGCTCGCCTTCGAGGAACTGCTGGTAGGTGCGGAGCTTCGCGGCAACCGGCGCGGAGGCGGCTCGAAGCGCGGCGAGTTGGGGCGTCTCTCCGGCGAGCTCGAACAGCCCGAACTCGTAGAGTCCGATTGCGCCGCGGTTCTGCCGGATGGCGGTCTCAAGGATGGTCTTGGGCGGGTTCCGCAACGTCTGTTGGGCGACCTCGATCACCGCCGGAATGCGCCGCAAGCGCGCGATCGTGTTGGTGAGGTTGGTCTCCTTGGGCAGCGTGGATTGGACCAAGAGCGAGTAGACGCTATCGCTGATGTAGTCGCCGTAAACCCGTGGATCCTCCTCGAAGGGACGGGTGTTTTCGGTCAGCCAGACCCTCTTCTCCAGGTCATGTCGGAAAATCTCGAAGTCGATCTGCCCCGCGCGGGAGAGCCGCGAAAAATCCACTTTCTGCGGTAAGGCTTGGAGCGTGACGCGAGTGTGGGCGACCCAAGCGGCCCGAGACGCGGCCGACAGGTCCTCCAACCGGTCATCGAAGCGGTGCTCACCCAACTGGGTGGCGGTGAGGGGCTCTAACTGGAAACGTTCGTCCAGATAGCCGCGGAAAAACAAAGCCAATTGGGGGTCAGCTTCTTGGGCGACCGACCGCAGTGATACCAAGGCCGACACCGCAGCCGCGACGGCCAGCACCAACGCCACGCGGGAGACGGGCAAAAATTGGGGAATTCTCATGATCGGTTCCTCGAGGACAGACCTGCGGATGAAGCCACCGCCGCGCAGAGTTTTCCATCTTCATCACGGGTTAACCTCCTGGCTCCGGTTCCGTGACTGGAAGTGGCCGACCGGAGCACCACTGTACGCGAGAAATGGCTGTAGGGGCGGTTCCAAAGACGGAACGAGCGTGCAGTCATTCGCCAGCGCCTCGACACGGGTTACCCGCTGGTGATCATCCCCGTGACGGCGATTCTGGTGGTAGGCATTCGGCTGCATTTTCTCGACGTCCCATGGCACCTGCAGTGGCGGGGACCGAATGAGATTTCCGGCGACGCCCGCGTCCTCCGCGGCCAGAGGTGGCTTGGTTCGAGGACGGTGCAACCAACAGTGTCTTCGCCCCGCCGAGCTTCAAGCTTTTCCCTAATATAATCACTAGAACTCGAATTTTCCTAGGCCAGCGAGTTATGTGCCTTCCTAAATAGTTTCGGAAAGGTTATCCGAAGTTTCACAGGAACGTCACCCAGCCGGAACAACCGCCTTCCCCATCGAATTGACGTCCGACCAACGGACGCGCATACCGGCGGAGTGTTGTCCGCAAGAGCCGCTCTGTTTCACGGTCCCGGTCTTCCCCTGGAGTTCCGCAGCCTCCCCATTCCGGAGCCCGGACCATCAGAAGTGCTGGTGCAGATCTCTCTGGCCACAATCTGCGGCTCCGATCTTCACACTCTGGACGGCCGCCGTCAGGAACCCACACCCTGCATCCTGGGACACGAGGCCATGGGGCGGGTAGTCGCTCTCGGGCCAGGCCGTGATCCCTCCCTCATCGGAAGCCGGGTCTCCTGGACACTGGCCGACAGCTGCGGACACTGCCCTGCCTGCCGGCTATGGGATCTACCGCAGAAATGCGATCACCTCTTCAAGTACGGCCACGCCGCAATTGATGACCGCAGCGGACTCAACGGCTGCTATGCGTCGCATGTGCTACTCCGGGCAGGGACCCGGGTTTTCCCTCTGCCAGAAGTCATCAGTGACGCCATGGCCGCTCCAGCCAATTGTGCGCTGGCCACCATGGTGGCAGCCACCGAACCCCTCGCGTCGGGAGGCACGATGGCCGTGATCCAGGGTGCCGGACTACTCGGGTTGTATGCCTGCGCTTTGCTGAAGTCGTTCGGTTGGCAGCGCGTGTTGGTCATTGATCGGTTTCCCCGTCGCCTGGATTTAGTCGGTGAATTTGGCGGCGAACCGGTCTCCGCGCAGAACCCCTCCCCGCTGCCATCCGCCTCGGCCGACGCCGTCATCGAAGCCTGCGGCGACTCTTCCGTCGTTCCCGAGGGAATCCGAATCCTCCGACCTGGAGGATTCTATGCGTGGGCCGGAATGGTCCATCCGAAGTCCCGGCTTTCCCTCACCGGTGAGGCGGTCATTCGAAAGTGCCTGACCATCCGCGGCAGCCACAACTACGGCCCCCGCCACCTGGAAGCGGGACTTCGGTTTCTCGAACGTCATGCCGCTGCGCATCCCTGGGAGCGACTGGTCTCCCCACCGATGGCCCTAAGCGAACTGGCAACTGCTTTCCTTCGGGTTGCGTCCGGTGAATGGCCGCGCGTAGCGATTTGTCCCGACGCTGAAACGTAACCCGTCGGGGTCCGAACGGGGTTGCCCCACAACCCAGGCGCGGAAGTATATCCCCTCCCATGACGGACTCCGACATTGTTTCAGAAATCCTCGAAACCCTTCGGCAGCGGGGACACCGCCAATACGGCGAAAACGTCACCGAGATGCAGCATGCGCTCCAATGTGCAACCCTGGCTCACGAGGCCGGGGAGGCGCGGGAGGTGGTCGCCTCTTGCCTGCTGCACGACTACGGACATCTGCTGCACGATCTGGGCGAGGATATTGCAGACCACGGAGTCGACGCTCGGCACGAACAGGTCGGAGCCAACCACCTTGCCCGGCACTTCGGCGACGCCGTGGTGGAACCGATCCGGATGCATGCGGACTCCAAGCGATACCTCTGCTGGAAGGAAGCCCCGTACTATGAAGGGCTATCCGAGGCCTCCCGCAAAAGCCTGGCATTGCAGGGTGGACCGATGACGTCGGACGAGGGGCGGGCGTTTGAAACGCACCCGTATTTCGACCAGGCGATCCGAGTGCGACGTTACGATGATCGCGGCAAGGTGCCCCACAGCGTGACCCCCGATTTGGAGGTCTTCCGGTTCCTGCTGGAATCCCTGCTAATCTCTCGGCCCTGATCGCCGATCGGACCGCGGCCCTGGAGAACTCTCCTGCCATGTCAGCCCTGTCAGCCATGTCCCGCACGGAGCGCCGCTCCCTAAAAGATCACCTGCGTGATCGGCCAAAATTGTCCGCCGCCTGGTGCATTGTGGCGGCCTTTGGAACCTATGCCTGTATGTACGGCCTGCGGAAACCCTTCACTGCCGCCGGATATGAAGCTCCCCCGTTTGGACCAGGTTTCAAGGCCTTCCTCGTGATGTCACAGGTATTGGGCTATACGCTGTCGAAATGGATGGGCATCCGGATCATCGCCGAAATGCAGCCCAGCCAAAGAACCGCCACCCTGCTCGGACTCGTCGCCGCCGCTGAGGTTTCCTTGGTTCTCTTCGGTTGGGTCCCCACGCCGTACAATGGCGTCCTGCTCTTCCTCAATGGACTGGCTCTGGGGTTGGTCTTCGGACTTGTGCTGGGATTCCTGGAGGGACGCCAATTGACGGAGGCCTTGGTCGCAGCGCTCTGCGCCAGCTTTATCGTGGCCGACGGCGTTACGAAGTCTGCCGGGCTCGCCCTGCTCGAGGCCGGCATCAGTGAGCGGTGGATGCCCGCAACCTGCGGGGCCTTTTTTCTCCTGCCCTTGACGGGTTTCGTGTGGATGTTACGTAAAATCCCCAGCCCTTCGCCGGCGGATATCGCAGCCCGTTCAGAACGGACACCGCTGGACCGGGCCGGACGCCGCGCGTTCCTGGCACGATATGCTCCGGGACTCATCCTAATCATCCTGGCCTACCTGCTCATCACCGTAATGCGCAGCCTTCGCGCCGACTTCGCGCCCGAGCTTTGGTCGGGACTCGGCACCCGCGGACAACCAGCCATTTTCACCACCTCCGAACTCTGGGTGGCCCTCGGAGTTCTGTCCGTGAACGGACTCGCCTCCACGGTTCGAGATAACCGCCGCGCCTTTTTCTTGGCCCTCGCCATCTGCGGCGCGGGATTACTCATGGTCGGCGGCGCGATTGCCGGACACCGGACCGGGCGAATAGGAGCCTTCCCGTTCATGGTCTTGTTTGGGCTCGGACTCTACCTGCCCTACGTAGCGGTCCACACCACGATCTTTGAACGGCTGATTGCGCTGACCCGCGAGCGCGGAAATGTGGGACACCTAATGTACGTGGCGGACGCGGTGGGATACCTCGGATACCTAGCCGTCATGTTCGCCAAGTGGCGGTGGACGGCGGACAGTGACTTTCTGCCCCAGTTCCTCCAACTCGGCGGGGCGGGCGCCACGATTTCCTTGGTGGCTCTCCTGCTGGCCGCGCTTTTCTTTGCACGGGTGAGGTACCCCGCAGCGCCTGTGCTCAGGGTCGCCCCTCTCGGAACCGCCTAAATCCAGATGCCTCGGTACCGCTAATCAGCGCCGGGCGGTGAACGGATTCAACCCTGCCCGCACAAGGCGGGCTCGAACCTCCTCCGTGTCTTCCTTGCCGGTGGGCAAGTCCCATCCCAGCATATCCCCATTGGCAGCGAACCCATTCCCGTCCACATCCACGAAGATCGGATTATTGTAGGCGCAGGGTTGCATGGAGGCTTGGTCGCTGGTTCCGAATCCGGTCTTCAACGTAAAATTCTCCCCAATGGCCACCACGATTAAATGGGAGTCCGCGGCGAGCCGGAGGGGAATCAGGCGGTCAAATTTGACGACTCCATCGCTGAAGAACTGCGGATGCGAGGCTCGGGTAAAGTTGAGATCGGGACTCGAGCGTCCGTTCACCAGAACCTGCACGCGATCAATGTCGAGCCAGTCGGTGCATTGAACCCGCACCTTGAGTCCAAATTCGCCTACCATTCGAGTGGTGCCGCCCGGCAACGTCCCGTCTTCACACCTCACCTCGAGGAACGGTCCTGTGGTCAACACCCCTCGACCGGCCCGGGCATGACGAGCGTTCTCTCTCCAATCGATTCGGGAGGGTTCATCCGTCGAACTGGGGAGATACACGCGCCACCCTCCGACCCCGTTGCCATGGACTTCATGGGCATCCGCAACCGCAGTAGCCCACAGGCGCAGTCCGCGATTGAGAAGCTGGCGCCAGACGAATCCGCGAATCTCCCGCACGGACTCCCGGCCGCCGGGGCCACGAACAATTTTAAGCGGTGCCTCGCACAAGATGTCGTTGCCCAGATAATTTTCCGTCTCCAGCGCATCCACCATTCGCTCCAGGCCCTGAAAGCCCCCGTCGGGTTCCCCGTCGTTATCGCGATCATTAAAGTCCTCCGCGAGGTTGGGGTGGTTGAGCTGAATCCAGCGCTGGGGATCTTCTCCCTGCCAACGCCGCAGGGTGAGGGCCGTGATGCGCGGGTCGAGGTTCCACGGCGGTGCCCCGTTGTCCTGACGATACAACTTAGGAGCGAAGGGAAATGAATTCATGTGCTGACCGGCACCGGTCAGTTCGACGCCACTAACCGTTTGAAGTTCGTCGGACAAACCCAGTTCCCGAATCAACGGGGCCCAGTCGAAAAACCGGTTATGCTCCGTGGTCGGGGCGAACTCGACCTGCTCCGCCGCGAGATTGATCAGTCGATCGCGCGTCCCGCAGGTGTTGTCACCACTTTCCGTGGAGTGGTTGTGGTAGTCGCAACTGACCCAGCCCGCAGTGTCCACCAGACGGCGAAGTTTACCGGTCACCGCGATCGATCTGCCGGAAGCAAGTGTGAACTCAGAAGTGAAATGACCAAACTCCGGCCCGCGGGTGATGACAACCCGATAGGTACCAGGCGGCAGTGGGACCTTAAAATCACCGCGCTCGCTGTGATACTGGTCAAGACACCCATGAGCGCGGATCTTTGGGCCGAGATTGGGCGTCGGGGTTTCGCCAACCCCGATGAATTGAACCTTGCAGGGAATCAACTGCCCAGTGTCACCACGAATCTCAAACGCCACCGCCGATTCAAGTCCCAGGGAGATTTGAACCTGGTTGGTCTGGCCCTGCTGAATGGACACCGAGTTCGTAACCGCGCCACGTCCAGCATCGGTTACCTCCAGAGCGTACTCACCGGCCGGAACGTGAACCTGAAGGATTCCTTCTGCGTCCGGATAACCGGGAATCTTCCCTCCGGACCACGGCAGAAGAACGCGCGCTGTCGAGATGGGCCTGCCCTCAGAATCCTGAATCCTCGCCCAGAGAAGTCCGGTCGGCCCCAGTTGTTGGGCGACGAGTCCAGCGGCCTCCGCGGGCGAACGGCCGACGGCCAGGAATCGAACAACCTCAATCTCCTCACCCGGCCTCAATACGAACTCTTGATTTCGCGGCGGGCGCGCGGGGTCAGGGAGCCAAGCATACGCATATCCGGCATGATCCAGCGGATCCTCGGCATCACCCCAGGAGATGGGTCCCGCCTCACCGGCATTGCTGAAATGCGTCCACCGATCCCCGAGAATATTGGTCCTAGCCGTCGGACTTTGATTGTGCACCGTCGAGACGATCAAAACCCCCTGCTGGCCATCCTTGAGGTGATAGGCATGGCGCTTGGCAAGTCCGCCGTTATTCTCCGCGCTGACCACGGTTTCGATTACTGCGGTACCGTCGCGACCGTCGCGGTCAATCCGCACGTGGGACACCGGTCCCTGTTGGGCCAAGGGACAAAAAATTACCAGTTGATCATTGGTTGCCCCTCGCAGTCCGAGGTCGTAGAGACAGCCCGGGGTCATGCCATTCGTACCGTAGAAAGTACTCATATTGGGTCGGCGCAGCGGCGCGTCGTGGGCCACGGTCAATTCAACGAGATCGTTCCGAAGAACAAAGTCGCCGATGATACCATCAGCCTCTTTTCCCCGGGGAAGGATCGCGGTTGTCCCCGGCCCCACCTCCCGAGCTTCGGCCGCGGACGCATCAGTTGCCGCCGCCACCAACAGCAAGAGACCGGGAGTCGCCTGAAGGATGTTCCAGATTCGTAGTTTCATGACCTTAAATCGACTCACCTTGAGGCCAATCCGGCGCCTCCGACAAGTGACGGTTGGGTTTCGGTGTAACCCACCAACGCCGAGGTGAAAGTCACCTCCCCCCCTGGACCCGCGACGCGAGTCCTCATTCCTGGCTACTCCGCGCGCACAGCTAACCGGCCCAATGAAAAAAAAGGCCGCACCCCTGGGGGCGCGGCCGCGATCGACTGTCCCAGGACGACGAACTTCAGCGGGTAAGGTGGAAGTAGCTGGCCACACCCGTGACGGGCAGCGTCACCGAGTTGTTGACGACTCCGGGAACGCTCTGCCAGCCAGGCACTGCCAGCGTCGGGCTGGCTTGGAGGGTCCAGCCAGTATCAGTGGCGGGCCAGGACACCACCACATTCGAACCTTGCATCACGATCGACAGAGCGGTGGCGGGAACCACCGAGCCGGGAGGTGCGAGAGGCGTGGTGAAGTCCACCCAGGCGAAGCTGAAATCCGCATCGCGCAACGGGAAGGTATCGGGGGCTGTTCCGTCACCGGCCGCATAGCGGGACTCGATGATGAACTTGCCGTCCGCGTACTCATACGTAAGCACCGAGGTATCCGCCACCGAGGACTGGTCGGCGAGGGTGCCGGAGTTCTGCAGCACCAGCATGCCGTTGGTCCCAGTCTTGCCCGGAAGGATCAATTCGTAGCGTCCGGCAGCGAGCCGGGTGAGGGTAAATCCTCCGGCGGAAATCGCCTTGGAACCGTCGGATCCCTTGACGCGGCCGCCCACGAAATTGACCGAGTTCAGCGGGAGGTACACAAAGGCGAATCCAGCCTGATCCGCCGCGGCATAGGTGGCCGGATTACGGACCTCGTCGTCCTGGCGGATGGCAATGGTCCACCCCGTTCCGTCGGCGAGCGGCGGCGCTGTGACATACTTGCCCCGGTTATCGTTGCCCTCGTGGGTGGACACCGCGAACAGGAGTCCGTCGTTCAAGGAGTTCACGCCCGGAATCTTCAGCGTCGCGACGCCCTCGATCGCCTCATCCCAACTAATGATCTCCGCCGCCGAATACTTGGCGATGATGCCGGCGGTCAGGGCTGGACTGTGGCCGCCCTGCACCTGCCAGGAGGCGGGCAGGGCGCCGCGGACGTGACCTGCCTTCCACCCCTGTGCAAACGGGAACCAGGCAGCGGCGTTGTCTAGGTTGGCTTCGCGGAGCGCATTCGGACTGGACGAGGACGGCAGGACGGCCGTCTCACCCAGCTTCCCGAAACACAGGTAGATCGCTGCGCTGCCGAACTCGCCGTCGAGCATGCTATATCCCGCCCGTGAGGATCCATCATGGGTGGAAGTCCAAGCGAAGCCGTGGAACTGCGGGGAACCGTCGTTCCACACTTGGCTGTTGCGGCGGATGCTGGGAAGGACGACCCCATCCAAGGTGGTCGGCGCCCAGGCGCGGGACTGGGGTAGCGCCGCGCGGGTCGCGTTGTCGCCGGACTGGTTGCGGTCACGGGTAGGATTGCTGTAGGGACCGAGGTTCTTCTGGGCGGACTCGGCCTCAACGGCACCGATCAGAAAATCCACATCGCCCTGGTTGTAGCCGGGAGCAGACCAAGGAATAGGGCCTTGGCCTTCAATGGTCAGAATGACCTCATTCTTGTCGTCGGCGTTGTAGATAATTGACGTTCCGTTGGGCCCAAGGCCGTCCGCCGGAATGACCATTTTGAAATTCACCGCCGTCACCGAATTGTTCGGATAAATTCCCGGGGCGTTCTCGCCCGCGGGCGCGCCGTCCACGGTCGGGGCCAGCGCTCTGGTGTCACCATAACCCGAATAAACTGCCGTGGTGCGCAGTGCCTGATCCTCAGACTCACTGATGTGATTCACCGTGCTCAGGCCGACGTAGACGGTCTGCGGGAATTCGGCGGGATCCACGGTCACTTCGGACAGTACAGCCCACGAATTGGAGGTGTTGCTGTACAGTGTGGTGAAGAGATTTCCGAGACGCCGGATGCGGAGCCAAACGTCCGGATAGGGCGTCGTTCCTTTGGCAGTGGTGTTTCCCGTGGGGCGATCGGGCATATCGTCGGTGCCGCCGTCGGTCATCGGACGATAGATCGTCTCGATCGCATCCTTGGGATCCGTGGCGAGGGCGTTGATTTGAATGTTCGGGCTGCCCGGCTCCAGGGTTGAACGAACCATCAGGGACGCCTTCGCCGAATCCTGGGCGCCGGTGTCCTGGATCGTCAGGGAAAGCACCCGAACCTGAACGTCGAAATCACCCGTGCGTTGCTCATGCACGTACGTGAAGGAATCGGAGGCATCCCACGTGTCATTGCCTCCGGCAATCACTTCGATCGTGTCGCCGTTAACAGTGACCTGGCCAGCCACCGGATTGTTGATGTCAGTTTTCGTAAGCGTGGCTGCGTTGAGCCCGCCCTCAACGACGCCCAACAGCAGTATCGTCAGTAAGGCGTGCGCCTTGG
>Ga0209490_10005960_pt1 | contig 11066 bp, 8 predicted proteins | sample MAT06_FD_187209 | JGI IMG/M metagenome (GOLD analysis project Ga0209490, IMG submission 187209) | Freshwater microbial communities from Lake Fryxell liftoff mats and glacier meltwater in Antarctica - MAT-06 (SPAdes) (version 2) | ecosystem: Environmental > Aquatic > Freshwater > Ice > Liftoff...
ATTGGCTTTTGCTTATATGATGGAAGCGCGAAATGCCAAAGGAATTGCTCAAGCAAATGATATGGTTATATCTACCATTGTAACTACAGAAATGATCAATGAAGTTGCAAAATTTTATAAAGTAGGTTGCTATAATGTACTAACTGGCTTTAAATGGATTGCCGAAAAAATTAAGGAACTAGAAGGCAAAGAAAATTATGTTATTGGTGGGGAAGAAAGTTTTGGATTAATGATTGGCGATCAAATTAGAGATAAAGATGCTGTAAGTGCAGTTGCACTAATGTGTGAAATGGCCGCTTATGAAAAAAATAAAGGGAAAAGTTTATTCGATAAAATGATTGAACTATATCTCCAATTTGGTTTTTATTATGAAACATTAATAAGTATTACCAAAAAGGGAATGAACGGGCAAAAAGAAATTGCTGATATGATGGATGGATACAGAAATAATCCTCCAGCGTTAATTAATAATGCTGCTGTTGTAACCTTGCTCGATTATCAATTACAGATAGGTAAGAATATATTAACAGGGGAGAGTTGGATAATTAATTTGCCCAAAAGCAATGTGTTGCAATTTATAACAGCCGATGGAAGTAAAATTTCGGCACGTCCTTCTGGCACCGAACCTAAAATAAAATTCTATTTCAGCGTAAATACAACTTTAGCATCCAAAGAAGAATTTGATGCTAAACAATTGGAGTTGAATAAAAGGATAGATGGGATTATAAAGAGTATGCAGCTAGGATAATGATGAAATTAGTATATTCGTCCAATGTCGCCAGATAGGATTTATTCGGATAGTTTTCAGCATAAAGGAATGCGCCGTATTTTAATTGATATTTTACGGGAGAAAGGAATTAGTGATGAAGGTGTATTAGAAGCAATGAATAAAATACCTCGGCATTATTTTTTAGATTCTGCATTCGATAAAATTGCTTATGAAAATAAGGCGTTCCCTATTGCTGCAGATCAAACCATTTCTCATCCTTACACTGTTGCATATCAAACCCAATTGTTACGAGTTAAAAAAGGAGATAAGGTTTTAGAAATCGGAACGGGTAGTATTTACCAAACAACTATTCTTGCCGAAATGGGTGCTCAGTCGGTGTTTACTATTGAGCGTCAGAAGAAATTGTACGAAGAACAAAAGTTGTTTTTCTTTTTTAGAAAGCAATATCCTAACATTAAATTCTTTTATGGCGATGGGTTTCTTGGGTTGCCTACATACGGGCCATTCGATAAAATAATTATTACAGCAGCCGCTCCTTTTATTCCTCCTAAATTAATTGAGCAATTAAAACCCGGAGGTTGTATGGTTGTTCCTGTTGATGAAGGAGAAGTTCAACGAATGTTGCGTATTAATAAGTTGTTGGATGGTTCTATTTTAGAAGAATCTTTTGAGGAATTTTCTTTTGTGCCAATGCTCACTGGTAAAAATCAATAAAAAATCCGGAAAAGCTATTCGCCAATTCCGGATCTCATTTTATATTAGCAAATTAATTATTGCTGCATCATATCCATTCCACCACTCTGATCTGCTTTGGTATTTTTTCTCTTAAATAATGTAGCATCAAACTTGCCAAAACGGTAACTGAAATTCAAACGTAAAACTTGAGGATCTCTTCTTCGTTGGTTGGTTTGATTAAAGAAAGAACTTTCAGAAAAGTTTTGAGATAATTGTGTTCTAAATATATCATTCATGCTTAATGTAAGGTTACCTGTTCTTCCTTTTTTAAAAGTAAAATCTTTTCTAATAGCTATATCTACACCGTATCTTGGTAAATTATATCCTTGTGCTCCAGATTGTGGTCCTCCTCCAAACATCATTCCACCACCTCTACCACCACCACCACCTTGTGGTAGAACAGTTCTGCCTTGATAGTCGCCGCTTAATTGAATAGATAAAGTTTTTGCAACTTTAAATGTGTTGTTCATTTTAGTGAAAAAGCTCCATTGTTCTTGAGATAGATCTGGTTGTCCGGGTATACTTGCATTAATCCTAGAATTAAATACGTTTAAGTTTACTGTTAATTCCCACCATTTATTGATCTGTGTTTTTTCAGTTAATTCTAGTCCAAATGAAAATGCATTGTTTGCATTTATAAAAGTACTAAAGAATGCGCTATCTGTTGGAACTAAATCATTCCTATCTCTATAAACATATCTTGTAATTAAATCGGTTGAATATTTAGCAAAAAGTGTAGCTAAAAAGTTAGAACCCTTTTTATGCGCATTGTTCCACGACATTTCGAAAGAGTTGGTAAATTCTGGTCTTAATCCAGCATTTCCAATGTTAATATTTTGCGGATCTGTATAATCTGGGAAAGGCATTAACTGAAAGAAGTTTGGTCTATTAATTCTTCTTGAATAGTTAATTTGATAGTCTTGCTTATCATTAATTTTATAAGTTATAAACGCACTTGGAAATAAGCTCAAAGGATAAATAACTTTAAAGTTTGCTGAATCTATTCCCTTTGAAGTTAATAAAGTACCGGTGTAATTAGAACTTTCTGCGCGTAATCCCAATTGGTAACTCCATTTTTTAACTTTAAAACTATAAGTGCCATAAGCTGCATATACTTGGTCGGTATATTTATATTTATTACTTATTGTAGGAACAAGTACAAAAGTACCTGAAGAAGGGAAAAAGCGAAATTGGTCTAAAAGGTTAGCAAAATCGCGAATTGCTGCTCGTCCGCCAGCTTCAAACTTTGAATTATCTGTTAATGGATTTTCATAATCTATTTGAAATGTATGATTGATTGTATTGCCATTTCCTAATCCTCTTTGAATAATTGGTATGCCAACCTGAACGTTACTAGTATTAAAAGTGTTGTTACTTATATTTGATTCATTACTATTGTTACTTTTGTTATAGTTATAATCTGAAGTAATATTATGTCCTGTTTTTTCAAAATTATGTTTGAAGCTTAACTGAGTTCCTAGATTTTCAAAATTAGCAGAAGTCAATGTATTTACATTGCTGTAAGAAGAAAAAGCACCTTTAATAGTAGAATCAACTTTTTGTGTTTGATTATTATCAAATTTTCCTCTGTTGTAATTTGCAGAAATTGAAAAAGTATTTCTATTATCTACAAAATAATCTATTCCACCTCTAAAAAAAGCAAAATAACCAGTATTGGTAGAGTTTTGTACATTGTATATATTACTTGGAACTGATAAAATATTGTTTCTATCAGTAATACCTTCTGAAATAGATTTACGTTGGTTATAAGTTCCACTTCCAGTAAAATTTATTTTATTTTGTCTAAGGTTAATATCGCCACCAAAATTGAGCATCCCGCGTGAATCTACTCCAGATCTAATTCCTCCGTTGTAACCCGTTTTTTTATTTTTCTTTAATACAATATTTAAAATACCAGCATTACCACCAGAAGCATCATATTTTGCAGAAGGATTGGTGATTAACTCTACTTTATCTATAATTTCAGAAGGAATCTGATCAAGAGTAATTGTAGTTGGTCTGCCATCAATAAAAATGGTAGGAGCTGCATTTCTTAATGTTACATTACCATCAATATCAACATTTAATGCTGGGATATTTCTCATTAAATCGGTTGCAGTTGCACCCGCGCCCATTAAGTTTTTGTCTACATTAAATATTTTTCTATCAATTCCTAATTCAAATTGAGGCTTACTTGATGCCGTAACAGTAACATTTCCTAAATTAGTGGCATCCTCTTCCATTAAAATATTACCAAGGTCTTTGTCGGCCATCGCCATCATTTTAGAGAAATCAGGAGCAGCACCCCCTTGTGGAAATTTTATTCCAAAAGTAATTGCTTGTTCAATAGTTTTATATCCAATTGCGCTTAACTTAAGCTTGAAATTCCCGAATAACGACAAATTATCAAAAGTAAAATCACCATTTGATTTAGTAATTATTGTTCCCAAAGTAACTTCTTTCATTTTTTTGGTTGCTGTATCAAATTTGTTGCCTTTTAGCTGAACAGTTACACCTTCAACACCTTTTTTGGTTTTTGGATCCTGTATTTTACCATAAAAGTGACCAATATTGGTGTTTTGATTGGCTCCAGCTGCACCACCTGGGCGTCCGCCCATACCCGGAAACTGGGCATTTGTAGTAAAACACACCATTAAAAAACTAATAAGAACTAAAAAATTACGCATAATAAACTTTGTTAATAGGTGCAAAATTGCACCATTTAAGGGTTGAACAGCATTTGCATTATACAAACGGTAAGAAGACAATTTTAAATGGATAAAGTTGAGACCAACTAATATGACAACCTGTTTTTTGGTCGGTGACTAGGTCAATAAGGTTAATAATACTTGTAATAAGCCTATTAAAAATCCTAAAACTCCACCTATAATCTCTACAAATCGAAATTCCTTGGCCATGATGACATTTAAAATATTTTCGAGTTTGTCTGATGAGAAACCTGCAACTTTTTGGGTAACTATTTTTTCTAAATCAAGGTCTTCCTGAAGATTATTCATATAATTCTTCATGATAACTGGGAAAAGTTCTGTTAATTCAGTAATAAATACTTCTTTTAACTGGTTGATAGTTTTATCTCCTATAAACATGCTAATTACTGGCATTTGTTCCGCTAGCTTAACCCTTAAAAAATGATCTATATGCGATTCAACAAAAGGCATAAGCTTGCTAATATTTACAGGATTGCTAATTTTAGACTCAATATCTTCGAAAGAAAGCAATTCTTCACTTACTAATTTCCCTAGTTTTTCGGCAAATTGCTGTTGTCGCTTTGGAAAAATTCCTTGAAAACGAATGCCTAATATTATTTTGGGCTCCCTAGGATGAAATAACATTTTAATTGCAATCCAATTTGTAAACCAGCCGATAAAAGCAGAAATAATAGGGATTAAATAGATCAATTTCATATTGTAAAATTAAAAACCCATAAAACTAAAGTCTTATAGGTTTTATAAAGGGAGAACGAGGGGTCTCGAACCCCCGGCCTTCAGATCCACAAACTGACGCTCTAACCAACTGAGCTACGCCCTCCGTTTTTATGGGTGGCAAAAATAGTGATTTTTTTTTATAAACCATATTTCAAAAGCTTTGTTAATAGGTTTTAATTATATTAGTTTAAAGTGTTTTTAAGTTATTTTTGGAAAGATCATGCAAAAATTGAAGCAATTTATGAAGACAAGAAAAGGATTAGTACTCACCGCTATTGTATTATTTGGCGCATTATTTTTTGCGTTTAGAACTATTGGTGTTAGTAGTTCAAATGAAATGGTAACACTTCAACAACGGTTACTAAATGCTGTTGGTGCATTGTTAGAACAAGAGCATTTTAGTCCGAAAGCTATTAATGATGATTTTTCTAAAAAAGTTTTTACTAGTTATATTGACCAATTAGATGGCGATAAAACTTTGTTTTTACAAAGTGATATAAATGCACTAAAAAAATACGAAACAACAATTGATGATGAAATTCATGGAGCTACTTTGCAATTTCAACCTGCTGTAAGTGCTAATTATGAAAAAAGAGTAACAGAAGCTACTCAATTTTATAAAGAATTATTATCGAAGCCTTTTGATTATACAGTTGATGAAACTGTTCAATTAGATGGCGATAAAATTAATTTTTCTACAAGTGAAGCAGAAAGAAAAGATCGTTGGAGAAAAAAAATGAAATTATATTCTTTAGAGAGATATATTGATTTACAAGAAGAGAGAGAAAAAAGTAAAGGTAAAGAAGGATACATCGCAAAATCTGATGATAGTTTAGAAGCTGAAGCAAGATCTAAAGTGTTAAAAACGATGGATCGTACTTTTACAAGAATTAAAACAACGTTCACAGAAGATCAGCGATTTAATGTATTTATTAATGTAGTTACTAATTTAATGGATCCTCATACCGACTATTTTCCTCCAATAGAAAAAAGAGGATTTGATGAAAGAATGAGTAATCAATTTTTTGGTATAGGAGCACAGTTGCAACAAGATGATAATGGAATTAAAATTGCAAGTATAGTAACTGGCGGTCCGGCTTGGAAATCAGGTAAAATTGTAGCCGGCGATATAATCATTAAAGTAGCACAAGGAAGTGAAGAACCTGTTGACGTGAGTGGCTATGCTACAGAAGATGCTGTAAAATTAATTAGAGGAAATAAAGGCACAGAAGTTCGATTAACTTTTAAAAAACAAGATGGTACTTTCAGCACCATCTCAATGATTCGTGAAAAAATTGAACAAGATGAAGGGTTAGCAAGAAGTGCAATTGTTCAAAATGGAAACGATAAAATAGGATATATAGCATTACCTGATTTTTATGCCAATTTTGAAGATAAAAATGGATTTCGTAGTTCAGAAGATGTAGCCAAAGAAGTTAAAAAATTAAAAGCAGAAAATGTAAAAGGCATTGTAATTGATTTAAGAAATAATGGTGGAGGTTCTTTGGTTGAAGTAGTAAAAATGGTAGGATTATTTATTAAATCTGGAACAGTAGTACAAGTAAAAGAAAAAGATGGTAAAGTAGATAATAGAACATGGAGAGATAACGATGAATCTGTTTTATATGATGGTCCACTTACTGTGTTAGTTAACGAACTAAGCGCTTCAGCTAGTGAAATTTTTGCTGCTGCAATTCAAGATTATAAAAGAGGTATAATAATTGGTAGTACTTCTACATATGGTAAAGGAACTGTTCAACGTCCAATACCATTTGGTAAGCCAATTGATTTTTATAGCGGAAGAACCGAATATGGTGCAGTAACTCTTACTTTCCAAAAGTTTTACAGAGTTAATGGAGGATCTACACAATTAAATGGAGTAGTGCCAGACGTAATTATGCCTGACTCTTATGAATACTTAAAAATAAGGGAAAAAGACAATCCTAATTCCTTACCATGGGATTCAATTGCTAAAGCAGACTATCAGACTTGGCAATCAAATAGTTCTAGTGATCTTGCAACTATTAGTAAGACAATGCAGGATAAAATTTTAGCTGATCCAAACTTAAACTTATTACAAGGAAATTTAAAATGGTTGAGTAAAAACGGGGAAGCTCCTCTTAATTTAAAGATGGACAAATACAAAGACCAGCAAAAGCAAGTTTTAACTACCGTTACCCAAAACAATATTTTATTAAAACTTAAAGATTCTTTATCAGTATCTGCTTTAGAGGCAGATAAGGATAAGTTTTACAACAATGCAGATAAAAATAAAGGTATTCGCTATCAAGAATGGCTTAAATCACTTAAATTAGACATGCATATAGATGTAAGTGTAAAAATTATTGAAGAAATTGCTAAAACAAAATCCCCCATTGTTCGCAATTAATAGTAATTTGATTTTGTAATATTGTAATTAGTAATGCTTGCAAATGGAAAAGGTTCTAGAGAAAAAATGGTATGCTGTTTATACTAAACCAAGGTGGGAAAAAAAAATTGATACTCGATTAATTAAGAAAGGTATCGAAAGTTGGTGCCCATTACAAAAAGTGGAGCGACAATGGTCTGATCGTAAAAAAATAGTTGAAGATCCACTTTTTAAGTCCTACGTTTTTGTTAGAATAGATGTAACAGAGCGATCTAATGTATTAATGACAGATGGTGTATTAAACTTTGTTTATTATTTAGGAAAGCCTGCAGTAATTAGAGATGAGGAAGTAAATAATATAAAGATGTACCTATCCGAAAAAGATGCGCGGGTATCACTTATTTCTGATGAAGGATTTGTGCAAGGCGAAAAAATTAGAATTAACTTTGGCGTATTTATGGATAGAGAAGGAACTGTTTTACGAGGGAGTAAGAAAAAAGTTTACGTGCAACTACAAAGTCTAGGTCAAGTAATGGTGGTTGAATTTCCGGCTGAATATTTGTCTCCAGTTTAATGATTACTATTCATGTTTAAATCATTATTTCAATCTTCAAGAATTAAAAGAGACCTTTCTTTTATTGGGGTTGATATGCATTCGCATATGTTACCCGGATTAGATGATGGAGCTGCAACAATAGAAGAATCATTGGGCTATTTTCAGTTAATGCAAGAGTGGGGCTATCAAAAATGCATTTTAACTCCTCATATTTTTACAGGTGTACATAATAATTCACCCGAAACAATTTTGCCTGTTCTAGAAAGGATGAAACAAGAGCTTGTTTTAGCAGAAATAGATTTGCAAATAGAAGCTGCAGCAGAATATATGGTAGATGAATCTTTTATGGAATTATTGGCCGATGAAAAACCTTTAATGTGCATAGGCGATAATAAACATGTGCTTATAGAAATGTCGTATGCTGCACCATCACCATATATTGAAAACGCCATTTTTCAATTAAATATACAAGGCTACAAACCAATACTAGCTCATCCTGAGCGATATGGCTTTTATTATAACAACTTTCAACAGTATGAAAGGTTGCTCGAAATGGGATGTATTTTTCAACTGAATTTACTTTCTTTAAGCGGTTATTATGGTGTGCCCGTAAGAAAGGTGGCTATGAATATGCTTAAAGAAGGCTATTTTAAATTAATTGGTACCGACTTACATCATCACAATCATGTAGACGCAATAAAAGCTTTTACTATTACTAAAACATTTTACGATTTAGTAAATCAAATTCCTTTGATGAACGCAGAATTATAATTTCCAATTGACCAACTCATTGGCCCATTCTTTTCGGTAAGGAGTTGATACGCGAATATAATTATCGGTATAACCTTCCATCATTCCATTTTTATTATAAGCTTCAAACAATACTTTTCTAGTTTGCCCTTGATGCAGATTGGTAAAGTATTGTAATTTCATAAATGATAAATTACGCAACTTTTTATTTCGTTCATTCCTAATATGCATGGGAACGATTGGTTTAAATTCTAATGCCTTGGTATCATCTCTTTCCGAATAAGTAAACACATGTAAATATGAAACGTCTAATGAATGTAAAAACTCAAATGTTTCATTAAAGTGAGCATCTGTTTCTCCAGGAAATCCAACAATTACATCCACACCAATTGATGCATGAGGCATTAATTTTTTAATTAATTGAACTCTCTCTTGATATAATTCACGTTTATACCGTCTTCTCATCATAGCCAATATATCATTGGATCCACTCTGTAATGGAATATGAAAATGCGGCATAAACTGATCGCTATTAGCAACCCATTCGATCAATTCATTCGTTAGTAAATTTGGTTCAATAGAAGATATTCTAAACCGATCTATTCCTTTTATTTCATCCAATGCTTTTACTAATCCTGTAAAATTTTCTTCATACTTCAAATCTCCATCTGGCCCTTTGCCAAAGTCGCCCAAGTTTACGCCGGTCAATACAATTTCTTTAACTCCATCTGCTGCCAAATTTGTTGCATGAGTTAGTACGTTTTTTATACTATCACTTCTGCTTTTTCCTCTTGCCATTGGAATGGTACAAAACGAACAATTATAATCGCAGCCATCCTGCACTTTTAAAAATGTTCTTGTTCTGTCGTTCTGAGAAAATGAAGCATTAAAACCACTTACTTCTTCAATATCACAACTACAAATTTTTGCAGCATCGGTGGTTTTTACTAATTCATTGATATGATGAGCGATATTGAATTTTTCTGCAGCACCTAAAACTAGGTCAACACCCGGAATTTCCGAAATCTCTTTTGGTTTTAATTGAGCATAACATCCAGTAATAACCACAAAACTTTCTGGCGATTTTCGTTGAATTCTTCTAACTAATTGTCTGCATTCTTTATCGGCATTATCAGTAACCGAACAGGTGTTAATTATATATACATCTGCCAAATCGGTAAAATCTCTTTTCTCAAATCCTTCTTTTTCCATTATTCTAGATATGGTAGAAGTTTCCGAAAAATTGAGTTTACAACCCAAAGTATGAAATGCAACTGTCTGCTTTTTTTCCATCGGGTGCAAAGGTAAGGGCGAAATTCGGCATTAGTCATTGGGCATTAGTCATTGGTCAATGGGCCAAATTCTCTAAAACTTTCTTAAATCCATTTAAAGCTGCCTTAGTTTTTCAATTTTTAGCTATAATAAACTATGTTTGCCCGTCTTAAAAACCAAAGCAAATATGCAATTTAAAAAGATCAATAACATTACGGGTTGGGTGGTATTTTTAATAGCCAGTACCGTATATATTCTTACTGCCGAATCTGGTGGAAGTTTCTGGGATTGCGGTGAATTTGTAAGTAGCTGTTACAAACTACAAATTCCTCACCCTCCAGGAGCACCCTTATTTGTTATTTTAGGTAGGGTTTTCATCATTTTGTTTGGCGATAATCCTTTAAATGCAGCTCGTGCAGTTAATATCATGAGTGCTTTGGCTAGTAGTTTCACTATTTTATTTTTGTTTTGGACTATCACCCATTTTGCGCGTAGGCTAATGAAAGTGAATGCTTCAGAAAGTATTTCGTTATATCAGTTATGGAGCATAATGGGAGCTGGAGTTGTTGGTGCACTTGCTTATACATTTAGTGATTCTTTCTGGTATAGTGCTGTAGAAGGTGAAGTATATGCATTGTCTAGTTTTTTTACAGCAATCGTTTTTTGGGCTATTCTTAAATGGGAACATCAAGCAGATGAACCAGGTGCAGATAAGTGGATTGTTTTTATCTTTTTCATGATGGGACTTTCAATAGGTGTTCACTTACTAAACCTATTAACAATTCCAGCAATTGTAATGGTGTATTATTTCCGTAAAAGATCAACATTCAATTATACCTTAATTCGTAGTTGGTTTATAAAACTAGCAGTAATTGGAGGTGTTTTAGCTTTTATAGCTGCATTGATTAGTGCTGCTGCAGAAGCAACAGATAATGTTCCAATGGATAGTACTGTTGGAGGGTTGATGATTTTAGCAACAGTAATTGGTATTGCATTGTTATTTATAATAGAAAAAATTAGACCAAACGAAAAAGCATTTTTTGGTGGAGTTTATATATTTTTTGTAATAGGATGTATTATTACTGGTGTTGTTCAAGTTGGAATAATTCAGTACTCCATTAAAATGGCTGGCACTTTTGATAGATGGTTTGTAAACGCTGGAGGAATGCCATTCTTCTACGGTTTTGCTTTCTTCTTTTTATTAATTGC
>Ga0209490_10005969_pt1 | contig 11051 bp, 12 predicted proteins | sample MAT06_FD_187209 | JGI IMG/M metagenome (GOLD analysis project Ga0209490, IMG submission 187209) | Freshwater microbial communities from Lake Fryxell liftoff mats and glacier meltwater in Antarctica - MAT-06 (SPAdes) (version 2) | ecosystem: Environmental > Aquatic > Freshwater > Ice > Liftoff...
GAACCCAAAGCGATGTTTTAAGGCAATACATTAGGAGTTTGTCTGTCTCTGGGATATTAAACCCTATCGACAGAACCGCAATTCTTCCAGACACTCACCCTCTTGTGTAGAGTGCGGGGCTGCTTGCAGGAGAAGCTCAAAACTCTTACCCTGATCGGGGTCTTAGTATTCCTTTGTTTTTCTTTTTTGGTAGTGATGCATAGAAATGGTGATTTTGGTGTCAAACGGTTAGTCTCCTGTTGCTGATAAAATCACATTGCACCACTACCTCTTTTTTCTTTTTTGTTCTTCTAGGCAGTTACTGCGCCATACGGGTACTTTCTCCCCAAGGGTTGGGAGGGACGGCTCGACTGACACGAACTTGAGGCATGGAAGGCGATTGAGGGCTGGGTAAATCTTGGATAGTGCCAGATTGGGTACTAACTTGGACACAGCTAGGAGTAAAGAGAAAAATACTTTCTCCAATCCGCTCTTGATAGCCGTCAATGGCGTAGGTGCCGCCAGCAACAAAGTCTACAGATCTTTGAGCTTGGTCGGGATCCATGAGGGTGAGGTTGAGGACTACAGCCTTACGATCGCGCAATGACCTGATCACCTCTGGCATTTCTTCAAAGGAGCGGGGCTCGATCACCACAACTTCAGAAGTTCCATTAGCTAAACCGGGCATTCCAATCACATTATTCATAGTAGATCCCCCTAATCCTCCGTCATTAGCAATACTCAATCTCTCCCGGCTCCGGCGACGGGGCAGGGTTTCTTCTTGGGCGACAGGTGGATGTTCCTGTTGATAGAGATTTTGATAGGAAGGGGCGGTTTCTACCTCTTCTTCATATTCTTCGTAATCTTGTGGTTCTCCGAAACCAACAAAATCTTTAAGCTTGGTAAATATATTATTCACAGTAACGACTCCATTATGCGATGGGTTTTCCTTGGATTTTGACATACCTCCTCATCCTAAAGGAGCGAGGATTCCTTAACACTTCGCTGAGATGCGCTACCGAGGTAGTCTTACCTTCTCTCCATGTTCGTTTAGAGTCTCCTAATGCCCTACGGCGACTTTCTTCTACTTTAATACAAAGCCGTCCTAAAAGAACAGGGCTTGTATCCCAACTTTTCGGTCAATATATTAGCCCAAGCTCTAGAAATTTGCTAGATATTTAAACCACTTTACTTGAGTTTTTTTTGATAGTTTGTTGGCTGGAGATGAAAAAATTAAAAAAAATTAAAGTTTGTCAGCCGAATATATCATAGATTACATAAAATGCCTGTGATGCCCATCACGAATATTGCTCGATCGCCTCACGAAAACTTGATATTTATTTCACTCGCTACTTCTGTCTATATCACCAACGGTTCTGGGTAAATCGATGATGATGAAAGGGTAGTCAAAAACCCCATAAAGCCATGTCCTACAATCTTCAACGCGCCCCCAGTACTATTTCTGAAGTGTTTGCCTCTGTTGCTACTACTGGGATTGTGACCTTAGAAGATCGCTATGCTCTCTTAGCCGCAACCCTTAATGATAATCTTGACCCCGAAGACCGCACCCACCTCGATCGCATCCTCTACTCTGTCCGTCGTGGTCTAGTCAAAATCTGTAATTAATCCCGCAACCAATTTAGTATCAAACATCTGCACCAGATGATTTCTGAGATAACCATATACCAAGCAAAATTCAATATCTAACTAAATTTAATAATCTACTCTGAGCAACGGGACACATCGTGGGGTGAGTCCTGTTTTTTTTATTTCCCAACTTAATAATCCCAAATTTTTAGGCAGAATCTAGACTCATTTTGAATTGTGCTAAACTAAATTATGAGATAAAAATGAAAATAGTATGAGATTATTATGAAATATCTATGAAAAAGCTGGGAATGGGCAACATGGGCATAATTAGACAAAATCTGACTGGATACAGATTGGGGGCGATCGCTCTTATCCTATTGCTGGGTAGTGCTTGCAGCCCCGTGGAAACCACCATAACCCCAACGGCAGAAAGTACCACCCAAAATCCAGCCCAAAATCAAGATAAAAAGGTTATTCTCACGACTTTCACTATCATTGCAGATATGGCTCAACAGGTGGCGGGGGACAGGGCGATCGTCCAATCTTTAACCAAAACTGGGACAGAAATCCATGGCTATGAACCAACTCCTAGTGATCTGCAACGGGCGCAACAGGCAGATTTAATCCTTGATAATGGCTTGGGTCTAGAGCGTTGGGCAGAAAAGTTTTATGGCAACTTAAAAAACGTTCCTCGAATTACCTTGAGCCAAGGGGTGAATGTAGTTAATATCAGTCAAGATAACTATGCTGGGAAACCAAATCCCCATGCTTGGATGTCTCCCAAAGCTGCCTTGGTTTATGTGGAAAATATTCGTAAGGCTCTGGGAGATTTAGACCCGATTAATGCCAGTGTTTATAATAGTAATGCGGCTGCTTATAGCGAAAAAATCACAGCCCTCGATCGACAACTCCGGGAGACGATCGCAACAGTTCCCCCAGAGAAAAGATTCATTGTCAGTTGTGAAGGAGCTTTTTCTTATATTGCCAAAGACTATGGACTCAAGGAGCTTTATCTCTGGGCAGTAAACTCTGATCAACAGGCAACACCGAAGCAAATTCAAAACGTAATTGAGCAGGTACGTAGTCAAAAAATTCCTGTTATCTTTTGTGAAAGTACTGTTAGTGCTGATACCCAAAAACAAGTTGCCAGAGAAACCGGAGCCAAGTTTGCTGGCGTATTTTATGTAGATTCTCTCACCCTTGCTGATGGAGTTGCCCCCACCTATTTAGATTTGCTTACCTACAATATCAACACCCTAGTTAAAGGATTGAGAAACAGTGAACAGTAAACAGTAAACAGTGAACAAATAACATCAATAGTTTATGGCAGTCAACTGATAACTGATAACTGATAACTGATAACTGATTATGCAAAACCCTACTATTGAATTAGAAAATGTTACTGTTAGCTACGATCGTACCATTGCTCTTCATGGGGCAAATCTTCAGGTAAATCAAGGTAGTATCGCTGGAATTGTAGGCATGAATGGCAGTGGTAAATCTACTTTGTTTAAGGCAATTATGGGTTTGGAAAAGTTGCGATCGGGCCGGGTATTAATTCAAGGTAAATCTATTAATAAAATTCATCAGCGCAATCTCTTAGCTTATATTCCCCAAACTGAAGCTGTGGATTGGGATTTTCCGATTAGTGTTTATGATGTGGTGATGATGGGACGTTATGGGTATATGAATTGCCTACGGATGCCGAGGGAGATCGATCGACAAATCGTTACACAAAGTCTAGAGAAAACCCAGTTAATCGGTTTAGAACATCGTCAAATTGGAGAGCTATCTGGAGGGCAGAAAAAACGGACTTTCCTAGCCCGGACTCTGGCGCAACAAGGAGAGATTATCCTCTTAGATGAACCTTTTGCAGGGGTTGATGTGAAGACAGAGAAGGCAATTATTGAGCTATTAATAAAACTCAGAGATTTAGGTAAAACTATTTTAATTTCTACCCATGACCTGAGTAATATTGCTACTTTTTGTGATCAGGTAATTTTAGTTAATAAAACTATTCTTGCCTACGGAAAAACTGCTGATGTTTTTACCCCAGAAAATATTTCTCGTACCTTTGGTGGTTCGGTTCCCCAAGGATTATTTTAGATTGCTTGAAATTTCATATTATTTTGCATAAAAACAAATAAAAACTATGGACATAATTTGGCAATGGTTTACGGCTCCTTTGCAATTTCAGTTTATGGTGCAGGCTCTCTTTGTGAGTGTGTTAGTAGGCGTGATCTGTGCGGTTTTATCTTGTTATTTAACCCTAAAAGGTTGGGCCTTAATGGGGGATGCGGTATCCCATGCAGTGTTGCCGGGAGTGGTTCTTGCCTATGGTTTACAGATTCCCTTAGCCTTGGGAGCATTTGTTTTTGGCTTGGGTTCGGTATTATTAATTGGGCTTATTAAAGCTAGAACTAGGGTAAAAGAAGATGCGGCGATCGGCTTAGTTTTTACTGGTTTTTTTGCCTTGGGGTTAGTCCTGATTTCGAAGCTACCTAGTAATATTGATCTCATGCATATCTTGTTTGGAAATCTCTTGGGAATCTCTCCAGAAAACCTGATTCAAACTATAGTAATTGCCATCATAACTAGCGTCGCCTTATTTATCTTTAGGAAAGATTTACTCCTATTTTGCTTTGACCCTATTCATGCCAAATCCATTGGCTTAAATACAACTTTTTTATACTATTTATTATTAATAATTCTCGCCTTAACTATTGTCGCTGCCCAACAGACTGTAGGAATTATTCTAGTGATTGCTATGTTAATTACCCCCGGCTCTACGGCTTATTTGCTAACGGATGACTTCGATCGCATGACTATCTTAGCGGTGATTAGTACGGTTTTCTCTAGTGTTCTCGGAACCTATCTTAGCTATCATCTTGATGCTTCTCCTGCCGGATGTATTGTGGTTTTACAAACTCTCTTATTTATAGTAGTGATGATTTTTGCGCCTAAGTATGGGCTGATTGCTAAACGTTAATTAACTACATTAATATTTCTGAACTATTTCTCAATTCTTGCACTACTCCTGAGTATTTCTAGAAAAGTAAACACCGCAGGTAAATGTAAGGCTTCTGCCAGAACAGCAATACTAATGACTCGAAACAAAGGTACAGGCAAAGTGACATCCTCCTGACGCTCAATGGATTTTGCCGATTTTGCTCGATCGAGCCTTTCGCTCCCAAAGCTAAGTCTTGGGCATAGTAAAATAATGAAACCAGACAAATATGGGGCTGAGAACAATTGAAAACCGACAATATTTTTTATAATCTCTTCCAGCTATTTCCAGAATTACTATTTCAACTCCTTGGTGCAGACCCGTCCCAAGCGCCCAACTATGAATTTTCCTCACGGGAGATTAAGGAGTTGGCTCGGAGGTTTGATGGGTTATTCATCCCCAGTAGTGATAAGTTTACGGATTTGCTCTATTTTGTGGAAGTGCAATTCCAAGCGAAACCAAATTTCTATCGACGGTTGTTTGCAGGGATATTTGTCTATCTAGAACAATACGAACCAGCTAATGATTGGGCAGCAGTGGCGATCTTTGCTTCTAGAAACCTAGAGCCAGAATTATCATCACAATATCGGGATTTGCGGGGAAGGCTACGGGTAATCTATCTAGATGAAATAGAGAGTAGGGATGATCTGCCGATTAGTTTAGGTATAGTAAAATTAGTAGTAATGCCTCCAGAGCCGGAGCAGATACGGGAAGAGTTCCTGAGCTTGAGGGAAAAATTGCCGCAGCAAATTAGTGATCCGGTGCAAGGAAGAGAGATTTTTAATTTTATTCAAACGGTTCTTTTATATAAGTTTCCAAGATTAACGATAGAGGAGATAGAAGCTATGGTTGGTTCGGTTGATTTGAGAGAGACAGAGTTTTATCGACAAGCCAAGACTGAGGGCAAACTTGAGGGCAAACTTGAGGGGGAGCTTTTAGGAAAATTAAATTCTGCGTCGGGGTTTTTGGCTTTGGGGTTGAGTGAGTCGCAGATTGCGGGGGCTTTGGGGTTGGAGGTGGCGCTGGTGCAGCGTGTGGCGGCGGGGGAAGGGGTTGAGGAGATTGTGAAGGAAATTTTGGGGTAACAACTTATGGATGCTCTAGAGGATTTGTTGCGGCAGGCGTGGGAGTTGGTAGATCGAAGGGACTATAGCGGGGCAGTTGCCTCCTACGACAAAGCCATAGAGATTAAACCAGACTTCCATGAGGCTTGGTTCTATCGAGGTATTGCCTTGGAGGATTTAGGCAGGCATAAAGAAGCGATCGCCTCCTACGACCATGCCCTAGAGATTAAACCAGACTTATATGAGGCTTCGTACAATCGGGGTATTGCCTTGGGAAATTTAGGAAGGTATGAAGAAGAGATCGCCTCCTACGACAAAGCTATAGAGCTTAAACCTTACTTAAAACCTTACTTATATGACACTTGGTACAATCGGGGTATTGCCTTGGGAAATTTAGGAAGGTATGAAGAAGAGATCGCCTCCTACGACAAAGCCATAGAGCTTAAACCTAACGACCATGAGGCTTGGCACAATCGGGGTATTGCCTTGGGAAATTTAGGTAGGAATGAAGATGCGATCGCCTCCTACGACAAAGCTATTGAGATTAAACCTGACTACCATGAGGCTTGGAACAAGCGGGGTGTTGCCTTGGGAAATTTAGGTAGGAATGAAGATGCGATCGCCTCCTACGACAAAGCTATTGAGATTAAACCTGACTTCCATCAGGCTTGGTTTAATCGGGGTAATGCCTTGGATGATTTAGGAAGGAATGAAGAAGCGATCACCTCCTATGACAAGGCTATTGAGCTTAAACCTGACTTCCATGATGCTTTGTACATTCGGGATGTTGCCTTAAGGAAATTAGGCAGGTCATGAAGAAGTAATTACATTTTATGGCATAGCGATAGGGCTTAAATCTGAATTACCATATAAGGCTGGTACAATTGAGGCGTTACCTTGGAGAATTTAGGCGGGTATGTTGACGGGGGTTAATCGAGTAGTTATAGCATTAATCTATAGCCACGTAGTTACCTGCATTACTGGTATAGAAACCTAAGCCTTGTGTTAGGATCCTGAGAGATTTTAGGGAATTGCATCAACCCCACCCTGAGTAGTTCGGTTACACCTACCCCCCAAGTTTCCAAAGATTGTTAAATTAAGATTGTTGAGTTAAATTTACACAAAAAATAACTTAAATTACCCGTTATAGATTGCCGAATCGATCCTACTTGTTCTGGCTATTGGGGTAAAGTTTATACAATATCCACAGGATCAGGAAACTATTCATAACTTAGTTGAGGTCAACAGTGAATAACACATCTAATCAAGCTCCAGAATTTTTCGACCAAGATGCCGATGCAAATCTTCTGTGGCAATACGTCCAGTCCATGACTCCAGAGGTGGTGACTCAACTGTCGAAACCGACCTCTACCGAAGTATTTCAGGTAATGGAACGGAATATTGTCGGGTTGTTGGGGAATCTGCCCCCAGAGCATTTTGGGGTGACTATTAGCACCAATCGGGAAAACCTTGGCAGACTCCTAGCTTCAGCAATGGTGAGTGGCTATTTCTTGCGGAATGCCGAGCAGCGTATGGTGTTTGAAAAATCCTTGCAATCTACCGAAAGTAATTTTTCCGAGTAAACTAAGTAAGGCTCAAACCTATTAATTACCGCTAGTACCATGACTACTCTCCCCACACCGGATGCTTCCTCTCTTCCCCATAAGATTATTGGTGTGGCAATTATTTGGAATCAAGAGGGGCAGATTTTGATCGATCGCCGTCTGCCGGGGGGTTCTAGCGGTGGATTGTGGGAATTTCCGGGGGGTAAACTAGAGCCGGGGGAGACGATCGAGGAATGTATCACCAGAGAAATCAAAGAAGAATTGGCGATCGAGATTTCCATTGAGCAACATTTCCGCTCGATCGACCACGCCTACAAGGAATCACGGTTTACTCTCCATTTCTACCATTGCCGCTATCTGCGAGGTATTCCCCAAGCCTTAGAATCAGAAGAGATTCGTTGGGTAACTCTAGCCGAAATGGCTCAATTTTCCTTCCCCGCCGCCAACCTAGAAATCATCCAAGCCCTGAAAGAAAGCCCATGCTCCCCGCCATTATTCTCCCCGGCTACTTCGCCAGCGCTAACGAATACCAAGCCCTAGCAAAGCTATTGACAAACTTGGGGGTAAAGACGGCGATCGTCCCCTTGACCAAGAATGACTGGATTCCCACTGTGGGGGGTCGATCGATGATCCCAATTCTCAGGAAAATTGATGCCACCGTTAAACAGGTACAAGCCCAACATCCCGACTCTCCGGTGAACCTGATCGGACATTCTGCCGGGGGCTGGATTGCCAGAATTTATCTCGGAGAAATTCCCTACACAGTTCACGGAGATGTCTTACCCGCCGCCGGACTATGGCAGGGCAGTGGCTTTGTGGCAAACCTTGTCACCCTCGGCACACCCCACATTAGCCAAGAACCTTGGACACGTAAAAATTTAGATTTTGTCAACAATAACTATCCGGGAGCTTTTTATTCCCAAGTTAAATATATTTGTGTGGCGGGGAGAGCGATTTCTGGAGAGCAACGCTGGCGCAATTGGCTGGCTTATAATAGTTACAAAATAACCTGTGGCGATGGAGCAACTTGGGGCGATGGGATTACCCCGATCGAGGCAGCACATCTAGTAGGGGCGGTGAATTTGACGATTCCTGATGTATTCCATTCTCCCCAGCGGCAGGGTTTGTGGTACGGTTCTCCAGAGGTAGTACCCCAGTGGGCTTCTTATCTAGATTGACACGTCCCTACCTAAGGAGCATAGATTAAGAAAGTAGAATTCTTTATTAGGAGATCATAATAAACTCCTAAAAAAGAGCTAGAGTAAGAAGTGAACTACCCCACTGCAAGCAGCAGGGCTTCCTGTTTCAACGGGATGCGCTTTCCATCTCGAAAGATATCGAGTCTTATCTTCCCTCCGCAGGCAGGAATCCTGGTTCCCAAGACCCATACTTTTTCTTGTTACACGACCCGTTTAGCTTGGTTTTCGCTTAGGGAGTGATGGTCAAGATGTTAATAGTATAACTTTACTTCGCCCCAAGGAATGGGGAATTTACCCGTAGATATTAAAAATATGTTAGCAGGCTCCCTATTAGAGAAATTAGCCACTGCTCACCAAGGCAGTAAGAAACGCCCCCTAAATTTTGGGGTTTACTACAAAAATACTTTAGTTGCTCTCTGCCATGCCCTAGAAGATTGTGTCTTAGAGTTTCCTAGCCAACCCTTGATGATCACGGCTTTTCAACGGGGCAAGTGGTATCTAGAAGAAGCCGATCGCTACGGTAGCCTAGCAGAAAAATCTCGACAAGTGGTGATTATGGCGGCTCCTGAAGGTGGGTTTGCCGAGCATCCGACCAGCCAAAGAGCCAATGTTGATCTAGTGAGCCTCAAGGAAGATGATCCGGTATCGATCGAGTGGCATTTGATGATCCTTGCTCCTACCTACACAGCCATGGTGTTGTGCCAAGAACTCTCCGCCGCAGATTACAGACGAGATGGGGTTCCCACAGAAGACCGCCAACGAAAATTTTATGGCTTTTGGACTTTTGAGCCGGAGCTAGTCACCGAAACCGTTGAGCTGGCGATCGATCACATCCACACCTACAACCCCCAATTGGCAGACAAATTACACCAGCAAGTTGCTCAAATTCAGCAAGCTACCCCCACAACCAAAGATGATCAGGGTATAGCCGTCACCAAAGCAGTCACAAAGGTAGTCCAATACCTACAGGTCTACCAAGACGATCTGCCCCACTCCGACCAGCACCTAGACCACAATCTCCTCTCCAATGAAGTCGCTGCCTTTCTCCGCATGGCGCAATTAATCGACCAGGCAGACCCCAACAATCCCCATGCTGCCGCCGAAGTTGCTGCCCTTGCCGAAGCCCTCGGACAACTCATTGATCTTCCTGCTTGGCAGATGAAACGACTCCGCCTTGCTGGTTTGCTCCATCGCCTTGCCCCCCTCCAAGCCGGGGAAACTACTGTAGATGTTGTGGTGGAAACTATGGTGGAAGAACCCAATGCCCCCCAAGCCGCCGCCCTCGAAGACCCAGAGCTACCCAAAGCCTCTCTATTACGAATCATGCCCCGTCTCCAAGCGATCGCCCAGATCATCACCCACCAGCAAGAACATTGGGATGGCACTGGACTACCTAGCGCCCTCGCTTTCGATCGAATTCCCCTAGAATCTAGAATTCTCGGACTCACTGCCCACTTCCAGCAGCAAGTTATCTTCCATCAAGCCACCCATAGTGACCTGAGCCATAAAGTAAACCCTTTAATCTCGGCTCTGGCAGATTGTCAAGCTCAAGCAAATAAATCTTTTGATCCGAAACTAGTAGAAACCTTAGGGTTATTAGTTAAAGGCTTGGAACAAGGTCTGACCCTCGCTGCCCACCAACCCAAGATTGCGGCGGGGATGTGGCTACTAGACAAAGAGTGGTAAAAAGCTTAAATCCTTTGGGCGCAAGCCTTGCACCCCTACCTTATAACCTGATTTGATATTAACTTAATCCAAAAACCAACAAAAAAATAAGGGGAAATCTCTTTCCCCACAAATTATACTTGGAGGGCAGTTCCCTCTCATAAATCTAAGCTGTTTTTTTGATAAGTCGGGGCAGATAATTAAAGCTCCAAAGCCCAGTACCTTGAGGTGATCTGAGACTCTAGGATTTCTTAATAGGCTAGTCCCATAGTCCGAGTTGTTTCTGCACCTAGGTAGACCCGGATGCTTAGGAAATCCGTGGGGCAGGCTGTTTCGCAACGCTTGCAACCTACACAGTCCTCAGTGCGGGGAGAAGAAGCAATTTGTGCTGCTTTACAACCATCCCAGGGAACCATTTCTAGCACGTCTAAGGGACAAGCACGGACGCATTGAGTACAGCCAATGCAGGTATCGTAGATTTTGACGCTATGAGACATAGGATAACGGCTCCTTACTGTTTTTTTGTATAAAGGGTAAATTGGCAGTCCCAAAAAGGTAATGATTTTGGGGTCAGGATATCCCTCGCAGTGCGAAGACATACTTAATTTCTTTAGGACTACCGGAAATTGAAAGTTTGAAAGATATTCTACCTTGGGGTTTGCTACGCTTCTTCAGAAACTGCCAATAACTTCAAATTCCTTAATAGTTCGCTGCTTTAGTTAACATTTGCGGGAGCTAGAAAATTTCTCTAAAGAATTTCCAAAGAATTTCCAAAGAATTTCCAAAAAACTTTAATCCGATCGCTAGGGTAGCCCGTACTATTAGAGAAACCAATAAAGATGGTTAATTCAAACTAAATTCTCACAAAATCCCTAAGGGAAAACTATGAATGTTTAACAGCTATTTGTAGCCTCGCCGTGGGTCTGAATGCTTGCTCTACCCCCCGCCTCTAACACAGCCCCCGATGCCATGAAGTCTCCCG
>Ga0209490_10005972_pt1 | contig 11050 bp, 7 predicted proteins | sample MAT06_FD_187209 | JGI IMG/M metagenome (GOLD analysis project Ga0209490, IMG submission 187209) | Freshwater microbial communities from Lake Fryxell liftoff mats and glacier meltwater in Antarctica - MAT-06 (SPAdes) (version 2) | ecosystem: Environmental > Aquatic > Freshwater > Ice > Liftoff...
CGGCAATGCCCTATTTTCTGATATTTCTGAATTACAACCAGATTTAGACTCCCCAGTGGATGGTTTTGATATTGTTATTGGCAACCCACCCTACGTTAGACAGGAATTAATTAAGGAATTAAAACCAGCTTTATCTCAAGCCTACATATGTTATACAGGCATGGCAGACTTATATATTTATTTCTATGAGCAAGGTCTAAAACTCTTAAAATCTGCGGGTTATCTAGTCTATATTTCTCCTAATAAATATTTTCGATCGGGCTACGGGGCAAAGTTACGAGAATTGTTAAGTACAAGAGGAAGAATAGATATTCTAATTGATTTCAAGGATGCAAATATTTTTGAAGAAATTGCTTATCCTAGTATTATTTTAATCAAGAAGGTAAAGCCAGAAAATAATCAAGTTCGTGTTTTAAACTGGGAGCCATCAATTAACATATTCAATACAATCTATCAAAATAATAGTTTTCTAATACCCCAAAGAGCCTTGACTGTCGATGGGTGGCGGCTAGAATCTCCACAAGTATTAAAGTTATTAGATAAGCTTCGATCGATGGGTATTCCCCTAAGGCAGTATGTCAATCAGCAGCTTTATCGGGGCATAACTACAGGTTTTAATGCAGCCTTTGTGATCGATCGAGATACCAAAAATAGACTTGTGAGGGAACACTTCTCATCAGCAGAAATTATTAAACCTTTTTTGCGGGGTAGAGATATCAAGCGCTGGAGTATTCATCATCAGGGTTTATATTTAATTTTTACCTATCGGGGCATTGATATTAATAAGTATCCAGCTATCAAAGATTATTTAATGCCCTACAAATCAAGATTGACACCGGGAATTAGTGGCGGCAGAGCGGCAGGTAATTATCAATGGTTTGAACTACAAGCATCCCCTAAAGATATCCTCCGTTTTGAATCTCCCAAAATCATCATTCCCACCATAGTCAAGCAACCAGAATGTTATCTAGATCAGAATAGTTATTTTTGTAATGATAAGGCTTCGGTTTGTTTTAGTCTGGATAATGAATATCTTCTAGGCATATTAAATTCAAAAATCATTAACTGGTTTCTTCAGCATATTGCCGCAACAAAACGAGAGGGATTTCTAGAACTCAAACCTATTTATCTTTCGCAAATTCCGATTCCTATGGCTGCGGAAGCTGACAAAAAGACGATCGCCACCCTAGTCCATCAATGCCTTGAGATGCAAGGAGTAGGGATTCAAGCATGGGAAGAGGCGATCGATGTCAAGTTAGCTGATTTATATGGTTTAAATACTCAGGAAATACAAATAATTAACGCTAATAATTAGAGAAATAATTAGGGGAAATTGTAGTTGGTTAAGAAACAAATTCTCCCTGAGCTACCATAATTACTTTGCCTCCTACAAACACTTGAATTATTTCTTGATCTCTAAGGGCTTTCAGCAGTAACAAAGAGGGGCGATCGATCTCATAGCCCTGCTCTACTTTGAGATCAATAGAAGATTGAGCAAAATAATCATACTGGATTAAATAAGCTGCTAAACAACCATTAGCACTCCCTGTAGCTGGGTCTTCTACTATTCCCAATGCATGGGCAAAAACCCGCACACAAAGATCATTTTCTGAGTTATGAGTCTCTGGGCAAAATACCACAACACCCTTAGCTTCTGTATTTTTGGTTAACTCTTCACATTTCTGGACATCAACTAGACAAGCCCGGAGAGATTGCTGGGTTTTGAGGGGAACAATCATAAAATCTACCCCTGTAGATACTGATTGGATCGGGAATCTGTCATCTATATCATCCACGCTAATATTGAGCATGGTGGCGACTTCTTTAGGGTTAAAAGACTCATGAAAAGTAGGGGGTTTTTGGGACATCCAGAGGAGATCGATCGAGTCTTCTTGATAGCTAATATCTACCGGAATTTGTCCAATGGGGAGGTTAAGATTAATCCGACTAACTAGCTGCCGAATGATTTTTTGTTGCAGAATAAAAGCTGTGCCAATGATGGGATGACCAGCAAAAGGCAACTCCCTTTTTGGGGTAAATATGCGGACTGGATAGCCATGATTTCCCGGTTGTTGGGGCAGAATAAAAGTAGTTTCTGAAAAGTTGATTTCTCTTGCAATACTCTGCATTTCTTGTGTAGTTAGAGTCTGGGCCTCGGTGAAAACCGCCAATTGATTACCAGTGTATTTACTGATAGCGAAAACATCAACAATGTAAAAAGGCAAGGAAAACATAAGCTTTGATAAAGTAGATTGCTAATTTCGGAAAGAATATTAATGAAAAACCTAATATTAACTTATCAACTTATCAGCTTATGCTAAGGGCTTGCTGTGATAATCGTCACTGGATTTAGGGGAGTAAAGCGAGTTAGATCGCTAATTGGCATAGATTTAGATAGCTGAACCTGTATCATGTTCACCTGCCATTTCTTCTGTCTATACCAAGCTAAACTCTGGTGGAGATGTTCGATCGTCGCCAGAGCCATAACTACCAGACCCTTGGGCTGTAATCGGGCAGCACAGGCTTCCAGAATAGTTTCTAGATTACCACCGCTCCCGCCTATGAAAATTCGATCGGGCGGAGGCAGATGTCGTAACATATCTGGGGCAACCCCATGGACAGAAATCACGTTAGGCACTTGGAGACGTTGGATATTGCGCTCAATCAAACTAGTTCCCATAGAGCTTTTTTCGAGGGCGTAGACTTGGGAAGTTGGACAGAGGCGAGCAATCTCGATCGACACCGAGCCAGTACCAGCTCCCACATCCCAAACGATTTGCCCCGGTTGCAAGGCTAATTCCCCCAGTACCAAAATCCGCACTTCCCGCTTTGTCATCAAGCCCGGTCGATCGCTAAAACTAGCAAACTCCTGATCTCCTAATCCCAAAATTGGCAAACTACCTTCTTTAGGTAACTGATCTATAGTTAGATTTCTCACTAATATTACTACATTCAAGGGGGCAAATTCTGCCTCTGTCAGAGCAAGCAATCCCTGAGCATCCAGACCAAAAGCCCGGACTTGTTCTTGGTCATTCCCCAAGTTTTCACAAACCCAGAGCTGATAAATATAGGGTAAATCCAAAGCTAGATAAAGTTGGGCGATCGCCCTAGGGGTTTCTCGACTTTCTGTAAGGATGGCAATTTTTTCGGCTCCTTCTTGGAGATGGGTTTTGATCTGTTCGAGGGAGCGCCCGTGGACACTGAGGAGTTTGGCATCTTGCCAAGGCAATTTGAGACGGTTAAAAGCCAACTGAATAGAGGTGACGTGGGGATGAAAGGTAATCTGCTTTGGGGCAATCTCGGCAAGCAGCAATCTACCCAAACCAAAAAATAGAGGATCACCGGAGACTAAAACCACGATCGCCACTTTCTCTGGGTTGGTGTAGGGAGGAGTGTAGCGGGTCTGTTCGGGTTGTCTTTGCTCCAATATCGATCGAATCTGCCGAATTGCGACCCCAAAATCTCCAAGGACAATCCGCCGACTGGGATGCTCTGGAAAATAACTCAGATGGCGATCGCTCCCCACCAGCAACGTTGCTTGAGCAACAATTTCTAGTACACCTGCGGCTAAACCTGCGGCTCCATCCAAGCCAATCCCGATCACATTTATAGGTGTATTCACTGCATTAGGTGTATTAAAAAATGGATTAGCTGACGGATTAAGTTCAAAGTTTGAGTCATTTTCCATAGATATTGTCCAAGATATTGCCCACAATGCCTAATATCATCTTCTCACTGATTGTACTTTAGCCGATCGACCCCAACTTCTAGCTCTAATTCTCAATTTTTAACCGCGTTTAACCGCAAACCATCACCAGAAAAATCACCAGAAAAAGGCCAGTATGTGGCAAAATAGTAGAGCATAGCTAACGTATTTTTATTATTTCTAGTAGGTCAAGTAAAGTGATTTCCCCAGTTTCTACCCCCACAAATAACCGCCGTCAGGTCTTCCCTTTTACCGCCATTGTGGGGCAGGAAGAAATGAAGTTAGCCCTAATTCTCAACGTGATTGATCCCTTCATTGGGGGCGTGATGATTATGGGCGATCGAGGCACAGGCAAATCCACCACAATTCGAGCCTTAGCAGACCTATTGCCAGAAATCGATGTCATTGCTGGCGACCCCTTCAATAGTTCCCCCGGCGATCCAGACTTGATGAACCCCCAGAATCTGAGCGATCGCCCCGTAGTCAAAGCCAAAGTCCCCATGATTGATCTGCCCTTGGGAGCGACTGAGGATCGAGTCTGTGGCACGATCGATATTGAAAAAGCCCTCGCTGAAGGGGTGAAAGCCTTTGAACCGGGATTACTTGCCAAGGCAAACCGGGGAATTTTGTATGTAGATGAAGTAAATCTTTTAGATGATCACCTTGTGGATGTATTGCTAGACTCGGCGGCTAGTGGCTGGAACACCGTAGAGCGGGAAGGCATTTCCATCCGTCACCCCGCCCGGTTTGTATTGGTCGGCTCCGGCAACCCCGAAGAAGGAGAACTCAGACCCCAACTCCTCGATCGCTTTGGAATGCACGCCGAAATCCGCACCGTCAAGGAACCAGAACTCCGGGTGCAAATTGTGGAACAACGGTCAGAGTTTGATCAAGACCCCGTACCATTTCTCAACAAATATCAGAGTGATCAAGTCTATCTCCAAGACCAGATTAGCAAAGCCCAAACCCTCCTACCCCAAGTAGAAATGGAATACGAGCTGCGGGTAAAAATTTCCCAAGTTTGCTCAGAGCTAGATGTGGACGGTCTGCGGGGCGATATTGTCACCAACCGAGCTGCCAAAGCTCTTGCTGCCTACGAAGGGAGAACCGAAGTTACTGTAGATGATATTCACCGGGTGATTGTCCTCTGTCTGCGTCACCGTCTCCGTAAAGATCCTCTGGAGTCGATCGATTCTGGCAACAAAGTCGATAAAGTTGCTAGTCAAATATTTGCGACGAACTAAAGCCGGATTCAAGTTAAAATAAATTCAAATTAAATTAAATATACTAAGGACACCTGAGCTTAAGGCAATTGCCATAGCTAGTCCTAGTCTTTGGAGAGGTGGCAGAGCACGGTTGAATGCGACGCACTCGAAATGCGTTAAGGGGGAAACTTCTTCGTGGGTTCAAATCCCACCCTCTCCGTTTTTATTAATATGCTTACGTGCGGCGGCTGAAGCCATTACTACAAATCAAGATACGGCTTGCGATTCCAAAAACACTTCGGGGTTGAGGGGTTGGGGGCGGTTGATATAGTAACCTTGGGCGTAGTCAATCCCGATCGCTGCTACCTTTTGCCAGACCTTCTGGTTAGTAACATACTCAGCAATAGTCTGCATCCCCATCACATGACCAATCCGATGAATCGCCGCCACAATCTCGGCATTGGTTGAGCTTTCTACAATATCTTTAATAAATTCCCCATCAATTTTTAGATAGTCCACGGGCAAATTCTTTAAGTACCCAAAGGAAGACATCCCACTGCCAAAATCATCAAGGGAGAAACGACAGCCCAATTCCCGCATTTGCCGAATAAAACGAGAAGTTTTCGTAATATTGGCGATCGCTACAGTCTCGGTAATTTCAAAACACAATAAACGGGGGGGAATCCGGTGCTGATCTATCTGCTCCACCAGAAATTCCCAGAAACTCTCCTCGTTGAGACTAGCTCCAGAAAGATTAATAGTAAATAAACTCTGGCAGGGAGAATGGCGGTATAGTTCCCAGATTTCCTCTAGACTAAACAAGGTTTTGATCACCCATCGATCGATCATCGGCATCAGATGATAGCGCTCGGCGGCTGGCATAAATACACTGGGCATAATCAAGGAGTTGTCTTCATCTACCAATCTCAAGAGAATTTCATAATGGTTCTCCCGCAATGAGGATTTAAGGAAAGGGGTCACATTATTTTTATCTTTGATATTCTTATCTTTGATGTTTTTATCTTTGATAATCTGTTCCCGATGAAGTGTAAAGCTATTGCCTAGATTATTACCTGAATTATTACCTGAATTATTACTATTCCCGTTACTCAAACTATTGACTACACCTACATTATTTGCCGTACTATTATTCAAATTTGGGAAACTCGGTAAAGGGGAAATAGTTTGATAATAAAGACGAAATTGGTTATTCTCTAAAGCCTGTTGAATCCTTGCTGCCCACTCCATTTCTCCGTGAGGATGATTAGTATCCTCCTGACAAGAGACATACACTCGGTTTCTGCCCTGCTCCTTCGCCACATAACAAGCCGCATCGGCCCGGCTGAGAAGTTGAGTCATATCGGCACTATCCGCCGTCACCGCTGTAATCCCCACACTCGCTCCTAGGGTAAAGAGCTTATCCTGCCACACAAACCGAAAGCCCTTAATTATTTCCACTAACCCTTGCAAGATGACGATCGCTTCTTCTTGTTCACAACTATGGAGGAGAATGGCAAACTCATCCCCCCCAAACCGAGAAATCATGTCTGCTTGACGAAGATTGTCTTGCAAAAGCATACTAATCTGCCGTAGTAGCTCATCTCCAGCAATGTGACCACTGGTATCGTTGACAATCTTAAACCTGTCAATATCTAGAAAAGCGAGAGTATGTTCCTGCTGCCCCCGTTTGGCTGTGGCGATCGCCCGCCGGAGATAACGCTCAAATTCCCGCCGATTTGCCAACCCAGTTAAGGGATCATAGCTAGCGTGCCAAGATAGCTGTTGGGCCATTCTCCGAGCTTCCGTCACATCTCGGAAAACAATCACTGCCCCCATAATCTCTGCTTGGGAGGAGCGAATCGGGGCGATGGAATAGTCAATGGCAAATTCTCGTCCATCTTGGCTGACTAGCAAGTCTCGATCGCAGGAATTATTGACCTTACCTTGCTCTAGGGTTGTGGTGAAAGGATAGTTGCCAATTTTTCGGCTCTGCTCTTCGATCACATTAAATACTTCGGAGAAATTTTTGCCCCTAGCATCATCTCTGGCATATCCCGTGAGTTTTTCTGCCACTGGATTGATGGTCTCAATGCAACCTTGGCGATCAATCGTGATAAGGCCCTCACTAATAGATTGCAACGTCACCTGCGCCATTTCTTTTTCTAGAAATAATTCCCGGCGAATTTTCTCCCGCTCTTTTAGATAGGTTACAAGCGCCCCAGAAAATTTGTAGGTCACGCCCGTCGTCACTCCCCCCAACATCAGCGTAAACAGCATCAGATACTGCCAACTCCGCTTCCCTTGTTGATAGATAGTTCGAGGAGAATCGACCCGCAATACCAATGCTGGCTTGCCATCAAAATCAAGGAGGAGAGTATAACTAGAGATTGTATTTTTATCTACCAATTGGACATGGGCAGAAATATCTCGATCGAGCCTGATATTGTCTAGAGAAACAGCAGGCAGTTCGGCAAGGGGAATCGGTAAATCTTGGGCCTCGATCGGGTAGGCTCTTACCAAAATATCAGCCCGGGACATCTGGCGGAGATTACTCTCATCTAAGTTGGGAAATTTCTGATTGTGAGCATTGGGGCGATCGACCCGCTTATAAATATCTTCCAAGACATAATCAACTTGTTTTTGAGCTTGCTGCTTTTCTGCTGCTAGAAAACTTTGCCAAAAAATAGCCGAAACAATCCCCGCAAAGGAAGAGATCAAAATTATGGTAGCCGAAGTTGTTAGCAAAGGAATCCTATCCCGGATTTTCGCTTGGTGCTGTGGTGATAGGAACAACTTGACTTTAGGTAGTTTCACGATAGTTTCACGGTAGTTTCACTTTTGATTCACTATAGCTGTAGCTGGGAACTTGCTTTGGGCGGACAGTAGTTTCTCTATAGTTAGAGTTCAGCCCCAGTATCGATACTGAAACTTGCTCTAGAGCAATGAGTAGTCTCAAAATAAGCAACATCGCCTATGATTACAGAACCCTATAGTTAACTCTTCAATGTTGAGGGAAAGTTGAAGAAATTATGGTGGAAATATTGAAAATTTTAGATACAAAAAATTAACAATAAATTTAATTTACGTTAACATACACCACTAGGTAAAAACATAGTAATTTCAAAGTTTTGGTAAATCAGGAAAACTGATTGTAATCCCAGATACAATTTATTCTGAAGATATTTTTATGGGACTTTCTGAGAAATATTATCAGCAGTGTTTTAGAAGAGTATTGAGGCAATAGTTTTCGAGTCTTCCTAGCTGGCTTGAAGAATTTCCCAATAGATATTTTCCAGCAATCTCTAAAAAAACTGCGGATCAAAGACCCTAAGATATACACTAAAATAGCTCAAAGATATACTGAAGCTACAGGTTAGGTAACGATTGTTGGCTAGGACTAGTATTAGCAAGGTAATTTGTTATAAATTAGATAGAACAATTTAATTGCAACAATGCCCCACAGGAACTATGGAAACCCTTGCATATATTCATTCTGTTCAAGCCTCGGATATTGATGCTAGTCAGCTTGATTGGCGGATCGATTGGCAACTTTCTGGGCGATTTCCTTCCTTCACCACTTGCGTGAAAATTTTATCCATCCCCTTGACCCTAACCTTGATCACTAGCACTACGGATGCGTTGGCTTTGTTGCGGCGAGGAGATAGTGGGGCAGAGATTACCAATCTGCAAAATCAGTTGAAATCCCTTGGCTATTTTCAAGCCAAACCCACAGGTTTCTTTGCCAGCCACACCCTCGAAGCCGTGACCAGATTTCAGGCAGATCATGGTTTACCCCAAGATGGCATAGTTGGGCAACAAACCCAGAGATCGATCGCCTCCCGTCTAGGTAATCAAGGAGGTAATCAAGCGCTAAATTCTGTTGAGAGCCAAATTGAGAGCCAACCGAAGAGCCAACCTGCTCCTCAGCCTATTGCTATTGCCCAGCCGATGGTTAACCCTTCCTTCCCTGCCACTGGGAATCTTTATCTGGGAGTGACCGGAGTCGCTGTTAGCAATTTGCGGGTGGTGGGTTTTTATACTGGTGCTACCACTGGAGTGTTCGATCGAGCTACCGAAGAAGCTGTGATCAGTCTCCAAAAATCTCAAGAACTCACTGCTGATGGGATTGCTGGCGACAGAACTATTGCCAGTCTTGACAATCTAAAAAAAAATGGTTCCGGTGCTTCATTCCATAATGTGACGATTGCGCTCAATAGTCGGGGGGAAGCCGTCCGCAATCTCCAAATGAAGTTAGCCCAACTTGGTTATTACACGGCGGGAATTACAGGTATCTTTGAAGAAAAAACCGTTGATGCTGTCCTCCGTTTCCAAAAAGATCGGGGCTTAACCACTGATGGGGTAGTTAGAACCGAAACTTGGGAAGAACTCTCAGCCCAATAGATTATCCTTGCGGTAGAAGTTAGGAAGTTAAGGACGCAAAGCCTTGCGCCCCTACAGTCACCCTTATAATCAACTGTATTTCCTGAATTGAGACTGTGCTACTGCTAATTATCCATGCCAACTATCTATGCTAAATATCTATGCTAAATATCTATGCCAACTACTGTTGAAATCCTTTCTCCTGAAGAACTCCGGCGGACTGTCAACCGTTTAGCTTCCCAAGTGGTGGAAAAATCAAGGGATATTTCTCAGTTGGTACTGCTGGGGATTCATACTAGAGGAGTTCCCCTTGCCTATTTGTTGGCAAAGCAAGTTCAGCTTCTTGAAGGGATAGAAGTGGCAGTGGGGGCGTTGGATATTACTTTTTATCGGGATGACTTGGATCAGATCGGACTGCGGACTCCGGCGAAAACTGACATAGAGTTTGATCTTGCTGGAAAAGTAGTGGTGTTGGTAGATGATGTGATCTATAAGGGACGGACAATCCGGGCCGCGTTGAATGCAGTCCATGAGTATGGGCGCCCGGCAAATGTTTGGCTAGTGGTGTTGGTCGATCGAGGACATCGAGAGTTGCCAATTCATCCAGATTTTACGGGAAAACTATTACCCACAGCGAAGGAAGAACAGGTGAAGGTCTACCTAGAAGCGATCGATGGGTTCGATCGAGTGGAGCTAATCCGGGATTGATCTGCCCTCAGCATTTTCTGCCATTACCTTGGTTTGGACTAGGCGATATACCTGTTGAAAATAATTTTTAACTTGATCAGCAACTGGTTTATTTAGGGGTAAAGGGGGTAAAATCTCCCAAATTGTCGCAGTTGGTGCGGCGATCGTCCCCAGTTCTGACTCGGCATCATAACCCCAAAAATCCGCTACTGGCCGAGGTTCTGGGAATGGTTCTGGAGATATGAGAGGAATGGTTTCTGGATCAGGGTGAGCAGGTTCGAGGGATTGGCGGCGGAGGGCAGCAAGGATTTGGTGGCGAGTTTGCCCCCGGAGTTGGAAGAGGACAAAGGGGTCTTCCCGGAAGCGATCGCCCAGCAGATAATAGACCGCAGCAATATGTTTACAAGGATTTTGGGGATCGGGGCAGGTACAGGCAGAATTCACCTCTGCCAACTGAAAAGGAAACAAACTCAACCCATTCACCGCAAAGACCTGCTCAATATCTGGGGGCATTTCTCCGGCAAGTAACTGGGCAGAATACCTTGCCTTGGTTGCTAAGGTCGTAACTATGTACTGCCAATCTTCCTCAGTGAAAGGCTCCAAGGAAATCGCCACTCGGTAGGGTTTGGGTTCCGTGCCTTGGACTTTGGCAATCACTTCCGCTCCTTGAAACTCGATACTCTGGACATGACCACCACGGGCATAATTCCAGCCCCGTTCCAGACGTTTCTTGAACCGATAGGATTGGAGAAGATCAATCCATCTATCTACCCACCAAGGATGATCAGTTACAGGCTCTAGCATATACAGGCTCCAATTACTATCAAAAAAACTAAAAACCAGTCAGAAATCTCTGCTGGTCTAATTTTTGGCAAACTGTGGGTAAGTCGTCATGAAATCAAATCTAGACTAAATACCAGTTGTAAGCCAATAGTTACTTACGTTACTGAGGGATTTCGACCATGGGTTTCCCAATCCAATAATCAAAACCAATTTTTCCCTAAAAATAATGTAGCATGAAATACTTTAATTTGTAATAAATCTTTACCCATAGTTTTTGCCGTAATCACTC
>Ga0209490_10005977_pt1 | contig 11048 bp, 12 predicted proteins | sample MAT06_FD_187209 | JGI IMG/M metagenome (GOLD analysis project Ga0209490, IMG submission 187209) | Freshwater microbial communities from Lake Fryxell liftoff mats and glacier meltwater in Antarctica - MAT-06 (SPAdes) (version 2) | ecosystem: Environmental > Aquatic > Freshwater > Ice > Liftoff...
CGATCGAGCTTTACGCCAAATAGCCGATTATAGTTGCCGCCTCAATGTGGATGAAACTAATCCAGAGAAAAAAGTTGCAGAATTTATTCATTTCTTGCCTGTTCTTGCCTACGATGGTATCTCCATGAAACAAGTGGATGCTGCCGGAATTTTAGATATGGCCATGAGTGGCACAACAGCAACTTTATTAGCTAGACGTTGGCAAAGTGCCTTGCTAGTAAATGTGGATAATAATACTCTAGAACGCCTGATAAAAAATGAAGAGGCAATGCAAGCTCTGATGAACATTGAAGGCTTCCGTAATCTCAATCAAGATATTGAAACTATTATTAATAAATCTGATGCTATCAAAAAAGCTAAACAAGAGGCGAACGATCGAGACCTCACCAAACAAGAAAAAAAAGAACTCACCGAAGCAGAAAAAGAGTATAAAAGTGTCCGCAAACAAATTCAGGAGAAGCTAATTAAATTTGCCACGAGAATTCCTGTATTTATGTATCTCACGGACTACCGAGAAAGAAGCCTTCAAGATGTCATTACCCAACTCGAACCGGGGCTATTTAAGAAAGTAACTGGTTTAGTGGTTAAAGATTTTGAATTATTAGTTACCCTTGGGCTATTCAATAGTGCCTTAATGAATCATGCAGTTTGTAATTTCAAGCGCTACGAAAATGCCAGCTTAGAGTATGTAGGTATTAATAAACACGAAGATAAATCTATAGGCTTGTATGACACAGTTTTGAGTCCGACAGACTATGCAGAGTTTTCTTGATTATTGGGATTATCCATGAAGATTCCTTTGGCATTGGGGGCAGAAATGGGTTGATCGACCGCCGAGTTTGATTCTCTCGATCGGGGTTTGGCAAACTTTGCAGGGCTGCCCGGTGCGGTTGTAGACATTGGCGACTCCGCCGTAGTTACCGTTGATACCTTGGACATTGAGAAAGTTACTAAAGGTTGTGCCGCCGTGTTTGAGGCTAGTTTCCAGAACTTGGACGATCGCATCCCGGAGTTTGGTAATTTGGGGCAAGGTAAGAGCCGCACAGCTAGTATCAGACCTAATTCCACTCAGAAATAGAGCTTCATCAGCATAGATATTACCAATCCCAGCGACGATATTTTGATCCAAGAGGGCAGTTTTAATCACCCGTTGCCGTTTGTGGAGGCGGGCAGCAAGGTAATCCACGGTAAATTCCGACTCAAGGGGTTCTGCACCCATCGATCGCAGCCCAGAAATAATCTCAGATGGCTCTAAACCGGGGGGAACCCACCACATTTTGCCAAAGGTACGTTGATCAACAAAGCGCAATTCTTGGTTGTCAGCAAAAAACAATCTAACTCTCGTGTGCTTATGGATTGGGATTTGAGTAGATTCTTGAGTAGATTCTTGAGTAGATTCAGGGCTAGAGGTTTGAGTGACTCCTCGATCGAACCAAAGTAACTGTCCAGTCATGCGGAGATGTACCCCTAACCAGCCTTGGGGTTGTTGTTGGGAGTTTACAAGTTTGCCTAGGAGATATTTCCCCCGGCGCTGCCATTGCTGGAGTTGGGTGTTGGTGATGCCATCGAGAAATTCAGCCACAGAAAAAGGGTAGGCGATCGATCGCGCGAGCAATACCTCACCTCCCTTAATAGCTTTGTCGATCGTCACCTGATCCAATCCAATCCGTACTGTTTCAACTTCTGGTAGTTCCGGCACGATCCAAAAAGTTTCCTGATTAAACTAAATTGATATTTAATGATTACAGACTGATTACAGACTGATTACAGACTGAGGCTATCCAGACAGAGACTATCTAGACCATGGAGACTATTTAGCCTTTTTAGCAGCCGGAGGGCTGACTTCCACAACTTCTTCTAGACCGAAGTTATTGGTGTTGACGTTGGAGTAGTTAACTTTGTCAAACCGGACGATGACAGGATATTTGATACCGCTTTGATCAACGGTAGCCACAGTACCCACATCTTGGAACCAGTAGGACTCTTTTCTGAGAATACGAACCTTAGAACCACGCTGAACCATAGTTTTTTTCCTTTGCTTTCCTAACGATCGAGATTAAAACTATCTAACTAGATAAAAATTCTAGGTAAATTACGCCTTAATCCTATTATTTAGGTTACTACAGCGTAGGTATTTGCCATAGACCTAAGAATTTAAGTTTTATTAACTTGAGGGATAAGATAGTGATAGTTATTGTTGCTAGTATCGTTGATGGTTATGATTCTTGGGGAGCTTTGGTTAGGGCGTAGCGGCGCTTAAACTCCTGTTGCTGGGTATGGTGATCGACAATGGGCTGGGGATAACCACGGGTCGATCGTACCAAGGGCAGAATATTCCCACTTAATAAGTCTTTGGTGGGCAGGGATTTTAGTTCTGGGAGCCAACGGCGAATATAAACAGCTTCCGGGTCGTAGTTCTTGGCTTGGGTGTAGGGATTGAAAATTCTCAGGGGTTTGGGATCCAGGCCACTAGAAGCACTCCACTGCCAGCCCCCATTATTTGCTGCCAAATCTCCATCTATTAATTTCTGCATAAAATATTTCTCTCCCCATTGCCAATTGATAATTAAATCCTTAGTCAAAAAACTAGCCACGATCATCCGGCAACGATTGTGCATCCATCCGATGGTATTTAACTGGCGCATGGCAGCATCCACGATCGGGTAACCAGTCCTACCCTCGCACCATGCCTGAAAATGAGCTACATTGTTTTCCCAAGGGAAGTTCTGAAACTGTTGGCGATAGGCTCCCTGCTCCAAGGCTGGAAAGTTGTACAAAGCATGGTGATAAAATTCTCGCCAAGCGATTTCCTGCTGCCATGTGTGGATGTTGGTGGCTGCGTCTGTACTATTAATTGCCAAAGCATCTAGGGTCATCTGCCAAAGGGTACGGATGCCGATCGCCCCAAATTTGAGAGCCGGACTCAGGCAAGAGGTGCCAACTAAGGCGGGATAATTGCGCTGGTCTCCATAAGCCAAGATGCCCTGGTGGGTAAATTCCTGTAGTTTCCCAAGGGCGGCAGTTTCTCCCGGAGCGAGGAATAGTTCCCCTTGCCAAGGAAATCCCAAATCCTCAGCCGTGGGCAGGGCGATCGCTCCCAATTTTGTAGCTACTTCCCGTTCTTGAGGAGTCAAACCTTGACAGGGTTGGGGTTTTGGCAATGGGGCAGCCTTGGGCTTGGCAATCCAGTTTTTCCAGAAGGGAGTATAAACAGTGTAGGGAGTGCCGGAGCCGGAATAGATTTCTGAGGGGGCGTGGAGGATTTGATCCCAATAGGTCTGGATCTCAAGGTTCTGGGATTGTAAAGCCTCGGTGATCGATCGATCGCGCTCCCTGCCGTAGGGTTCCACATCCAAGTTCCAACAAACCGTTTTAATTTTCAGAGCCTCTACTAGCTTGGGCATAATTACCAGAGGCGACTGATGAAAAATCAGTAATTCACTGCCCAATTGTTGATAGCTTGCTTGTAATTCTTGCAAACATCCCACCATATAACTCACCCGTGCTGGGGCGATATCATCTCGATCAAAAATTTGCGGATCAAGGCAGAATAATCCAATTAATTTACTGCTCAAATTTCTTGCTGCATTCAAGCCCACGTTATCATTAATTCGCAGGTCTCGCCGATGCCAAAATAAAACTAAATCTGCCATATTTTCCGGGAATCTTCTCTAGTTTTTATGGATTTAGCGTAAAGTTGGGGAAGGAATAGAATCACCATACTGCCAAGCAGTTTCTATCCAAGATTTTTTTGCATCTTCAATATTATTAACTGCTTCATCAATGGTATCACCTTGAGAAATACAACCGGGTAGATCAGTAATCATCACTGTGTAGCCACCATCCGGCTCAGGATAAAGGGTAATAGGGTAGGTGAGGTAAAGATAGTCTTGTAAGGTTTCCGGCTGAGTTTGGATTTTCATATCTCTACTTGTCTAAGTTGAGTAATTTTATAATTTGTTGGACATACACACCTTTAACTATTTTGCCACCTTTTTTAGGAACAGTTATTTTCAATCCTTCTGAATTCCGAAATGTGTGGTGGCTTCCTTTGGAGCTTTTTTCTTCAAAATCAAAGGCTCTTAAAAGATATTGAACATCATCAAATTTGACTTCAGGAGGGTCTCTTAAAAATTGCTCGATTAGTTTTTCTAGCTTACCCATAATTAATTCTATAACTCTATATCATTGACCAAATTCTTGGCGGGCTTGTTCAACAATCTCTACTGTTACAATATTCTCATCGTTGGCACGGGCTAATTCTTCGATGCGGGCGAGGGCTTGCGATCGAACGAAGAAAGGAATATTTTTTAACTTTGCTTTTGCCTCCAAAGTCCAGTGTAAATCATCAAAGTTACAATCAAATTTAGGTTCTGGCATAATTTTTTCTCCCAGTAGTTAGATTGACTTCACAGCTAAGATTTTATAATTAAGGTTTAACAATTAAAATTTTATAATTAGGATTTTGTAATTAAGGTTTCAAAGATTCTTTATTAAATAAAAATACCCGATTCTGGCGATAAACTAACTTGTAGCCCGGTGTTGCTCTAATTTTCTGGACTAATTTTCTTGCTGCTCCATCAGGACTAGAATAACTAGAATAGCGGATATTTAAGAGGATTTGATCATATGCGGTGAAATCGATATTGGGACTATCGCCCATTCTAATGATCTCTCGATGGGTAAGATGGGGAGAAATTTCCGAATTAGTTAAAACTTTGCTTGCCGGAGAAACTAGAGTGATCGCTGTCTTGGTTTCTGCCAAGGTATTTAGATTACGGAGATAAATAGACCAAAAGTAACCATATTTTGCCAAAGCTGCAAAGGCAATTATTGACCAGATTAAAATCAACTTTTCTTTTTTTAGCCAAAGTCGATCGGCTGCCCACGCCGAAATTACCGAAAGAATTATAAAAGGTAAAATAGGTAAGGAATATTGATGGATTAAGTCTTTTTGGGCTTGATAGGTAGTTAATAAATTCATGGCTAGAGCAGGAATTGCCCCGACCATTGGCGTTAAATAAGCAGAGGATATCCCCCAGCCTAAAGGTGCGAATATGAGAAATAAATATCCAAAATTAGCTAAGTTGAAAGTACTGCCTAGTAGTAACCCCGGATTAGTAACTAAATTCTGAGCAATCTCTGCAAAACCTTGCCCAAGATGACTGTAGCGGTTGAGGTGTCGATCGAGGTCTGCCGCCTCTGTCCCAAAATAGGGAATAATGATTTTAATTGCCACTAAAAACCAGATAATTCCCACAACTAAAGCGATCGATCCAGCTAATCTTTTCTTCTCAAATACTAATAGCCAAAATCCTAAACTAGCTACAGTTAAAGCCAAAGCTCCTTTACAGCTTAAGATAATTGCAATCACCCCACAAAACCACCAAATCTGATTACTTCTTGCCAAAAATACTGCCCATAAAATCCCCGGCAATACAAAAATATCTGCATGAAAATCAAATAAATTAATATTAAAAACTAAGGGATATAAAAGATAGGCGATCGCCATAATTCTTGATTGCTTTTCTCCTAATCCTGCCTGCCGACAGAGCAACCAAGTCGGTAAAGCCCCACTAGCTAAAACTAAACTCTGCACCGCAAAGAGCCAGTGGATATCTGGATAAATTTTATAGAGTAGAGCTAGGGGATAAAAAATAAAAGCGGCATGATCACCGAGGATATGGAAATCTAAAAAAGTCGAAAAGGGGGGCTTACCAATACTAATGAGATAAATAGCTTGATCAAAAATACCTACATCCCAGCCATTGGAATTAAATAAAGCATGACGAACTGCGCTACAGATGAATAATATTACTGTAGTAATTCCAGTTATGGTTAAAAGTGAAGAAAGGGTTGGTGAAAGCTTGGGGATAGAGAAAAAAGAAAGGGGCGATCGATCCATATGGGCAGCTAGAGATTCAAAAATAATGCTAAACAGAAATGTTAAACAGAGATGATTTTACACCATCAGCATCACCCTTCAGCATCCTTAAGAATCCTATACTACCTGATTGTTTTTTCTATGTAAAACTTTTCTCCTCATAGAGCATTTTTTAGTTACATGAAGACACTCTTTTCCTGTAGAACAAGGGGCTTAAGTCCCTTGCCTGTCGTCCACAAACCAGAAAAATGCTGTAATTAGCCAATTAAGCCGATTAGCTTGACTCTAAGAGAATCAAGGGAAACAAACTAATGAGAAGAACTATCTTGAGGCTGATCAAGTTTCGGCTCAGGATTGTTTGGCAAAAGTCCGGCAGCAATCCATGACCAATAGACTGCCATAGCTTTGGTGACTGCGGTATTTGCTTCCTTGTGAGCTTGGGATTGAATGTTAGAAACTGAGTTATCTAAATTCATGGGAGTTTTGTCTGTAGCTTCGTCCATAAATGCTGCTATGGTTTTAATGTTAGATTTGCCAGTTAGATTCGCCAGTTAGATTTGCTAAATATTGATTGTGTTCTTTTTATATCTTCTCTAATCTCAAGGTCAAATCCGGTAATTAATCTCAACAAATTAGTCAATAAATTCAGGCAATAAATTCAGGCAATAAATTCAGGCAATAAATCAGGCGACAAATAAAAATCCCCCTACCTCAGCAAGGGAATAGATTAGTTTTTAATGGGTTAATACTCAGGAGACTATTTCGATCGATTAATTTTAGATTAATTTTAGATTAATTTTGAATCATCCCGCTATCACTGAAGTTTGGAGACGAGCAAAGATCATTCTTCCAGCAGCAGTTTGGAGCGCCGATGTGACCACTACCCGGAGATCACCAGCGCCTAGATACTTTTTCCCTTCTTCTACTACAACCATCGTGCCATCTTCCAAATAACCAATTCCCTGGGCGGGTTCTTTGCCTTGTTTAAGAATTTTTAGGTCAATTAAATCGCCGGGAAGATAGATGGGACGGAGGGATTGAGCCAAGTCATTGACATTGAGGACGGGGACTTTTTGGACATTGGCAACTTTGTTGAGATTGTAATCATTGGTAACGAGAGTTCCATTAATCTCTTGGGTAAACTTCACCAGCTTAGTATCTACCGTCGGAATATCGTCATAGTCAGCAGAGTGAATGATGATTCTGTCTGGATAGGCTTCCTGCATCCGATTGAGAATATCTAGCCCCCGGCGCCCCCGCATTCTCTTTTGGTCATTGGCAGCATCCGCTAATTGTTGTAGCTCTTGGAGGACAAACTGTAATATCAGAATCTGTCCTTCGATAAATCCTGTACTCATCAACTCTTCAATCCTGCCATCAATAATGCAACTAGTATCCAAAACCTTGGTGGCGGCTGGCTTCAGAGTTCCCTCTGCTACGAGCATTGCTTCCACACTATTTGGGTTGATCAACCGTAGTAAGGTCTTACCGTGGGTATCAGCGAGGTTAATGCCAGTGAAGGAAAACATGACACTGCCCAAGACTGCCACAAGGGGTTTGATGAAGCTAAAATCTCCCGGAATCGGTAATAAAAATACTGGAGCAATCATCAAGTTTGCTAACAACAAGCCGAGGATCAACCCAACGGAGCGGGTCAATAACATATCAACGGGCATACTCCGAATTTTCGTTTCGAGGCGGCGATAACTAGTCTGGACAACTAAACCGATCGCCCCACCGATAATCCCCGCAAACACCGCCATTACTAACCGGAGAGCTTCTACATTTGTTACTTGCAACAAAACATCATTGGGTAATAGCTTCACGCTGTCGTAGCCAATTCCTGCTCCGGCAATAATTAACAATGAAATAATTAGAAAGTCAATCATTGGAAAATCTCCTGAACCTAGGTAGGGATGAGTAGGGATGAATAGCTGGGGTTCGATCGAAAGAATGAATATTAGATAATTGAAACCCAAAATTTTGAGAAATTTAGTGTGTACACACAAGCTAGGAATGAAGGTTTGGGAGTAAACACCAGATATTGTAAATCTCCCTTAGTGATAGCTATTATAGCCACAGTCTACAAGGGAAATAATTAATTCCTGTGGCTATTAATAATACGAATCGTTAATAAAAATTCATAATTAAAGTTTTTGGGTAACATCTAACTCCTCTTTATCTAATTTTGGGTCTAATTTTGGGTCTAATTTTGGCTTTCTCTTTCTGATAATTTTTTTACTGGGTGCTTGACTCGATTCTGGATTTAATTCTGGGCTTAATTCTGGGCTTAATTCTGGGCTTAATTTTGGACTATTTCCCGTTAGTTCTGACTCTCGCCTTCTGGGGACTGCATGGGTGTAGAAATCGTAGGCAAGTCTCGTTTTCGGAAATATGGCTCTAGCCTCCTGCAATAAGTCATCTAAAATAATGGGGTTTCCGGGAGCATAGCGGGGACTAAAGTGGGTCATGATTAATTCCTTTACCCCTGCGCCGATCGCTACTTGGGCTGCCATGGTGGAGGTGGAGTGGAGTCGATCGAACGCCATCTGAGCATCAGCGTGGGCAAAGGTCGCCTCATGGATCAGCAAATCTGCTTCCTGAGCCAGTTCCACCGCCCCATCACAATAAACCGTATCCGTACAATAGACGACTTTTCTACCCAACTCCGGGGGCGCACATAGGTCTGTACCCCTAATTTGCCGCCCGTCTTCGAGGTTAATGGTTTCACCCCGCTTCAGCTTGCCGTAGATGGGACCCGAAGGAATCCCCAGGGCTTGGGCTTGGGCAATATCAAACTTGCCGGGGCGGTCTTTTTCTGTAAATCGATAACCATAGGCGGGGACTCGATGCTTGAGGCTGCCACAGGTGACTATAAATTCGGCATCTTCATAAACTACCCCCGGCTGGATAGTGTGGACTTTAATCGGGTAATTAATGCGGGTGTAGGAATATTTGGTGCAGGCTTGGAGGTAGGGAGCTAGTCCTTCGGGACCATAGATGTCGATCGCCTCCGCATTCCCCGCCATGCCACAACTTGCCAAAAGTCCCATTAAGCCAAAAATATGATCGCCGTGGAGGTGAGTCACAAAAATTCGCCGGAGTTGACTAATTTTTAGGTCGCTCCTCAGCAGTTGGTGTTGGGTTCCTTCGCCACAGTCCAGCAACCACACCTCTGCCCGTTGGGGCAAACGGAGGGCAATACTTGAAACATTGCGAGATCTAGTAGGAACTCCAGAACTTGTACCTAAAAATGTTATTTCCACAGGGCTAATTTCCAGTCGAGACTTTTCTATTCTAGCCTAGGAACTGTGGCACTTATACTGGAGTAACACAATCCTTAGCTTTATCTTCACTTTTGGCGATCTAAAATAATCTGTTGAAAATTTCATAGAAACAGGAGAAAAAATTATGGTTGCTGCGATCCAATTACTCCCTATGTCTCCCACAGAATACCTTACTTGGGAAGTTAATCAAGATACTAAACACGAATATGAAAACGGGAAAATTATTGCCATGACTGGGGGAACTATTCCTCACAGTCAAATCTCTGTCAATCTTGCTGCCCTGTTAATTCCCCACCTACGGGGTAAAGGATGTAAAGTCACCATTAGCGATGCCAAGGTTGTTACAAACTCTGGTAAATACTACTATCCTGATCTTGTTATCACTTGTGATGATCGCAATCGCTTTGCCCGTGACTTTCTGCAATATCCCACCATTATTATTGAAGTTTTATCACCGACTACTGAAGCCCGTGATCGAGGTATTAAGCAGCAAAACTATATGTTGATGGAAACTCTCCAAACCTATATTCTCATCACCCCCGATCGTCCCAGAATTGAAATTTATCAACGCCATAGCGATCTAGTTAGCGATCTAGCTTGGGAATACTTATCTATTGCGATCGAGGAAACCGATTTTGCTACAAACGATCCTCTAATTCAAATCCCCAGTATCAATCTCAACTTTCCCCTCTCCTTGCTCTACGAAAATATCGAATTTCCTAATAGTTCAAATGGCGAGCCAATATAATGGAAGTTTTGCTGCTATAATTAAGGACTGTCAGTTTTTGTTTATTTTAAAGTATTCAATCGTAATCATAAATCTTAACCTATGACTAAGCGTACATTGGGCGGTACTAGCCGCAAACAAAAGAGAACCTCCGGTTTTCGGGCAAGAATGAAAACTGCTAACGGCAGAAGAGTGATCAGAGCCCGGCGGCAGAAAGGACGGCTTCGTCTAGCTGTCTAGCCATGAAATCTAACTTCTAAATCTAAGTCCCGGTTTGTCGATCTGTTCATCCCATATCTTCAAAGCTTCGAGATATTTTCTCTGCCTCAAGAGTAGTGATTCCATTTAATTTCCTCCATTGATTGTGGCTCTAACGAAAGTACACCGACTTAGACACTGGCGAGATTTTCAAGTAGCTTATCAACAGGGAAAGCGTTACTCTGGTAATTTTTTTACCCTGTTTAAGCTCAGGCAATTTTCTCCTAAAAATAAATCTCAAAATAAATCTCAAGTTAAACTTCAAAGTCAGCCTCTCCTAGATTTACCAACCCCACCTGTAGCCAAATCTTTAGATAATCTCGTAGAAAAATCCATAGAAAAATCTGCGGAAGAAGTTCTCCGACCGACCAAAGTTGGGGTTTCTATTAGTCAAAAGGTGAGTAAAAAAGCCGTAATTCGGAATCGCCTCAAGCGACAAATTCTTGCTATCTGCCAAAACCTCCTGCCAAAGCTGGTTCCGGGATTTCGTTTAGTAATTGTGGTCAAACCAAGGGCAGTGGGGTGCAATTATGAAGATTTTTTGAGAGAATTAAGTCAGTTGTTAACTCAAGCTCAGGTAATTTAGAGAGTTAATTTTTAGCAAGTCTATCAAAAAGTTAATTTAGAGACTCAATTTGGAGAGGTAATTTATGGGCATTAAGGAAGATGTTTTTTTTGAGGGTGCTCCCCATCGGGGAGATTTAATTATTAATATTTTGCTGGGGTTTACGATTATTTGTTTGCCCTTGACTGTGGGCTCGATCGTCCGGGCTTTGTGGCTGCGTTTTAAGATCACAAGTCGGCGGATTTCCATCACTGGGGGCTGGAAAGGGCAAGACCGGACAGATATTATCTACTCAGAAATTGTGAAAGTCAGCAAGATGCCCAGAGG
>Ga0209490_10005980_pt1 | contig 11045 bp, 9 predicted proteins | sample MAT06_FD_187209 | JGI IMG/M metagenome (GOLD analysis project Ga0209490, IMG submission 187209) | Freshwater microbial communities from Lake Fryxell liftoff mats and glacier meltwater in Antarctica - MAT-06 (SPAdes) (version 2) | ecosystem: Environmental > Aquatic > Freshwater > Ice > Liftoff...
GTTGCAATACCGCGATCAATCAGGGTTTGTTGCGCCGTTTCACCCAAGTCTGAGCGCAGACGAGCCTCTACCTGCTGCATGGCAAGCGCCGCAACCCGTTGGCGCAGTTCGTTCACAATGCGCTGCTGTTGAGAGACGACGTCTTGGTCAGCCGCTGCTTTCATCCGCTCAACGTCTTGTTCGGCTTGAGCCAAAATTGCATCGCGCGCTGCGATCGCACTGACTTCGGCTTCGCTGCGAATGCGGGTAGCTTCGACTTGAGCTTGAGCCAGATTTTGCTGCTGTTTTGCCAGCACTGAAGCCGCTTCCTTCTTGCGGGTTTCAGCTTCGGTAATAGCAGACGCAATCCCATTGCGCCGCTCACTCAGCGTCTTACCTAAAAAGCCGCGTCCAAAATAAATCAATACGCCGATGATAATGACGAGGTTGATCAAGTTGGAATCTAGGAGATTGAAATCTAGACCAAAACCCCGCCCTTCAGCCGCTTCCGGCAACTCCCCCGCATCTGCGGCAATTGCCAATAAAGTCCCTACTATTTCCATCTGTGTCATGCCTGATCAGCTTCTAGTGATGAGCAACTCGCTTGCTAAGGTCAAAAAGTTTGGACGAACTTAAACAAAAGGGCGCACAAACCTAAACAAACTCAGACAAAAACGAATAATTGATTGACGTTCAACCGATTGGAACGCCAGCCAAAAGTTTATCCAAAATCTGACGACTGAGAGACTCGACCTGCTGTTCAAGCGATCGCATGGCCTCCTGTTTCTCCAGATCTAATGCCTTTTGAGCCTGTTCGCGCTGCACCTGTGCTTCCTGTTGCGCCTCAGCAATCTTCTGAGATGCGATCTTTTGAGCGTCTGCTTCCGCAGCAGCAATAATCGCTAGAGACTGACGACGGACATTTGCCGCTTCTTGCTCATATTGAGCTGCTAGCGCTTCCGCCTTCATCAATCGCTCTTTCGCTTCCGACTGATTAGTGCGGATATAGGTATCTCGATCGTCTAGCGCCTTCCCGAGCGGTTTGTAGAAGGTCGCGTTTAGCACGGCGACCAGCACCATAAATTGCAATGCCATCAGGGGCAATGTTGCATCTAGGTCAAACAGACCGCCGCCCTCTTCAGCCAGCAAACATGTCCAATACATCATAATCAGTCGCCCCTTTTTATTACGGGGTCAAACTATGGGGTCAAATTTCAAGATCAAGTGTTGAAAATTATTCGGACGGCCTGGGACAAATCTGTACAGAGCAAACAGCCGTGCAGCACATTAACCTGAGACCATGAGTTATATAGGATGCGAGCGATCGCCCACATCCTATATGACTGCCGAAAAATTAGGCGAAGGGGTTGGCAAACAAAAGTACCAGTGCAACCACCAAGCCATAGATGGTTAGCGCTTCCATGAAGGCCAAGCTCAGCAGCAAAGTACCGCGAATTTTGCCTTCTGCTTCGGGCTGGCGGGCAATCCCTTCAACAGCTTGACCCGCTGCGTTTCCTTGACCAATACCAGGACCGATGGCAGCTAGACCAACAGCCAGGGCAGCAGCGATAACTGAAGCAGCAGCAACTAATGGATCCATGATGTTTTACCTTCTATTGATTACAGAACTAAACAAGCCTTAAGCCGGGACTAATCCAACACGATTAATCCATTGAAACGTGGCGTTACCGCCAGTAGACATCAGCTGTAGCCGCTAGCCGCTAGCAAAACTACACCTGAGCCATCCAAGGATGAAGTGCAAAGATACACCTCAACTGAGGCCGCTAATGCTCCTCATGACCTTCACCGTGATCCTCCATTGCTTCGCCAATATAGGCGGCTGCAAGTGTCGCAAAAATGAGCGCTTGAATGGCACTGGTAAACAGACCCAACGCCATCACAGGCAGCGGCACAAACAACGGCACAAGGAGAACCAAAACCCCAACCACTAGTTCGTCTGCCAGGATATTTCCAAACAAACGGAAGCTTAGGGAGAGAGGTTTAGTGAAATCTTCAATAATTTTGAAGGGCAGCATGAAGGGAACAGGCTGCACGTAGTTGCCAAAATAACCCAACCCCTTTTTGCTAAAACCAGCATAAAAATATGCCAGAGAGGTCAACAACGCCAATGCCACTGTCGTATTAATATCGCTAGTGGGAGCGGTCAACTCTCCATTAGGGAGCTTAATCAGCTTCCACGGAATTAGTGCACCTGACCAGTTGCTGACAAAGATGAACAAAAAGAGAGTTCCAACAAACGGAACCCAGGGGCGATACTCCTTCTCTCCAATCTGGTTTTTAGCCAGGTCGCGGATGAACTCCAGAGCATATTCCATCAGGTTTTGAATACCGGAGGGAATGCGCTGAATGTTGCGGGTTGCCAAAACTGACACCACAACCAGGAGGCCAATTACGAACCAGGAGGTTAGGAACACCTGCCCGTGCAGCTTCAAACTTCCCAATTCCCAATAGAACTGCTTACCCACTTCAAGCTCTGCAAGGGGGAAGGCGTTGAAGACGTTCAAAGAGATCAACGTTTCCATACGAAAAGGTTTCCCTGGAATAGTTTAGGGATACGCTAGGACTTGGCGGTTCAACCGGAGTTGGGGAGAATCGCGGTCCGCAGCGTATAGAAGATAAGGGCAACCTTGTAGGTGAGAAATCCTAAAAAGATAGGCAAGATTTGTAGCTGATTCCAGCGAGATGCTATTAGAATTAGCCCTACCAAGAGAACAAGCCGGGTGTTACCCAACCGATCTTTTCCCCGACCAAGCTGCTCAACGTTTTTAGCCAACATCCTCAAGTAAACCACACCTGTGCACGCTCCAATCAGGTAATTGAGAGCAATGTTTAGCGAGTAAAAAATCCACACAGAACCAAAGATAACTGCTGCCATGAGCAACGTCACCTTAAACAAGTCTCGCTGGAGCTGATAATACTCCTGCATAGAGGGATCTGGATCGGGCGGTAATCTTGGCGCAGTAGTTTCGCCTTCTGTGGGGATTATCGCTTCAACCGATGAGGGTTCAGGAGAAGAATCTGGTGTGTTCACAAGCAAGTTGTAGCTGTGCCCAGACGATTTGCTGGCAACATAATAACCACCAAAATCATATCACCGACAGGTAACAATACTTAACGAGGTGAGCTGAAAAACAAGAAGAACTTACAGTGTGATGAAAGATCCTGGACAGCTGGCTGATGCTGCTCAGTAATAATAACCTTAAGTGCCGACAAGTTAAGATATGTTGCGCTGCAATCAGGTGGAGAACCGCTGTTGTTGGATGAACTAGTGTTGCCTGATCCACCAGTTTGCCGGAACCAGCCTAATCTCTACAGATCTCTACAGTAGAGATAGAGCAGCACCCGAGGGCGATCGCATCCCAAACTAAGCTCGTCTTCACCAGTCTCAGAAACCTTTAGGAACGCAACAAAACTTATCACGGCTCTCAGGCTGAGGTGTACTCAGATGCTGATTTTTTTGGGACACTCTTATGGAGGGATTCCGACACGCTTTTTAACAATTGATGTAATGGAACCCAGACGCTTTAATCTTAGAGTTAAGTTGTGCGACCCCAGGACATCGCTCGGGACAACCTGAAGCAAGTTGCTTCACCACATACAGGTGGTCTAGATAAGGTTCATCCCTACGCCCTCCTGAAAATGTCCCATGCAATACCCTGAGGCAGTTGTTATTAAAGGGAGCTTTTGAAATCCGATGAGTGTAACGGCAAGTGGTGGAAGCTCTGTTGCGCGCCCAAATCTTTATCAAACCCTACCCGTCTCTACAATTTCCCAGGCGGAGCAACAAGACCGCTTCTTGGGACGGGGAGAATTAAGCGAACTTTCTAGCTTTTTTAGTTCGGGGTTGAAAAGACTGGCGATCGCTGACGCGTTGACCCAAAATTCTGAATTAATTGTTTCTCGTGCCGCCAACCGGATTTTTGTGGGCGGCTCCCCCATGGCATTCCTCGAAAAGCCAGTAGAAGAAGACGTCCCAGTCTTGGTGAGTATGGGCGGTGTGGCGCTCGATATGAAAGAATCCATGAAACTAGGCACAACGACCTACGTTTCAGGCACAGGCAGTATTTTTGAAGGCTTTATGTCCTTCTTCAACACGCCTAGCAGCGGACCAACCCCGCCGGGTTTTCGTCCCATTAACGTGGCGCGCTATGGGCCGAGCAACATGCAAAAGTCCCTGCGGGATTTGAGCTGGTTCTTGCGCTATGTGACCTACGCCATTGTGGCAGGCGACCCCAATATCATTTCTGTAAACGTCCGAGGCTTGCGAGAAATCATTGAAAACGCCTGTTCAGGAGACGCGACTATCGTGGCTCTTCAGGAAATGCGGATCGGCGCACTCACGCTTTTTCGCAATGATGCCGATGCCGCGCTAATCATCACTCAGTACTTTGAGGTGTTGATTAATGAATTTGTGTCGGCTACGCCTTCTGCTAAGGTGCGCCAGCGCTCCTCAGGCGATTTACAGGGTTTACAGCTGCCCCAAATTTACTTCAACGCCTCCGAACGCCGCCCTAAGTATGCGATGAAGCCAGGTTTGTCGTCTGGGGAGAAGATAGACGTGATCAAAGCCGCCTATCGCCAGGTATTTGAGCGCGACATTACTCGGGCTTACTCGCTCAGCATTTCCGACCTAGAGTCGAAGGTGAAAAACAACGAAATCTCCATGAAGGAGTTTATTCGTCGTCTGGCGAAGTCACCGCTCTATCGCAAAAACTTTTTCCAGCCCTACATCAACAGTCGCGCCTTAGAACTGGCATTCCGCCATATCTTAGGTAGAGGTCCATCCTCGCGCGAAGAAGTTCAGAAATACTTCTCCATCGTGTCTCAAGGTGGTTTGTCTGCCCTAGTCGATGCGTTGGTCGATTCCAGGGAATATGCCGACTATTTTGGGGAAGAAACCGTTCCTTACCTGCGCGGTTTGGGGCAAGAAGCCCAAGAGTGTCGCAACTGGGGGCCTCAGCAAGATCTATTTAGATACAGTGCGCCCTTCCGTAAGATTCCACAGTTCTTAACCACCTTCGCTAGATATAACCAGCCGCTACCCGACCAGCATGTGTATGGGTCTGGTAACGACCCGCTCGAAATCCAGTTCGGAGCTATTTTCCCCAAGGCAACCCGCAATCCCAGCGCCAGCCCTGCACCGTTCGGTAAAGATACTCGCCGGATCTTGATCAATCGGGGACCTGGGATCAACAACCAGCTCAGCAACCCAGCGGCTCGCGGTGTTGCCCCTGGTTCTTTAGGGCCTAAGGTATTTAAGCTGGATCAACTGCCCAGCTTTACCCGCAGCTTTGCCAAAAAAGGCGGCAACTCCAAAGGCATCAGCGTTAAGTATTCAGAAAGCTCCACCCAAGCCTTGATTCGGGTGATCTACCTGCAAGTGATTGGGCGCGAGGTCTACGAAGGTCAACGTCAAAAGGTGGCGGAGATTAAGCTAGAAAACGGTGACATTACCGTGCGCGAGTTCGTCCGCATTTTGGCCAAGTCAGACTTATTCCGCAGCTTATATTGGACGCCGCTCTACGTCACCAAGGCAATTGAATACATTCACCGTCGCCTCCTCGGTCGCCCTACCTACGGGCGTCAAGAAATCAACCAATACTTCGACCTGGCGGCGAAAAAGGGTTTCTATGCGGTGGTAGACGCCATCCTCGACAGCCCAGAATACACCGAAGTATTTAACGAAGACACCATCCCTTATGAGCGCTACCTGACTCCCGGCGGGCTGTCGTTGCGCACAAATCGCGTCGGCAGCATCACCGATAAGGGCATGAAGCCTAGCGTTGAGCAAACACCTCGGTTTGTCACCCTAGGAGCTGTGACGGATAGTCGCTCACAGCCCGACATTCAGTTCCGCTCTGACCAAGGGGTTAGCAAAAGGCGAGAGCAGACCAAGGTCTTCAAACTCACAGGCACGTTCGACAAACCTCAACTCAAGGTTTTGATTGGCGCTGCGTATCGGCAAGTGTTTGAGCGCGATATCGCGCCATACATTGTTCAGAACGAGTTCTCTAGCCTAGAAAGTAAGCTGGGCAACGGTGAGATTAACTTGAAAGAGTTGATTGAAGCGTTGGGCACCTCTAGCCTGTACATTAAGGAGTTCTACACGCCGTATCCCAACACGAAAGTGATTGAGCTAGGCACCAAGCACTTCTTGGGTCGCGCCCCCTTAGACCAAGCCGAAATCCGCAAGTACAACCAGCTGCTGGCCACCCAGGGATTGAAGGGCTTTATCAGTTCCATGCTGGGTAGCGCTGAGTATGGGCAAGCCTTTGGCGAAGATACGGTGCCTTATAACCGCTATTTGACTCTGCCAGCTGCCAACTACCCCAATAGCCAGAAGCTCTACAACACACTCACCAAGCAAAACAAAGACCTGGTGGTGCCGAGCTTTGATACGCTGAAGCCGAAGATGGATCCGAGCACGATGCCTCTGACCAGTATGGCGATCGCCGACTTGGCCACCGGATCTAGTCAGCTCAAGGCAGCGAAGACCAAAGTTGTTGAGGCGGGCCGGTCGTTCTTGTCAGACAGTGACGGTGAATCCGTTGCAGCAGCGGTTGGTTCAGCTCGACGAAAACCAGCTCGGATCTTTCGGATGAACTCTGAGATCAGCTTGGCTGAAACAGCGTTAGTCATCAACGCGATCTATGTGCAGGTGATGGGTGTACTCAACGGTGAGATTCCTAGTGAGTTCCGCCGCAGTGACCTAGAGCACCAGCTACAAACTGGCGAAATCTCAGTCCGCGAGTTCGTCAAAACCCTCGCTAGTTCAGAGCTATATGTCCAGCGGTTCTATGCACCGTATCCCCACCCGAAAGTGATTGAATTTCTGTTCCGCAACTTGCTGGGTCGTGCGCCCGCTACGCAAGCAGAAATTCGTCAGTACGACCAACTGTTGGCCGACAGTGGCCTTAGCGCCGCTGTAGCAGCGCTGGTGGATAGCCCGGAGTATGCTCGCTACTTTGGTGAAGCTGTGGTGCCCTACAAACGCTTTCCATCTCTGAGTTCTGAGTCCTAAGTCTCAATCACCACTTGATCTGCTTGAGCAGATCAAGTGGAAACAATGTCGGACTTTTGGGGCAGTCCCCGATCCTATTGATCGGGGACTTTTTTTGGGGGCTTTTAAGGCTTAAATCCGTGCGAAACTCAAGAGATGCTGTGCGTTAGGTAATAGGTTGATATGAACGTTTGGGTTGGATTGGCACTAGTGGCGATCGCAGCGTACCTATTGGGTTCAATCCCCACGGGCTATTGGGCAGGGCAGCTGTTGAAGGACATCGACATTCGACAATATGGTTCCAAATCGACCGGAGCCACAAACACACTGCGAATCTTGGGACGTGGCCCAGCCATTGTTGTCTTGCTAGTCGATGTCTTCAAAGGGGTAGCGGCGATCGCCCTGACGCGCTGGGTTTATAGCCTGCCCAGTTTGGCCACCAGTATCCCTCCCACCGTTGCCCAAAATCTCTGGGTAGCGTGGGTGGTGACGGTAGCCGGACTACTGGCGATTTTTGCTCACAGCAAATCAATTTGGATCGGTTTCCAGGGCGGAAAGTCTGCTGCCACTGGCTTAGGCGTGCTGTTTGCGCTGGCGTGGCCGGTGGGATTGGGAGCCGCTGCCGTATTTATTTTGGTCTTATTGCTAACGCGGATTGTGTCGCTGGGGTCAATTTTGACGGCGATCGCTGCGCCCCTGCTGATGCTGCTGTTCCAACAGCCCCTGCCTTATCTGCTGCTGGCGATCGCCGGCGGCGCTTATGTTTTAATCACTCATCGCGCCAACATTCAACGCCTTTTGGCCGGAGGTGAACCACAATTGGGGAAGGCTCAGAGTCGGGACGTTCAGGGTCGAAAAGATTAGCGTTAGAAGGCTTGGTTGGGAGACCAGGGAGTCGTGAGAGCTGGGGAGGGAGCCACGGGCGCAGGGGCATAGGTTAAGTGGGACGGCACCGGGCTGGCATACTCTACGGGCGAATAGTTGCTAATTTGGACGGAGCTGGGGGTAAACAAAAAGATGCGATCGCCTAACCGTTCTTGGTGGCCATCAAGGGCATAGGCCCCCCCTGCCACATAGTCGGCGGCTCGCTGCGCTTGTTCTGGCTCCATCAAGCCCAGGTTTAAGATGACCGATTTGCGATCGCACAACGCTCGAACGGCCTGCGGAATCTCTTCAAACGAGTGCGGTTCCATTAAAACTACTTCTGGCTGGCTGCTGGCTAGTCGTGGCATCCCAACCACCTTGTTGGCCCCGCCCACAGCCTGAGCCGCGTGGGGATTTCCTGGGATGGGCGATCGATCGCCATAACCGGGCACGTCTGGATACCCCTGTGGCTGCCCCGAGGCATTGTTTGAGGCGGCATAGGCAGCGTTCTCATAATCGGCCTCATCAAACGGGTCGCCCAACCCAAATACATTTTGGACTCGTTGAAAAAAACTCATGGCACGATAGGTTTGGATGAACGAGTTGCGTGAGCTGGGGCATAGTTCTCTTGTCCTATGTTATAGCGATTTTGGGGGTGTGTGTGATGCGGTTTGTAAAGCCCAATCTACCCTTGAGTGACCGCTACCGGGTTGACATCAGCATTGCGATCAAACAGCACGCGCGGTTTGAGCAAGGCTCGAAACAATAGCCAAACCGACTGAAACTCGCCTGGAGTTTGGCGCGTTTTCCATTGACCAGGGCGACAGAAGAGAATCTCAACCAAGTGCCGCTGCTGTTCAAGGCTAATCGATTCAAACAAAATGCGCACGGTCGAAAATTCATCGCTAATGCCCTGGCGCGTTACTTGCCCCGTTAGCACTAAATCGTCTTCTAACAGTTGCAGCTGAACCGACAATGGGGCATCGGGCACTAGGCTAGGAAAGCCTGCTTGGGTCAGCGCTACTTCGGCTCCCACTTCTGAAAGCATCGTGGTGACGCCCCAAAAGGTTTGCTCTGCTATGGTTAGTTTGACGGTGCGCCGTAGATCAAACCACTCGTAGGGGCTAGGACGCGGTACGTCAAGCAAAATCAGCAGGGCAATGCCCAGCATGAGCAGGTTGTATAAACTCCAAAGCCAACCCAAGCCAATCCCCTTGGCCTGTTCGGCGATCGCTGGATCGACAGTCTGCTGCCATGCGCCTTTGATCATGCACATGCCCAGATTGACCCATAGGCTAACAGCAGTAGCGCCAAACAGTAGAATCAGCGGTGCCGCCAGACTCCAGTTAAACGAGAAGCGATCGCTAGCCGTTCCTTTGGGCGTGACCTTAAACCCCTTGGCGAATGGATTAAGCATTACCTGCACCACCGTGAGCGCCAGCGGAAAACATAGCGCTAGAGAATAAATATCGGACAATACGGCAGAGCGCGAGCGGTAGTTGAGCCACGAGAACACGGTTAGCTGGACGAGATAGTAGGGCAGAAAAAAGTACATTAGCTCTGCGGCTGTGGCTCGCAGCGGAATTATTCCTAAAAAAGAATAAGCCAACGGCATCAGCAAATATCCGACCCGAGAGATACTGGTAAACCAGTGCAGCAACCCTTCCAGGTGAGCCAACCGCTGAATTGGGCTGAGTCCAGGGATCGTCAGCGGGTTAGATTTGATGAAAAATGCTTGTAGTGTTCCCCGCGCCCAGCGCAAGCGTTGCAGAGCATGGGATGCCATATTTTCGGCCGCCAACCCAGCGCTGAGCTTTTCGTCTAAGTAGACCATGCGATAGCCCTGCGCCGAGATCCGAATGCCGGTAAAGTAATCTTCGCTCAGAGAATCGGTGACAAATCCGCCCGTGGACTCTAAGGCACTGCGGCGAATAATAAAGGAAGTGCCCGAACAAATGACGCTCCCTGCCCCGTCTCGAATCGGCTGGATTTGGCGGTAGAACACCTCTTCCTCGGGCGTCAGGACGTCTTCTAAGCCCAAATTTCGAGCGATCGGGTCTGGGTTGTAAAACGTTTGAGGAGTTTGCACCAGGGCAACTTGCGAGTCTTGGAAGAACCCGATTGTGCGGGTGAGAAAGTTACGGGTAGGGACAAAGTCAGCATCAAACACCACCAGGAATTCGCCCGTGGTGCGGGGAAAGGCGTAGTTGAGATTGCCGGCTTTAGCATGGCGATTGTCAGGGCGGGTCATGTAGTTGCAGCCCAGTTGAGCGGCCAACTGCTGGATTTCGGGGCGATGGGTGTCGTCTAGCAGGTAGACGGTTTTGTGCGGGTAGTCGATCGCTTGGCAGCCAATCATGGTGCGCTGCAAGATGAAAGCGGGTTCGTTGTAGGTGGGGATGAAAATATCTACCGTCGGCAGATAGGTGCCATTCACCACGTCTAGGGCCAGCGCATTGGCTTCGGGGCGGCGATCGCGCACCTTTAGCATCAAAAACAGTTGAATAATGGCGCTGCTCAGCATGAGTAGTTCTAAAATCAGCAGCCCCAGACTAAACACGCCATTGAGGGGCGTAGTCAAATTGATGGTCGAGAGCGATCGCCACAATACATAGCGAATAGTCAAAACCGATAAAATACTGACGACGACAACCCGTGACCAAGCCTGGGGCTGCGGCGATAGGCGCATCACCAACAGAACTACCAAAAACAGCGCCACCGTTGGCACAATCAGGTATTGGCCTGCCACTATCGGCACTTCTATCCACAGGGGAGGATTTTCTTGAATCACGTTGAGCTGAGCGAAAATTTTGCTAATCGCACCTTGTCCCGCAAACCAAAGCCCCACAATCAATCCGGCGATCGCCACCACACCGATCAACACCAATGTAGTCAGCTGAGAGCGAGGCACGGGGGCAGGAGTGTTCGACAAGTCTCGACTGCGAACCTCAGACGTTGTCATTGCTTTGCTCCACCTATCCATAACGCAGTAACTGTAACTCTGGCTCGGTAAATCTGGTTCCACATCAACTTGGATCGATATAGACCGATCTGACCCAATCAATCTACAGTTTGCTATGTCCCGTTATACAGGATCTCAGACAATGGACAACGTTTCTCAAACCATAGACTGCGATCTATAGTTCAAAGGGTTAAAACCTTTCAAAAAACTATAGCTAGG
>Ga0209490_10005981_pt1 | contig 11044 bp, 10 predicted proteins | sample MAT06_FD_187209 | JGI IMG/M metagenome (GOLD analysis project Ga0209490, IMG submission 187209) | Freshwater microbial communities from Lake Fryxell liftoff mats and glacier meltwater in Antarctica - MAT-06 (SPAdes) (version 2) | ecosystem: Environmental > Aquatic > Freshwater > Ice > Liftoff...
GGAGCCTAGTTCCGTTCCTATTTTAGAAGATGTAAATATGGATAATTTAGAACTGTGCGATAAATGGATTTTATCAAGACTTAGTCAAACTGTACTTGAAGTGAATGACTATATTTCCGCATATAGTTTAGGTGAAGCGGCGCGATCGCTCTATGAATTTATTTGGGGTGATTTTTGCGATCACTATATCGAATTAGTTAAACCCAGATTGCAAGGCGATGACGAGAAATCGAAATCCATAGCCCAGTCTGTACTTCTATCAGTTCTAATTAAAACAGTTGCGCTTTTGCATCCTTATATGCCGCACATCACCGAAGAGATTTGGCAAGTTCTCGTAGATACTAATACAGGTGAGCGTGTGAAGTCTTCTCTGGCTCTAGAAAAATATCCGCACCTAGTAGATACTGATGCACGAGATTTAAACCTCGTGTGGGCTGACATGGACAGGGGTATTAAAAAGGAGTTTAAATTGATGTTTGAGGTGATTCGTACAGTTCGGAACCTGCGGGCAGAGGCAGAGGTTAAGCCTAGCCAAAAAGTAAAAATTATCCTACAAACTGAAAATCAAGCTGAACTCATAGCTTTAACTAGTGGTAGTAGTTATATTTCTAATTTAGGTAAAATTGAGGAGATTATAATTACTAGGCAAGTCCCTGACAATTTGGGACAAACCCTTGCAGGTGTGGCAAATACGGTTCAAGTTTTATTACCCTTAACTGGAGTTATTGATTTAGAGAAATTTAAGCAAAAACTGCAACGTAATCTGACCAAAATTGAAGGAGCGATCGCCTCTACGGAGTCTCGTTTAAGTAATGAGAGCTTTATCCAAAGGGCACCCTCTGAACTAATTGCCAATGTCAAAGCAGAACTAGAGGCATCGAAACAACAGGAAAAAATCCTGCGATCGCGGCTTGAAGAGCTTGGTTAAGATGGGACTACCAGTTACTCTCTATGCATTTGGTAATAGAGCTAAGCCCCGTTCTCCTCGCCGTAATTATAGACATTAAAATGAAAATGATTATGTGAAATCGACAAAACCACCTACGGGGCATCTACCTTTGCTGATATTAAATATGCACCACTTTCGGGACATTATTATAAACTTGAGCAGGGTACTGAACTCCCAGAAGGTCTTAATTTTATTGCTGACGGTAAAGATGTAGGTGGTAATAAGGAAAAGATTACTCAATAATTCAAATGAGAGAGTGGAGTTAATTAAATCAGGTCTTCATGATCCTAGTCAGAGAGGAACTTGTTTGCGATTGTTGGAATTTCTTAGCCTACAAGAACGGGAAAGCTTATTTAATGATTTATTAGAATTAGCAAGTTTAGCCCATGCTGATATTGAGCTTTGTCATGAAATAATTCTGACATTTCCTGTGAATTGGCTATTAGAAAGTATAGAAAAAAGTGCAGAGTTAATTCTGAATAATGCAACCTACGAGGAATATAGATGTCTGTTACAACTTTATTTGGGAATTGACCATAACTTAACAAAAAGATTAATTGATAGAGCTTTACAGCAAGATGACTTAGATATTATTGAAGCAGGAGAAGATTTTGAAAAAGTAATTGAGTTGCAAGCTAAAAAGATATCGCCTCCAAATTCCTTTTATAAAATTATGGCTCACACAACAAATAAATCTGTTATGGCTGACCACTTTTTTTGACTGGTAATAACAGTTTTTAGTCTAAACTCCAGTTATTAAATGTTTAAACTGCCGATGACTACCTTCGGTATATACCAAAAACCAGCCATCTGTCTAAAGCAAGTTGTTCACTTACATCTTAAAGAAGTGGTAGACAGATACTCCTTTAAGTCAAAAAGATCGTTAGGAAGCAAGGGAGTATTAGAGTTTTTTCAGAATTTCCTTTGCCATTGATAAAAAGTCTTGGGTAGGAGTTTTTGTGGTTAGGTTAGGTGAGGCAGTCATTAGCGGCTCATTTAAAGCATTTAAAGGCTCCGCAGGTATTTCCTTCTCACTGGGTATGAGCTCTGTTAAAACATCAATGGTCGTGGGTTGGGAACTCAGAACCCTGGGAGTATAGAGTAAATAAATAATGCGATCGCCTACAGTCCAAGTATTATTTGTAGTGGCAATTTGTAATTTAGCTTGGCGTTCAAGGATAATAGGCAATAGGTTTCCAGCAGCTAATAAAGAATTAAATTGGGCTAGTTGTAAATCAATATTCTCAATATTGCCATAAAGTATAACTTCATCTAGTTTAGCTTCCTTTTGGATGATGTATTGATTCCAAGATTTAATCGAAAATCTAGAACTAAAAGCCTGTTGAATCTCTGATGGCATAGCGAGTGGCGAATCCTGTTGATTAGGATAGAGCGCTATTACCTTGGGAGGATGAAATTCTTCTAGTACCCTTTGGGCGAGGACTAAATTTATATCAGGATTAGCGGTAAGAGCCATAAAAGTGCCAGCATGATCTAAGCCACCGACTGCTAAGGCTCTAATATCCATGGCATTACTAACTACGGCTGGAATATTTTGAGCGATCGCCAGTTTGCAGGATTCAGAACTAGTATCAATCATCGACACGTTTTGCCCAGATTTTTGCAAAATTTTTGCCACTAGGATACCCAAAGGACTACATCCTACAATTACTACACCTTGAAACTCTTGGTTACTAAGACCTAGCCGTTGGGCTATCCACTTTGCCGTTAGCCCTTGCAAAAATACTGTCATGGCAATGGTTAAAAATACTAAGGCTTTAATTGATGCCCCACCATTTATGTCCTTTTCTCTCAGGATAATCGCAAACAAGGAAGCAACTGAAGCCGCAACGATACCTCGGGGAGCGCACCAAGCTAGGAAGAGTTTTTGCTGCCAACTCAAGCCACTATTCCATGTCGAAACTAGAATATTTAAGGGTCGAACAACTAACATCATTGCTAACACTGTCAAAACTCCACCCCAACCCAAAACCAAAATACTGGAAACAGAAAGATTAGCAGATAAAAGGACAAAGACTACGGAAACCATAAGGATAGTCAATTGTCCTGTGAACTTTAGTAATAGACGCTCATCGGGAATTGCCGAGGCTCTGACAACTATGCCCATCAATACGGCTGTCATCAGTCCAGACTCACTTTGAATCGATTGAGCGATCATAAAGAAACCTAAAACCGCCGCTAAAACCACAGAACTTTTAGTATCATCAGCTAAAAACGGCGATCGCTTCAGAAAATTACTAAGTAGGAATCCACCAACTACGCCAATAAATGCACCAATTCCTAATCTCAGAACTAGGCTTTGGATAATTTCAAATACCGTAGCATTGTTATTTAAGACAACTTCTAAAACTACTACCGCTAAAATCGCCCCCACGGCATCAATTAGTACTCCTTCTCCTTCTAAAATTGTGGCTAATCGTGGATCTAGAGTGACTTCTTTAAGAATTGGATTAATTACAGTTGGCCCTGTGACTACAACCAAAGCCCCATAAAGAAAGGCGATCGGCCAAGGAAATTCACTGAAATAGTAAGCAGCAATCCCCCCCCCCATTAAGCTAATTAATGCCCCAATTGTAGTTAAATTACGAATGGTACTGGAAACCTGACCTAACCTTTGCAGTTGCAGCTTAAGTCCACCCTCAAATAAAATTAGCGCCACAGATAGGGAGACGATAACTTCTAAGCCTTGGTCTAAATAGCTGGGTTCAATCAACTTTAATCCACTCCGTCCCAGTCCCAACCCCAAAATTAGTAAAAATACAATACTTGGTACCCGAAAATAGTTAGCAACTACCTGTGCTAGTACTCCTGCGATTAAAGCTACGGTGATTAAGACTGTGAGTGTAAATGAGGCTTCCATTCCCCTATGTTAAATGGTTATTAGTTTAACTTAAAGTCAATTTTTAATTTCCAAGCCTAAAAGTTTGGATAAATCAGCAGTTTGCGATCGCCAAATAAATCGAATAAGCCATAAGGTTAACCTTAGACTGATGACAGAAGTTCTCAAGCAATGACTCAGACGGTTGTAGAAAAATCCTTATCTGATATTTACGAAGATGTGTTTTAGGATTTGTGTGGTTGAGGCGATCGCTTGCAAATTTGATTACTTTTTATAGATGTGTCATCATAATTACAGATCTATTTTAAGTTAGAACCGACTATGCGATCGCCTATTTATCCTCTATCAGTTTCTGAATACCTAGAAGCAGAAGCAAAAAGCGAATTCCGCCATGAATATGTGGGTGGAGAAGTTTTTGCGATGGCAGGGGCAAGTAGGAAGCATAATCTTATAGCTGGTAATATTTACTCTCGGTTGCGATCGCATTTGCGGGGAGGCGGCTGTGATGCTTTTATGTCAGATATGAAGGTGAAGTTAAAATCTGAAATTAAGAAAAAAAGTATCTTTTACTATCCTGACGTGGTTGTAAGCTGTGAATTGCAAACTCAAGATCAATTTGTCCTAAATTCTCCTTCCTTGATCGTTGAAGTTTTATCTCCTAGCACTGAAGTAATTGATAAAAGAGAAAAACTACAAAATTATCAAACTATTCTGAGCTTGCAAGAATACGTGCTGGTTGCTCAAGATCAAGTACGCATGGAAATCTATCGGCGGATTGATGAAGAAAATTGGACAAGGGAAACTTTAGGAAGAGAAGATAAGTTGCAATTAGATTCTGTGAATTTAACTTTGCCTGTAATGGATATTTACGAAGACGTGTTTTAGTATTTGCGTTCTTGGGGTGTGAAGCGATCGCTATCTAATTTAATTAAACTCATATCCACAGGGCGATCGCTAGTTTGAACTTGATGATTTTGGATATAGCCAAGGGAATGTTTAAGAAAATTCTGATCATCGCGATCGGTGTAGTCACTGCGGGAATGGGCACCTCGGCTTTCTTTTCTAGCCAAAGCACTCGCCATAATAATTTCGCCGACTGTAATTAAACTTTTTAGTTCTAAGGCTGCGGTGAGTTCCATATTAAATATTTGGCTGCGATCGCCTAGTTTTAAGTCTTGAGCATAGATTTTTTTCAGAATTTGCAATTTTTCTAAACCGATTGTCAAACTTTCATGATCGCGATATATGCCACAATGTTCGGTCATCAGGTCTTGGAGTTGGGTTCTTAACGTATAAATAGAAGTACTGCCATTTTGATTGAGGACAGACTGTAACTTAGCTTGTGCTTGGGTTTTATAGGGTTCGGGGTTGAGTTTGGGCATGGGGCGATCGCTCACATATTCGCCAATTTTCTCACCTGAACGTTTACCAAAAACTACACATTCCAAAAGGGAGTTTGCTCCTAACCGATTGGCTCCATGCACAGATACACAAGCACATTCTCCCGCCGCAAAGAATCCACTAATAGGAATGCTATCACTATTAATCACTTGACAGTCAATATTCGTAGGAATCCCACCCATGGAATAATGAACTGTCGGACGCACGGGCAGAGGGGCATCGACACAATCAATCCCTAGCATTCTCATACCTTCTTCACGGGCAAAGGGAATCCGACTCATAATCTTCTGCTTGCCTAAATGCCGCACATCTAAATGCACAAATGCGCCGCCGTTAATTCCTCTTCCTTCTCTAATTTCTTGGGCAATATTCCGAGAAGTAATATCACGGGGAGAAAGTTCCATTTTATTTTTACTGAGATCGTAATTTCCCATGAAGCGATCGCCTAGATCATTAATTAAATAGGCACCTTCACCTCTGACTGCTTCAGAAATTAGCACGCCTACGGGATACAAACCTGTGGGATGGAACTGCACGAACTCCATATCCTGTAATGGCAAACCTGCGATCGCTGTCAAACACAATCCATCACCCGTAGAAGCGAAATCATTGGAAGTGGTATTAAAAGCTCGACCATAGCCCCCTGTGGCGAATAAAACAGCCTTTGCCCTGAATACTTCCACTTCTCCTGTTTCGAGGCAATAGGCGACTAATCCTTTTACTTCTTCATTCCTACTTTGATCTTCATAAATCAATTCCATCACATACCATTCTTCGTAAACTTTGGTACCGTAACGGATTAGACCACTCACCAGTTCATGTAAAATAGCGTGTCCTGTTTTATCCGCCGCATAGCAAACTCGACGGTGACTGTGACCACCAAAGGCACGTTGGGCGATATGTCCATCTTCAAACCGTGAAAACAGAACGCCTTGATGTTCCAAATCAATGATGACTTCGGGAGCAGATTTAGTTAAAATCTCTACGGCATTTTGATCGGCAAGATAATCAGAACCCTTGACGGTATCAAAGGCATGACTGAGCCAGCTATCATCACTATCTAAATTCCCTAAAGCCGCCGCCATTCCTCCTTGAGCCGCAACAGAATGGGAACGAATGGGATGAACCTTGGAGATTAACCCCACGCTTAATTTGGGATAATTTTGAGCGATCGCTACTGCTGCTCTTGAACCCGCTAAGCCACCACCGACAATCAAAACATCATGGTCTATCATATTATTTCTTCAACAATTAAAAATTCAGGATTTTCCACATAACCCATAAACTGCCCCATCACCGCTTGGACAATATCTCCACCCATATCTTCTTGGATAAAACCTTCCATATCCGAAATTTCAATGACTTCAATATAATCAACGGATGGAGGATTCTCACCGATCAAAGGACGAATCACCCGATGATTAACAAAAGAAATTACTCGCTTAAGTCCTCGCATACTAGGATAGTCAAATTCCCTTTGCCAAGCTTCAAATTGTAAAGGGGATACGCCAGATTTAAGTTTGTAGGTGAGGATGATTTTAGACATTTTTGAAAGAATTAAGGATAGCTTGCGGATAAATTCAGATATGTAGCTAGTTTAGTACATTTAGTTCAGGTCAGTCTGATCAAAAGCTTTAGAAATCAGCATTAAGAGGCGATCGCGGAAATGGAATCACATCTCGAATATTTCCCATGCCTGTCATAAACTGCACTAATCGCTCAAAACCTAAACCAAAGCCAGAGTGAGGAACAGTACCATAGCGGCGCAAATCTAAATACCACCAATAATCTTCAGGATTCTGCCCGATCGCTTTAATTCTTGCTTCTAAAACTTCTAATCGTTCTTCTCTTTGGGAGCCACCGATAATTTCACCAATCCCCGGCACTAAAATATCCATAGCTCGGACTGTGGGGCGATCGCTCTGGGCATCATCATCTAGGCGCATATAAAAGGCTTTAATACCTGCGGGATAATCCATGACAATTACGGGCTTTTGGAAGTGAACTTCGGCTAGATATCTTTCATGTTCCGATTGCAAATCTAAACCCCACTGCACAGGAAACTCAAAGGATTGCTTGCTTTTTTGTAAAATCTCCACAGCCTCGGTGTAGGTAATACGTTGGAACTCTTCATTAATAATTTTTTGAGCATTGGGCATAACGCGATCGCTTATCCGTTCTTGGAAAAATGCCATATCTTCAGGGCAATGTTCTAAAACGTAGCTAAAAATATATTTGAGAAACTCTTCCGCTAAGTCCGCATTCCCTTCTAAGTCACAAAATGCCATTTCTGGCTCAATCATCCAAAATTCTGCTAAGTGTCGAGAAGTATTAGAATTTTCAGCCCGAAAGGTGGGTGCAAAGGTATAGACATTGGTAAAGGCAGTAGCCATCACTTCCGCTTCTAGTTGACCACTGACGGTTAAAAATGTCGGTTTACCAAAGAAATCTTGGCTATAGTCGATCGCTTTGCCCGCAGTTGCCAATTTAGGTAAATCTAGCCCTGTAACTGCAAACATTTCTCCTGCACCCTCGCAGTCACTATTGGTAATAATGGGAGTATGCACCCAAATAAATCCCCGCTCTTGGAAGAATTTATGAATGGCAAAGGAACAGGCATTTCTGACTCTGAATACTGCCCCAAAGGTATTTGTGCGCGATCGCAAGTGGGCAACTTCTCTTAAAAATTCAAAGGAATGGCGTTTTTTTTGTAGAGGATAGGTTTCAGGATCGGCGGTACCAAATACTTCAATATCCTGAGCTTGGATTTCAATTCTCTGCCCCTTACCCAAAGATGCCACTAATAAACCCTTAACCCGCAGCGATGCCCCTGTGGTAATTTGCTTAAGCAATACCTCATCAAAATTTTGGTTATCGGCAACTACCTGCAAGCTGGATAAACAGGAACCATCATTTAATTCTAAAAATGTGACACCTTTCCCCTCCCGTTTAGTTCTAACCCAACCTTGGGCGATCGCTCGATCATTGGGTACACCATCACGAAGCAGGTCAATAATTCTAGGCATATTAAGGTTGCGTATAAATCTTCATATAAATCTTAAGGTAAAAACGATTATTCATTACCAATCTATAAGAATTAGACAAATCCCCAAGAAGATATTGATATGAGCAGCCAAGACCTGAAGTCCTTACTTTTTGAGGGTAGAGATATTAGTACCGTTTTCAGAACGGCAGCAACAAAGTATTTGATAATTTGGTCAAAGCTTTTTGCCTGCTTCACTGCCCCAAATTTTTATGCAAGTTTTCCATAATGAGAATTGCTGGGAGTTTTACCCATTTTCCCGATAAACTAGCAACTTGTTTAACACCATTAGAAACAAATAGATGAACCGCCATAAAACATTGAATTCCTATGGATAATTTAGATACCTCTTCTTTACGAGAAGCATTACAGCAATTTAATCAACAAGAGTTCTATACTTGCCACGATCTACTAGAAGCACTATGGATGGATGCTTACTATCCAGAAAAAACTTTTTATCAAGGGCTATTACAAATTGCTGTGGGTCTTTATCATTTGGGCGATCGCAACTGGAAAGGTAGCATGATTCTACTGGGCGAAGGCATAAGTCGGCTCAGAGACTTTCAGCCAGAATATATGGATATAAATGTGTCAAAGCTAATTCAAGATAGTGCTGAGTTACTTAATAAAATCCAAAAATCAGGCAAAGAGGAGCTAGAAGTTCTAACCTTCAAATTACCTGAAATTAAATTAATTATGCAAACGGAAATTTAGACTTTTTCGAGTTTTTGAGTGGAAGCTAAAGCATAATGCAGTTTATTTAAAGCATCTATATAGGCAGTAGCTGAAGCCACGATAATATCAGTATTGGCAGCATGCCCAGAAAAGATACCTCTTTCATGCCTTAACCGAATTGTGACTTCTCCAAGGGCATCAATGCCTGCGGTCACTGACTGTACTGAGAATTCAATGAGTTGATTAGGAACATCAATCAATCTATTAATCGCTTTGTAAACTGCATCTACAGGTCCTGTGCCAACTGCCGCATCGGTGATTTCTTTACCTTCGGGAGTCAAGATTGTCACTGTTGCCGTAGGCACTGAGCGATCGCCACAACTGACTTGCACCTGCTCTAGGTGAAATGCTTTAGTAACTTGGCGAATTTCATCATTGACGATCGCTTCTAAATCCCAATCACTAATATCTTTCTTTTTATCAGCCAGTTCCTTAAACCGCACGAATGCCTTATTTAACTCTTGCTCCGATAGATCAAAACCAAGCTCATGTAATCTAGCTCCAAAGGCGTGACGACCAGAATGTTTGCCAAGTACGATTAAATTATCAGTTAAACCAATGGATTGGGCATCCATAATCTCGTAAGTGAGCTTATTTTTTAGAATGCCATCTTGGTGAATACCTGACTCGTGGGCAAAGGCATTGGCACCAACGATCGCTTTATTTGCCTGAACCAACATCCCTGTAAATTGCGAAACCAAACGGGAGGTTTTATGGATTTGAGTAGTGTCAATATTAGTAAGGGGAACTTCAGAATCAGCAGATCGACCTAGAAAAGGATTGAAGTACTGACGACGGACGTGCAAAGCCATGACCACTTCCTCTAGGGCAGTATTTCCAGCCCGTTCCCCAATGCCGTTGATAGCACATTCTAGCTGTCTAGCTCCATTTTTCACCGCTTCAAGGAAGTTTGCCACCGCCAAGCCTAGATCATTGTGTCCATGCACAGAAATAATCGCCTGATCAATGCCTCGCACATTTTGTTTAATGCCCTTGATCAAAGCTCCAAACTCTTCGGGCGTAGTATAACCAACGGTATCAGGAATATTTAGGGTGGTAGCACCTGCTCGAATTGCCGCTTCTAAAACGGTGTAGAGATAATCTGGATCGGAGCGAGTGGCATCCATCGGTGAAAACTCTATGTCATCACAAAAAGATTTGGCATAACTTACCATTTCCTCGGCGATCGCCAAAACTTCCGAACGAGATTTACGAAGTTGATACTCTAAATGAATATCTGAAGTCGAAATAAAAGTATGGATTCTGCCTTTTGCCGCAGGCTTGATGGCTGCTGCTGCGGCTTTGATATCGGATTTGATTGCCCGTGCCAAACTACAAATTACAGGTCCATCGACCGTGCCAACAGCTTCAGCAATTTTTTGCACTGCTTCAAAGTCCCCTGGTGAGGCGATCGCAAACCCTGCTTCAATTACATCTACTCCTAGTTTTGCCAGTTGCCGTGCAATGATTAATTTTTCCTCAACATTTAGGGTGGCTCCGGGGCATTGCTCACCATCACGCAAAGTGGTATCAAAAATAATTACACGGTCTTGATCGGGAATAGACATGGTAGTTAACTCATATTCAATCTGTATAAATAATTTTAACTTGAGTTTTAATTTCTGTGTTGAAGTTTACATTTAAGTTTGTATTTAAGTTTTATTCCTCTAAAGTTAAATTGTATTGTTCGACTAGACGTAAAAATTGATTCTCCTTCTTTTACTTGCTGGATAATATGAGTCTCTTAAAAGTTAGACTTTTGCTGCCGAAGTTAATTAGTAATCCTACTTCGAGTTTATAAACCTTTAAACAATTGAGAGCTTGCGCTAGATGCACATCATCCATTTGGATTACTGCTTTTAATTCAACTAATACTTTACTTTCAACCACAAAATCAGCGCGGCGTGTTCCGATAGGTTTTGGTAAATTTTTGCTATCTCTAAATAATTTGTTGATTAATTAGTAGTACTGGAGAACCAAAAATCATGCCATCCCCCATTGAGTTCCAGTACTTTGCGTAAAGCCAATGCTCGACTACCCTGCGGTCTCCAACTCA
>Ga0209490_10005982_pt1 | contig 11044 bp, 11 predicted proteins | sample MAT06_FD_187209 | JGI IMG/M metagenome (GOLD analysis project Ga0209490, IMG submission 187209) | Freshwater microbial communities from Lake Fryxell liftoff mats and glacier meltwater in Antarctica - MAT-06 (SPAdes) (version 2) | ecosystem: Environmental > Aquatic > Freshwater > Ice > Liftoff...
GCCGCCGGGCTGGCTTCCGGCTCGAAGGAGCCGAACAAAACGAAAGTCGGCAAGCTCTCCAAAAAACAGGTCATGGACATCGTCAAAATCAAGATGAAGGACATGAACGCCCGTTCCGAGGAAGCCGCGTTTCGCACCCTCTGCGGCACAGCCCGCCAGATGGGGCTCGAAATCGGCGAGTAGGTTGTTCGTTTCCGCAGCGCTTGAGCGCGCACATTGCCATACCGTAATTCGCCTGCGGCGGAAATTGGCGGATGGGCAGGGATTATCCCGTCTACGACGGGCTCTGCGGGTGAGGGCGCTGCGCGCATTGTTTGGAGGGCGCTATCGCGCTGGCAGTCGAACTTCGTTCTCAAGAGCACTATCGCGCTGGCAGTCGAACTTCGTTCTCACCCCTACGAAAGATATTTGTTATGCCTGCGGCAGAATTGGCGGATGGGCAGGGATTATCCCGTCTGCGACGGGCTCTGCGGGTGAGGGCGCTGCGCGCATTTTTTGGGTGGCGCTATCGCGCTGGCAGTCGAACTTCGTTCTCATCCCTGGGGAAGATATTTGTTCTGCCTGCGGCAGAATTGGCGGATGGGCAGGGATTCGAACCCTGGGTTCCGATAAAGGAACACACGCTTTCCAAGCGTGCGCATTCGACCACTCTGCCACCCATCCAGAAAGAATTTGTGAAACTAACCGAGAGTCGGGCGTTTGACAATCACTGGTTCGGAGGAATTTTTTACTACTCGGCGCGGACGGGGGAGCAGCGGAGAGTTTCGGTGCCGGCGTCGGATTGGAGGAGGAGAAATCCATCGGGCGTAATGGTGAATTGGGCGGAATCGGCGAGGGCGCGATTGAAGCTGGTCTCTTGGCTCATGAGCTCTTCGCTGGCGGCGCGGCGGGTGGAGCGGAGGCGATCGAACTGGATTTTTGAACCGTCGATTTGAACTGCGCCGCTAAAGCCATTGACGCCTGTGTTTCCGGTGACGGTGTCATCCGGACCGAATTCCAATTTGACATTTGAGGTGGGAATGATGGGCGTGCCTTGGATGGCAACGACGGTCCACTTCGATCCTGCGAGCGCGGGGCTGGTCTGGGCGGAGAGTGGGGGTTGAAACATGGCGAAAAGAAGAGTGAGTGTCGCTGCGAGGGAACTCGGTTTCATACGCGGAGCGTCGCCGATTTTTGCGAACGCCGCAAGTGCCGCGTAGAAGGAGCGATTTTCGGTGAGGCGGAAAGGTTCTGGAAAAACGATGGCTTGTGAGTATGGTTTCCGCTCTAAACCGATGCCAAGCGTCCACATAAAAACTTACGGTTGCCAGATGAACGAGCGCGACTCCGACCAGGTGGCGAAGATGCTTGCGGAGAAAGGGTATCGTGTGACGGAGAAGGAAACGGAGGCGGACGTGATCTTACTCAATACATGCAGTGTGCGAGATATGGCTGAGCAGAAGGCGATTGGAAAGATGGGGATGTTGCGGAAGTTGCGACGGGTGCGACCGCATTTGGTCTTGGGGTATCTGGGGTGCATGGCGCAGGCGCGGGGGGCTTCGTTGCTCGAAACGTCGCCTCATATTGATCTTGTGGCTGGCACGCAGAAGTTCCACCGCGTTGCGGAATACGTTGATGAGCTTTTGCGCAAGCGGATTGAGGCGCGGATGGACAGCGAGCAGTTGGCCATTGTCGATGTGGATGAGGAGGCGGGCTCGCAGGCGACGATTCGCGAGCAGAACGTGCGGAAGGGGCAATGCACGGCTTTTGTTTCGATTATGCAGGGCTGCAATATGCATTGTGCGTTTTGCATTGTTCCGCAGACGCGGGGAGGGGAGCGCGGGCGCACGATGGAGGATATCGTGGCCGAGGTGCGTTCGTTGGCGGAGCGCGGGGTGCGCGACGTGACGTTGCTCGGCCAGATCGTGAATCTTTACGGGCGACATGAGTTTCCGAAACGCGAGGGACTGAGTCCCTTCGTGCAGTTGCTGGAGGCGGTTTGCGCGGTGGACGGGATTGAGCGGGTGCGTTTCACGTCGCCGCACCCGATTGGCTTTCGAGCAGATCTTGTCGATGCGTTTTCGCGTTTGCCCAAGCTGGCGGAGCACGTGCATTTGCCGTTGCAGAGCGGGTCGGATCGGATTTTGAAAATCATGCGGCGGGGATATACGGCGGATGCGTTTCGCGCATTGGTCGAGCGGTTGAGGGCAGCGCGGCCGGGGATTGCGATTACGACGGACATCATTGTGGGTTTTCCCGGCGAAACCGAAGAGGACCATGCGGCGACACGGGCATTGGTCGGTCACGTGCGGTTCGACAACGCGTTCGTTTTTCGTTATTCACCACGCCAAAATACCCCGGCGGCCACAATGGAGGAGCAACTTTCCGAAGAGGTAAAAGAGGCCCGCAATCAAGATCTCTTGAGCCTTGTTAACGAGCATGTCGCAGAAAAGCTGGACGCGTTGGTTGGCAAGGACGTCGAAATTCTTTGCGAGGGGGCGAGTCGCCATAACGCGGACCGCCTCACGGGGCGCACGCGCACGAACAAGATCGTGGTTTTTGAAGGTGCGCCGCGACACGTCGGGCAAATCTTTGATGTGCGGATCGAGCGGGCGAGTTCATCAACGCTTTACGGTGATCCCGCTGTGCTCGAAGAACCGGTGTTTGGATGAGTCTTTCTAACGGCCCCATTGACCTTGATCTGACGCTGCAGAGCGGGCAGGTGTTCCATTGGGAGAAACTGGGAGACGGCTCTTGGAAGGGGCTGATTGGGGAGACGCCGATGCGGGTGTCCGAGCGCGGTGGTGTGCTTGAGGTGCCGAAAAGTTTTGAAGGACTTGCCGGACATTATTTTGCTCTCGATCATCCGCTGGAGAAAATCTACGCGGAGTTCCCGCATGATGCGATGAGCGTCGATGCGCTCGAACTCTGTCGGGGGATGCGCATTATTCGCCAGCCCCGATGGGAGTGCCTCGCGACGTTTATTACCTCGTCGATGAAGCAGGTCGCGCACATCCGGGCCATGTCGCTGGCACTGAGAAAATCATTCGGTCGGCGGGTGGGCGACGTGTTCACGTATCCGCCCCCCGAAATGCTCGCGGCGGCGGATGAGGCGGACTTGCGCGCCTGTGGCCTTGGTTACCGGGCGGCAAATCTGCTCGCGACGGCGCGGCGGATTTCGTCCGGGGAGGTCGATCTCGACGCGTGGGCCGCTCTCGATACAACCGAACTTCGCGGGGCACTGACTCAACTCCCGGGCGTCGGCGTGAAGGTGGCCAACTGCGTGTTGTTGTTCGGATACGAGCGCTTGGACGCGGTTCCGATCGATGTCTGGATTCACCGGGTTTTGCTTGCGATGCGAAATGGTCGGGGCGGCACGGCGCTCGTGTTGGCCCGCTATGCCCGGAAAAAACTCGGCCCCTACGCGGGCTATGTTCAACAATACCTCTTCCATCGGGCGAGAGTTTCGCTGAAAATGTCCGCATGACTGCCACCGTCCGAGTCGGCCGCGAATCGCGGCGTGATCGCACCGTCGCCACCATTCTTTCGGTCGCAATCCACCTGCTTCTGATCGGAGCGATTGCGTGGATTCTCACGCGCACCCGCTCCGGGCCAGAGGAGGCGCGCGTTGATGAGACGCCGATCGAGTTCACGATCGTTGAGCCTGAACCAATCGCACCCTCGACGCCGCAATTTGTGCGGACCGACCCTTCGCAGGCTACTGACCAAGTGCCAAAAAACGCCGCCTTCGAGTCGGACAACAACACGTCTGCTGCCAGTGAGTTGCCGCCTGAGGGCACAAGTGCCGTGCCGACCACGGCGGGTGAGGAGACCCTTGCGATGGAGCTTCAGGATCGAGCCTACACGGCAGGCCTGGAGGCGCGTCCGAGCAGTCCTTCTTCACCGCCGCCGACCGAACAAACTGTCAATGAGCCCCCCAAACCAGCCGCCGATCCCGCCCCTCCCACCCAACTCGCACTCCGCGAGGCACCGCCCAAACCGGTCGAAGAGCCGGCCAAACCAGAGCCGCGCCTGACCGAACCTGCCGCCCGGCCAATGCCTCCTTCGGCTCCGGGATTTCAGCCGCAAACACGTGTGACCCGCCTGAAGGGAAATATTTCGAACCGCGGCAAAGCCTCTGTAGAAGCCGCCGGCACACCTCTGGGACGTTATAAAAAAACAATATCCGACGCGATTGGATCCCGTTGGTATTACTACGTGAACAACCAAATCGGCTTGCTGAATATCGGGACGGTGAGCGTGCGCTTTGTCGTGATGCCCGATGGCAAGGTGAAGGGAATCAAAGTGCTGTCGAATTCTTCAAACGAAAGCTTTGCCTCCGTGAGTGTGAGCTCCATTGTGGAGGCCGAAATTCCGCCTATTCCCGAGGAGGTTGCTAAACTTCTTGAAAATAGCCGGATAGAAATCGATTACTCATTCACCATACTCAGCAACTGATGATCCTCGCCTCCTTCGTTTCCCAAACTGTCGAATTCTTTGTGAAAGGCGGGCCATTCATGGTTCTGCTTCTCCTCGTATCCGTCACGTCGTTAACCGTGATCCTCCTGCGTGGCAGGGCCCTTCGCGAGAGCATGGTCGTGCCGAAGGAAGTCATAGACGCCGTCGAAGTTCTCAACCCCGGAGACGATCTCGATGGCCTCCAGCGGGCAATGCGCAAGCATCCCTCCGCGTTGTCCGCCATCATCCTCACACTCATCAAACACCTGAACTGGCCGAAGGCCGAGACGCTGGAAGCCGTTCAGACGCGGGCGCGAAACGAAGTGGCCCGTCTCGAACGGGGCCTCGTTATCCTTGAAATTACGACTGGTATATCGCCGTTGCTCGGCCTGTTGGGAACGCTCTCCGGGCTCGTCGGGATCTTTGCGACGCTCGGCGGGAGCGGCGATCCTGTAGTCGTCGCCCGCGGGATTTCTGAAGCTCTCAACACGACGATTGTCGGCCTCGCGGTTGCGGTTCCGAGCCTGATTGCTCACAATTATTTTCAGCGCAAAGTCGAGGTGATGGCGATTGAGATGGAATCCGTCACGGCGGACTTGCTCGCCAAATGCTATCCTCACGGCGAGTTGCCGCAGGTGCGAAAAGAAGCTCTCTAAGCTCCCGCGTTGATGCGATTCCACACCAGAAAAAAGCGAACGCCCGCGATCATCATTGTGTCGTTGATCGATATTCTGGCGATCTTGCTCATCTTCTTCATCGTCACGACGACGTTCCGCAAAGAGCAGCCTCGCTTGCAGATCAATCTTCCCGAAGCGAAGATTGCCGACAAAGCCGTGTCGGATCAGAAGGAGCCCATCTTGCTCCGCGTGAAAAGCGCCGACGAGATCACGCTCGACAATGAACCGATTGCGATTGCATCCATCGGCGATGCGATTCGAGCTGCGCGTGCGAAATCTCCGGAGCGCGCCGTCGCCATGCAGGCCGACCGCGAAGCTCCGTTCGGCGTCGTCGTCAAGGTGCTCGATGCCCTCAAGCAGGCCGGCATTAGGAATGTCCCCGCCTTTACCCAACCGGAGGCACCGAGCCCATGATCCTCGAAATTACCCAGCTCGATCATCCCTCACTCCGCACCAAAGGCCGGCGCGTCGAGGTAATCGACGCACGCATTCAGGAGCTCGCTGTGGACATGATCGATACCATGCGGGAGGCCGAAGGTATTGGATTGGCCGCGCAGCAGGTCGGTCTGCCGCTTCAGCTTTTTGTCCTCGAAGTGCCCGCGATGAAAAAGCGTCCGAGTGCGATGCGTGTAGCTGGCAAGCCCGTCGATTTCGAAGCCGAAATGCCGATGGTTCTCGTTAACCCGGAGATCGAACCGTTCGGCGAGATCCAGCCCGAAGGAGAAGGCTGTCTGAGTTTTCCAGGAGTCCTCGGCGACGTTCCCCGTAGTGCCTCCGTCCGCGTTAAAGCCACGGCTCTCGACGGCACGCCAATGGTGTTCGAAGCCGACGGCCTGCTCGCGCGCGCCGTGCAGCACGAGTTCGACCATGTTCAAGGCGTGCTCTTCATCGACCGAATGGGTGGAGACGAAATCGCGGAGTTGCCGCCGGAAATCCGCCGCCTCGTGCGCCGGTAAATTAATGCCGCGGGAATTTCTCAGTGCATCTCCACATCCACTTTGCCAATGCCGGAGCGCAGGTAGTGGAAATGGACATTCGGGTGGTCTGCCAGCAGTGACATCGGCACAGCGGAATCTGGCAGGTGCTTTGAGATCATGAGCGCGCTCAGCCGGAGACCGAATGGATTGTCGTGGTGCCCGGGGTGCCAGATCGACACTTTTTCCGCCTTCCATGTTTCCCTCGGCCCGACGGTGGCCGCGTCGGTGGGGACGAGGGCGACGTTGCCTCCGCCGCTCGTGCGGGCGTTCTGAACGATCGTCACCGGGTGAAGCTTTACGAACCGCGTGCCGAGCTTGCGGTATTCGGCAGGGCTGGGCGGGGCGTCTTTGTATTTGCCTTTGCGGGGAAGGGGGTCGTTGAAAGCCCAATGTTTGATTTCGCCCTGTCCGCCTTGCATGACGACGCAGCGGATTGCTTCATAGCTTTTGCTGTAGGCGTCGAGATCGCCACTGGGGAAATGCAGGTTCGCGTCGGGCATCCGCAGGTTCTTGTCGATTCGGTCGAAGCAGAGATCCTTGTCGGCTTTGGCGAAAGAGAGCGGATGCGTCGTATCCACGGTCTTGCCATCGATCACCCACTCGTCCATCCCCCAAAAATGGGCGTCGTGTTTTTTGAGGTTGATGCCGAGGCCGTTCACCATTTGCGCGACGATGGGAAGTTGCTCGGTCGGCCCGATGGGACCGCAGATGCCCGTCGGATTATCCGGTGTGCTCTGCCTCCAGGCGTCGATGTATTCCAACGCCTCTGCGGCGTAGAACTCCTGAATCGTTTCGTAGAAGTGGATGGTGAATCCGGGCCGGGAAAGGCCCTTGAGCTTGCGCTCATCGATGCGTGCAGCATCGGCGAGGAGATCGGGTTCCAATGTCGTGTAGTCCCACCAGGCGGGAGCGAGTTTGCTTAGTGGTCTTGGCATATGAGTTTTTGGTCTCAGTTTTTTAGCAGCGTTGAGAGGGGATCGAAATCTTCCGGTCCGAAGCCGAGATGCGAGTGGCGGCGCCAGCCCTCCGCGAATTCAAACTTGCCGCTCATGCGGCCGACCTCGCGGCTCATGCGTTCCATGTCATCAAGGTAGGCATTCATACCCTGCGTGGTGTCGAGCCATTCCTTCTGCGAGGCGTGGCAGGCCAGCATGGCCCGCTTGCGCGATATGACGTCCGTGATGTTCGTGAAAAAATGTGGAATTACCGCTTGGCGCAGGCCGTCATTGAGCCCGTGCGGCAGCGCGTGATAGATCGCGACCGGCTTGCTATACGGCCCGACCGGAGGGTCGGTGGGCTGATTCATCATTGCCCGCGTGAATGCCCCGGTCACGACCAGCCTCGTCGTATTCTGATGATCTTCCATGTAATCCTGCGGCGATTGCGTGAGGATGATATCTGGCTGGATCCGGCGGATAACTGTTGCGACCTTGGCGATGGACGGTGCGTCGTAAAAAATGGCGATATCGTTAAAGAGCGGAGGGTGGGCTGTGCCTCCAGCGAGATCCGCGGACGCTCGCGCCTCCTTCCAGCGCAGGGCGGCGGCTTCGTTACGGGAGAGGGTGCTTGATCCGCAGCCCCCGTTGGCGAGGTTCCAAAGGTGAATCTCGCAGCCCGCATCCTTCAGGCGCAGAAGCGTTCCTGCCATCATGAGTTCGATATCGTCGGGATGTGCTGCGGCGGCAAGGGCGATCATAGTTTAACGGGGCTTCTGGACTCAGCAGATTTATAGGCCGCCAGGATGAGGCGGACAGCATTTTTCGCTTCCGCGGCGGGAATCATTGGCGGACGTTTTTCGCGGAGAGCGGCGACGAGATCTTCGATGAGCACTCGGTGGCCTTCGAATCCTATGGCGCGCGGGTCGCTCGATCCGCCGTGAATTCCGCCGCTTCTCGCCGAGCGAATTTCTCCGTCTCCGGGCCGTTCCTCGTCAAACATCCAAAAGAGGATCCGGTCGTCCTCAAGGATCGCGGTTCCCTTATCTCCACTGAGTTCAATCCGCATCGCGACGCCCGGCTTACACGAAGTGGCCGCCTCGATGACTCCGAGGGCGCCGTTCGGGTATTTTAGTGCGACGGCGATTGTGTCCTCCACCTCGATGCGCTCGTGGGCCAGGCATCCCGAAAAGGCGAAGACCTCTGCTGGCATCCCGGCAAGCCACTGGAGGAGATCCACGGCGTGAATACCTTGGTTCATCAGCGCTCCCCCTCCGTCGAGAGACCGCGTGCCGCGCCAGTCAACCGCATCGTAGTAAGATTGCTCGCGCCACCATTTCAAATACGCGCTGCAGAGAGTGAGTTTTCCGAATCGGCCCTGTTCGACTGCCCGCTTCATTGCCTGCGCGGCGAAACCGAGTCGGAGTTGAAGGACTCCCGCCAGCACGGCATGGTTTTCTTCCGCTGCCGAAAGAAGGCTGTCGATTTTTTCCAGCGTCACCTCAAGCGGCTTCTCGCAGAGCACAGCTTTCCCTTTCTTCAGGAAGGGCAGGGCGGTCGCTTCGTGGGTGCCGCTCGGAGTCGCAATGGTGACGGCATCAATATCCCGGCGGGCTGCAAGAGCTTCGATTTCCGCAACAAATTCCACGTCGAGTTCCGCCGCAAATTTCGTCCCTTGCTCCATCCCCCGGCCCCAGACGGCGACAAGTTCGGCGCCCGGGACAGCGGCGATGGCTTGGGCGTGTTTGGAGGCGATGGCGCCGCTTCCGATGATGGCAAAGCGAATGGGGGTCACAGTATTCCAGTTTCCCGGGCGTTTGATTCGAGCTCGAGTGCCTGGCGTGTGGCTCGAAGGCATGCGCGCGTGTCGAGTCCGTTTTCGCATGGCGCGCCGGCCACGTCGGATAGAAAATCCTCCAGATATCCGCCGGGGCGGCCGGGGGCTGGCGGAAGGACTTCTGTTTGAGCCATAGTATTATCCGCAAACGTGATCCCTACACGATTGTAAGACGTCTCGGCGAAGCCGCGCGTGCCGTGGATGGTAATGCGCCAGTAGTTGTCGACAGCATAGCCGCACTGGTCCGGCGCAAGATACGAAACATCGCCGAGGACGCCCCCATCATTTGAGAGTCGCAGAAGAAGCTGCCCGCAATCTTTGAAATGGCGTGCATCAGCGGCCTTGGCGTTCCAGGTGCGGGCGGCGTCCACTTTGGCAATGTCCAGACCGGTGACCCAGGGAATAAGATCGATCGCATGGATAGCGATATCGTTCAGCGTTCCCCCATGCATGCCTTCCTCAAAATACCATGAGGGCCTCTTATCCCGGAGGAGTGGATGCTGGGCAGAAAACGAAATCGTTTGCACCTCGCCGATGCGGCTCGATGCCGTGAGATCCCGGAGCGCGATCAGATTTCCATGATCGCGCATGTCGAGCATCAATCCGATGCGCAGGCTTTTCTCCGATGCGAGATCCTCAATTTCTTTCCACTCTTCAAGCGAGGTGCAAAGCGGCTTGTCGGCGATTACGTGTTTTCCCGCGCGAAGCGCTTGAATGACCAGCGGCCCGCGACGTCCATAACAATCTCCGATTGCTACCGCGTCACAGGAGGCAAGCAACTCTTCGTAGTTCGAGTGGGAAAGGACAAGGTCGCGACCGGGCAGCAGTGAGTTGCCGGGATCGTTTTCCCACGCACCGGTCACGACAATGTCCGGGTGAGCCAAAGCCCGTTGATACAAGTCGAAGATGTGCGCATGCCTGAATCCGGCAAAGGCGAGGCGAAGGCATTTCATAAGCGGATTTTTTGAGCTGAGGATTGTTCGATAAAGAGCGTGGAAGACCGGCGTTTCCGCAAGATCGTTGCAGGACAGGATTCGGAAACCGGCGACTCCAATATTGCGGCAATGTCCATCGACGAACGGTCGGGGTGGATTTCACAGTTCAAGGAACCGGCTTTCAGGTGTGTCATCATAAGAAATAAAATTTCCGGCAGCATGGTATGGAGGACCTCAACGACCGCGGTTGAGAAAAGTCAGTTTGGGCCCATCAAGGGCTCTATTTTGTGCGGCGGATGGTAATTCAGAAATTATTCTTGCTGGATCCCGAGCGTAACGATGCGGTTACTACAGTCAAGTGCGGGAATGCATCCGCGTGTTTGTGTTCTCGGCGTGATTCCCAAAGATGTGATTGTCAGGAACCGGGTTCCATTCTATCAACTAAAATTTACCCACGCCGAAGGTTGCCCCCGCCCTTTCATTTACTCCCATGCTGTATCGCTTTCTCGGAAACACTGATCTAAAAGTCTCGGTTCTCGGCTTTGGTGCCTCCTCGCTGGGCGGAGTCTTTCATGATGTCCATCTCGACGCCTGCATTGAAACTGTTCATGCCGCCCTCGACGGGGGGATCAATTTTATTGATGTGTCGCCCGCTTACGGAGGCACTCTCGCAGAGTTGAATCTCGGCCGCGCCCTGCAGGGCGTTTCGCGGGATCGCTATTATCTGGCCACAAAGATCGGCAGTTATAGCGAGGCAAGGCAGGATTATGACTACTCGCGGGCAGCAACCGAGCGGAGTGTTGAGCACAGCCTGAAACGCTTGGGTATTGACTATGTGGACCTCATCCAGTGTCACGACATCGAATTTGCGGATCACGAGCAGATTGTTCGCGAGACGCTTCCCACTCTTCAACGCCTGAGACAAGAAGGGCTGGTCCGTCATATCGGAATCACGGGTCTGCCGCTCAAGGTTTTTCCAAGTATTCTGGATCGTGTGGAGCCGGGTCTTGTCGAAACCATTCTGTCGTTCTGCCACTACGAACTCAACGATACCTCACTCGGCGATCTGATCCCGTATTTGAAGGAGCGGGGCGTAGGCATTATCAATGCCTCCCCCACTGGGATGGGATTGCTCACTCCGCGCGGCGCGCCGGACTGGCATCCTGCCTCTGCGGCGATCCGCGCCGGGTGCAGTAGGGCGGTTGAGTTTTGCGCAAAGAACGGAATCGACATCGTCCGGCTCGCG
>Ga0209490_10005983_pt1 | contig 11044 bp, 11 predicted proteins | sample MAT06_FD_187209 | JGI IMG/M metagenome (GOLD analysis project Ga0209490, IMG submission 187209) | Freshwater microbial communities from Lake Fryxell liftoff mats and glacier meltwater in Antarctica - MAT-06 (SPAdes) (version 2) | ecosystem: Environmental > Aquatic > Freshwater > Ice > Liftoff...
GAAAAAGGGGTATCTTTTTTAAGCAACACAGGAATCCTGCTCCGGAGCGGGCCTCTGGCAGCTGCAACGCGAACTATGCGTATTTACGATGCCATCTCTGGACTGGAACTTATCTGGTAGCAGATTTGACGCTTCACTTTCCGAACTCCGCTGGCAGAGGGGCCTGCGCAATCGTTCGAAAGCATTATATTTGCTGATTATTCGGACAACGGTAATACCCTCTGTAATACATGAAGACTGTCACGATAAAGATTCCTGATGCTTAAAAGGCTGATCAAAGATGGCCTGGCTTTGGCTTACCGGAAGAAACTTGCCAAGGTGATTTCCGAATTAAGGGAGATTCCTCTGGGGGATTTGCGCGAACCCGGGAGGGTAGCGGAACTGATCCGGCAGGCGGGTCTGAGGCATGACCGGAGAAAAGTTTATGGGTCGGATGAAAAGTCGGCGAATTTTCTTGGACCCGGCCTTTGGCAAATACCAGGGCAACTGGCTCCCTGAAGGTTGCTATTCCGCCTGCTGTTGCCATAGCGATCAGGCAACTTGATCCCGGCAAGGCGGAAGTTACAGCCCTGGCAGCTTCACTGGGGGCCGCAGTTCTTCTTGATGATGCGGCAGGTCGACAGGCGGCTCAGGCTTTGCGTATTCCGTTCCCAGGCTTCACAGGGCTGTTGCTTATAGCCAAGCAAAAGGGACCTACCGCTCAAGTGACGTATCTTCTTTTTCAGGCTCGCTCCCACGGTTATTGGTTGTCTGACGAACTTATTATTACTGCCCGCAAATTGGCGGAAGAATTAAACTTTTTCCCGTTAAATCAGAAAGGTCTGATCAAGTCGCGCATTGTCTCTTGAAAGGCAATCTGCTTTAAAACTCTTATGCCAGACTCTGACTGCCCTTGTTGCGGGGAACCCATGGAACGGTGGTCGCCGCTTTGGAGTCGGTCAGCTTGGTATCATCGCTGTGGAAGCTGCGGGCTGACGTGGTGTAAGGAAAGGCCGGGCCCGGAAACAGGCGACTACACCCAGGACGAACTCCGGGATGCCAAAAACCGGCTTTCCATCGAAGATTACCTGAAAAAAATTTCGCCGTTGCTCCCCCAAGGTCCTTTTCGTTGGCTGGAGCTGGGAGGGGCCTACGGACATCTGACCTGGGAAGTTCAGCGGCGTTACGGAGCCGAGGTCTTCATGGTAGAGCCGGGCGCGACAGGAAGAGGTTATGCCCAAGAGTGTCTGGGCCTCAGGGCTTATCCCGATATCCAAAGTTTAGGGCAGGCAGTGACAGGAGGTTTCGATGTCATCTTCTCTGGTCATGTCTGGGAACATGTGGACGATCCTCTCGGGTTTGTGCAGGAATCTTTCGCCCTGTTAAACGACGGGGGGGTCTGGATGGCCATCACTCCCAATGCGGATTCCTGGAAGCATCGCCTTTTTCGGGGTGGCTGGTGTTGGCTGAGTCCGGATCACCTCCAGATTTTGTCGCCCCTTTCAGCGGCCGGATTTCTTCGCAGGGCAGGATTGGATCCTGTGCACATAAAGGATTTTCAGCCTGCGGCGATTGACTATCCGGGAGTGCTTATTGGAGGGGTTTCCTTTTGCAAAGAATGGCTCAAAAGCAGGCAGGGCAGGAAAATTAAGGGGTCTAAGTGCCGCACCCAAGCTACCCTCGCACCGCGAAAGCCAGGCAGAATAAAATGGTTGGTGACCACCTTTTTTGGGGGATTGGTTCGTTTTTCGCTTTTTGAAAGACGCTTCTGGTCGACACTTGACAGAGAGCATGGTGCGGACGAATTCCTGATAGGTGCCCGAAAGATAAACCCGAATCTGTAGTGTAACCCATGAAAATCCACGTCTGCATTACTCCCGCCCATAAAATACTGCTGGATTCCGTATTTTTGCCATCACTGCCTGCAGGCTGGGATCCAGTCATTCATCAGATTGAACTGACAGGCCCGGGGGATTATCTTAGTGAAGAATTTTTACAGTGCATCCGCAGAAAAACCCAACTCATTGTGGAAAGCCTGGAGGACAGGTCTGGAGATCTGGTTGTCTGGTCCGACGTGGATGTTTGTTTTTACGCCAGGGATGGCAACCGACTGGCCATGGATATGGAGCGCATGCCTGAACATCACATCACCTTTTTGAATATTTTTCAGATGGAGTCGGAATTGCCCCACTCGACCTGTGAGGTCGGGGATGGAAGGAGAATGCCGCAATTTACGGACGGACAGTTCGACCTGGTGATTTCGAATTCCGTGATTGAGCATGTTGGTAATTCCCGTGAACAACGCCGTTTTGCGGAGGAAATCCAACGGGTGGGACCTCGCTATTTTGTTCAGACTCCGAACCGTCGATTCCCCTTGGAGCCTCATTTTCTGCTGCCTTTGTTCCAATATTTCCCTTTGACAGTCAGAGCTTTCCTGCATCAACATTTTGACTTCGGCTGGTGGAAAAAAGCCGGGACTTATTTAAGTGCCCTGGAAGAAGTGGAGTCGATCCGCCTTTTGAGCGACAGGAATTGAAAACTCTTTTCCCATCGCGAAGGTTTAGGAAGAGAGGTTCGCCCTCTTCACCAAGTCCTATGTTCTTTATTCTTCCTGAGACATCCGGAAAGTGGACCTTCAAAAGCCCGGATTGGTAAGAGGCCCCCTTTTCCCTTTACATCAATCATGGGCAGGAAATAATGAGGTCAATGATTACGCCAGAGGGTGCAAAGGGGTGTCTTTCCGTCGTGATGCCGGTCTTTAATGAGGCCCGCACGGTTCATGAAATCATTGACAAAGTTCTCGAGCAACCCATGGTCTTGGAACTGATCATCGTCGATGACTGTTCCAAGGACGACACGTGGAACGTGCTGCAAAAGATCGCATCCGCCGAACCCCGTATCCTTTTATTCCATCACGAAGTGAATCTGGGGAAAGGTGCCGCCCTGCGCACAGGTATCGCCCGGGCAGGGGCAGACATCGTCATCATCCAGGATGCGGACCTGGAATATGACCCGGGGGAGTATCCCCGGATGATCAATCCTATCCTCAGCGGAAAAGCCGATGTGGTCTTTGGTTCGCGCTTCATCGGATCGGAGCAGCACCGCGTATTGTATTACTGGCACTTTCTGGGTAACCAGCTTTTGACCATGCTTTCGAACATGTTCACCAATCTGAACCTCAGCGACATGGAAACCTGTTACAAGGCCTTCCGCCGCGAGATCATCCAAAAGATTGAAATTGAAGAACCCCGTTTTGGGTTTGAGCCGGAGATTACCGCCAAGGTGGCAAGACAGAGACCGCGTCTGAGGATTTATGAAGTTGCTATCTCGTATTACGGAAGAACCTACGAGGAAGGCAAGAAAATCGGTTGGAAAGATGGTGTCAGCGCCCTTCGTTGTATTTTTAAATACGGATTGGGATAGATGAATCACAATAACGAAAGCTTTGGCGAGCGGATACTGCCAATATCCATGTTAGAGATCTGGATTCTTTTGGCGTCACTGACCCAGGCCGCAGGCTGGATGCTATCGGCGCTGCACCAGCTTAACGCTGTCTCCTACTCCGTGCTGTATCTTACATTCGCTGTCTTGCTTTTTTTGGGGATCAGGATGGGCCGTGTCCGATTCGTGCTGCCACCCGCGCGGCTCCGGAGATTCCGGCGGTTGCTCCCGGCCTTTTGGCTCGGCCTAGCGGTTCTGGTCTTTGCGGGGGGAGCCCTGCATGCTCCGAACAATTACGATTACCTGACTTACCGTTTCCCCCGGGTTCTGCACTGGGCCTGGGAGCAGCAGTGGCATTGGATCGGGACGGGGAATGACCGTTTGAATTACAGCGCCCCCCTTTACGAGTGGTTGATGACCCCGCTGTTTGTCCTGTTCAAAACCGACCGGCTTTTTTTTCTGATCAATATCCTCTCGTTTTTGTTCCTGCCCGGGTTGATTTTTTGGGTCTTCCGCTTGTTGGGTGTCGCAAGGCGTTCTGCCTGGATCTGCATGTGGCTGCTTCCCTCCGGTTATTGTTATGTCATCCAGGCCGGAAGTGTTGGCAACGATTCCTTCGCCGCTGTCTTTCTTCTGGCATCCATCGGATATGCACTACGGGCCAGGCGTAACGGCAGCTTTCCGGATCTCTGCTTTTCCCTGCTTTCGGCGGCTCTTCTAACAGGTGCAAAAGCTTCGAACCTGCCGCTGCTCTTGCCATGCCTGGTGGCACTTGGGCCCTCTTGGAGAGTGTTTATGGGACGACCTCTGGCCACTTGTGGAATTCTTGTTTTGGGGGCCACGGTGTCATTTCTTCCGATGGGGGTGATGAACCATTTTTATGCCGGTCATTGGTCCGGAGATCCTGACAATCTTGGGCGGATGCAGTTGGAGGATCCGGTGGCAGGGATTATCGGGAACACCCTGCAGATCGGCCTTGGGGCTCTGGCGCCTCCCGTTTTTCCGGCATCCGCCTGGTGGAATGCGCATGTCTGGGGGTGGGTTCCAGATGCTGGACGTTTGTATCTGAAAAAAGAATTTCCCCGGTTGGGGCTTGGTCTGGGGGAGCTGCCTGTGGAAGAGGGGGCCGGCCTTGGACTTGGTCTGACTCTTTTTATGATCTGTTTGATCCTGAGACAGGGAAGAAACAGCTTCAACATCAGGTGGGGTGCGGTTCGTGCACATGCCTTTTGGATTTCGAACGCAGCATTCATAGCCTTTGCCGTTTACATGGCCAAAATGGGCAGTGAAAGCGGGGCCCGTATTGCCGCATCTTATTACCTTCTGGTGCTGGCTTCCCTGTTTGTCGTATTCCGCTGGCAGATTCCCCGTGGTCGGTTTTTCTCGGGCCTTGCCGTCATAGTGTTGTTGAGTGCCTATCCGGTGGTGATTCTGACTCCTGCCCGGCCCCTGCTGCCGTTGGCAACGTTGACGAATGAATTGAAGGAAGCGGGATGGGGGCACCCTGTTCTCGATCGTGCGGCCAAGGTCTATCGGGTCTATGCGAACCGTGCGGATGGCCTGGCTCCGGCCCGCAGACTGATTCCGGAGGAGGTAAGGGAGATCGGCTTTTATCAAAGCGGGGACGACTCCGAGGTGGCCTTATGGCGGCCCTGGGGCAGCCGGCGTGTTGTGGATTGGCAGCCCGGGTCTAAAACAGAATGGTTGGTTGCAAGCAGCGCTGCCATTCGCCATAAATTCAATCAAAGCGCCGAAGAATGGGCTTGGGAAAACGGGTATAAAATCGTCTCAGAGACTGAAATCACCAGCAAAGTCCAGGAAGGTCCGGTGAAGTGGCTACTAATAAGAAAAGCTTCTGTTGTGACAGGAGATTGAAGTGAATGGCCCCTTGCGTGTGGGCGTGTGACTTCACGGCGCATGGCCCACTAGGCACGAGAGGTTTTGTCTATTGCCTGCAGAAATCATGTCGGGCCAAGTGCTAAGGGCCCCGCAAAAAGGTTGCCGACATCGCGGGATTATTACGGCGTGTCCCTTTGGAGACTTTACGGATAGAGCAAGGTCATTCGCCTAAATAAAACCATGCCTCCAATGGGGAGACTAACGGTTTGGGTGGAAAGCATGGGATTGTTTCGGCTTCCGCACTGGACAAACAAGCTGCACTCGGAGCATGGAAAAACCGGGAAGGTTTTCTCTTGCTGCCAAGGGTTTTCCTTGTCAATAAAGTGCAACAAGGTGAAACTTCACTGAGTGTCTGGGCTATAGGGATTGGGGTTGGAATAGATTCACCGGATGGCTCGGATTCACCCAACAGGCCTGTGTATTGACTTATGGACAATCGTTTTTTGAAAGTGCTGGTTACTGGTGGGGCTGGCTTTATTGGTTCGCATGTGGTGGAGCAGTTCCTTAGCAAAGGCCATGAGGTCTGTGTCCTTGATAATTTTTCGTCCGGTAAGCGGCAAAATCTTCCAACACACGGGCGACTTCAGATTTTTGAAAAAGATATATTGAAGGATTCTCTTTCGGATGTCCCGTTTCAGCCGGATGTTATTGTTCATATGGCTGCCCAGCCCTCTGTGGTTGCCTCATGGGAACAACCCTATGCCGCACATCAGGCCAATCTCAGCGCGGTCATGAAAATGATCGAATGGCGCCGGGTATGGAAAACGCCACGGATTGTCTGGGCCAGTTCGGCGGCGGTTTACGGTGATCCCGGCGTTTCTGTCGTGGATGAGTCCGTTCCAGCTTTGCCCTTGTCTCCTTATGGTTTTCAGAAGAGGTCTGGTGAGTTGCTTCTGGAAATGTTTGCCAAACACGACGGTTTTGATGTTGTCAGCCTTCGTATGTTCAATGTTTTTGGTCCCCGGCAGGATCCTGCCTCCCCTTATTCGGGGGTGATCAGCTTGTTTGTGCGCCGTTTGATCTCCGGGGAGGATCTTTTGATTTTTGGGGATGGGGAACAAACGAGGGATTTTGTCTATGTGGAGGATGTGGCCCGTGCGTTTGTGGCAGCGGCTGAGTCGGGTGTAGCCGGATGTCATTCCGTCAATGTAGCGACAGGCCGGGCACGGACCGTAAACGAATTAGCCGCAACGTTGGCTTCGTTGATGCCCCTGTGGCGGGGAAAGGTCATTCATCATGAATCAAGGGCGGGGGAGATTCTCTATTCCTGTGCCGATATTGCGCGGGCCTCCAAACTTTTAAGTTATGGACCGGAAGTTTCATTTGAGGCAGGACTGGAAAAGACCTTCCACTATCTGCATTCTGGTGGGCTGCGTTCATGAAGACCGCCCTGATCGGACATACGGGATTTGTTGGTTCTAATCTGGCGACTCAAACGTCTTTCGATATTTTCTTCAATTCCAAAAACATCGAAACAATAAAAGGTCAATCTTTTGATCTCGTGGTTTGTTCGGGCATTCAGGCTAAAAAGTGGTGGGCCAACGAACATCCTGACGAAGATCTGGAAAATATCCGGCGTCTGCTGGAACTTTTATCCACGGTAAAAGCCTCCCGTTTTGTTCTGATATCCACAGTGGATGTCTATCCCCGGCCTAAAGGGGTGGATGAAACCACCCCTATTGATTCTTCCAGCAACCATGCCTACGGGAAAAACCGGTTTGAAGCTGAAGAGTTTGTCAGGAATCAGTTCCCGGAACATCTTATTGTGCGTTTACCGGGCCTTTTTGGTAACGGCATCAAAAAGAATGTCATTCATGACCTGCTGAAACGGCACGAACTGGAAAAAATCAATCCCATGGGGATCTTCCAATATTACTATTTAAAGCACCTGTGGAAGGATATTCAAAAAGCGCAGAATCATGGGATCAGGCTTTTGAATCTGGCCACGGAGGCTGTTTCAACAGATGAAATCATTGGACGCTTTTTCCCGGAAATAAAGGTCGGTCCTGAGCAACCTTTTGCGGCCAACTATGACATGAGGAGTATTTACGCGGATCTTTGGGATTCGAAAGTGCACGGGTATCTCTACGGAAGGGAAAGTGTTCTGGATGATTTGGCCTCCTTTATTACCGGGTATCCTACCGGGGACGGTACGGCATGAACCTGTCAGTTTCCAATATCGCATGGTCGGCGGAGGAAGATGAATCCGTTTATTCCCTTTTGAGGGAATTGGGCGTCTCCCGTCTGGAAATCGCCCCGACCCGTTTGTGGTCCAGTCCCGCAGAGCTCAGTGAGTCGGAGGCCTGCGCTTGGAGGGAGTCCATGCAGGAGAAAGGCTTTCGTATTGGATCGTTTCAAGCGCTTCTGTTCGGGCAACCCGGCCTTGCGCTTTTCGGGTCGGAGAGCTCCCGAACAGATTGCCTGGAGTATCTGAAAAAAATCATCCGGCTGGCCTCCTGGCTTGGTGCGGGTCCTTTGGTTTTCGGATCGCCCAAAAACCGGTTGAAGGCGGAGATGTCGATGTCCCAGGCAATGGATCTGGCCACCGTTTTCTTCCGTGAATTGGGCGATTATGCAGCGGAGCGGAGCTGTTGTTTGGTGATTGAGGCCAATCCGGCTGCGTATGGTTGTGACTTCATCCAGAACCTTGACGAGGCCCTGACCTTGGTGAACCGCACGGACTCACCTGGGTTTGGCCTGCATCTGGATGCGGGTGAATTACAGATGAACGGGGAGGATGTTGCAGGATTCATCGCCCGCCACCCGGAAAGAATCGCCCATGTGCACATCAGTGAACCCATGTTGGCTCCGGTTGCCGTCGCACATGAAACCCACCGAATCCTATTCGCGGGGCTAAGATCGGCCGGTTACAACGGTGATGTGACCATCGAAATGAAAAGGCAAGAGCCGGTTCTCGATACAGTGGCCAAGGCGGTTAAACTGGTGCATAGTCTTTCCTGAAGGCATGAAACTGGAATGGGACGCCGTAGTGATCGGGGGGGGATTTTTTGGATGTGCTTTGTCGGTGCATCTGAGGGAGCTTGGATATAGCGTTCTCCTCTGCGAAAGGGAGCAGAACCTTCTGCAAAGGGCATCCTACCATAATCAGGCCAGGGTTCATCATGGTTACCATTATCCTCGCAGTATTCTGACCGCCTTGCGTTCCAGCGTGAATTTCCCGCGTTTTATTGCGGATTTCCCCGCTTGCATCGATAGCTCCTTTGATCACTACTACGCTATTCCCCGCTCGGGCTCCAAAGTTTCGGCACGGCAGTTCAGGCTTTTTATGGAAAGAACTGGTGCTCCGATCAGCCCCGCCCCTCCGGCCATCCAAAAAATGTTCAACAGCAATCTTATCGAAGAGGTCTTTCTTGTCAGGGAATACGCATTCGACGCCGTGAGGCTTGGGGATGAAATGCGATCCAGGATGGATATCGCGGGTGTGGAAAGCTGGTGTTCCACGGAAGTCAGAAAAGTGGAGAAACAGTCCGGGGAGAACGGTAAGAACGCACAGGGGGCGATTTCGGTCAGCATTGAAAGGAAGGGGGAGAGGTTCCGGGTGGCAGCCGGATTGGTTTTCAACTGTGCCTACAGCAACCTCAACCTTCTGTTGCATGACTCCGGTCTCCCCCGGCTCAGTTTAAAGCAGGAGATCACAGAAATGGCCTTGGTGGAGCAACCGGAAGAGTTACAAAACAAAGCCGTGACCGTCATGTGTGGAGCCTTTTTTTCCACCATGCCCTTCCCATCCCTCGGACAGCATACCCTGAGCCATGTCCGCTATACCCCACATTGTTCGTGGATGGAAGGACCCGGATCGGAATACCGCAGTGCCTACGACCTGTTTGCCTGTTATCCCCGCCAGTCCCGTTTCGAGCACATGCGCCAGGATGCGGCCCGCTATCTTCCTGCTCTGGGTAGGGCGCGGCAGAAGGGATCTCTCTGGGAGGTCAAAACCGTCCTGCCTCGCAGCGAAGTGGATGACAGCCGCCCGATCCTTTTCCGGCAGATTCAGGAATTGCAGGGATTGTTTTGCATTATGGGCGGGAAAATTGATAACATTTACGATGTTTTCGAGGAACTCCCCGGAGCGGGAATATTGAAGTTATGAGCAAGATGGATGTGTTTGTCACGGTGGTGGTGCCGCTTCGCAACAACGCGGAGATCCTCAGGCCTTTTCTTAAAGAAACCCTCGACGTTCTCAGAGACTCCTACGCCAATTACGAAATGGTGCTGGTCGATGATGCTTCCGAGGACGGAACATTGGAGGAAGTCAAAAAGCTGCTGACCTCGGAGGAATGCCTGCGGGTGATCCGTTTGAGCAGATCCTATGGCCGGGATGTTGCCATCAGTGCGGGGCTGGAATCCTCCATCGGGGATTTCGTTGTCGTGATGTCCCCGGATACCGATCCTCCCTCGCTTATACCAGAAATGATAAGGCATTGCCGGGATGGATCGGGAATTGTGAGCGGTGTTTCCCTGGTTCCCAGTCAACGATCCGCCCCCGGATCCGTATTGGCCGCTCTTTTCCACTGGTACGTGCGCCGTTTTTTGGGTGTAGATCTGATACCGGATTCCACAGATTTCCGTGTCCTCAGCCGTCAGGTGGTGAATGCCGTGACCCAGATCAAAGGGCGATACCGCCAGCTCCGCCTCATAACCTCGAGTGTCGGTTTCCAGAAAAACAGTTTTTCCTACACCCCCTTGAACCGTTCCGGACGCCTGGAGAAAAGATCCCTCGCCCGGGAAGTATCCGAAGGAATAGAATTGATCGTTCTTAACAGCCTTCACCCCCTGCGTTTTGTCAGCTTGATCGGGCTTCTGGCTGGAACCGTCAACCTGCTATATCTGGGTTATGTCGTGGCCATTTATCTCTTTAAGGATGACGTGGCGGAAGGATGGACCACCCTCTCCCTCCAGCATGGCATCATGTTTTTCTGGATTTTCGTTATTCTCACGCTGCTTTGTGAATATGTCGGACGAATTCTTGACCAGAGCCGGGAGCGTCCACTTTATTTCATCCAGGATGAGTTGAACAGTTCGGTTCTTCTCAGTGATACGACACGCCGGAATGTGGTTCGTGAGGAATGATACAAAAAGTGCTGAAAAACGGCAATCAACTCAGGCCGCCCAATAATGAATAACCAATGACCATTGACCCCAAAGATTGGCAGGTCCCCGGATTTCGTGAGGCTTTTTATGATGGCAGGCGGGCAAAGTTTGCTCTTTGTATTTTTGTAATCAACGAAGGGGACCGCATCCGGAAACAAGTGCAGGCCATGGCGGGCCTGGCTGCGGTGGTGGATATTGTTATTGCGGACGGAGGAAGTAGTGACGGCTCCCTGGAACCTTCCTTTCTCCAGGAACATGGCGTCCGCGCTCTTCTGGTCAAAACAGGCCCGGGAAAACTCAGTGCCCAGATGCGGATGGCCCTGGCCTGGTGTCTTCGCCAGGGATACGGGGGCATCGTCACCATCGATGGCAACGGCAAGGACGGGATCGCGGCGGTGCCACAGTTCGTGAAGCTTCTGGAGCAGGGTTACGACCACATCCAGGGTTCGCGTTACGTTCCGGGAGGTCGGCACGAGAACACGCCCTTTTTGCGGCATTGGGGTGTCCAACTTCTGCATGCCCCCCTCATCAGCCTGGCTGCGGGCTTCCGTTACACCGACACCACCAATGGCTTCCGGGCCTACAGTCGAAGGTATCTGTTGGATGAACGCGT
>Ga0209490_10005988_pt1 | contig 11040 bp, 6 predicted proteins | sample MAT06_FD_187209 | JGI IMG/M metagenome (GOLD analysis project Ga0209490, IMG submission 187209) | Freshwater microbial communities from Lake Fryxell liftoff mats and glacier meltwater in Antarctica - MAT-06 (SPAdes) (version 2) | ecosystem: Environmental > Aquatic > Freshwater > Ice > Liftoff...
GTGGCAGCGCGGCGAACTGCTCCTCGGTGAGCAGCGCGAGCATGCGCGGTCCGGCGACCACGACACGTGCGCGATGTCGACGAACGCGTCGTGGAAACGCTTCCTGGCCGCAGCAGAGCGATACTTCCCCTTCAGCGACTCGAGCAGGTTGCTCGCGACCTGGTAGTCAAGATGTCGCTGCAGCCAACTCAATACGTCCGCGAGCTGCCATAGAACGGGCGCTTGTGGCCACCGACATCGGGCCCAACATTACGTCATGGTCCAATTAAGGTGGTGCCGTCTTCGGCCTCTGCAGTTCATGCGCGACGTCCGGCGCCAGCCCAACGCCCGCGTTCGTCTGTGGGCTATCCCACTGATCACCGTATTCGCCGCGTGTGGTGGGTCGCCAACCGCACCGCCGCAGATCCCCGCGCCGCCTGATCCGGGGTACACGGCCTACGTCGACGGGAGCAACGTAGATGTTGTGACGGTGCCCCTGGGCGGCGCGTACCTGGCTGGCGGCGGCACCGACATTGACGCAGGTATGGTCTGGCTTCTGGCGCAGGGTGGGGCCCGCGCTGCGAACCAGTACGGTGATGTGGTAGTGCTACGCACGACCGGGAGCGATGGCTACAATCGGTACTTGACCGGCTTGGGCGCAAATTCGGTGACGAGTATCGTGATCAAGTCCGTGGACGGCGCGAACAGCGCGTATGTGCAGAATGTGATCGCCAAGGCGGAGGCGATCTTCATTGCGGGCGGCGATCAGGCGACTTACGTGAACCTCTGGACGGGCACGTCGTTGGTCGCTGCCGTCAACACCCGCGTCGCACAGGGGTATCCCATCGGTGGCACCAGTGCGGGCCTCGCGGTCCTCGGCGACTACGTGTATGCGGCCTTGAACGCGTCCTCTGTTTCCGCGACGGTGATGGCGAATCCGTACGACGCATCCGTCACACTGCAGTCGGCGATGTTCAATGTGCCAGTGCTGCGCAATGTCCTCACCGACTCGCACTTCAAAACACGGGATCGAATGGGTCGACTGATGACGTTCATGGCCCGTTTACAACAAGACGGGCTCGCCACGTCGTCGTTGCCGCTTGCCATCGGTATCGACGAGCAGTCTGGCGTGGGCGTCTCGATGAACACATCGGCAGTGGTGTTTGGACCGGGCGCCGGTGCGTTTCTGTTGAATGCAACGCCTACGTCGGTTCGTCGCTGCCTGACTGGCGTTCCGCTGACGTTTACGAACATCGACACGCAGCGCGTGTCTTCGGGACGCACGTTCAGCCTTGCGACGTTTACCGGTCCGGCAACGGCCCGCTACACGCTCTCGATCAATCTCGGCGCGCTGACCTCCAGCGTTTCGTCGATCTACTGATCTGCCAGGTGAAGCGTTGGCGCTACGGGCGAATCTGCCGACGCTGACGGAACGCCTCCATCATCCGCACCAGCTCCGCATTCGTGAACGGCTGCCATCCGTGCGGTTTTTTCGGACGGCCATACTCGTACGTGAAATCAGCGGCAGGTTTAACGAACCTGGCGGTCTCTTCTTCCATCAGGTACACGGCCAACTGCAGATAGTGATTGTCCATGTCCCCCACATACGTGTGTACTTTTCCTGTCAGCGACGGACCGATGCGCGACCAGTTGCGTGTAAGGTACAGCGTGAGATCAAAGTGTTCGCGCCAGTACTCCGCGACCTCTTTGTCGATGGTGCCCGTGCGACGATCCCACAAGCGCCGCGGATAGCCATCGGCTCCCGCCGGCCCATACGACGCATCGAACGCATCAAACTGCTGTCCACTGCGCGCCTTGGTACCGAGCACTGCCTCCAGTTGACTCATCTGTCGCACGGTGACCTGCGGCTGCCCCTCTTCCGTCTGCATCATGTACCGTTCCGGAACCGGCGGCGTGCTGCTGTTGGGCACGAACGCGTTGGTGTCGGCGTAGTTGTCCACCAGCTGATTGCGACGGAAGTCGACGGGATCCGGATACAAACACCACGCGCCGCCGAAGAAATCGGGCCGTTGAATCTGCAGCGCCAGACATTCCCATCCCCCGGTCGAGCCGCCGGTGAGAAACCGGGCGTTGGCTTCAGGTGCCAGTCGGAATCGTTTCTCGAGTTCGGGGACCAGTTCCTTCAACAACGCATCCTGATACGGTCCATGATTGGCCGAGTTCACGGCATACGAATCATCATACCAGGGCGTGGGATGTTGCCAGGTGATTGCGACATAGCGCGGCATGTCGTCTCGTTGCCAACTGTCACCGAACATCCATCCGGGCTCGCGTGCGCTGCGCTTGAGCCGCGCGTCCCGCTGCTCCACGGTCTCGTTCCCCGGTTGATCCGTGAAGCCGAACGGCGCGCCGAGTCCGAAGTGGCCCTGGCTGTAGATCGCCGGATAGCGTCGCGTGGGGTCTTCGTCGAAGCCTTTCGGCAGGAGCACCGTGGCGCCGATATACGTATCGTGTCCCCACCACGTGGTCAGCGACGGCGACTTGATGCGAATGCGTTTCACCCACTTGGTATCGGGAGGCACATCGACGGGCGGCAAGGCACGGGTGAGCGTCACGCGCAGCGGGGTTGCGGCGGCGGGATCCCATCGCACTGTTGTCGGTTCGCTGACAAGATTTCCCGGCGACGTATTCCAGTGCTGACCCTCCCACTGATCCCAGTGCACCCAGAGCGTGTGTCCATCAGCGCGGGTCACCTTGCTGTACACGTTGAGCACCGCTTGCACCGTGTATTCACCGGCAGGCAGCTGTCGCAGACTCGCGTACGGATAGCCAAGCGTATCGGGCCCAATCACCGCGGCGTCGCCGACGGCCAACGCGCTCACATCGGCACCGAACATCGGCGCCGTGCCGCCGTAGCTGCCCGCCAGCAGACGCGGTTCGCGCGCGCCGTTCTTCGCGAAGATGACGAACACGCGTCCGGTGTGTGGTCCGGCGAGCGCCGGATCGACACGCACTTCGATGCGCTGCGCCACAGCCGCACGTGCGCCGACGTGTGCGAAAGCGAGGGTTCCGAAGAATGCCGCGCCGATCGCTGGGAGGTGGCGGGCCCGTGAGCGCAGAAATTGCATAACTACCCCGACGTGAAGGAATCGCAGATGACGCGGGGAATATGTCACGCACGGAGCCGTGTGGTGAGTGTCGCGGCGAGCGGCATGAGACAGTGGCACTCTGCACTACGGGGCGCATCGATGCGATGCGCCCCTGATGCAATGCTTAGTATCCCGGGTTCTGCACCAGCCCGGGTGTTGTTCGCGTATCACGCAACGGGATCGGCAGCAGCGCCTGTCCCGGCCGATCCTGAATGCCCTTCACCGCCACGGCCCGACCGAGGCGATTGAGATCCGGCCACCGATCCCCTTCGAACGCCAACTCCAACCGACGTTCCAATTCGATCTGCGCCAACACCTGCTCCTGCGTCGTGACCTGATTGTTGAGCGCATGGAGCGCGAGACCCGCGCGGATGCGCACCTTGTTGTACTGCGCAACAGCTTCCGGCAGACGATTCAGGCGCGCCAGGGCCTCAGCCTTGATAAGCACCAGCTCGGCCAGACGAATCACGTGCACGTGCTCCGTGCCCGGACGCGCCGAATACTTGTTGCCGTTCAGAGGACGTCCCGCGTTTCCACTCGGCCGGATGCTCCACGCCTTGCGCAGATCACCAGCTGGGTAGGCCGCGTCGAGGTTGCTGCTCGGCGCAACTTCCGCGCGACCGACTTGAAGGTAGTAGTTCGAGATGCTGTTCGTCTCGGTTGCGTTGAACGACACGCGGAAGATGTCCTCGCTTGTGTTCGTGCCCGCGACGGAGAAGAGATCCGCGTAGGGAACGACCAGCGTATCGCGACCGGCGAGCACGGCATTCGCCGCATCGAGCGCCGCTTGGTAGTCTGCGGTGGCGCCAGCGTTGCCCGGCAACCCCGCCCGATAGAAGAGCACGCGGGCACGCAGCGCACGCGCTGCGATCGAAGTGGCATAGCGAAGATTTGACGTGTTCCGGATCAGCGTCGTGGCGCTATCCAGATCCTTGAGGATCTGCGTGTACACGCCGCTCACCGCCGTCCGGGTATATGCCCGCGCGTCTGCCGGCGTGTTGATCGGTGCCGTCGGTGTCGGGACCGCTCCCCAGAACTTCACCAGGTTGTGGAAGCCCAACGCGCGAAGGAAGTACGCCTGCCCCATGACATCGCTGCGAACCGCTTCAGTGATCGCGGCGACCTGCGGCGCGCGCTGCAGAATCACATTGTCACGATCTATCTGCTGGTAAATCGCGGTCCACATGCTGGTGACCTCCGGATTATCAGCCTGCATGCGGTTGGTCGCCATCTCGCCGAGGAACTGAAACGTCCCGGTCCAGACGGTGTTGTCCGCTGCGAGATCGCCAACGAGCAGCGCAGAGAGGCCGTAGTAGCTGCCGCTCTGGAGGCCGTCGTAGGCGCCGTTGAGTGCGGCGATCGCCGTGGCGTTGTCCTCAATCAACCGGCTCTGGGGAAGCGAGGTGACCGGCTCTGTTTGCAAGATGTCGCCACAGCTCGCCAGGGCGGACGCGGCCGCAGCCAGCGTGAGCGTGCGAAGGATTGAGGCTCGGCGCATAGTCGGAAGGGAATCGAAGCGCGTTACCATGAGGCACTCACTCCGAAGGTGAAGGTGCGCGCCAACGGATACGCGTAGTAGTCCACGCCCATCACGGTATTGGCATTGGCACCGCTGCTGTTAACGTCGGGATTGTAGCCGAGGTAGTTGGACCAGGTGAACAGATTGCGCCCCGAGAAGTACAGGCGAGCGTTGTCCGCCCGCATGGAGCGAGCGAGCGACGCCGGCAACCGATAGCCCAACGCGACTTCTTGCAAACGCGCGAACGACCCGTCTTCAACAAATCGCGTCGAGAGCACGCGCGCTCCACCGGTCGAGCCCATGCGCGGCTGATCGGTGATGTCACCGGGTTTCTGCCAACGGGCCAGCGTGGTGGCCAGCTTGTTATCGCGGGAGTTTCCGCCGTCGTCGGAGAATATGCGCGCGAGGTTCAGCACGCTGCCGCCCTGGCTGAACTGCAGGAATCCGCGCACATCGAAGCCTTTCCACTCGACCGTGTTCGTGAGACCACCAAAGTACTTCGGCTGCGGGTTCCCACCGAAGGTGAGGTCTGCGGTAACGGGCGTCGTGGTCTCGGTGCCGTCAGCCTTGCGATAGAGCGCGTTACCCGTGGCCGGATCGACCCGCAGGAACTCGTAGACAAAGAAGGTGCCGAGGGGCTGTCCCACTGCCGCCACCGACGTCACGCGGCCGCTCACGGTCGCCGTGATCGGCAACCCGTTGTACAGCTCCGTCACGCGATTCTTGTTGAACGTGACATTGAAATTGCTGGTCCACTCAAAGTCACCCTTCTTGCGCGCCTGGATGTTCGTCGTCTGCAGGCTCATATCGAAGCCACTATTGTTGATGCTGCCGACGTTGTCCCAGACACTGGTGTATCCGCTGGTCGCAGGGACCGGCAGCTGCACCAGGAGGTTCTTGGTCGCACGATCATACCAATCGGCGATGAGCGTCACCCGGCCATTGAACAAGCCGATATCTGTACCGAAGTCCGTTTCGGTGGTCAGCTCCCATTGCAGGTTCGGATTGCCCAATTGCGAGTTCGCGAGCCCCGAAACACCGGTATACGGTTGCGCCGACGCCAACGTGCGGCTGGCGAAATCGCTGATCCCCTGGTTCCCCGTCGTGCCGTAGCTGCCGCGAAGTTTGACGCTCGCGTGGCGCCGAAGCGCTGAGGCAAAACCTTCCTCGCTGATGGTCCAGGCGCCAGAGACCGCGCTGAAGACACCGTAGCGGTTCTCATTGCCGAAGCGCGACGATCCGTCGGTGCGGACGCTTGCCGAGAGAAGGTACTTGTCACTGCGCGACCAGTTGGCGCGTGCAAAGTACGACAGCAGCGTGTTCTCGGTCGCACCGCCGTCAAACGACGACACGGCGGCGGCGTTGCGGACGAAGCGTTCGAAGCCGGTTGGAAACCCGGTGCCTGCGACGTAGTTGAAATCGGAGTTGTTGAACTCAACGCTGCTGCCGGCCGTGATCTGCAGGTTCTGCCGGTCGCTGCGCAACGCGTCGAAGTTGGCGAATCCTTCCAGGACGTACCGAGTGGCCGTGGTGCGACCACTCGCGCCTTCACCACCAACACTGCTGCTGGCCGCACGGTCAATCTTCGACGAACGCCAGCGCAACTCGTCAACGCCGTAGATGTCCGTACCGGCGCGTCCCGTGATGGTGAAGCGATCGGTTGGCATGTACCTCGCTTCGAGATTGCCCATCGCACGCAGCGTGCGTGAGTTGAGCGAACTGAACTCCGCGTAGGCCACAGGGTTTGAGTACAGCAGGTTCTGCGCGTTGCCGGCAAAGCCGAAGGACGTCCCGCGAATGGGCGAGAAGGGCTGCAGCGCGGTCGCGTTCGTGACGATACCATCAACGTTCAGGTCGCCCGGCACGCGATCGTTCGATTCGCGGGTCAGGCCAAGGGAGCCCGTCACAAACAACTTGCTGGTGGCTTGCGCATCGAGGTTGAGGCGCATGGCTTGCCGCTGATACTTCGAGCCGATGACAATACCGTTTTGCTGAAAGTTGGCGCCCGACAAAAACATGCGCAGCTTGTCAGTACCGCCGCTGACGCTCAGCTGGACGTCACTCATCGGCGCGCTGCGAAAGACGGCATTCTGCCAGTCGGTATTGATGCTGTCTGTTCCAGGCGCGAACAGCGGCGCCGAGCCTTGGTTGGTACGACTCTCGTTCATGAGCGTGACGTATTGCGTCGCGTTCAACAGATCGAGCGTCCGCTCGACGGACTGTGAACTCGCCGAACTATTGACGTTGAAGCGGAACTTGTTGCCCGCCGCGCCACGCTTGGTGGTAATCAAGACGACACCGTTGGAACCGCGTGATCCGTAAATCGCAGCGGCGGCGGCGTCCTTGAGCACGTCGATCGTGGCGATATCGTCAGGATTGATACCCGAGATCGGCGTCATGCGCTGACCGCTCGTACTGGTGATCTGTTCGAACGTGCCTTGTAGCATTGGCACACCATCGATCACGTACAACGGCTGGTTGCCAGCGTTCAGCGACGCCGGTCCACGCACGCGTACCGATACACCGGTGCCCGGCTCGCCGCTGTTCTGCATCACTTGCACGCCGGCAATGCGCCCCTGCAACGCATTGTCGATGCTGACCACGTTCAAGCGTGCGAACGCCGAACTGTCCACCGACGCGATCGAGCTGCTGACGTTGGCTCGCTGACTGCTGCCGTATCCCGTCGCCACGATCGTCGAGAGGACCGCTGCGACGGGACGCAGCGCAAAATCGACGGTGGCCGTGCCGTTCGCCGGCACCGTGACCGTCCGTTGTTGCGCGGCGTATCCGATGCGCTGCGCGCGCACGATAACGGAGCCAACCGGCACCGGCGCCAGCGAGTACGCGCCGGATTCGCCCGAGAGCGCGCCGCGCGTCGTGCCGACAATCGAGATCTGTGTGCCTGCGACGCCGCGGCCGGTCGAGGAATCGGTCACTGTTCCTCGCACCGTCCCGGTTTGCTGGGCCTGCAGAGACCGCGCGTTGCTGTGCGCGGCAAGAAGGAGGGTCACGATTGCACACGTCCATCGCGTGCGCGACCGTTGCCACCGTGAGAGGGCGGCAGGGATCATTGGGTTCTCCTGAAAGGCGGGACTCGGGGAGTGTCCGTCAACCGGATATGCGCGACGGTTCACCGGCGGGTAAGGCAAGTGTATCCGCGAGGGCTCGATCCGCGCAACTTTTCTGTAACGGTGCACGTCGAGAAAAGCATGAGGGACGAAACGCTCAGCACGCGGTGCTGGCGCGACCTGTTTCCTCTGACGCGCATCAATCGCGCATGGCACCCGTCAACTCCCGCGCAGCCCTTCACTACTGAGGGAACACCAGCGGCAATCGCTGCCACCACTGCTCATCGAACGCGCTGAGCGCCAGCGGATTGCCACCCGCCACATCCGCCTCTTGCCCGTGCCGTGCAATCACCATGTCAAGCGACGGGATCACGTAAATCTTCTTGTCGCCTTGGCCCGGCGGCGCCGCCAAATCACTCGCCGCGCTGGGAATACCTGCGCCCGGTACCGCGGGCAACACCGTGCATCACGTTCGACCACAGCCATTCCACTGGCGCTCCGCGTTTCGCGCTCGCCCGCGCAGGCGTTTACACACGATTATACGGTCGCGGCCAGCGCGAGCGGGCGAGCGCATCGGATCAATTCTCTTGAGTCTTTGCTGTCGCATCGCATTACTCCTCTCGCGGTATCGATCGTCGATCGCTTGTCAGACGACTGGCTTGCGCTGGCGTTATGTGGACGTTTACGCCGTGACGTTTAGCGCGTACGTTTACATTGGTTCGTGTGCCCTTTTGCCTGACTTCCCGGAGGATGTGATGTGGTCTCCCGCTCTTTTCGTCTCCGCCGCCGCGCTGAGCGTTGGCTTTTTTGCGACACCTGCTCAAACGGACAAGTGGCTCGCAACCATCAACCAACTGCGGAACGGCGGCTCCGCCGACCTGACGATCGAGCCCCGCAACGCCAAGCAGTCGCGCGCCAAGATCGCCTTTCGCAACGGCAGTCGCGAGATGCGCATTGCGTGGGATATCGTGGCCGGCAATTGCAACGACCAAGGGGCGCCGATTGCGCCGCAGGCGACCTTCACGCAGGTGCTAACGCAGATGGATGGGGGTGGCTCGGTGACGGCCACCATTCCGAAGCTCGAAAGCGGCAAGCGATACTATGTGCGCGTGTTCGACCCGCAGGTGGCGCCAAATGATGAGAATGTGTGGGGCTGCGCCAACATCAGCGAGAAGCCGTAGGCGATTCGCGCTTGTGAGGGTTTGAAGCAAAGAGGGGGCCGTACGTCATTCGCACGGCCCCCTCTTTGCTTCAAACCGGAACCGCGTTACGGCGCCGTACCCGGCGAGCCAACGCCGCCGAACGTGTAGATCGGCAAGCCACGGGAGAGCAGCTCACGCCCGGATACGGGGACATGGAACGGCGTACCCGAAACCAGCTTGCCCCAACCGCGCGCATCGAACCACGTGATGTCGCCTTCGGTGGGATACAGTTCGATGCGCTTCTCGTACTGGATAGCATCGAACAGATTACCACAATCACCGTTGTCCTTGCGCGGCACGCAGTCGCGGCCGGCCGGTGGTCCGTTCGCGTCAACGGGGCGCAGTCCCGCCGCCACACGCGTTGGATTGATGAGCGCCGCGGCCTCGGTGAAGCGTGAGAGCCGGAAGAGTGCTTCGGCGCGGATGAACTTCATTTCGTCGAGCGACGTGAGTTGAACGAAGGCGCGAAGGCCGGAATCAGCCGCCGTATTCAGGTACCGCGTGGAGCGATAAAAAGACGTGAGGTAGGCACCGTTCGACGCGCTCGCCATGGTCGTCGTCAGTCGCCTGAAGCGGGTGCCGGCGACGCTGTTGGTGGCCCCATGAATGCGACGGTCGGGCGTGGTGATCACAAACGCCGTGCGGTTGGCAATTGATGCGGCGGCCCAGGCCTGGTAGAGGCCGGAGGTATCCGCGGGCCCGAGCAGCCGGTTGTGGACACGGACCGTACTCTGGGCGAAGGAGTTGTTGATGTAGGTCGAGCCGGTGTTGGCTACCGCCGGATCGGCCTGCCATCCGAAATCACGCGTGATGCCCGAGTCGAGGCGCGCCAGCACGGCGCCCCAGTTGACCGCGTCCCGCTGTGCGGGGGTACGCGGTGAGTAGACATCGGCACGCACCAGGAAGGTGTACATGATCCGCACCAACTCATCGCGCGTGATGGCGCGGCCGTTGATGAACAGCATCGGCCACGTGAAGTTCGGTCCGGCCCTGGCCTCCGCAATCACGACGTACATCTGCGCCCTTGCATTGGCCAGGACATCCTGCCACGGCACCAGTTCGACGTTCGTCTGGTTGAATCCGGGTGTGATGGTGTCGGTGATATACGCCTGGTCGCTGGAGAGGGCGAGCTTGTACTGCGAAAGGGCAATGATGAACTTCGCGAACAGCTTGCGATTGGGCGTGTCGGCGCCGTTCGGCGTGGTGGCGTCGATTATGCCGAACTTGAGCTGGTTATCCCGGATGCCGAGAAACGCTTCGCGGGCACCCGCCGCCGCTTCGTACGGGGTCCAAAACGAATTGCGGTTTGAGCAGTTCACGTTGTCGCGGTTGTTGATGGGCAGCCGCGGCTCGGTAGCGAGCTCAAGGTAGGTGACGCTGGTGGTCGTGATGTCGTGCCCCCACAGGCTGTAGATCAGCGAGGGGCAGGTGGCGCGATTCAAGGCGGTGTAAGCCTTCCACGACCCGATCAGGGCGGCCTCGGTATTGGCCGCGTTGGTGAAGACGGTAGCGATGCTGAGGTTGTTCGGATCGGTCACGTTAAGGTCAGCGCAGGCCGCGATGGAGGCAGCCGCGAAAGTACCAATCAGGAGAGCGGCGCGGCGGCGGGGCCCGACCGGGCGGGACACGGGAGTATGCATGACGTGAGCCTCGGTCAGAAGGTGAGCGTGACGACGCCAGTCAACGTGCGCGTCATCGGATAGGTGGCATCATCGAAGCGCTCGGTTGGCGAGCCTGCCATGACGTTAAGACCGGTGTAGCCGGTAAAGGTGCGCATGTTGCGTCCGATCAGATCGATCTGTGCGCGCGAGACGCCCATCTTGGCCAGAAACGGCCACCGCTTGGCCTCCGCCGTGTAGCCGAGGAGGGCTTCGGCAATGGTCAGATGCGTGGCGCCTTCGACGAAGTTCGCCAGGAACAGGTTGTTGTTGTTCGCCACGCGGTTGTAATACGCGACCGGCTTTTTGAGGTCATCCGGGCGACCAGACTGGTCGACGTCGGGATGATCACCCGACGCGTAGTACGTCTGGTTGCTTTTCGCGTACACATTGCCACCAAACTGGCCGGTGGTTTGCACGAACAGGCGGAAACTGTTGTAGCGAAACGAGTTCTGGAAACCGAAGCGCATCAACGGCTGGCTGTCTCCGATCTTGCCGTACGAG
>Ga0209490_10005989_pt1 | contig 11036 bp, 7 predicted proteins | sample MAT06_FD_187209 | JGI IMG/M metagenome (GOLD analysis project Ga0209490, IMG submission 187209) | Freshwater microbial communities from Lake Fryxell liftoff mats and glacier meltwater in Antarctica - MAT-06 (SPAdes) (version 2) | ecosystem: Environmental > Aquatic > Freshwater > Ice > Liftoff...
CACGCAGACGAGCGCGCGATAGTCGGTGGCCGTTTGCGCGGCCGCCGCCCCGATACCCGCAAGGTTGAGTGCGAACGGCCCGGCCGCGCCTGCAGCGGATAACTTTCCGGCAGTACGCAGAAATTCACGACGCGATTGGTTGACGTTTTTCACGATAGTTACCATGGAAGCTCCAATCAATTCTGGAAAATGTATTCGGGGCTTGCCATTAACAGGTACAAGGCAAGATTGACGCGATTTCGCTGGTCGGTCGCGGCGGTAGTGGTGCCGATATTGACTGAGGCAATCGCCGCGCGAATGGTGGCTCGGGTGGTCGCGGAGAGATTTCCAGCAGTCAGTAACAGTGCAACGCGATCAATGAGTGCGTCCGGATTGCTTGCCAGTGAGAGTTCCGCGTTGTAATTGGCCTGAATGTCGAGCACGTTGTTATTCCTGGCGCCGACGCCTGATGTGATCACGCCACGCATGTAGTTGAGGTAACCGGCACTCGAGCTCTCATTGATGATTTGCGCCTCGGGCGCAAACAAGCCCGCAGCGCCGATATTGCTGTTGGGCGGAATATAGCCCGGCCTGAAAAAATTGAACACCGAAGGCGCGTACATAGGCATTTGCGCAAGTTGGGTGGAAGGATCGCTGGTCGTCGTCAGGAGAAAGCGGCCGTCGGTCGACGTCGCATTGAACGAACGCATCCAGTGCACCAGTCTGATCGCCGGCTCACGCAATTTGCCATTGTTGCCGGACGCAGGTGCGCGCGCTTCCTGGTCGAGTAGCACTGCACGGATGACGGCTTTCATGTCGCCGCGCACGCCGCTACCGTTGTTGTTGAACGCTGCCGCCACTCGCGAAACATAGGCCGGCGAAGGGTTGCTCGATACCAGCCTCTGGATCAGTTGTTTGCCAATGAACGGGCCGACATTGGGATGATTGAACAAGGTATCGAGGGCGATGCGGATATCGTTGTTCGTCGCGCCGACTGCTTGCGGAGGAATGGTTACGCCGAGAAATTGTTTCTGCGATATCGAATGGTATTGCTCGTAGGCCTGCATCGGTTTGATCTCGCGATCGGGATCGGCGTTGCCGCCGCTGAAACGGGAGTTGGATGTATCCGGCCCGGCCCAGCTCAAGCCGGTCATCACTTTCGCGAGGCCAGAGACGTCGGCGTTGGTGTACGTTTCAATCGGATTGCCTACTGCGTCGAGCTTCAACGTGCCGTCCTGATTGAGTTGGTTCAGACCGATGCTCATTAGCTGCATGACTTCGCGCGCGTAATTCTCATCTGGCACACTGCCGTTCGCGACATTTTCTTTTACGTTGCGCAAGTGCGTCAGATACAGGCCCATCATCGGTGAGTAAGTGACCGCTTCGAGCAACGACCGATAGTTGCCGAATGCATTGGTGCCGAGCATGTCGAGGTATTGCGCAGGTCCGCGCGGATAATTGAAGGCGATATTGCTGCTAAGCGACACCACAAATATTTCCGACAATGCAAATGCCAACCGTTGCCGCAATGTGTCGTCGCCGGTCGAGAAGTTTTTCCAGATGCCCCACTGGAACCCTGTCTGGCCTACCCGAGAGGCGACCGGCAGCGTGCTGAGAAAAGCGGCCACCGGCGGTAAATGAAAAGTTTGCGGCTTGGCAAACTGCGTGGTCAGCCAGGCGTCATATCCGGTTTCGGTAAGCGCATCGATCTCTGCCATCTTCGGCCCGAATGTCGCCTGCCCCAGAAAGCGCGAAGCTTCCTGCGCGCTGACGACAGTCGTCTTGGCAACCGTGCAAACGTTTACTGCGCCGCCGGCGATGGCAAAGCGTTCGAGCGGCAGCGTGCCGCTGACGATGCCCAACGGCGGCAGCGAATAACTGAATGCGCCTTTTTCGCCGTCGCTGAAATTAAATTCGAATGTGCCAACCGCGACATTCGAGGAGGCCGGAATGGGTCCCGTGATTTGTGAAAAAGGGATACCGCTTGCAATCTGAAAGATCGTTCCTGTAAAGCGCCTTGCGTTATTGCTGTCCTGCGTGCCCTGCAAGGTCAGCCACGTCGCCTTGCCGGTCGGACTGTAGCTATACCAGCCGGCGAACAGCTGGTTGCTTTGGTGCGAAATCTGTAGCCCCCAGCCGGACGCGCTGGTACCACCCCACCAGTGATCCGTATAGTTGCTTAACCCGGCGCGAAAGCCAGTCCCAACGGGCGTTTGCAGCGAACAGAACGGCACCTGGCCCGGTGCAGCGAAATTCTGCGGCTCGAGGTCGGCCTTCGTCTGATTCACATTGCCGATCACATAGCTGAGCGAGAGCCGGTTGCTGCTAGTCAAAATGATGGAGCCCGTGCCGATCTTGGTGCCTGTCGCGCTGGCGCCCGCCGTGATTCGCGCCAATGGCGTGCCGGTGTAGGTGAAAACATCGCCAGCGCAGGTGCTGCCCGCGAAGGAACATTGCAGCGTGTTGAAGGTAGGGGCGCCTTGCGAGTCGTAGGTAAACCAGACCGCGAAGGTGCTGGTGCCCTGCTGCTGAATACTCAGGCCCCAGCCTGATTCAGATGGTTTGTACCAGAACCCGACGAGATTTTGCGTCGATTGCGCCGTGGCGGAATTGCTTATCAGCGCGAGCATGAACATCGCGATTGCGCCTCCCACAAATCGCCTGAATCGGTGAACGCAAAAAGCGATAAACGGCACTATTGATTTTTTCATGTTGATCCCCTCATAAGTACTGGCTCGCATGCACTTTACGCCTGGCGGGCGACAAAGGTTGGCCGGAAAATGTAACGAGGTGCTTCGGCTACCTTCCCGTTGACCCTATTATTGCTATCGTACTGCAAATCGACGGCAGCCTGTACGCCGGGCAGTCGAACGGCTATAGACTGGCGATTGAACGGCTACATCTATATCTGACGAGCCTCTCGGGGTGTTTTTGCTCCGCGAGGCTCGCCAAACGGCGATCGGCGGTTCTTGCTGTTAATGCTGAAACGGATAAATGCTTCCCAGGGAAAGGATCTGCGTGAGTTCATCCAGGGCCGTGCGGCATTCGGTGAGTAGTGCGGGGTCGCCCAAATCGTCCTCGCCCAGCCGGTCGCGATAATGCTTTTCGACCCACATCGTCAGAAGTGCGTACTGGGCGTCATTCATCATTGCCGCAGGATTTACGGCAGCCAGCTCCTGCGCGGACAGTTCCACCCGCAGGCGCAGACAAGCCGGACCGCCACCGTTTCGCATGCTCTCGCGCAAATCCATCACCAATACTTCGCGAATCGGTGTGTCCTGCGACAGCAGCGATTGCAGGTAGGCCCATACGGGTTCGTTGTTGCGGCATTCTTCGGGCACGAGCAATAGCATGCCGCCATCGGCGCGGCTCAGCAACTGGCTGTTGAAGAGGTAGGACTGCACTGCATCTTCCAGACTAACGTCTGTAGCGGCAACTTGCACGGCAGTGAATGTGTCGCCGAGTTTTGCGGCGATCTCAGCCAATACTTTTTGCTGGTCGACGAAAGCGCTTTCATGGCAGAACAGCACGTTACCGTTACCGACTGCGATCACATCGTTGTGAAACACGCCGGCGTCAATCACGTGCGGATTCTGCTGTGCGAACACCACCTGCTCTTCAGCCAGGCCATGCAGGCGCGCAACTGCGCGTGAAGCTTCCAATGTTTGCCGTGCTGGAAATTTCGCTGGTCGCGGTGCTGCCAGATCGAAGCCGCTGGCACCATAAACGAAAAACTCCACGCCACGCTCACCGTATCGCGTACAAAAGCGGGTGTGATTGGCTGCACCTTCGTCGCCGAACTGTGGGCAGGGCGGCAGCGCCGCGTGGTGCGCAAAATACTTGTCGTCGCGAAAAATCGCGCGCAACGTGCGCGAGGTTTGCACATGCTCGATGGAGCGGTGGAATTTGTTGTTTAGGTTCGCCGCGGTGAAATGCACGCGACCGTCGGCGGTATTGGCGCTGGGGCTCACGGTAGCGGCATTGGCGGACCACATGCTCGATGCCGACAGCGTGCTTGAGTAGACCAGTGGCGCATGCTGCATCGCGGCTCGAATGATGTCCGCGTCAGACCCGTCAAAACCCAAAGCACGCAAAGTCAATATGCAAGGGCGTTCCTGCGGCGGCAACACGCCCTGAGTGAATCCCATGTTCGCTAACGCCTGCATTTTCTTCAGGCCCTGCAATGCCGCCAGTTTGGGGTTGGCAACAATGCCGTGATTTTTGGCGGACGCGATATTGCCGAACGATAGACCGCTGTAGTTGTGCGTTGGTCCCACCAGACCATCAAAATTGGCTTCAACCGCAAGTGCAGTCATAACGTCAATCCGGGACTCAATTTATCGGGAAGCGTGATCGTTGCCGACTCAAGCGAGGCTTGCGGATAGGCGCAGTAGTCGGCTGCATAGTAGGCACTGGCGCGATGGTTGCCGCTGGCGCCGACGCCGCCAAATGGCGCTGCGCTCGACGCGCCGGTTAGCGGGCGATTCCAGTTGACGATGCCTGCACGAATGCGCTGCTGAAAGACGGCATATTCAGCGGCGTTTTCGGAAAGCAATCCTGCAGCAAGCCCGTAGCGGGTGTTATTGGCAATGCTGAGCGCTTCGTCGAAGTCGCGATAGCGTGTCACTTGCAACAGGGGGCCAAAGTACTCCTCATCTGGAACATCGGTTGCGTTTGTGACGTCGAGCACACCAGCTGAAAGCAGGGCGGTTCCGGAGCGAATCGATTTCATTTCAAGTAGACACTTTGCGCCACGTTGAATCAACGCAGCCTGCGCCTGCAGCAATTTTTCCGCTGCAGCGAGATTGATCACCGCGCCCATGAACGGCTGATCAACATCGTCGAAATGTCCGACTTTCAGGCGAGCCGCCACCTCCAATAGTCTCGCCAACAGCCGGTCACCATTTGCGCCTGCCGGCACCAACAGTCGCCGTGAGCAGGTGCAGCGCTGCCCCGCCGAAATAAATGCCGACAGGATAACGTGATGCACAGTGGCGTCCGGATTTTCGTATTCGCCGACGACGAGCGGATTGTTGCCACCCATTTCCAGCGCGAGAATTTTCTGTGGCTGCGACGCAAACTGCTGATGCAAATGTTGTCCCGTTTGGGAACTGCCGGTGAAGAACAGGCCATCGAGATCCGGGTGCCCGGCAAGTGCCACACCGGTATCGCGCCCACCCTGTACCAAGTTCAATACGCCGGGTGGCAGGCCCGCCAATTCCCAGATCTTTACCGTGGCGCCGGCGGTAGCGGGCGTCAGTTCGCTCGGTTTGAATACGACGCAATTTCCGGCAAGCAATGCAGGAACGATATGACCGTTCGGCAAGTGTCCCGGGAAATTGTACGGGCCAAACACGGCGACCACGCCGTGTGGACGGTGACGCAGCACTGCCACGTGGTCCGCCTGCACTGTGCTGCGCTCACCAGTGCGTTCCTGATGCGCACGAATCGAAATATCAATCTTGCCGATCATCGTCGCAACTTCCGTCGCGGCTTCCCAAAGTGGCTTGCCGGTTTCAAAACCGATGGTATGGGCAAGGCTGATTTTGTGTTCGCCGAGCAAGCGCGCAAATTCCTTTAAAAAGACAATCCGCTTCTCGACACCAAGCACTGACCAGCCGGGGAACGCTGCACGCGCTGCGCCGACTGCTGCATTGACCGTCGCTTCCGAGGCAGCATGTCCTTGCCACACCACGTCTTGCGTGACCGGGTTTTTCGACGCGAATTCTGCGCCATCCCCACTTATCCACTGCCCGCCGATCCAGTGCTGTTGCTTCATGGTCTGTATTGTTTCTCTTGATTTTTTATGGCGTTAATGCCGATCGCTGACCGAAAGCGGAACAGCACGAAGATCATCGCCATCAGCGATGTTCAACGCGGCAGCTGTTTGTGCATCGAGCGAAAAGGTATCGCCTGACGGACCGCCCACGGTGAGCGCTGCGCGAAAATTGCCGATGCCTGTATTTGAAACGAGGTAAGTCACCGCGCCTGCAGCGGGCGCCGTGCCGTTGATCACTGCTTTGAACACGTGACTGCGTGCCACCGCGTCGACGTCATCGACATCGCACTCGACCGTAGGCCCGGCATCGAAAATATCCACATAGCCTTCATAGCGAAATCCTTCGCTTTCCAGCATACGCATGGCGGGAACCGTATGTGGATGCGGCTTGCCGATGACGGCTTGGGCATCAGGCGTCAGGAAGGAGCTATAAAGTGGATGCTTGGGCATCAACTCAGCGACGAATGACTTCTTGCCGATACCGGTGAGGTAGTCGGCCTGGGAAAACTCCATCGAAAAGAAATGCCGTCCCAAGCTCTCCCAAAAAGGTGATTTGCCGGCGTCATCGGAGACGCCACGCAACTCTGCAATGATTTTTTTTGAGAAACGTTCACGATGCTGGCCCAGAAACAACAGCCGGGATTTGGACAGCAGTTGCCCATTGCGGTCGCGACGGTAGGCGGCATCGAGAAACAGTGAGCAAAGCTCGGTGTGTCCCGTGTGGTCGTTGGAGAGGAACAGCGTCTGCGTCCGCGTAAACAATCCCAATTCTTGCGAGGCGTGCACCACCAGTCCAACGCGATACGAGTACCAGGGCTGTCGCAGGCCAACGGCAGTTGCCAGTCCGCAGGTGCCGACGACGCGCTTGGCGGCGGTGTCTTCCAGCACAAACAGAAAGATTTCATCCGCTTGCTGTGCCGTGCCAGCAAAAGAGGCGACCGCCGCATCAACGCGCTTGGTGAGTTCGACCTCGTTTGGCGGCAGCGTGGTGAGTCCGACACCGGTACTTTTGGCCAAGCCAAGCAGCGCGGGCAGGTCGGCATGTGTGATCGGGCGGATGATCATCATCCTAGAAGCCTCGGTTGGACGGGTGTGTCCGCAAGGGATACCGTCCCCTGCGGGGACATAAGTGTGTGTTTTTGCGGCTTTCTGGCAAGGCGCGACGACGAGTAAGGCTATACCCTGCGAGGAGGAGCAACGCCGCCAGGGAGCCGCAAAAACGCGCAATCACGCCCGTAGCGGTGTCAATCTCAAGGTGAACGGATAAGGCATCACAAATTTCAAACACTTCAAGTCCTTATTGAAAGAGACGAGCGGTCAACTGAGGTTTTTAGGATCACAGTGGTGTCACCCTGACGTCATCGCCATCGGCAACCTCCAGGCGGTCAGCCAGTTCCGGAGGAATGGACAATCGCCCGTCGCCGCCCGTGTCTTCAAATGACAGGGTGGCGATGGTGGCGCGGAATTCTTCAGTGGCGGTATTGGCGATCAGGTAAGACTGCTTCGCGCCGCCAGCTGGTTCCGCGCGCTTCACACGCAACCGCCTGCTACCCGCAATGCTGCGCAAGGTGGACATCCGTGCTTCGACCGTGGGGCCGCCATCGAAGATATCAATGTAGGTGTCTGCCTCGAATCCTTCCTCCAGCAAAATTGAAAACGGAAGTTCTGCGACGGGGTTCAACTGACCAATGGCGAGCTTGGCGTCGGCCGGAAGTAGTGGCACATAAATCGGGTACTGCGGCATGAGTTCTGCGATAAAGGTTTTGCTGCGGCCGCCGGAAAGCTGTTCCGCCTGGGGATAGGCCATGTTGAAGAAACGTCTTCCAACGGCATCCCAGAACGGGGAGTGCCCGCTGTCGTCGCAGACCCCTGGATTTTCTGCGGCGAGTTTGTCGGCGAAGCGCTCGGGATGCTCGGCGATAAACAACATCCGTGCGCGTGACAGCAGCTGCGGCCATTGCGTTTTGACGTAGGCGGGGTCGATATAGAACGACGTCAGCAGGGACAGACCAGTGAGGTCATGGCACAAATGCAGAGAGTGGATCTTGTTGCTGACACCCAGTTCCTGGGATGCGTGGACGATGATCTCGTTGCGGTAACTGTAGAAGCGGTCATGAAAACCTGCTGAGGCGACGATGCCACTGGTGCCGACAATCTCACCCGTGGCCACATCTTCCAGCACGAAAAAGTACTGCTCCTCACCGTTGACATCGACTTCGGCGGCGAGCGAATGCGTGGAGTTGCGAATCTTGTCGTAAAGTTTTTCGCGATCCGGTGGCAGCGACGTAATGCCGACCGCGCTGGCGGCAGCGATACGCTCGACGCTGGGAAGGTCGGACATCCGGCAGGGGCGCAGGATCAACACGCGATCAGTCTTCATTCGCTCATGGACGCGTCGGCTGCGTTTCAGGCGACCGCGACTGCGGCGGGAGTAGCCGCCGGCTCAGCAGCAAGCACCTCGGCAAACACCGCTTCGAATCGTTTAAGGCCAAGTTCAATATCCTCTGCAGTGATCAGCAACGAAGGCGCAAGGCGGATGACATTGGTACCCGCGACCAGAATCATCAGACCGTGCTTTTCAGCCATTTTTACAAATTCTTTGGCACGGCCATGCCACTTTGGAATCAGCTCACAGCCGAACCACAGTCCGCTGGCGCGAATGTCGGTAAATAACGCGTATTTGTCGTTTAGCGCACGCAGTCCAGCGCGCAATTGATCGGTACGTGCGGCAATATTGGCACGGGTTGAAGGGGTGGCAAGGATATTCATTACCGCCAGCGCTACCGCACAGCCCAGCGCATTGCCGCCGTAGGTGCTGCCGTGAACGCCAACTGCAAAGGTCTTCGCAATCTTCTGGGTCGTGAGCATGGCGCCAATCGGAAAGCCGCCACCGAGCCCTTTGGCTGTGGTGAGGATGTCCGGCGTCACGCCGCAATCCATATAGGCGTAAAGAGGCCCGGTGCGCCCGGCACCGGACTGCACCTCGTCAAAAATTAGCAGCGCATTGTGCTCGTTACACAATTCGCGCAGCCCTTTCAGGAATGCCGCTGTCGCGGGCACCACACCACTTTCGCCCTGCACTGGCTCGACGATGACCGCACAGGTCCGGGCTGACATTTGCTTCCTGAGAGCCTCAAGATCATTGAATGGCAAGTGCGTGATGCCTTGCAGCGCAGGGCCGAAGCCCTGCGAGTATTTGGGCTGGCCACCAACCGTTACAGTCAACAACGTGCGGCCGTGGAACGAGTCGATGAAGGAAATGATCTCGTTTTTATCACTTTGCAGTTTGCCTTCCGGTGTGGCGTCCTTCGGGAAGTGATCGCAGGCATAGCGGCGAGCCAGCTTTAGTGCCGCTTCATTGGCTTCGGCGCCGGAGTTGGCGAAGAATACGCGCTCCGCAAACGTGAGCTCACAGAGTTTTTGCGCAAGCATGATGGCGGGCTCGTTGGCGAGCACATTAGCTACGTGCCAGATTTTTCCGGCCTGTTCGGTAAGCGCGTGCACGACTTCCGGGTGCGCATGCCCCACAGAAGTCACGGCAATTCCACCGGCCAAATCAACGTACTCCTTCCCCGTCTGATCCCAGACTCGGGAGCCCTTGCCACGCACCGGGATGAAGCTGCCCGGGACGTGATTGGGCACCATGACCTCATCGAAGTTGGCGCGGGTGACCGGGGGGTGGTGGTTTTCTGTCGTCATGATGGGCTCCAGGATACGGGCAGCGTTTATTTGTAGGCGCTTTGTGGGCGCAATATTGCAGCCAGACTGCATTTTATGCGTTGAAGGGCAATGCGCCTATCAACAAAGCGACGCCAGTTTATATGCGTTTGCAACGCCATCATGTGTCGCCACCGGTAGCATAGCGCGCGCGCGCCGCGCGTTGGCTGCGCTGTTCGCGAGGCGTGATGTTGAAATGATTACGATACGCGCTGGAAAAATGCGGCCCCGATGAAAACCCGCAAGACAAGCCGATTTGCAGGATCGACTGGCTGGTCTGTTGCAGCAGATGTCGTGCGCGGTTCAAGCGTAGCTCGAGGTAGTACCGCGAGGGCAGGCTGTTAAGGTATTGCTTGAACAAACGCTCCAGCTGTCGACGTGAAACGCCGACCAGCCGCGCAATTTCTTCGGTGGGCAGCGGCTCCTCATAATTGGCCTCCATCAGGGATACGGCCTCGGTGAGCTTGGGCTGCCCGCCGCCGATGCGTGCAGACAGTGGCACGCGTTGATGGTCAGTAGGGTTGCGCAGACGCTCAAGACCAAAATGATCGAGCAGCTCGGTCACCAGATCTTCGCCATGCCTGGATCCCAGCCAGTTCAACATCATGTCAACACTGGCATTGCCGCCGGCACAGGTGAGACGATGCCGGTCAATCTCGAACAGATTGGACGAGACCACAGTGTCCGGAAAGTCTTCCGCCAACAATGCGGTGTAGGGCCAATGAATGGTGGCACGGCATCCCCGCAGCAGCCCCGCACGCGCTAGCAAATAGGTGCCGGTGCCGATTCCGCCTATCAGCTTTGGCTCCGGGTTCATGAGCGTGCGCGAGACGGTATTGCTTGCTGAAAAATTCTGCAGCCATGTGACAGCATTCTCGAAGCCCCGTTGCGGCAACGGCGTTTCGCTAACCACAAATACACCGTCGAGCTCCGGCGCATTTTCCAGTGCAACATCGACAGGAATTCTTAACCCAACAGCGCTGACCGCCGATTCGGTTCCTGCCGCAAGAATGGTCGACGAATACACCGGCTCATCCAGAACGCGATTGGCAGCAGCCAGTACATCGAGCGCGCCGGATAGAGACAGTAAACCGAACTGCGGTAACAGCAGAAAGCCAATGCGCACGGCTGGATTGGAGGTAGTGACTGGCGGCATGATCGACTCGACAGTGTACGCCGCCGACGAAAACGCCTATTTTAGACTGCCTGACAAAAATTGACGCAGACGCTCGCTCTGCGGATTAACCAGAATATCCTTCGGCTTACCCTGTTCCTCGATCAGGCCCTTATGCAGGAATATTGCCGAGTTCGATACCTCACGGGCGAAGCCCATCTCGTGCGTCACGACGATCATGGTGCGGCCCTCGCTCGCCAGATCGCGCATCACTTTCAATACCTCTCCGACCAGTTCAGGGTCCAGCGCAGATGTAGGCTCGTCAAACAGCATGACCTCCGGGTCCATGGCCAGTGCCCGGGCAATGGCTACCCGCTGCTGTTCACCGCCCGACATGTGCGCCGGATACATGTGTTTGCGATGGGCCACGCCGACGCGATTGAGCAA
>Ga0209490_10005991_pt1 | contig 11035 bp, 8 predicted proteins | sample MAT06_FD_187209 | JGI IMG/M metagenome (GOLD analysis project Ga0209490, IMG submission 187209) | Freshwater microbial communities from Lake Fryxell liftoff mats and glacier meltwater in Antarctica - MAT-06 (SPAdes) (version 2) | ecosystem: Environmental > Aquatic > Freshwater > Ice > Liftoff...
CGGTAGGCGTCGACCGTCAGGCGATCGATGCCGGCGTCGTGAATGCCGGTGATGCCCAGGCGTGCGCACTCCTGGGCGGCGCGGGCTAGGGACGCTTCCACTTGCGCCGGGGTCGAAGGTGGAATGAGCTTGGTGACGAGGCCCATGGCGCGATCGACGAAGATGCCGTTGGGCTCGCCCTTGGCGTCCTTCAGGATCTGGCCGCCGGGGGGATCGGGCGTGTCGCGGGTGACTTTAGCGAGGGCCAAAGCACGGGAATTGGCCCAGCCGGCGTGGCCGTCCACGCGGCGGAGGAAGACGGGGTGATTGGGGAGGACGGCGTCGAGATCGCCTTTGTTTGGCATGCGATCGCCCCAATTCGCCTGGTCCCAGTTCCGGCCCGTGATCCAAAAAGTACTGGGCGAAACGTCCGCCTTTTGCTTGAGGGAGAGCGCGATTTCGGCCGGGGACTTGAACTTGCGGAAGTCATTTGAGGTGAGCAGGTCGCCCAGGCCGCGCAGGTGGGTATGCGAGTCGATGAGGCCGGGGACGATGGCTGCGCCTTTGGCGTCAATACGTTGCGTGTTGGGGCCGATGAACGGCGCGACCTTGTCGCCCACGTAAATGAACTTGCCGTCCTTCACAGCCAGAGCTACCGCTTTCGGCTTTTTCGCGTCCACTGTATAGATAGTGGCGTTTTCGACTACTAGGTCGGCGACCTGCCCGTAGGTTAGGGTCGCGAAAAGAAGCGCGAGAGGCACTAGAATGGGAAGCATGGCTGAGAGTATTACATACCCGCAATCGCAAGCAAGCGTAGTGCCGATTTCGACGGTGCAGAATATCGCGAGCTGGGCGGCGGCCCTCGCGCTGGGCATCTTCTTCCTGGGCGCGGGCATTTGGAAAAGCCTCGATCCGCTCACTTGGGCCACCATCATCACCAACATGAAGGTGCCGGCCATCTTGTCGCAACCCTTTACCGTGGCGCTCGCGACCGGCGAGATCTTTTCCGCGATCCTCTTGATCATCCCGCGCTTCCGCCGCTGGGGCGCGCTGCTAACGGGGGTGATGCTGCTGGGCTTTATGGGCTATGTGGGTTGGAACTATACGGCGCTCAAAGGCATGGACTGCAGTTGCTTCCCGGGCTTGAAGCGCGCGATTAATCCCGAGTTCTTTTACAGTGACTTTGGGATGCTGGTGGCGGCCGCCATTGCCGGCTGGTGGGCTAAGCCTTCCAGCGGCCTGCGTCCGGCGGCGATCCTGCTTGGGCTCGTGGCGCTGTTCTCGGTCGGCTCGTACGCGATGGTGCTGCGCGGCCAGACAGGGGTGGAGGCGCCCGAATCCGTGATGGTAAACGGCGCGCCCGTATCCCTGCGCCAAGGCAAAGTGCTGCTCTACTTCTACGACCCCATGTGCTCGCACTGCAACGACGCGGCCAAGGCCATGGCCAAGCACACCTGGCTTACCGAGAAAGTGATTGGCATTCCCACCGCCCTGCCGCAGTTCGGCCAGCAGTTTATGGATACGACCAAGCTGAAGGGGGTGGTGTCGAATGACGTCAAGGAGCTGAAGAAAGTCTTCCCCTTCGGCGACCCGCCCTTCGCTGTTGCGTTGGAGCATGGCCGCGCCAAGGCCCAAATCCGCCAATTCGACGAAGTGGAACCCGCCGCTACGTTGCGCAAGCTGGGCTTTATCGAGTAAGGTTCGATATCATCGGGAGATGGAGAGTACGCTCGAAGCCCCCGTTGTCCCCGCCCTGACTGAGTCCCAGCAGGTGATTGAACTAGAGAAGCAATATGTCCTGCAAAACTATGGGCGTTACCCGCTGGTGCTTGATCGCGGAAAAGGCTGCTACCTCTACGACCTTGACGGCAAGAGATACCTGGATTTGATCTCCGGCATCGGCGTGAACGCTCTGGGCCACGCGCATCCGCGCATCATGAAGGTGATCCGCGAGCAATCGGCCAAGCTGATCCACACCTCGAACCTTTACTACCATCGCTATCAGGGCTTGCTGGCGAAGAAGCTTTGCGAGACATCGGGTCTGGAGCGCGTGTTCTTCTGCAACTCGGGTACCGAGGCGGTGGAAGGCGCGATCAAGATGTGTAAGTCGCATGGGCGCAAGATTTCGCCCGACAAGTACGAAATCATTTCCCTGGACGACTCGTTTCACGGACGCACCATCGGGGCGCTCTCGCTCACCGGCCAGCCCAAATACCGCAAGGACTTTGAGCCGCTGATGCCGGGCGTGAAGTTCGTCCCCCGGCGCGATGACCGGGCGCTCGAAGCCGCTTTTAGCGAACGCACCTGCGGTATCTTCATTGAGGGCATTCAGGGGGAAGGCGGCATCAACCCCATCTGCACGCGCTTCTTCCAGAAGGCGCGCGAATTGGCCGATCGCTACGATGCGCTGATGGTGTGCGACGAGATCCAGAGCGGCGTGGGCCGCCCCGGCGTGCACTATTCCTACCATCTGCACAACCCCGTGATTATGCCCGACATCATGGTGGCGGCCAAGCCGGTCGCCTGCGGCCTGCCGCTGGGCTTCGTGGTGTCGAATGAGCGCGCCGCGGCGTCGATCGCGCCCGGCATGCACGGCACGACGTTTGGGGGCGGGGCACTCGCTTGCCGCGTGGCGCTTGAGTTTTACGACATGCTCGACGAACTGCTGCCGCAGATGAACCGCGTGGGCGAGTACTTCCGGGCCGAGTTGCGCGGCTTGCAATCGAAGTTCAGTTTCATCAAAGAGGTGCGCGGCGCGGGCCTGATGATCGGCGTCGAGCTCGACCGGCCGGGCAAACAGATGGTGACCGATGGCATGGCGCTGGGCCTCTTGTTCAACTGCACGCACGACACGGTGCTGCGCTTCCTGCCCCCGTACATCCTGACGGAGAAGGAAGTAGACCTCGCCATCCGCGGTTTGAAGAAGGTATTCCAGCAAGCCAAACGGGTTAAGCTCTAATTTTTAGGACCCTAGCCGATACGTTCGACTAGGGTGTTGACCAGCGTACTCATTTTGGCGAACGAACCACGCCGGCGGCTCTTTCAGGCAATCGTGACGGATAGCGGCACCCTGATGGTGCACACCGCGCTCGGCCATTACCCGAATGTGAGCGAAATGCAGCGGCTGCTCCGCGTGGCCGATCCGCAGGTTTGCTTTGTCGACCTTACCTATCCCCATGAGGCGATGGAGTTCCTGAACGAAGCGCGGCGCCAGTGGCCGCGCACGGCTTTGATCGGGATCGATCCGCCAGAGAATGTGAACCTGGACGTGACCGGCTTTGGCGCCTATATCGAGTTGCCGCCGGACCAGGAGCAGTTGAAGGAAGCCGTCAGCCGGGCCGTGCGCCGTTCAAGCGGCGGTGTCTTCCAGAATCTATGGAGCTTTCTGCCCGCCAAGGCCGGATGTGGGTGCTCCACCGTGGTGGTACAGACCGCGCTTCAGCTCGCGCAGATGGGCAAGCGCGTCCTGGTGCTCGAATGTGACCTCCGCAGCGGCGTTATGTCGCTGATGCTCAAGGCCAAACTCTCCGGATCGATGCAGAATGCGCTGGGCGCGGTGCGGGCGCAGGAGGGGCACCGTCTAAACGCGAGCCTCACCACGGTTGGCGGGGTCGACTTCCTGCTGTCGAATCGCACGCGGATGGAGCAACTGCCGGACTGGAGCGATTTTCATGGCCTGCTGGAACTCGCCATGCCCCGTTATGACCTGGTGCTGGCCGACCTGCCGGAGTTGGTGAACGAAGCGACGGCCGAGGTGGTGCTGCGTTCTCAGGGCATCTATCTTGTGTCCACCCAGGAGTTACTGGCCGTCGAGTTGGCGCCTCGCCGTTTGGCGGAACTGGCCGCCTGTGGCGTGGCATCGGAGAGCGTGAAGGTGGTGCTGAATCGCTTTCAGCGGCAGGAACTGGGCGCGCGCGAAGTGGCGGAGCACCTGGAGCGTCCCGTCGCCTTCCAGTTGCCGAACGACTACCCGGCGGTGCGACGGGCAGTCGTGGCAGGTGCGTCAGTCGATCGGGATTCGAGTTTGGGGAAAGCCTACCGGCAGGTCGCTGGCGTGCTCGCCAATGGGGGCAAGATGCCGGAGACAGAATCCGGTTGGGGGGCGTTGTTGGGGAAGCTGCGGCGCGTTGGCTAGTTGAGCGCCCGGCGCATCGAGGCGTGGCCCTGGATGGTAATCGGGCTGCCAAAGACGTTTAACACGGGCTGAAAGTTGAGACTCACCTTGACCGCGACATTCTGCGGCTCGAGCGTCGTCTCCACCCGCACCAAATCTTCCGGCAGGCCGGCCGCGAGCGACTTGACGTATTTGGTGACCGTGCTGCCGTCCACTTTCCGCGACGGACGGCTCGCCTCGAGCGATGCCCACCGGGCCCCTTCCCGCGCCAGATACGGCATCAGGTTGGTGGCGTAGACATAACGGCCGAGGTCGGCGATGGCGAGCAAGGTGATCATCAGCACCGGTAGCACCAAGGCCACTTCCAGGATGCCGCTGCCGCGGCGCGAGTCGCGTTTCATCAGTTGATCCTCACCACTGCCGTTTCTGCAACGTGGGCCGGGAAGGCCCCAGCGGGGTAACGAAACATCGGGTCCAGCGGCAGGGTCACCCGTACGCGGACATAGCTCGCCGCGCCTGGGCAACTGGCCGGATAGGGTTGCTCGGTTTCTGTACTGGGGCATTCGGAAAACCGGTCCACCGATATCTGCTTCTTTTGCCCGGGCTCCTGCGCTTCAATGGCGGCTTCAATGTCGTTGGCGGCCAGATCCGGCCCGGCAAAGCGTTCGGGATTCAGAATCACGACTTGTGCGCCAGAGCGGGTCGCATTGCCGGCGATCAGGTTGGTGGAGAAGATGCGTCCATAGTCGATGACGCCCATCACCATCACGACGAGCACCGGGAATGCCAAGGCGGTCTCAAGCAAAGCGTTGCCGCGGCGCGGGTCTCTCATTCCCCCAGCTCCGCGCGCTCATTCCGCCGCCGGGCCACGGCCCGGGCCTTCACTTCGGCCGTCGGCATGTGAAAGATGCGGAAGAAGGAGGTGGGCACATTCTGCGAAATCATCACTTCCACGGCTTCGTTGTCCCCACGGAAGTCGCCATACTGCGGCGGCGTGTTCACCGACACCTGCACCGTGTTGCGGGAGTGCGTAAAGCCATTCAGCCGCGCGACCGACCTAGCCGCGTCTGGGGCCGCCTCGCCCCGCGCCGTCCCCATCGCCCCCGCCATGGCCGCGGTATCGGCCGCCGTCTGCATGCGGCTCTTCACCCCCGCCAGGTAGCCGGCATCCATCGCCAAACCCAAAAAGCCCACCAAAACGACGATCATAGCGCCGGTCGCCAGGAGCGCGATGCCTTTGCGTGCTTTTCTCTTCACCATTGGTACATCGGTACGGGGGGAACGTTCCTGTAGATCCCGCGGTTCGGGTCAGCTGAAAAAGATCGTCCTTTGGGTGAAGACCTGACCCGTCACAGGGGATGACTTCCATTTTTAGAAATCGTTTATCGGGGCCGAATTGCTTCAAAATTCGGTTAAGATTCCCAAAACCCCCATTAACTGCCCGCTCTTGTGTGACAATTTGATTAAAGAAAGTTCATAATTAAGGGGATCTCTCTATTGGTGTGGAAATCTCAACCGAAGTATTGTAGACTCGCGGACGAATCAGACTCGGTAACGTTAAGGCTATGATTTTTCATAGGCTTGGCTTCCAGAGAACGAATAAGAGGAAAAATGACAATCAAACAGATAACCATGTTGTTTGCCAGTCCGTTACTGGCTGGCTGCTTGGCATTTGCCCAAGTCTCTACCGGTTCTTTAGGTGGCAACGTCTTGGACAGCAATGGCGGGAGTGTTCCCGGTGCGAAGGTGACGGCCACGGCGCTGAACACGAATCTCAAAATCGAGACCATTTCGAACGACACGGGCGCCTACGCGTTCCCCTCTTTACGGGCTGACTTCTACACCGTCGTCGTAGAAAAGACCGGCTTTAAGAAGCTGAATCGAAGCAACATTCAGGTCTTGATCGGCCAGCGCCTGGACTTGAACCTTTCGCTTGAAGTGGGCGACGTCCAGCAGTCGGTCAACGTTTCGGCCGAAGCGCCCTTGCTGCAGACTTCCACGAGCGAAGTGGGCCAAAGCTTCTCTCCCAAGTTTATGAACGATATTCCGCTGTTTACGGGCGGCATCCGCAATCCGCGCGCTTTCGTTACTTTCATGCCGGGCGTTAATACCGGTGCCGAGGTGAGCATCTCGGGTTCCGGTGGCCGTGCGCAGGAGGTGCAAATTGACGGCGCTTCGGCCATCATCCCGGAATCAGGCGGTACGGTGTTCAATATGCCCGCGGCTGAAATGTTCCAGGAGTTTAAGCTTACTACCGGCTCCTACGCCGCCGAGTTAGGCCGTTTTGGCGGTGGCATCGAAACGTATGCCACCAAGAGTGGCAGCAATTGGTACCACGGTACGGCCTTCTTGAACATGCGCCGGGATATCTGGAACGCCAACGCTTGGGCGCGTAACGCGAGCACCAACCCGGCCACCAACTTTCGTCCCAAAGAGCGCCAGAACGAAATCGGCGGCGCGGGTGGCGGCCCCATCTTCATTCCAAAGGTCTACGATGGCCGCAATAAAACTTTCTTTTACTTCACCTACACCCAACGCTTGCTGCCGGCGGTGATTAGTTTCCCAATTTCTACCGTGCCCACCGCCGCAATGAAACAAGGTGATTTTTCGGGGCTCGGCGCGCAGTTGGTTTACGATCCCGCCACCACCGCCAGCGGCGCTCGACAGCCCTTTCCGGGCAATCGAATCCCGGCCAATCGTTTTAGCACCGTGGCTAGAAATCTTATCCCCCTGATTCCGGACCCCACCCGCAATCTGCTGCTGAATAACTACGATTTTGTCAACCAGACCGTGATCGAGCAAAAAATCTGGAGCTTGAAGTTCGACCACGCCATCACCACGAACAATCGCATCTCTTTTTTCCTAAGTAAAGAAAATGGCGGAAGCAGCGATACCACGAATTTTGCCGGTCCGATCGGCAATGGTTTGGGCTTCAGCGGTCAGTTGCCGTATAACCTTCGGATCAACCATGACCTCAGCCTCTCTCCGAATTTTCTGATCCACAGTACGCTCGGCTATTCGGCGACGCGCCAATTGTGGAACAATCCGGTGCAGGCTGGTTGGGCCTCGAAACTCGGCATTCCTGGCCAGACGGCCGAGGCTGACGCGTTGCCGCGCATCAACTTTCGCGGCGCGGCTGGCCTCACTCCCTACGGTGTGCAGGACGGCAAGGTAGCCAACGGCGGCCAGGACAACGACACACTTCACATCAGCCAGGGTATGACCTGGATCAAGGGCAAGCACGAAATCAAGTTCGGTTGGGATCACCGCCGCCTGTCCACCTTTGGTTTCGATCTCGCGGGCTCAAACGGCCAATACTTCTTCAGCCGCAATCAGACGGCCGTGCCCGGCAGCGGTGCCGGCAGCGGCCACGAGTTTGCCAGTTTGTTGCTTGGCGCGGTGGAAGAAGCCAATCGGAATATCCTCCCGATAATTTTGGATCCCATCAACTATCGGTACACTGCCGGTTACTTTTCCGACAACTGGCGGGTCAGTAAGCGCCTGACCCTGAATCTGGGTATGCGCTATGAAGTACCCGTCGGCTTCCACTTCCCTAGCGGCAATTGGGGTAGCCTCGACCTGAACAAGCCCAACCCCGGCGCTGGCAACCTTCCGGGAGCCTTACAGTTCTACGGCAATGGTCCAGGCCGCATCGGCAAGCTTCGTCCGTACCCGACCGATTTTTCGAATATCGGCCCGCGTCTTGGCTTTGCCTACCAGTTAACATCGAAGACGGTGTTGCGAGGCGGCTGGGGTATTTTCTACCAGACGCTGGGTAATGGTGGCTGCGGCTGCCGTCCGGGTTTCACCGCCCCCAACGCCCTGCAAGGAAACTTCATCGATCAGGTTCTCAATTGGGATGGTGGCATCCCGATCGGTCCAAACTACGCTCCGCCTCCCAACTTCAATCCGGCTCAGCTGAACTTCCAGGGTGCAGATTTTTTAGGTCCCAACTTCGGCAAGGCGCCTCGCATCAGCAATTGGAGCTTTAACATCCAGCAGGAGTTTTTCAAGTTCCTGATCGACGTCGGCTATATTGGCAACCGGGGCCGGGGCTTAAACTCCACAATCAACATCAACCAACTGCAGACCAGCCAGCTATCGAGGGGTAGCTTGCTGCAGCAGCCTTTGAGTTCACCGGCTGGTCAAGCCGCTTTGGCCAATGGAACCGTTCGGCTACCTTATGCCGGCTACCCGCTTACGCGGACCGTGGCGCAGGCGCTGCGTCCCTTCCCGCAGTATCTAGACGTGTTCAGTCGTAATTCCGGCCAGGGGCTTACGTGGTACGACTCCTTGCAGGCGAAAGTGGAGCGCCGTTTCGGCAGTCTCCAGATGCTGGCCAACTACACCTGGTCGAAGTCGCTGGCCAATGCTCACTTCCGCCAGATATTCTCGCAGCAGTTCAACGTGGGCGCTCAGGATGCCTACAACCTCAGTGACATGAAGTCCTTCCTGCCTTTCGACCAGCCCCACGTGTTTAATCTCCTGTTCAGCTATGACTTGCCTTTCGGCAGGGGCAAGCGCTATATGGGTAACCGGAACGTAATCGTCGACGGATTGTTGGGCGGCTGGACCGTCAGTGGTATCGCTCGTTACAACGCCGGTGCCTTGATCCAGGTCAATTCGCCCGGCAATCCGCTGGCAGGAGCCATCTTCTCTACTGCCACGAAGGCGAACATTAATAACGGTGTGCCGATCAGTACCGGGGTCAGCTTCAGCGACCTCGACCCCAATAACCCCAACGTTCGCTGGTTTAACGCGGGTGCCTTTAGCCCAGCGAGCGCGTTCTCACTCGGTAACGCGGCTCTCTACTATAGCGACTTCCGTCAGCCCATGGTAGCCAGCGAAAATCTCGGTATCGCTAAACGTACCATCCTCTTCAAAAACGACCGTAACCCGGTGGAACTGCTCTACCGCGCGGATGCGTTTAACCTCTTCAACCGTACACGCTTCGGTGGCGTCAATGGAGTCATCGGTAACGCGAACTTCGGACGCCCCAGTGGCCCCCAAGTTGGCGCACGCGCGATCACCATGGGTTTGCGCTTAAGCTTCTAACTTTAGCGGTACTCTTCGAAACAGAAACGGCCCGCCCCGAGGCGGGTCGTTCTCTTTTGCACCTGACCTTAGTAAGCTAGATAGGTCGATCCCATTGTTCCCCTTACGCTAGAAGGTTCCAGCGTCCTTCACCAGATGATGCGCCTGAAGTGGCCGGCTTGGCGGGCACTGGCCCCCACCCAACGCGCGGCCATCCTCGCCGAAGCCGCCGAATGGCTCGCGGCCAATACCCAGACGGCGATTTTCTCCATGCTGGGCCACAAAGCCGACCTCATGTTGATCCACTACCGCCCCGGCTTCGACGGACTCAACGCCGCCGAACTCGCCTTCGCCCGGCTTCAGCTCTCGGACTATCTCGAGCCCACTACTTCCTACCTCTCGGTGGTCGAACTCGGCCTCTACGAGTCCACCGCAAAGATCTATAAAGAACTCACCGAAAAGGACCTCAAGCCGCACACCCCCGAGTGGAACGCGGCCATGGAAGAGACGCTCGACCGCCAGCGCAAAGCGATGGCCGTGCGCCTCTACCCCGAGTTCCCGCCCACCAAGTACGTCTGCTTCTATCCCATGGACCGCCGCCGTGGCGAGGACAAGAACTGGTACCAGGTCCCCTTCGCCGAGCGCGCCCACATGATGCACGACCACGGCATGATCGGCCGCCGCTACGCCGGCGAAGTGAAGCAGATCATCTCCGGCTCCATCGGCTTCGACGATTGGGAATGGGGCGTCGACCTCTACGCCGACGATCCGCTCGTCTTCAAGAAACTCATCTACGAAATGCGCTTCGACCCCGTCAGCGCCATGTACGCCCTCTTCGGCACCTTCTACGTTGGCCTCCGCGTGAAGACCGAAGAATTGGCGGGCCTGCTCGGATGAATGGCGAGCGCACTTCTGGCCGCACCCGAGTCGACGCCCCCAAAAGTAAGAAAGGCACCGGCGAGCAACTCCGCGACGTCTGGCCCGATATTCGCGAACTGATCCGCCCGCGCCGCATGATCCTCGGCTTCGGCCTTCTGCTGATGGTGATCGGCCGCGTCGCCGGCTTGGTGCTGCCCTATTCCACGAAGTTCCTCGTGGACGACGTCATTGGCAAAAAGCAGATGGAGATGCTAACGCCGCTCGCGCTCGTCGTGCTCGCCGCCACCATCATTCAGGGCGTCACGTCCTTCACCCTCACGCAGTTGATCTCGAAAGAGGGCCAACGGCTGATCGCCGAGATGCGCAAGAAAGTGCAGGCCCACGTCGGCCGGCTGTCGCTCAACTACTTCGACTCGAACAAGAGCGGCGTGCTGGTGTCGCGCATCATGAACGACGTCGAAGGGCTGCGCAACCTGATGGGCACCGGCCTCATCGAGTTCTGCGGCGGCCTGCTGACGTCCTTTGCGGCATTGTTCATCTTGCTGCGGATCAGCCCGCTACTTACCGGCCTGGCTCTGCTGGTCGTCGTGCTGTATGCCACCGTGCTGCAGAAAGCCTTCGCCTACGTCCGCCCCATCTTCCGCGAGCGGGGCAAGATCACGGCCGAGGTGAGTGGCCGCCTGACGGAGAGCCTGAGCGGCGTGCGCGTGGTGAAGGGCTATCACGCCGAGGACCGCGAAGAAAAGAACTTCTCCGCCGGCGTTGACCGCCTGTTGAACAATGTCCTCCAATCGCTCACCGCCATTTCCACCATGAGCCTCTCGGCCACCTTGCTGATGGGCCTGGTCGGCTCCATCGTGATGTTCGTGGGTGCGAGGCAGATCTTCGCCGGCCAACTCACCCTGGGCGGCTTCGTCACCTTCACAGCGTTCCTGGCCTTCCTGGTCGCCCCCGTCTTCCAAATCGTTGGCATCGGCACGCAACTCACTGAAGCCATCGCCGGACTCGAGCGTACCCGCGAAGTGCTCC